>Ga0209641_10003618_pt1 | contig 12973 bp, 15 predicted proteins | sample RifCSP16_1_FD_184022 | JGI IMG/M metagenome (GOLD analysis project Ga0209641, IMG submission 184022) | Soil microbial communities from Rifle, Colorado - Rifle CSP2_sed 16_1 (SPAdes) (version 2) | ecosystem: Environmental > Terrestrial > Deep subsurface > Rock core/Sediment | place: Rifle...
CCCTCCGGGGCCGGGGCGTTTCTCACCAGTTAATTGGTAAGCCGAAATAGTCATCTCCCGGAGAATCTGTTCTGATTCAGTTAGGCGACCTTCCGCCATAGCTTGCTTAGCTAAAAGAGATTCATTTTCTTCTTCCCATTTAGCTCGGCTGGTCTTGAGTCTCTCATTCCACAAAGTAACATCTTTTCTTAGACACAAAACATCGTATGATTTTTGTCTAAGATTTCCCTTGACTTCTTCTGGTACTGCCATATTTTACCTCTTGACGTTTTAGGTTTTTCATCTGGCCTCTGCTTTACAGAGTAGGGGCCGGTTCTTCTCCTGGCTGCTCTGGGAGACCAGCTTCCTGACGTAGATAATTACCGACTGCTCCGTAACTGAATTTCGCTATTGGAATTTCCCGAAATCTTCCAGAGTCATCCTTTGTTAAAAACATCGATTCCTGATTCTCTAAAGGAATCAGTTTGTAACAGGGATAGAGCTTTCCCCTTGTGAATCCCTCAAAATTTTCCAACATCCTCAAGACAAAATCTTCCATTATTCTTCCTTTCCGGCTGGAACTACTGTTAAAAGATTCTCTGCCTTAATCTCAGCCCGGAAGTTGAGCTGCAGAATCTCATCCCCGGCTTGAAACTTTCCTGTGGCTATCCACTTTGAAACTTCATCACCTCTGCCGATTTCAGAAATTGCTGACTCCCGGCGGAGAAAATAAGTTTTTTTTGAACTGAACCTCATAGTTATACCTCCTGAAATTTTAGAATGGATTGATACATTTCATCCCGGCTCTTGACATTGGGGAATCTCATTCGTAATACCAGACTGTGATCATAGGTGCCGTGCTGATTCAGAGCCATACAGTGGTCTAATTCGACTTCCCTCTTCTGATCCGCAAAGTAAGCCAGGGCTGAAGCCTTTGTCTCTGCAGTTAAAATTTCTGCCATACTATCTCCTTTCTGTTTTCTTTTTCCAATTCCTCTTTAATTCTGGTCTTATAGCCGCTTCCCCAACCGAAAACGTAAGCTCCTCCGATGGCCAGACCGACAAAGATTAGCCAAGGCCCGAGCTCCCAGAAGAGTTTTAGAAAAGATAAGAAGGTTTGGCTGTAGGCGATTTCAGGCATTCAGACCTCCTTTTTGGGTTCGATTTTTTGTTCTTCGACCCACTTATCAATGTCCTCTTTACGAAACCGGACAGCCCCACCAACCAGAATGCTATTGCCCATTTTTCTTAACCTTTCTCGGCCTATTCCAATTATAACTTTTGCACTTGGGACACACCTGCGGACGCTCCGGGCTCTCAGGATACCATTTGTAAGAACACCGCAGACACTCAACCTGTTTGATACTTGTCATTTTTTCTCCTGTCATTCTATCGGCAATTATACTACGTATAAGTAATGCTGTCAAGTTATTTCTTAGGATTTTACAAAAATAAAGTTAAGTTATTTTAGATACTTAGACGCACTTTTGGCATACCCTTTGCTTAGCCAATAATAAAATGTCCTGTCGCATTAGAGCCTCTGTAGACTCCTTTCTCTAACAGCGGGGTAAATACTGGCTTTGAAGCTAAAAAGCGGAAATCATAGGGGAAAATCCATCAAATCGCTTGGGCAAACTGGCTTGGCTGGACCCATCAGCAATTATCTACTGATTAACTGAGAATCGCTTCCCTTGCTCTCTCTCTGCCGTGTTCCCACCTTTTCTGAACCCAGTCAGTAGAAAAGTCGAGGGTGTTCCCTAAGTCTTGGCTTGGTTCTATCAAGCTCCACTTGAAGGCTTTTAGGGTCTTCCCTTTCCGGTTATAGACGGGCTGCTGAACCTGTTTGACTATCTGGTTAATATCCTCAAAGCAGTCCATGTCCTTGATAAAGCTCTGGTGTAGAATCACAGACAAAGACCGCATAGCGACTTCTATCACATTCTTCGGGTCTGGCGCTGGTTCAATTTGCCTGGATGAGCAGTTGATGATGGTGATTTCGTCCGGGTCAGAGTCAATGACATCACCTATTGGGCTGATATGGCCTAGACCTCCATCGAGCATTGCTCTCTTGTCCGCGGACAGGTCTAAATCCTCCCAGACAATAGGCATAACTGTAGAGGCTAACACTTCAGCTGGAAACTGGCTGTCTGAAGGTCTGGCGACCATATACTGCCCGGTTACCAGTGAAGTCATCCCGATAAACAGGTCTCCATCTATTTTAGCCAAGCTCTCTTTCGTCAGGTAGAATTTAAGCATCTCCCAGAGTGGCTGGTTGGAATAAATTGACTTCTTGCCAAACAGGGCCATAGCAATTAGAGTCCCAGGATTCAGACCACCACTATAGACTTTGCTGTTAGAAATCGAACGCCAGATTTCTTTAAGTTGGTCAAATCTGTGCATCGCCAACATAGTTCCATTCAAAGCCCCAACGCTGACTCCGGCTATGACATCGAACTTATACTCCTTGACCTCAATTAGATACTCAAGAGCGCCGACTTGGAAGGCCCCTTTTGCGCCTCCTCCGCCTAAGACTAAAGCCCTTTTCACTGAGTCGGTGGAGTCTTGCCGTTAGCTTTAGCTTCAAGAGATGGTGCATAGATACCTTTATCCCTAAGAAACTTATCCAATGCAGTCAAACAAGCACCACCCAATATAAGAATACCACCAAGAGTAGTCTTAGCTGGTTGAGTAGGGTCAGCACCAAACATTAGATATAACGCTGGTAGCTGAGGTATTGCTACTCTCAAAAAGCGTTTAATGGCTTCCATTTCTTCCTCCTTTTTTGCCTTAGCGGGGACTGAAGGAGTCGATTGCGTCTCGACTCAGTCCCCACCTCGGCAAATTTGTTTTCGTAGTGCGTAGGCTAACATTAGTAATGAGAGGTGTTATTCTCCAGCAACCTACGCACCTGTCTTGGTCTACCGGTTATGGAGGTATTCCACAATCCAGTAGATGTCGATAGCCTGAGCCTTACCGTCAATAGCATTAGTTTGAAAAAACAGATAATGCCTTAGTTTAGAAATTCCAAGCCAGTTTAATCCCGTTTGATGTCGGTATCAATGACGCGTGAGGCTTGGCCGGTGTCTTATAGTCGTCTAATTTCTCTGCCAGCCAGGAGCCTGTCAGTCCCCAGAGCATAGCTAAGTACCTGCCTTCGCCTCTGTTTTTATTCTGAAAGTATTCGGTAGCTCCGACAATGGCAGTGGGTATCATTACAGACAGTTCAGGAGCAAAAGCATAGCCAATCCCGAACCACTTATCTATTGTACCCATTATTCTTTTAGTCATTACCTCTCCACCTACACCGGTGAAAAAGTAAGCAACATCCTGCCAGCCATCATAAACGGCTTGGTCGTCAATCGGCTGCCAAGTATAGCCTATATCCCCCTCCTGGGCGTAGACTAAGACTGGCACAAGTAAAAGTACTACTGCTAAAAAGGCTAACAACTTCTTCATTTTATTCTCCTTTTAAGAGTTTAGCTGATGCGGTTAATACCCTTTTTTTGACTTCTTAGACTTCGGCTTCTTAGCCATCTTTCACCTCCTCTCATACTTGAATCTGTTGAACTTGAACGTGAAAATGCCTTTGGTCTCCTTCTCCGTGAATCATTACTGTCTTGAAACCGTCAGACCTCTTCCAGAATCTATTTCCAAGACCAACCAGGTTTGCTTCTTGTTCCTCAGTATAGTAACCTAACCATCCCCTAAAATCTATTGCAGAGCAAAAGGGATTATCCGGTCTAATCCTATGTCCTGAGTTTTCTGCCGCAGGCTGACCTTCGTGCCACCATACCCTTGTAATAACTGGTAGCGGGTAAAAATTAACTTGGCAGAAATACCCTATTTCATACAACATAGACCTGAGCATAGGATTAGTCTTAGCGGGGTCGTCAAGTTCATCCTTCAAATGGGGGTCTTTGAATTGAAGGTCGGAGTAACGGTAGCTCATTTAGATAACTCTCTCATCAGGCTTAACTCCTCTTTAGCAACAGCCCGCTTTTTTTTCAACCACTTGGCTATATCTGAACTCTTTGCCCTGCAAATAGCACAAGAACCTCTACGGGAATGTGTCATTTCCGTTTCTCTGGATGGTTTGTGTCAAAATAAATTCCCCTGTGAATCAATCATACCTTCATAGCCACACCATCGACATTTGGCGTGTGCGCTACATCCATCAAAACCAGTAAAATCAACACCTATAAACCAGATAGAATGCCAACCTATCCAACAAGCAAATTTCTTTAGCCTATTTCTCATCTCCCCTTCTCTGAGTGGTTGTGGTGTTCCTTATCGCACCCTCCGTGATTATGCTTCTCACACTCACAGGCTGGACAGAGGGAGTTAAAGACTTTCTTGGTGGTACAGCCGGCTAAGAAAAGCCCACAGGCTAAAATCAGAACATACTTTTTCATTTTGTCTCCTTCATTTCTTCTTTAGATAAGATTTCAACTTTCACTTGTCAAGCTCCCTTTCCGGTTTGTTTTTGTCAAAAGGGTCCTCATTGACCTTCCTTGATAGTCTGACTGGTCTGATCCAGCGCGTGAATATCAATGCTTCCCGATACACCCGGGAGCTTGACTGAATAAGTAACCCTCTCAGCTATACTGATAATGCCGTCTCCATTCTGGTCCTTACCGGCTATGGAATAAGTTTGAGTGGAAACATCAAAGTAATAAAGAACACTAGACCGGATGACCTCAAAACTAAAGAGACCATTTTGATCTATCTCATCAGTTATAGTCTTATCCAGATTCAGAGCGTAATACTTGCTTGTGTCAGCTGCATCCCGGTAATACAGTTTACGTTTCTTGAAGTCTGAGCTTAGACTGACTTCCGCATTCTGGCCGGAACTGTATTCCCAACCGAAATCAAAGGCATAACCAGTTAGGACCACACCATTGGCCATAGTCGGTGCAGAAGGAGAAAACTTGCTATAATAAACCGTATCTGTCAGGTCTGCTGTTGGCATTACTATTTGGCTTGGACTGGTATGTGTATAACCAATCGGCCAGGAGAAGATTTCCAGTGTATCAGCACTCACATCAAATTGAACTGTCGCATTATCCCCAGTAGATAGAACATTGGAATATAAACCAGTTCCTTTCTTTCTTAGTTGAATTGGAACATTAGGTAAGTTAGTTGTTCCGGTTGAATCACGAGCCAGAAGAGTTAATTTATAGGCACCTGAAATACCCGCTCCAGCATTCACAGCAAAAACTTTAGGGATGGTGTCATTTAAGGTAACCGTCCCCTGATATTGCCAGACATATTTAGCAACTGTATCGGGGTTTGAAGCTCCGGCATTAACGGCATAGACTTTCGGAATGGTGTCTGCTAAAGTAATTGCATCTGGGAATCTCCATACCTGTCGAGCTATAGCAAGAGTATCTGCACTTCCTCCTCCCCCGATAGCTCCCCATCCCCCTGCGGAGTCAGCATAGCTACCAGCAGGCGGAGAGGTATCAAAAGCTCTCAGCCAAGTGCTGTCATTTACTTTAGTAAACTGACCCGCAGCCAGAGTAGCTAACTGATTGAGGGTGTCAGGCATAACCATAGCATAGATATTGTCGAATAGTAAAGTTTCATTGGAAGCTACCCCATCAGACTTAAAGAATAACTCAAGATAGTATTCATCTGAACTGGTAACATTAAACAATTTGGCTCTTGGCGAAAATGATGAGCTACCAAACCCTATAACGCTATCTACCGTAGTTCCTACACTATTTTTTAATCTAAATCTCTCTATAGAATTGACCACACTGGTATTTTTGAACTGGCCGCCATAGTTTATCCAGATATTATCTGAAGCATAGAAAGACTTGCTTTTAATAACAGCCGAATCCCCGATTGCATTATACTGAACGTAACCAGCATATCGTCCAGTAAAAGGCTCAGGCATAGTTCCGAAATTATCTCCCGCTACGGCTGTCCAATGTATAGGTATTGAATTAGTCAGAGTTCCATCCAACTCGAAACTGTAGTTAGGAATTAAATTTGGCCAGGTAAGTGCAAAATCCTGCCTGGCAAGAGTATCGGCCAGAGCTTGATTGGCAGCATCAGAAAGAGCTATTGGTTGATTGAGCGTATCTGGCGTTAAAAAGGCAAAGACCCCATCGACAAAAAGACTACAACTTGAGACACCTATGCCCTTGATAAAAAACTCTACCCAGAAACCATCTGTTGCAACCGCATTGTAGCTTTTTGTCAACATATCCCATCCACCGGGAGAATTTAGAATTATGCTATCTAGCTGACCGCCCAATGCACTCTTCAATCTGATAACCGCTCTACCAGTTCCCAAATTGCTGTTTGTAAAAGCTACTCCCCATCGAATCCAATGATTAGGGGGAACTTCAAAGCCAGAAGCGGCACCAGCAGTAGTAGCCATTCTGACTACCGCAGAATCGCCATCAGAGGAAGCTTTCAGATACATCGAATACTTGCCCACAAAAGAATTAGCTCTCGTTCCATAATTATCCCCAGCCGTAATAATCCAATTCTTAGGGGCTGCATCAGTTAGAGTTCCCTGGCCTTCAAAGTCTGGATTGGCAACCATATTCGGAGGCCGATAGATAAAGACTTCCAGAATCAGAGAGTCTAAAACATTTCGGTAAGCTGGAAACTTAGCTATAGTAATTGCTCCATCAGCGAAACTTGTGGATGTAATACCGCCAGTAGCTACAGCTCCAACGTTGCCAGTAACAGAAGCCACCGTTATATCTTCCAGAGTAGACTGGTCAACTATCAGAGAATCTGCTTGGCTAATCGGACTCCAATTCCCCAGCCAAATAAGAACTGAATCTCTCTGAGCGTCCGTCCAGTTAGAACCCCCTGCTGCTCCCCAAGCTCCGGTTCCGTGAGCTAAACCTAAAGTATCATCAATACTCTCTTTCATTTCTTTTATGTAAGAAGTATCCGTAGTAGCTCTCTTGATAGAATTATCAGCTAAAGTAACGCTATTAGTAACAGATGTAACTGTTGGAATCACGTTATTTGTTCCTGCATAGCCAGTTCCGTCAAAGAACGATTCGGCATTGTTGGCAGCCGTTGCATCCGTGCTTAAAGCCCACATATCAATCTGAGGATAAGCAGTTGTGCTAATTGTTGGCTCTGCAAGTGCGGTCGTAGTTGTTCCCCAGTACTTTGTCGCCACCGTAGGAATTCCCGTAACAATAGGAGCGGGGATTGCTGTGGTAGCCCAAAGAGTAGCATCGGTTTTTGGATAACCGCCAGTAGTCTGTTCTGCAAGAGCAGAAATCGCAGTTCCCCAGTATTTAGTTTGTACAATAGGAACGCCAGTAACATTTGGAGCGGGAATAACTCCAGCCAGCCAAGTATTGATATCGACTTTGACATTATCGGCTACGTCAACATCTTCAATCGCTCCACTTGCAACCGCAAGCAGATTTCCTACCGAACCAGTTACATTCCCATTCACATTGCCTAAAAGAGTAGTAGTGGTCTCAGTAGAGGCGATTCTGACTTCATTATAGTTGCCCCCACAAGACCAGCTATAAGTCTTGAAGAGTCCATAGATCCGCTTGGAGTTTATGTAATCCCAGCCCTTAATATCAACAAAGTAAATACCCTCAGTATTTGAGCCATCCGAAGCCTTAGCTCTGAAGACATAGTGTCCAGTGCCTCTCATTAGGGAAGCCAAGGTCGGAGTAGAAGATGAGCTATAAAAAGTCGATTCTACTAAGACCGGACTGGTTGCACCAGAAGGCTGCCTGAATCGCCAGACACAGGCACTATCAGCAGCAATAGGAAGAAGGGAAATAGTAGAATCTACGTTAGTCCAGAATAAAGGAACTGTGTCAGCCGTCCCGTAATTCCCCATCCACTGAGCTTGGGCAGTTACAGTAAACATAAACAGAAACAGTAAAAGTTTTTTCATTTCATTCTCCTAACCTTAAAAGCCTTTCCCTTCTGGCATCGTGAGCAACAACAGCACCAGCACTAATCGTATACTTAGCAAACATCGCATCGCCAGCATTTCTTCCTTCTCTACCGCCTCGAACGTAAGCCAATCCAGCATAAGTCGAAGGAGAATTTCTTAGAAAGTGTGGCCCGTTCTGCCAAATCGCAGGTGCAACTGAAGCCATTGGTACGGCTATAGAATAAGGTATGTCAGTAGATAATTTAATCCAATACCCATTAAATCCATTCACAGTAGTCGTTGCCCAATTTGTCAATGTAGCTGCACTAAACCAAATCTGATAGGTAACAACAGTTGTAGTTACAAAAAAACTGTCCAGACTTGGTTCAATTTGGTCGGCAGTAAAAGTTGTCCAAGCTGAACCATTCCAGTATTTCCAAGTCAAAACCTGAGCGCCATTAGCCGGAAGTGAAGAAGTGCTTCTGGTAAAAGTAATGTAATTATATTTTACTTTATGCCCGAAAAACAAAGTGTCAGTATTGACCGAAAAAAAAGATAAATCATTTCCAGTGTTATTATTAGCTGCAGTCGTATAATCAGTCCAAGTACCATTAGCATTTTTCCAAACCGTATCAAACCCATATTCGGGTGATTCTACCAACAGAACGCTATCACCCCAGGTAGTCCCATTTACGGATTTTTTGAAAAGTCCCTGCCGAACCAAATTATTGTCAGTAACTCCCGTATATTCACCAAAAACAAAAGCAAAAATAGTATCTCCTGCATAGCCTATTTGTGTTTCCTTGATAGCCCTACCAGCAGTCCAAGTACTCGTTTTGAAAACTGTCGTAGGACTACCCAGAACTGAATCGCTATTATCCCAGATTCTAACTATAGAAGAGTCAAAATCGGACTGCGTAAAATGAAAAATAACGTTGGTGTCTAAAGGCATAAGTGAAACATTGCCGCTTCTACCAACATTACCTATAGTCTCCACGTTAGTAATAGCACTCCAAGTTGTCTTACTTGCGGCATCATCACGATAAATCATTCTCAAACAGCCATATTTATTACTTGGGATTTCACCTGCAAAAGCACAAATTGTACGATTACCCTTATTATGCAATAAGTGAGTCTCTCCACTACTTAGATTTCTATCACTAATCAGAATAGTGGTAGAGGTTGTCCAATCCCCCCCCCTATTAGTAGAATACTGGACAGTTAAAGAACACTTATCGGTTGTAGGATTAGTCTGGTTTGAGGCAGAAAAAGCAACCCAAAATACGTCGCCAGATTCATAACTTATACTTGCACCAGAACCAGCAGAATCAATAGCGTGTCCAGAACGGGTTAGGGCTTTATAGTTTCCAGGAGATTGACCAGGAAAAAATCTGCAAAAAACAACTGAATCATTACTTGTATTGAAATAAGCAGAGTAAACCATATAAATAGTGTCCCCCACTGCTGTCATAAACCCACTTACGGGCAAGGTATTTGCATCATAACTCTGAGAAGGAGTAATACGAATTGGGTTTGACCAAGTAGAACCATCATCGGTAGAATAAGAATAGACTAAGCCATCAATAGTTGTACCAGTATCATTCCAATTTTGCCAACAGGTTACTAAAGTACCAGAAGCATTACGGACTGCCATATCCCTTAAAGCTGGTTGCATTGAGTTAAAATTAAGGTTAGTTCCACCATCGCGAACTATAGTAGCATTAGGTGTTGCTGGGCTTCCTCCGGCAGCACCTCCGCCTCCGCCACCAGCACTACCATAAACAAATAAAGTGCAAAGTTCGCCACCTTGGGCTGAACTAAAACTTTTTCTACTGTTGACAGTAGCTTCGCTTTTATTGACAAGTTCCAGATAAAACCAGCGAGACTCATTGATACAAACCTCTACTGATTCTGAGAAAGCAGTGCTACCCTTAATCGTATAGGTAGTATTGGGATTATCGAAAAGAAAGGAATCTAATTTAGCTCCATAATCTCCACCTGGTGTAGTCCAGGCAATACCTGCCTCAGCCGTATCCCAAGAGACTTTAGATTCTGCAAATTCCCTTTCGCCATCATAAATATCAATATAGTAATTAGTAGTAGTCCGTTCATCCGTTCCTCGGATTTTCAGTTTCACCGAATCACTCTCCCAGTTAGGCTCAAAAGCAACTTCAAAAGCCAAAACGCTCCGGTGAATTATTTCTTCAGCGACCGAACCTGCACCTACATATAAAAACGTATCTGTGCCGTAATTACTCGTAGGAGCTAGATCATTTATCCGAGCGTCCAGATTACAGACATAAGTTCTGGTCTCTGCCTGGACTAATAGAGGCAGAAATAGAGCCAAAACTAACAGCAAAATCAGTTTCTTCACTTCTTTTCTATACTATTCTTCTGGATTAGGAGGCGGAGGAGGCCCTGGCCCAGCTTCCATTGCAAAATTCTCCGTCCACTGCCAGCCACCTGACTTTGGTGTCCAGTTCACCCTATCGGGAGATGTTTCAGCCATTACGACTTCGTGGCTCACTGGATGAACATAGGGTAAAGTTGTTCCCCAATTCCCGAAAAGTATTGTTCCTTCTGGCATAAGGTCAGTATGTTGACCACTACTATCGTGTGTAACCAAATATGCCTCTTCAATAATTTTTAAGTAAAACGCCATTTTAATTCTCCTTTCCTGTTATTTTATCCACCACCACCAGACTGCATTTTTATCCATTCTGCTGGTAACCAGGTATGCGGAGTCCAACTTTGGCCTTCATTAGTCGAAATCTCCGCAGCAGCACCACCATTGTGAGTAGGTGGATGTATGTAAGGCACAACCGTAGTAATACCCTGCTTGAAAGTTGCTCCTGACTCAAAGGATGAAGTTTGCCTGCCAGAACTGGTTACGATTTCCAGCAAAGCCTCTTCAGTAAGTCTAATCCAGTAAGACATCTTAATGCTCCTTTTCATCTAAAAGACGAATTTTAAGTATTGGACTGAGAGCCATCCAAGAAAAGCCACTATCAGTAAATCAGCCCAGCTTTTTGTCCAGAATTTATCTTTCTCTTGCATCTACGGGTATTTCCTTTTTCGGTTTTACATAACCTGTAATTCTCACAATCGTCCAAGCCCCTAAACATTCTGCCTGACCTCGATTGTAGATCAAACGGTAAGACCAGACACCAGTAGAAGGCAACACAATCGAATAGGTTATAGCCTGCCCGAATCTGGCATAGACGTGATTGCTTATCACCGCTCCAATTAAATTCAAAGTATCACTGCCTGGTTTTACCTGTTGTTCCACACTAATCAGCCAAGTCGTATCGACAAGAGTTGAATCGGTCTGACTTGGAGGACAGGCATTGTAAAAATAAGATGGGAATTCTAACAAGTGATTGATTATAGTCGTCTGACTTATACAAACCTTACCACCATTGGGTAGCCAAAAACAAAAGATACTAAGTAAGAATATTTTTATCATTACTTTTTACTTACCTTGATATACTCTACGTTAGATTCCCTGATTTTCATACCCAGTATCTTAAAGTAAAACGCCAGAGCTTCTTCAAATTTGTCCTTCTCAAACCTCTGTGCTTTTTTAACTTTAATCCGCTGTATCGACTGCCCCTTTTCTGATTTGATTTCTTCTGGTTCGTCCCAGGCTACGCTGTACTGGTCTGGGTGCCTTGTATAAGGAGGCTTCAACCAAATTGGAGCTAAGTAAATAACTTCATCATTGATATAGGTTCGAGCCAAAGATGGCCCCTCTAACTCTTTAGGCGGTTCGCCAGAATAGAGAGTCAGCCTAAGTGTCAAACATAAAAACAAAATTGCGTATCTTATCATTTCTGGCTTACCTCCTGAATTGCTTTTAGCGTTGCTACGGTTACATCTAAGTTTCTAACAGAGTTATCTAATTTCTCGGCTGTTTCGACTAATGTCTTTGTGGTTTGTTCTAATAGCTGGATTTTTTTCACATCAGGATGGTCTGAAATAACATCATTTGCACAGCCCCTACCAAAACCAAGAATGGCAATGGTAATAAGGACTAAGGATTTCCAATCTATTGGCCGTTTCAGTTCTTCTTTCAGTGATGCCATCTTTTACCTTTCTGGGTTGGGACGTGGCTATTGATTAACTGCTTTTAGTTTAGAAAGTTCTAATAAAACATCACGATTAACCATTCCTGATTCTATCAATTCTTTCAACTTGTCTCTTCTGGTTTCTCTATCCAAATTGCCGATTATCTCTTTAGCTATCATTGCCCTGGTTCTAACTCTAACCCTATCAATTACCCTGTCCATTAGTTTACTTTTCGTCTCATCAGGAAAGCCCAAATAGTCCTCGGTCCTAATCATTCGACTCAAAGCATTCTCAATGGTAGTGCCTGTTAGTTGCCATAGTTTAGTATTTTGTTCGGGTGTCAGGGCTTCGTAGCCTTTTTTATCTCCGAGCAAAGTCGGAGTAACTTTATATCCTCTATCCCACAATCTCTTGAATTCAAAAACCAGAGGAGTGGATTTAATCTTAGAAGGTCGGCTGGGATCAATCATCGTCTCCAAGAAACTACCGCCCATCTCTAATTCTTCTCCCGTAACGGTTATTCGTGGTTCAAGAGTCTGCCTTAGACCCGGGATTCTTGATTTGATACTTTGCAGGGGAGACTCAATTCGCCTCTCGGCCACATCCGTAGCTCTGGCTATATCCCCTATTATTGTTGGCACAATAGAACCTGCCATTCCAGTAAGATAACCGGGAACAAATCTGTCGGGGTCATTTAGAGCGTCTATGGCACTATTGAGTCCTTTTAGGAAGGTTTGCTCAGTCAGAGATTTAGCTCCACCACTTGTAGCTCTTGCCCATCCCCCCAAGACACTTCCAGTTTCGTCAAATCCTTTTTTGTAGTGTCCGCCTACAAGCAATATCATTCCAGCCGGGCCTAAAACATTGGGATTCCGCCACGCCCCCCCGATTCTAATTGAGTTGGGTTTTTTACCTTCTAATTCCCACTGTTTTTGTTCTTTTTCCCCTTTGGGACGGTCAAGAGTCATCAGTCCTTTTTCAAATAATCTCTCACCGATAAATAAAACTGCCGTGCCAGTTATTCCCCTTCCCATAGCTTGCACGGCA
>Ga0209641_10003620_pt1 | contig 12970 bp, 9 predicted proteins | sample RifCSP16_1_FD_184022 | JGI IMG/M metagenome (GOLD analysis project Ga0209641, IMG submission 184022) | Soil microbial communities from Rifle, Colorado - Rifle CSP2_sed 16_1 (SPAdes) (version 2) | ecosystem: Environmental > Terrestrial > Deep subsurface > Rock core/Sediment | place: Rifle...
GAAGGACGAGGATTTGAGTCGAGGCGTACTTCCTGTACGTTGAGGCTCAAATCCGATGTCCTGACGCCGCAGATGGGCGTTTTTCAGCGTCAACTGCCGTCACCCCTTTTCTTTCAGGAACAGTATAGCTGCCTCTGTCCTGCTTTTAACGCCGAGTTTTCTGTAGATCGTCTGCAGGTGAGATTTGGCAGTCTCTATCGAGATGCATAAGAGATCAGCGATCTCTTTATTGCTCTTTCCCTCAGACACAAGACCGAGGGTCTCCCTCTCCCTCTCTGTCAGGAGCGCTATCTTTGAGTGCGCCTCTGCGTCTTTATTATGGGGTGCAGGACCATCGATCTGTGACATCACCTTGGGGATGCGGTTTGCCAGAAACGGGGAGACCACATTCTCTTCTCTGAAGGTGCCACGGATGATCCGGATGAACTCCTTGTGATCCGCGTCTTTGAGGATATATCCAATGGCCCCATTGTGGATGGCGGCTATGATCCTTTCATCCTCATCGTGTACAGAGAGCATCAGGACCTTTATAGAGGGTTTTCGTTCAAGGATCAGGCGCGTTGCTGTGACGCCGTCGAGCTTGGGCATGTCCACATCCATCAGGATGATATCCGGATGGGACTCCTGGGCCAGCGTGAAGGCGTCCTGCCCGTCGCCCACCTCTCCCACCACCTTCATATCCTCTTCCTGCTCTAACAGATATTTGAGGCTCTGACGAAAGAGCCTCTGATCATCGGCTATAAGAATCCTGATAGGCATCTTTTTCCCTCCGCACCAGCGGCATCTCGATAAGAAATGCTGCTCCGCTATTGGTTCTGTCTTCAACCCATATCTTTCCGGCATGGGCCTCCACAACCACTTTGCAGAAATAGAGACCGAGTCCTGTTCCTGGTTTGATGCCGCTTTTATCGCTGTTGTAGAACAGATCAAATATCTTTGACCGGTCCTCAGGGGGGATTCCCGGCCCCTCATCCTCTATCTTAAACTGAAGCAGATGATGGGTCTCTGATGACACCGGAGCAGACGATGTCTTAAAGGATAACCGGATATGGCTCATGGCAGGGGAATATCGAAGGGCATTGCTTAAGAGGTTTATAAATACCCTCTGTATCCGTCTCCTATCCCCCTCCATCTGAACATCGCCCCCCTTCTCCTCTATGATATCCACATGAACTTTCTTATCCTCTGCCTCAATATGCAAGAGCCTGACGACCTCTTCCAGTGCCTGCTTAAGAGAAAAGGAGGAGTAGAGGAGGGGTAGGTCCCGGTAGCTGACCTGATGAACGTCTAAGACATCATTCACTAAGCCCAGAAGGAGCCCGCAGGTAGAGATCAGGTCAGAGTAGATCCCCTTGATGTACTCGTCCCGGGAGATGGGGTAGGAATCCTTGAGCATCTCGAGGGTCTTTTTAACCGCGATGATGGGGTTCCGGAGGTCATGGGCAAAGGTGGAAGAGAACTGGCTCAGAGCGGCCAATCGTTCGCTATTGAGGAGCCGTTGCCTCTCCAATTGGACCTCCTGAAACCTCTTTTCGAGGTCCCTTGCCATCTGATTAAAGATTTCAGCAAGCTCTTCGATTTCATCTCCCGTCGTAATTTTAAGATGATGATCCAGGTACCCCTCGCCGATCCGCCTGGCGCCTTCGCTTAACATCCTGAGAGGTCCAACGATCCTCCTTGCCAGAAAGTATCCGAGCAGGGAGAGGATGCCGACGATGGTAATGCCCAGGATCGATACCCTCCACAGAAGGGCATAGATCGGGGCGTATGTCTCCTCCGGCAGTTGCCGTATGAACAGATACCACTGCTGTCCGCCAAAGTTCGCTTTCCCCATCTGCAGGGTTATCTTCACCGGGGAGAACCCGATGATGGAATCTTTCCCTCCATGGGCATCATCCTGAGCAACTCCCCAGCCCGGCTGAGGCATGGCGATCTGCCTTAATAGCTGATCATTGATCGTGTGTGTCCCGGGGGGAAAGAGGGGACATGCCAGCAGGGTGCCATCCGAGGCGACTAAGTTTGCATGACCCGTTTTTCCAATCCTGATATTATTGATGACATTGAACACCTCTTTGACATTGAAGAGGATCATAATGTTTCCGATACGTTCGGCGTCCTCATTTTCTTTGATGGGGACCGATATCCACATTCTGGATTCCTGCAAGGCCGTGTCAAAATGGATATCCCCGACAAAGGCCGGTTCCTTATCATCCCTGCCATTCCTGCCATTCCTGATAGTGTTGTCCGGGAATCTTTCATCCGGTCCCTCTGTTAAAAGCGGTCTGCCGGCATTGCCTATCGTGCGCCCCTTCTCATCCATAACTGCGATGGAGACAATACCTTCCTCCCCTTTTTGAAATCTCTGAAGGTAGTGGAGCAGGCCTGAATCCTCCTCACGGGTTCTCGCCCCTTTCACTGCGGAAATTATAGGAGGCGATATCGCGAGGGTCTGTGCATTACGGATCTTTTCCTGGATGATCAGATCGATCTTCTCGGAGGTTTCTATGGCGATCGTCTGGAAATTGGCGCCAATGGAATCCTTCAGGGCTTTTGTTCCGCTCAGATAGGTAAAGAATACACCCACGAATCCCGGCAGGAATCCGACAACCAGCAGGGCGATGACAATCTTTTGCTGAATGCTTCGCCTTTTCTTTGCCATAGGGGTAATCTCTTGCGTGAATGATTCATTATAACACGGGCTCACACAGTAAACCACTGTCGAAGGTAATGCCGGGGCATTACGGGGGTTTATCTGTTCCTTGACCTCCTCTACCCATCCAGACTATAATTAATTTCCAATATGAAACCATCGTCTCTCATCACCGCTGTCATTGCCGCTATCGGGGCCTTTGCCCTGGCGGTTGTTACGCGGGTGATCAACCCTTCAGAAAAGGTCAATGCCCTCTGGCTTGTGGTCGCCGCCGCCTGCTTCTTTGTCATCTCGTATCGCCTGTATGGGTCTTTTCTGACGGCCAAGGTCCTGGCATTGGATGACCGGCGGATCACACCCGCAATGAGGATGGCGGATGGACGGGACTATCACCCGACGCACAAGTGGGTACTGTTCGGCCACCACTTTGCGGCCATTGCAGGGGCAGGCCCATTGATAGGGCCGGTCCTGGCCGCCCAGTTTGGCTACCTTCCGGGGTTCCTCTGGATACTGATCGGTGCGGCCCTCGGCGGCGCTGTCCACGACACCGTGATCCTTGCGGCCTCTGTCCGGCGAAACGGGAGTTCCCTTGCCCAGATTGCAAAGGATGAGGTTGGACCTGTTGCCGGAATTACGGCGGCCTTAGCCATCCTGTTCATCATCATTGTGGCATTAGCCGGCCTCGGCCTTGCGGTCGTCAATGCCCTGACTAAGAGTCCCTGGGGGACATTCACGATTGCCGCGACGATCCCTATTGCCCTTTTTATGGGGATGTATCTCTACAAGATCCGGCATGGGAGGGTCGGAGAGGTGAGTGTCATCGGGGTCATTCTTCTTCTCCTTGCTGTGATCTCCGGCAGGTATATCCCGGGTTCAGGACTTGATCCCTTTTTTAATCTGTCGAGGGGGACCCTGGTCTTTGGCATGGCGGCCTATGGTTTCGTGGCATCGGTACTCCCGGTCTGGATGCTCCTCTGTCCAAGGGATTATCTCTCGACCTATATGAAACTGGGGACTGTAGGACTCCTGGCCTTCGGGGTGATCCTCCTGGCGCCGGACATTCAGATGCCGGCGGCCACGCGGTTTATTGCCGGCGGGGGACCGATCATACCCGGAGCCCTCTTCCCCTTCATGTTTATTACGATCGCCTGTGGCGCCATATCCGGATTCCACTCCCTGATCTCCTCGGGAACGACTCCCAAGATGATCCAGAGAGAGTCAGAGATCAAGGTGATCGGCTTCGGGGCGATGCTGATGGAGGGCTTTGTGGCGGTGATCGCCATCATTGCCGCGACCATCCTGATCCCAGGCGATTATTTTGCCATCAACACAACCCTCTCCTTTGATGCCCTTGCCGCCCTCGGTTTTCCGGTGAGCCGGATCCAGGAACTATCAGCGGCCGTGGGGACGAATGTGGCCGGAAGGCCTGGGGGCGCGGTATCCCTGGCCGTCGGGATGGCCTCGATCTTTTCGAGACTCCCCGGCATGAACGGACTGATGCCTTACTGGTATAACTTCGCCCTCATGTTTGAGGCCCTCTTTATCCTGACCACTGTGGATACCGGAACAAGGGTTGCGCGATTTATTGTTCAGGAGCTTGGCGGTCATGTATATAAGCCGTTAAGCCAGACCCACTGGATGCCGGGGACGGTCCTGGCCAGCCTTATAGTGGTAGGCGCCTGGGGCTATCTGATCCATTCGGGAAGTATCTCGACCATCTGGCCCATGTTTGGGGTGGCCAACCAGTTGTTGGCCGCGCTCGCCTTCTGCGTTGGGACAACCGTGATCATCAAGGCGGGGAAGCTGAGGTATGCCTGGGTCACCTTTATCCCGATGCTCTTTATGTTTGTCATGACCATGACCGCATCCTATGAACTCCTCTGGCTGTTTCTGGGGAAGGCGGCCCAGGCCGGGGTTGCCAGCGAGGCCTTTGCATTTAAACTGGATGCGGCCCTTGTGGCGGTCATGGCCCTCCTTGCCGTCGTTGTCGTTGCGGACTCCCTTATCAAATGGTACGGCTACATCGTGGGAAATCGTGAGGTCGTGACCAGTGAGGTTGTGGAGTGGGCGGCGGATATGGAAGTGCGGTAATCTGGACATTTTTGAGCGCAAACTTAGAACACGGGCGTGGCGTTGGCCGCAGCAGCGTATCGTATTTGAAACCAGGAGACTTTTATGCGCAGAATTATTTCAGGTTTGTTGTTGATGGTATGTCTGATTCAGCCAGGGTTGACCGCCCCTCCCGAGATTGGCGATCCGGCGAAAGGGGGGTATGCGAGGAAGCTCTTTCTCAAAGAGAATTATCTCTACCTTGCGGACTGGTATTCCGGTCTCCACATCTACGATATCACCTTTCCCTATAAACTGATCCATCTCACCAATATCCACACACCGGGATCTCCAAAGGGGATCTATGTCCAGGATAACATCGCCTATGTAGGCGATGATGATCACGGACTTGAGATCATGGATGTCAAAAATCCCCTGGCCTCACGGATCATCAGCAATGTCGCCACCCAGGGACTCGCCTATATTGTGCAGGTTGTCGGAAATTATGTCTATGTGGCAGACCACCGCGGCGGCGTCTCTATTATTGATGTAAAAAACCCGGCCCGTCCTGAACTCCTGAGTCGGTTCGAGACCAAGGGTCTTGCCTGGGGGATTGCGGTCAAGGGGAACTATGCCCTTGTGGCCGCAGACAAAGGGGGGCTCCTCGTCGTGGATATCGTGAATCCAAGAAAACCGATGCTCGTATCGAGTTATCCCGCGGCCATTAATGCGGAGGATGTCTTTGTAAGAGACAATTTTGCCTATGTGGCCTCCTATTATACAGGGCTCCATATCATTGATATCCGGAATCCGCTAAGGCCGCGCGGGGTTGGGCTTTTAAAGACCCCTGGAAATGCAAGGGGTGTCTTTGTCGCCGGGCAATATGCCTATGTGGCAGACTGGAAGTCCGGCCTTCAGATCATTGATGTCAGTAATCCTGCGAGACCGGTTATTGCCGGCAGTCTGGAGACCAGTGGGATGGTATGGGATGTTAAGGTCAGGGGGGACTATGCCTACATTGCAGACTGGGAATCCGGGATCAGGGTCGTCAATATCGCCAACCCGAGACGGCCTTACGAGGTGGCCGGCTATGGGTATTACGGCTATGCCCATGATCTGTACACGAGGGAGAAGTATGCCTATATGGCCAATGGTTCGCAGGGTTTTCAGGTGATCGACATCAGTAATCCGGCCAATCCCACATGGGTTACCACACTTGAACTGCCGGGTGATTCTAAGGGTTTCATGATGCAGGAGTCTCTTGCCTATGTAGCCGCAGGGGATGCGGGACTCCATGTTGTTGATTACAGTGATCCCTATAAACCGGTCAGGATCGGCGGATATGATACCCCCGGGATTGCAGATAAGGTAGTGGTGGAGGAGAAGTTTGCCTATGTTGCAGATGGAGAATCAGGGGTGCAGATTATGGATGTGTCAGAGTCTGTAAAACCTAAGCTTGCTGCAACCTATATGACAGAGGAAAGCCCCCGGGACCTGATTCTGTACAAGGGATATCTCCTGATCGCTGAGGGGGATGCCGGATTAGAGGTGGTTGACATCAGCAACCCTGCAATGCCGGTGCAGGTCGCTCTCTTTCCTGCCAAGGGGGCCGGCCATGTCAGGGTAAAGGGCACCTTGGCCTTTCTCGCGAGCAGCAGGGATAAGGTGCTCGTCATCGATATTGCGGATCCCAAATCGCCCAGAGAGGTCAAAGAGATCAGTGTGGACTATAAGATAAAGGGGATCTATCTGAAGGGGGATCAGTTGTATATCCACAGTGAGAAAGAGATCGGCATCTTCAACGTAAGTGATCCCATGCAGCCGGTCCCAGTGGCAAGACATGATGTCACTGGCAGCATCTCAACGATTGCCGTCGGTGAGGATAATCATATATACCTTGCCGCCGGGAGTGAGGGGCTGCGGGTGGTGCTGACCGGTAACGATGCTCCATCCGGTAATGATGTTCCGTGAGTAGGAGGAAAAGGGGACAGAACAGGCAAGAGATACGTCACAGGCAAGAAATCTGGATTCCCACTTTCGTGGGAATGACGGGCGCTCAGGGGGATTTTCAGGTGAAGAAGCAAAAGGGTAAAAAGGGATACAGATTAGAACGTGATTCTCTTGGAGAGAAACAGGTCCCTGCCGGGGCCTATTACGGTGTGCAGACCGCAAGGGCGGTTGAAAACTTTCCGATCAGCGGGGTGACTGCCCGGCCTGTATTTATCCATGCGACAGCATTGATTAAAAAGGCGGCGGCCCGTGCGAACATGGATTGCGGGAAATTGGACAAGCGCAGAGGAAGGGCGATTGTGCAGGCGGCAGGGGAGGTGGCTGAAGGAGAGTGGCATGAGCATTTTGTCGTGGATGTCTTTCAGGCCGGGGCCGGTACGTCTCACAACATGAATGTCAATGAGGTCGTTGCAAACCGGGCCATTGAGATACTCGGCGGAAAGAGGGGAGATTACTCGATTGTTCATCCGAATGACCATGTCAACATGGCTCAGTCCACCAACGATGTCTTTCCAACGGCCATGCGGATTGCAGCCTTCTTCGCGATTGCGGATCTGATGCCGGTTTTAGAGGGGCTTGGTACGGCGCTTGAAGCGAAGGGGAGGGAGTTTGATGGGATTATCAAGTCAGGCCGGACCCATCTGCAGGATGCCGTTCCTATACGGCTGGGACAGGAGTTCTCGGCCTATGCGGCTGCTGTGAACAAGGGATGCAAGGCCATCCGGCATGAGGCGGACCGCCTTTTGGAGCTGGGCATCGGAGGGTCTGCGGTGGGGACAGGGATAAATACCCCTCCGGATTATCAGAAGAAGATTGTTGCGCATCTCTGTAAGCTCACAGGGCTTCGTCTTTGTGGTTCAAAAAACCTGGTCGCCTCGATGCAGAGTATGTCTGATTTTGTTTCCCTCTCCGGGAGCCTCAGGATGCTTGCTGTAGAGCTGATCCGGATCGCCAATGATTTCCGGCTCCTAAGCTCCGGCCCTACGACCGGCCTTGCAGAGATCCGCCTCCCGGCAGTACAGCCTGGTTCTTCCATCATGCCCGGCAAGGTCAACCCGTCTATGGCCGAGGCGCTCAATATGGTTGGGTTCCAGGTAATCGGGAATGATACGGTGATCACCCTTTCGGCCCAGGCCGGCCAACTGGAACTCAATGTGATGATGCCGGTCATCAATTACAACCTCCTGCAGTCCATCCACCTCTTGACCCATGTCGTCAGGGTCTTTACAGAGCGATGCGTCAAAGGGATTGTTGCAGATGAGGCGCGCTGCCGGGAGCTGGCGGAACGCACCCTCGGTCTGGCCACCATTCTGAATCCTGTGATCGGGTATGAGGCGGCGGCCCGCATCGCCAAAGAATCCCTTGCCTCGGGAAGGTCAATACGGGATTTAGTCATTGAGAAGGGGATCCTCTCAAAAGCCGGGGCCGATAAAATCCTGAATCCCTATAAGATGACCAGTCCGCGGAGGGCTACAGGAAAACCTAAGCATGGGAAGTTAGGAAGTTAGGAAGTTGGGGAATGGGTGTAGTCGCAGGCTTTAGCCTGCGTTCTAAGGTTCATTCCCCCTTTTACTTTTAAAATATGGGCATGCAACTCAAGTCACTTCGTTTTATAACATCCTGGTTCAGCAGGGGTGAGAAGCCAGACAATCTCCTGAAAAAATATCATGACGAGGACTGGCATACGCCGGAGGGGCGGCAGATCCGCGAGGTGGTCTTCGGGATGAATGACGGACTGGTCAGTACGGTCGGGTTTGTGGCCGGTGTCACAGGCGCTATCAGCGAGAGCAGGATGGTCCTTTTGACCGGTATGGCCTCGATCATGGCCGGGGCGATCTCTATGGCGATGGGAGGGTACTTAGCCTCAAAATCGCAAAAGGAGTTTTTCGAAAAGGAGCTGGAGCGGGAGAGGCGGGAGATTGTGGAGTCTCCGGAGAAGGAGAGGGAGGAGATACGGGAGATATTCGCCGGGCATGGATTTACAGAACCTGAGGTCGAGATGATCGTCCACAGGGTGACAGAGGATAAAGAGCGGTGGATCAAGTTCATGATGCGGGATGAACTGGGGATCATGGATGAGAACTTCGACAATCCATTCAGGGTTGGGATGGTGATGGGGATCTCCTTTGTCCTCGGGGGCCTTCCTCTGATATTTCCCTATCTCTTTATCCCGGATTCCCGTAATGCCCTGAAGGTGTCCATTGCCATTGCTCTTATCGCCCTATTTGGCCTGGGGGTAGGCAAGACGGCCCTGACCAGGACACACTGGCTGAAGAGCAGTCTTGAGGTGCTCATACTGGGCTCTCTGGCCGCCGGGGTTGGATACATCCTGGGATGGGTTTTCTCCGTGACCCTGTAATTCCAAAGAAAAAGGAGAGGATTATGGACATAGGGATGTCAAAGGAGATGTCACAACCCGTTTATGTCATTGGCCACCGCAATCCGGATACGGATTCCATTTGTTCGGCCCTGGCCTATGCCCGCCTCAAGCAGAGGATGGGTTTTACCCATGTAGTCGCTGCCAGGGCAGGGGAGATCAATGTCCAGACTGAGTTTGTCCTCAGGACCTTTGGGATAGACCCGCCGCTCTATCTTCCAGATGTGAAGGTCAGGGTCCAGGATGTGATGACCTCGGAACCCCGTTCTGTTCACACAGAGATGTCTGTAGGGGATGTCCTCGATTTTATGCAGGGGTATGACCTGCTGCTGGTCCCTGTGACAGACCGTGAAGGGCTTTATGCTGGGGCGATCACACTGCAGGACCTGGCCCGCTTCTATAGCCGCCACGCAGATGCAGCCACGTCCAACCGTTTAGCGGCTTCTCTGAACGGGGTGGTGAAGGCCATCCACGGGAATCCCCTTTTTCTCTTTGATGAGTCTGTAATCCGGCCCTGCCGGATTGTAGTGGGTGCAATGGAGACCGAGGGCTTCCTCCAGGTTATGCGCTATTATTCGGACGAAGGGTGCATCGTCATCGTCGGTGACAGGAAAGAGATCCAGCTTCAGGCCGTGGAGCAGGACGCAAGGTGTCTCATCGTGACAGGAGGGTTTCTCCCGGATGAGGCCATCCTTGAGGCGGCCCGCAGGAAAAAGGTCAGTATTGTCTCTGCCCCGTACGATACTGCCACGACCGTGAGGCTTTGCCACCTGAGCACCCCGGCCCGTGAGGTCTATTCCACGGATTTTTACTCTGTCTCGCCCTTCCATCTCCTCGCAGACGTCAAGGCGAAGATGCTGGACTCAGGCCTTCGGGGCTGTCCTGTAGTAGGAGATGAGGGGAGGCTGAACGGCATCCTCACCCGGCGGGACCTCTTAAAGGAATATCGTAAAAGGGTCATCTTAGTGGACCACAATGAGGCCAGTCAGGCCGTGCCCGGCATTGAAGAGGCCGAGGTGATGGAGGTCTTTGATCATCACCGGATTGGTAGTTTTGAGACCCTTCATCCGATCCTCTTTGTCGTGGAACCGGTGGGGTGTACGAATACCCTGATCACAGAGCTCTACCAGAAATATGACATAGATCCGGAGCCCCCCTATGCAGGGCTGATGCTCTCTGCCATCCTGTCGGATACTGTGATCCTGAGGTCTCCGACCACCACGGATCGTGACCGGAAGGCCGCGGCCTATCTCGCTGAGATCGCCGGCCTGGAGATCCGGCAGATGGGCGAGGAGATCTTTAATGCCAGCTCAGATCTGCTGAAGAAAGCCCCTGAGGAGATCATCAGGACCGATTACAAGATGTACGAAGTCAAAAATCACCGGATCGGGATCGGGCAGATCGAGCTCATTGAGATGCTGACATTTGAAAAACTCAGGGGGGCCCTGCTGGATGCCCTCCGGCAGATATCCCATCAGGACCGGTTGACCCTCGCCTGCCTCCTTGTGTCTGATATTATCTATGAGAACAGCCTTCTCCTCTTCTCCGGGGATTCTTCTGTCATCACGCGGATGGGCTACCCCCTTCTTGCTCCGGACCTTGCTGAACTAAAGGGGGTCCTCTCCCGCAAGAAACAGCTCGTCCCCAGGCTCTTAAGCGCCCTGTAAAAAAAATACTTGACATCCCATAAAATTGGGAATAAAATCCCAAATATGAAACTGAGCCTTAATAAGGCCATATCTTCCGCAGTCCTGAAGTTGTTGAGGCCGTTAATGCGAATCCTCCTCAGAAACGGCATCCCCTACGGGACCTTTGCGGACCTTGCAAAGCGGGTCTACGTCAAGGTGGCCATGGAAGAATTCGGGCTTCCGGACAGGAAGCAGTCTGTCTCCCGTGTCGCCATCATTACGGGACTGACACGGAAAGAGGTCAGCCGGATCAACACTCTTCCTGAAATCGAAGACAACGGGACCGTAGAGCGGTATAACCGTGCGGCACGGGTTATCAGCGGCTGGGTGCGCGATAAGCGGTTTACTGACAGTAATGGCAACCCGGAGGATCTTTTGTTAGAGGGAAAGGGGGCCACCTTCAATGAACTGGTCAGACTGTTCAGCGGGGATGTGCCGGCGCGTGCTATATTGGATGAGCTGGAGCGTGTTGGGCTTGTCAAACCCCTGTCTGACGGCCGCATCCGGCTGCTCTCCCATGCCTATATCCCGTCCTCAGAAGAGGTGGACAAGCTGGGCATCCTGGGTACAGATGTAAAGGACCTGATCACGACCATAGATTACAACCTGAACAGCGAGGCCGGCAGTGGCCTTCTTCAACGGAAGGTCTCTTATGATAACCTCCCGGAAGAGGTCCTGCCAGAGCTGCGCAAGCTGGCGGCGAAGCGCGGGCAATCCCTCTTAGAGGCCATGGACAAATGGCTTTCCAAATATGACCGCGATATCAACAAGTCTGTCCATGGGAGCGGGAAAAGGCGCGCCGGCATCGGCATCTACTACTTTGAAGAGGACTTGCAAGAGGGAGGAGAAAAGAGATGAAGAAAGGGATGATCTGTAACAGCTTGCTCATAGGAATCGCTATGTTTATTCTCGTCGCTTGTGGAACCGGGGACCCCGGCGGCCTTGCCGGCGGAGGGATTGGAGGCACCGGGATCAGCGTGGGGAGGATTACGGCTATCGGAAGTGTCACAGTCAACGGAGTCAAGTTTGAAACGTATACCGCAACGTTCAGCGTGGACGGGAAAGACGGAGTACTGGAAGATTTGGAAGTCGGGATGCTTGTCGCCGTGGAGGGGACGTTCAATGCGGATGGAACTACGGGTATAGCGAGGAGCGTCATATTTAAAGATAATCTTGAAGGACCTGTGACTGATAAGACGGCTCAGACACTGGTGGTCATGGGTCAGACCGTGAACGTGGATGCAACGACAGAGATCTATGATGCCATTGGCAATGCGATTACCCTTAATGACATCAGTACAGGGAACCTCGTAGAGGTGAGTGGTTTTACGGATTCATCGAAGGTAATCCATGCGACGTATATCAAGGTCAAGGCAGCGTCCTTTACTCAGGGCACAGAGATTGAGATTAAGGGTGTTATAAGCAATCTGAATACACCTCTGGGGACCTTTGCTATTGGTTCTTTAACCGTGGATTACAGTAGTGCTACTTTTGAAGATATGTTGGAAAGTGATCTGGCCAAGGATCTCTTCGTCGAGGTCAAGAGCACGCAAGGTATTGTTGATGGGGTATTGGTGGCCAGCAAGGTGGAGTCCGAGGATGAGATCTTCAACATCTCCGGAGGGGAGGAAGGGGAGAATGTGGAGATTGAGGGCTTTGTGACCGGCCCTCTCTCCGATAATGAGTTTGAAGTCAACGGTCAGCCTGTTCGGATCACGTCAGATACTAAGTGTGAAGGGAACAATTGTCCGGCAGTTATTCAGACAGCTATTGATTCAGGCGCCAGACTGGAAGTGGAAGGTACTGTAGATGCCAATGGTGTCCTCGTCGCCCAGGAGATATCCATAGAATCCGGCGATGACAGCGGGGAAAGTGATACTGATGCTTCGTCTGATGATGAATCAGATGGGAGTGGGGACTAAGCATGACCGGGCACATCATGATCACAGGGATCGGCGGAGCGGCCCTCTCTCCTGATTCCCACCGTATCCGAAGAGCTCCCTGTAATCTCGAGGCTTAAGAAGGCCATCGAACGAGAGGGTTGTACACTCCTCATATCGCCTCCGGCGACTGTAGATATTGCCAATGACAAACTGAAGACCGCCATGATTATGTCCGGTCATGGCATCCCTGTCCCTGTATCCTTTGACGATAAGACCTCCAGGGAGTTCATTGTCAGGGAGTTAGGTTTTCCCC
>Ga0209641_10003621_pt1 | contig 12967 bp, 8 predicted proteins | sample RifCSP16_1_FD_184022 | JGI IMG/M metagenome (GOLD analysis project Ga0209641, IMG submission 184022) | Soil microbial communities from Rifle, Colorado - Rifle CSP2_sed 16_1 (SPAdes) (version 2) | ecosystem: Environmental > Terrestrial > Deep subsurface > Rock core/Sediment | place: Rifle...
AGGAAAAAATTAGAAAAAGTGAACTGCATGATATATCCTTCGACAATGTACAGAAATACCGGAGAATTTCTTTATAGGGACAGGTTTGGAACCGGTGAGGATTATGACCTTCTTTTAAATGTATTATCTTCAGGGAAAAAAATAATAAATCTCCCTAAATTCCTAATCAAATACAGGGTTAATCAGAGTTCTGTTACTTTTACTAAAAAAAATCCGGAATATTTCTTCCGAAAGGCGCAAGAACTCTATAAACAAAGAGTAGAAACTGGAAAAGAAGACTATGAAAACCTAAAATCGCCAGATGCTATAATCCCTGTAGATCCAAAAAAATCTTATCTTAGGATAAATATTATTGCAAAATTCCAAGATAATCAGGGGAAAAAAGCACGGGAAGACATAATAAAATATTTGAGAGAATATGGCTGGGATCCGACCTTTGCCGGTTATTATGTTTTGAGCTTTTTTCCCAAAAAAATTTATAGTTTTTTAAGACAGAGATTTTGATTTGTCTCTCACAGAGAAACCTACTCTTCTAAGCCCCAATCCTGCGAATAGCTTCAATACTTTTCGATATAGATTAGTTCCTAAATCTCTAATAGTCATTTTAGATAAAATTCTCAGATTACCTTGACTTCCGGAAGGGGAACGATAAACTTGGTTCCTGCCTCAACCAAATCTTTTTCGCGCTCTCTGAAAGCATTCACAAAGCTGTATGGTAAAGCTAGTAAATATTCCGGTCTCTGTTTTCTCATTTTTTCTTCCTCTACAATTGGAATATCTGAACCAATCATATATTTTCCAAATTTAAAAGGATTTGAATCTGCAGCAGCCGCAATTGATTCTGAACCAATATCACAAAACTGCATGATTGTATTTCCCACTGTTGAAGCTCCATATACCCAAACTTTTTTACCCCCACTTCTTATTTCCTTGATTAATCTTTGCAAATCCCCCTTTGTTTTGTTAATTCTATCTATAAAACCAGAATATGTTGCTGGATCAAAGATGCCTTGTCTTACTTCTTCTTCAAGATTTTCTTCTAATCTTTTTGTTTTCATAAGATTAGGATTACTATTTCCTTTCTTTCTGGCAAAAATCCTGAAACTACCCCCATAAACATCATTTAATTCAACATCAAAAAGCTCAAGGCCTGCTTTATCTAATATCCACTTTATTTGCTGTGTTCCGTAGTAGCCAGTATGTTCATGTACGATATTATTGTACATATTAGTCCTTATCATAGCTGGAAGATAAGCCATTTGAATGATAACAACCCCCTCATCGTCTAAGATAGATTCCATGTCTTTACAAAATCTAACAGGATCATGTAAGTGATAGAACATTGCAATACCAAAAATAAGTTTAGCTTTGTCTTTGGAAACAGCATTAAAATTTTTCGCAGTAAAGAAATCCTTTACTCTTACAAATCTTTTGGAATCTACTCTGCTTGATTCAACATTTTGTGCAGGATCTATCCCCACAAGATTTAAATCTTGATTTTCAAAAAAGGATAAAAGGGTGCCATCATTACACCCTATGTCTAAAACAGTGTCTCCGTTTTTCAAGATTCCTAAACTCTTGCCGGAATCTGCCACATTTTGAAGAATTTTACTCATAGAGCTATTTGTGCTGCTTGTATAAGGATAATCTTTATACATGTTTGAAAGGTCGATATCAAAAGCTAATTGCAAACTTCCACACTGGGCCTCTCCGGTTTTCAGACATTGGACAATCTCTAAGGGATATTTTTTTAACTGATCTCTATAACCTAAATTTCCTGGAAATATGGAAGATAGATATTGTTCTCCTATATTAATACAGGGAATTAAGTTGCTATTTCCACAAATTCTGCAAGAATCAATTTTCCCCTCTTTCCTTCTTTCATTCTTAGACTCCATTATTTTTTTCATAAAATCGATAACTTCTCTTGAATCTGGATAATCTTCTTCAATGGTCTCTATCTCCTGATGATTTACAGGACCCTCAAATTCAATCTTTACTCCAAGCTCTTTTGCCAAATCTTTCAAAGAAATTGAATTTTTTGCTCCAACTTCCCAAACCCCCTTTCTGTCCAAATTTCTTGCTATCCAATCTGCGTTAAATTTAACTGGGGAAAATGCATATTTGCTGTCTCCATCAAAATATATCTTTGATCCTGCAGCCATATCTATAAGAGCACCCCTTTTTAGAGTTGGTCCAAACATGGGGCCAAAACGAATAATTAAAGAATTTCCGTCATTTACCATATTTTCTGCAGCAAGCCTGTTTCTTCCATAAGGAACATCGTGTTGGCAACGAGAAGATACAGAGCTAACTTGAATAAATTTTCCAAATTTAGCCTCATAAAATATTCTGGCTGTTTTTTCAATAGTTTCTTTAAAATCCCATAAAGGATTTTGATTTGCCTTGAATCTAGCACCAGAACATGCAGCATTAATAACATAATCAAATTCCTTTCCTAAGCTTTCTTCAAAATTCTCACGAGTAACCTCAAAAACATCATATCCTTTTTCTTTTAGTGATTTTGAAATCTCAGAACCTACAAATCCCCTTGCCCCAAAAACAGCAACTTTTTTCATTCTGCTTCCTCCAGATGCCTGGAAACATTGCAACGGACTATTGGTGGATCGCATTCATCCCAAGGTTTTGTTAACATAGATACCGCAATAAGGTTATCAATGGCGTGAAATGCATGAGCCATCCCGGGAGCGGTATAAACAAAGTCCCCTCTAGACATATGATATACGACTTCTTTATTTTGCGGATTTTCTGGATCTTTATAGACCATTTTTCCAGAACCGTCCAATATCAAGAAATATTCCGTAAAATGAGGATGAAAATGGTCTCCTCTACTTTTTCCAGGTCTAAAATAAAGTAAATTGAACTCTTTCAAAGGCTGATCCAAAGTCCATCTAAAAGTGCCTTCTCTTTTTTTTATAACAGTCTCCATGCTACAAGACGGATCTAAACGCCCAAATTTTCCAAGATCTCTTCGGGAAGAATGAGAATCATTTAGGGCTTTTGATCTAAAAACTAGAGCAAGAGCATTATCTTCTATAGCATAGAACGAGTAAGCAATTCCCGGGGTGCAATAGGTGCAGGAGCCTTTTGACATATGGTGGATCTCTTGATGGCCATCCGGATCGTTAAAAACCATTACCCCAGAACCATCCACCATCAAAAAATATTCTGTAAAATCATTTCGAACATTCTCTTTACCTAATCCAGGACTAGGGTAAACAAGATCGACTTCAACGATAAGTTCTTTTGGAAGAAAAGTAAAAATTCCGCCCCTACCATCTGCAACTGTTGTGATATCGCAAGTTGGTCTGATAAGCCCATATTTTTCGTCCTCTTTCCCAAATGTCATATCTTTTTCTACCAATTTTGGTTTTTAAGGTTTATGATAATAAATTACCTTATTATAAGATCTCTTCTTTTAAAAGCCTAAACATCTCTTATTCTGAATAAAAATCGTCTTTTAAAAGGATCTGAGAGATATCCATTAATCCCTCCATATAATAATCTAATCCCAACTCTCTTCTTCTATTCGCCCAAATTTCTGGGGTTACTATGAGGGGGTCTTTTTCTAAATCCCCTCTTAACTTTATGCTCCCTGTCCCACTTACATAAAATGTCCGTGCAAAATCATGAACACCAGGAGTTACGAATTTTATTGGGTCTAATCGAGTCCCATCTGGGAAATAGGCCTCACCATAAATATTCTCCTGAGGTTTTATTCCAAATCTCACATTACTCCCACCTATCTCAATAATATCTCCTTGATTTATGTCTAATCCACATTCTTTTTTCGTTAAATCAATTACTGCCCCATCTCTAGAAAGTCCTTTTTTTAACTCGCCTCCTAGCACCCATCTTTGGTTTATCATAGGGGAATTCTTCCTTACTACAGTAAGAATCCCGTAATCCCCGCTTTCTACATCTTGGCAAGCAACAAACATCTCTATTGCCCCCCTTGTCATAAACCCTCTTGCCCAATCATAGAATGGACTAGGGACAAAGGGTTTTGCCATGTCATTAGGAGAAACATTGTCTATATCTGGCCTATAATAACAGTGAGATTGAAAAAGTTTTGAATATAATCTAATTTGATCTGCAGTAGGGGGCACACCTTTGTTTGCTTGAACAAAGGCATCATAAGGATTCAATTCTAAATTATCTTCTAGATTACCCATGTAATTCTCTTTCAAAAGGAGTTTTTAAAGTTTATGATAGAATACGTTCTTCTGCATCAATTTTACCTATTAATTTATTAATGCATTTAGATATTTCTCCCCCCATTTTTCAAGAGAAATTTCTTTTATTGTTTTCAGGGAATCCTTAATAATTCTGTCTTTTTTCTTCCTACTTTCTAATATTTCTATTACTTTCTCAGCACCCCTTGCATCAAAATTATCTAAAATTAGTCCGTTTTTATTATCTTCAATTATCTCTTGTTCCGAGCTCTTTGAGCAAACTACTAAGCATCCAGATGCCATTGCCTCTGAAACAACCAATGTTGGAGCTCCCCCTTCATATCTAGACAAACAAAAAAAGATATCTGCTGCATTATAATAGAAAGGCATATTCTTTCTATCTACTTCTTTGATATAAATAACAAATTTTTTGTTAATAATCTCTTTAACTTTTTTCAAATCTGGCCCAATAACTATTAGTCTGTATTTTTTATTTTTTTTATAAATCTCTTCAGAAACACTAATTGCTCTGTCTAATCCCTTTGTCCAAAAACCCCCTCGACCAACATATAAACCATGGATATTCTCTTTATCCAAACCAAATTTATCTTTTATTTTATTTTTATTTCGCGGCTTGAAGTCCTTTAAATCAACCCCCGTTCTTATAACAACTATATTTTTATTTTTTCCATATAGTCTTTGGACCTGTTCTTTTACTTTATCAGAAACACAGATTAGTAAATCAGATTTTTTTAAAGGTAATCTTTCCATAAAATATCCAAATAAAAGGGTGGGAGAAAGAATCATTCTCTTTAATATGCCAAATCTCTTCAAACTGTTTTTTAATAAATAATAAGCAGTTCCGTGGTAGGTATGGATAATTTTCTGACTAGTTCTTTTTTTGTAGTCACTTATCCAATGTCCCCACATCCCATGGGAATTTATTATATCAAAATTATTCTTTTTTAAGAATTTAGAAACTTGTACATTAAAGAAGATATCTTCTATGAACAAAATCCTTGGAGTTTTTAATTCAACATGGTTTACCCCACCCAGAGTATATTCTATGTTATCTTTTCCAGAATATAACCATGTAAACTCAGAGGACACCCTGATATTTCTTATACAATTTATCAGGTTTTTTATAAGAACACTAACCCCCCCATTAAAATTGGGATTTGTGCCAATAAAACATATTTTCAATTTTCCCATTTTTACTTAATAAGAGATAGATAAAGTCTTTTTGTGTTTTTCCCAATCTCATTCCAATTATTCTTTTTCCAATATTCTTTGGTCTGTTTTTTCAAATAAGCTATTTTGGTTTTATCTTTTAAAAGAACATTTATTTTTTTTGTTATATCACCTACATCATTCTCATTAAAAGTTTCTATGCATTTTTCCTCTTCTTTTAGTTTTTCAAATGAAGGTATTCCGGAGCCTAAAATTGGGATATTATGTGCTATTTCCATGGCCATTGTGGAAGAAAGAAAATCCCCTCCCCCTTGGGAACGCAAATCTATTCCAACATCTGCTGCGTTAAGCAAGAGAGTGAGCTTTTCATCACTAACAAAACCCAAGAGTTTGACCCTATCCTTTAATCCCAGTTTATCTCTTTTTTTAACTATATTATCATAAACTACCTGATCCTTTTCTAATTGCACTTCTCCAGCTATTAAGAGAATAAAGTTTTTATCTAGTTTTGCTAAAGCATCTAGAACAACATCATAATTCTTAGAGCCCCTAATATAACCTAAGATAAGCAAAATCTTTTTGTCTTTATAGCCTAATTTTTCCTTACATTTGTTTTGATTTAAATTTACAATATTTGTTGGAAGACCAAGGGGAAGAGTGACTATTTTTTCCCTTTTTACTTTCCATTCTTTTATATTGATTCTTTCTCCATTTTTTGAGTGGGCTATAAACTTATCCACGTAAAGCTTTAAGAAAAAATAAATAAATTTAAAGTAATAGAATAATAACTTCTCTTTTTTGCTACCTTTCATAGAGTAATCTTTTGAGGGGGAGTCATGTAGAGCCATCACAATCTTTGCTTTAGTATGGCTCTTTAAGTACATTAAAAAAGGGATAATATAGAATCCTGGCAAAATACCAAAAAGCTTTCCAAAGATTGTTAATTGAAATTGTATGTGGATAATATCCTTTTCATTCGTGTTTTTTGCCGCTCTTCTGGCAAGGTCAAGAAATTGGAAAGGATTAGAGGAATATCTATCCTTTATTCTTATTATTTCTGGTTTAATTCCTGCATTTTGCAGAGATTTTACAACATGTCTTGCATGTTCTCCAATCCCACATTTCATTGGAGGGTAGGTAGAAACCATTTTTATTTTCATATAAAACTTTATTCCAACTTCATTTTTAAACTTTATAGAACTTGATTATATAAGAATTTTAAAAGCAGAAATGCTTATCATGTTAATGAAAAAAATAGATGTGAATCTTATCTGCGGCCCCCATCCGCTTTTTAAAGAGTTAATTAATTACCCCCCTAAAAATGTAAAATATAATGTTAACATCATACCCAATACAAAATATAATAATGTCTTCATGAAATATGTAAAAACAGCCATAACTAAAACTCAGGGAATTTTACGGCTGCCAAGAATGATGCACGCACGCACAGATTCTGATATTATTCATTCTACCCGCGGAGTTTTGATGACAAACAAAAAACCATGGGTGGTTGATGTAGAAATGGCTGGTTCTTTTGTTGGTTTGATTAACTGGAATTCATTGAAAAAACCCCTTACAAGATATTTAATCTCAAAGTATCTTTCATCCCCATGGTGTAAAAAGATACTGCCCTATTCTTATGCTGCTAAAAAGAATATAGAAGAGTGGATTGATTGCAAAAAATTTAAAGACAAGATAGAGGTTGTTCATCCTGCATACCACACAACAAAAGTTAATAGAGAACAATCTGATGAAGTTACTTTTTCATTTATCTGCAGAACTTCTCCAGATCCATTGGACTTTTACATAAAAGGAGGGCATGATTTGCTGAAAGCATTCCAGATTTTAAATAAAAAATATGATAATATCAGATTAAAAGTAAAAGGGACTATTCCTCAACATCTAAGAAAAAACCTTAGAAATGTAACATTCACAGAAGAAAATCTTCCAAGAGAAAAGTTTTACGAAGAATTTTTATATAAGCCAGACGTCTATGTTCAGCCAACCCTGGTAGATACGTTTGCCATTGCTGTTGTTGAAGCCATGTCTGTTGGATTGCCTGTTGTGGCAACAAATATGTTTGCCATGCCAGAGATAATAAAAGAGGGGCATAATGGCTTTTTAATCAATACCAAAATGCATTGGGATAAATATGTTAAATGGGATCCAAAATACGAGCAATTTAACAAGGATGCAGCAAAGAATCACCCTGAAATGATTAAAGATTTAGTTAAAAAATTATCAATTTTAATAGAGGATAAGAAATTAAGAAAAAAGATGGGTCAAAACAGTTTTAAAATACTTGATTCCGGAAAACTTTCAATAAAAAGAAGAAACAAACAGCTCAGAAAGATTTACGATGAAGCCTTAAGATAATCTATAAACTTTTTCAAACCTTCATCGACAGAGATTGGTTTTATATCAAATAATTTTTTATTAAGAGTCACATCTGCCTTTATGTGCTCAAGATAATTGGCATCTTTTTTTGGAACAAATATTGGATCAACGCCAGAATTAAGAATATTCTTTATTCTTTTAGCCATCTCTTTAAAAGATATAGATTCTCCTGTGCCAATATTTAATATTCCGGTATAATCTATTTCTGTTGCTTTTAATATCATGGCCACAACGTTGTCTATGTAGATCATATCTCTTGTTTGCTCTCCATCTCCCCAAATCTCAGGGGATTTTCCATTCATAATATCTCTAATAAACAAGAAAGGCGCGCTTCCAAAGTCCCCTTTCCATTCTTCTCCGGGCCCATATCCTACAAAAATTCTCAGCCCTATTGATTTAACAAAATTAGAGTAAGACCTTGCAAGGGCCTCGCATGCAACTTTTGATGAGCCATACAGATTTCCCGGCTTTGGATAGACCAATTCTGTATGGGGCATTTTATTTCCGGAATATACAGCTCCAGAAGAGGGATAAATAACTTTCTTAACGCTGTTTTTCTTTGCAAATTCAAGGGCTCTTTGTAATCCCCAAACAGTTTCATTATAACATCTTTCCGGAAATTTTTTGAAAAGAACTATGGAAGAAGGAGCAGAAAAATGAAAAACATAATCAATATCTTCAGGAAGCTTTGACCAAGGAGCATCTTTTGATACATCTCCCTTAATTATTTTTATCTTTTTTAATTCAGGAAAATTCTTTTTCATTAACTTAACGTTTATGTATGAGAAATTATCTATTGAATAAACTTTGGCCCCTCTTTTCAACAATTCTTTTGCCAGATTTGAGCCAATAAATCCACTGACACCATTTACTAAAACTTTTTTATTCTTATAATCAATCTTAGAGTTTTCCTTATCTGTTTCAAAAATATTTTCATATGCTAAGACACCTTTATCCCAACCGAATCCTTTGCTGAAATTCAATGCCTCTTTCCCCATATTTATCCTTGCTTTTTTGTCTTTTATTAATTCTTCTGCTCTTTCCTTCAATTCTTGAAAATTATTAACTAAAAAGCCTGTTTTTTTGTCTAGAATAACCTCTGGAATAGAACCAACATCATACCCTATAGAAGTTTTCCCGCAAGCTCCTGCCTCAAGAAAGATTAAGCCAAAGCCTTCCCATTTAGAAGCCGAGATAAAAAAAAGACATTCTTGGTATAGTTTTATTAGTTCTTTATTAGAAACTTTTCCTAAAAAAGAGACTTTATTGGCAGAGATTCTTTTAGCATATTTTTTTAATGCATTTTCAAGAGGCCCGTATCCTGCGATTTTTAATGGGAAATCTAAATCTTTGCTCAATTTTATTAATTCATGAATTGATTTGTGTTTTTCAATCCGTCCAATATAGAGCATGTATTTTCCATTTCCCGTTTTTTTTAATGGCTTAAATTCATTAGAAATTCCGCAAGGAATAACCTTAACGTTTTTGATAAATCTCAGTTTATTTCTAAGATATTTTGAAATTACAATAGTTCTGCCATTTTTTAGCGTTTTTAATATTACCTTGTTAACTGTTTTTCTGAAGAAATTATTTGTTTTGGGAGAACCGAGCCAAGTAACAATTGTCGGAAAACCAAAAAAAGCCACATTAAGTGAAGAATGAAATACATTAAAAACATCAAAATTGTATTTCTTTTGGATTTTCTCTATTTCCCCTCTTAATTTGATTATTTTATAGAAGAAATTAAAATCCTTTATTTTTCCCGTGTATAATTTCTCAAGATTTAATCTGATAAACTTAAAATTTTCTTCTTTGATATCTGTTTCTCCCGCCAATACAAAGACTTCGTGCCTTTTGCCCAGCCTTTTTGCCAGCTCATAAATAACAGTATCTGCTCCTCTGCCCTCCAGAAAAGTATCATTAACAAAGGCTATCTTCATTATTTCCCCAGAAGACAGACTGTTTTAAAGATTATGAAGAAATAAACTATATGTATATCTTCTATAGAAATTTTAAGTTAAGATGACAGATAAAACTTATTAATAAAATTATTACATCAAAAATTTAACGCCTTAAAGTTAAAATATGCTATTCTATAAAAGTTAAATTATCCAGACCCGCATATTCCCCTGTATTTCTTAAGAATTCTTCGCGGATTAAGATGTTTTCAGGATATTCTGTTTTCCAGATTTTTATAGGTCCTCTGAAACCCTGGAAATATATAATTTCATCTACGCTAAGCCCCTGGGATTTTAAGTCAGCAACAAGAGGATCATCCTGGCTGTATGCAGGTTTTATTGTTGGGTAATTATTAAATGGATCCTCCATAAGATACAACTGAGCAAACAATCCCTTAGCTACCTTAGGAGAAAGGTAAATAACAGAGCCAAATTCATCAACATTTACACTTTGTCCATTTACAGATAATCCCTGAGTTATTCTGGCAATTCCTTCAATCCCATTGCTAAAGTCCACGAGCTGTCCTCTATAGTAAATATATCTCAAAGGAATCCTGAATTGCTGATTGTTATAGACAAAAACAGCTATTGGTTGTTTTAGGGAAAGAGAATTGCTTCCCTTAGCAACCTCTACTATCATTCCGATTATATATGCATTATTTAAAGGCAAGAAAACGCTTCCATTCTCACCATTATAGATTATATCCTCATCAACAAAAGTGGCTCCCTGATATACTCTTGTTTCTTTTTCAGATGTCTCAATTGTTTGAGTTGGATCCAAAACCATTACTGGAATTTGTGAGAATCTATCTTGGCTGTTTGAATCACTTCCTATGCTGCTATATGCCGAATATTTACCCAAATCACTTGAATCAATTAATAAATAAGATACATTGTGAGTTTTCATAAGACTAAGAGCTGTTTCTGGTTTTGGTGTTGTTAATAAATAACGGGCTGTTGTATGGTCCCACCATGCATTTGCATGTGCTCCATCTGTAACTGTGGGTCTTTCTCCAATTGTCTGTACCCAATAACCATAGTCCCACCAGTGAACAAAAATACTATCTTCAGGCGTTGTTTCTCTTACCCAAGACATGGCTTTCTGCCATTGCTGGTTGTAAGAAGATGGAGCTATATTCTTGGCTGTTATGGTTGTTTCATAGGAGTAATTTGCAAAAGTTCCAACCATGAAGATCAAAGACGCTATCAAAGTAATCCATAAGAATAATCTGCTTAAATCGCCTTTATTATTTTTTAAATGCCCCCATAATTTAACTAAAGCCAGAGAAGAGATAATAACCAACATTGGAGAAATCATGAAAAAGAGTCTTATTGCACCCCTCATAGATACCATTGCCCAAAATGCAAAAGATAAAAGAAGAATATAATTAAATTCCACATTTTTGAAATCTTCTATGGTTTTCTCATCTCTTTTTATATGCGCTTTCAGATAGACAAAAAGTAAGGATAAGATAAAAAGGGCAATGCTTCCCAAATAAACAAACTTAGATATAAAATTCTCTCCATTAAATATGCTTTGTGGAGAAAATTTTGTAAACCCAAGGGCAAGAATAAACACTATAAATACAAAATTCAACCATGCCTTTTTTCTGCCAGCAAAATGTTTGGTTGCTTCATAAAAGAGAATAATATTTCCCAATAAAAACACCCAAACTAGATTTCCGAAACTTCCAAGAACTTCTGTAAGATACGGCGCCCGATTCTCAGCAACAGTGACGCTGATTCTTTCTCTTCCAAACGGATAAAGAAGCCTTTCTATTATTATTGAAAAAATATTGATTGTAAATGCGGGGTTCATAATGAAAGAAATCACAAATGCTAAAATAAGCCCGATAATAACACTTTTAACAGGGTCTGGAAGATTTATCCTTTTTAAGAAATATTTGTCTTTAATCCTGCTTTTTGATAAGGCAAAATCCAGCCAGAGTATAAATAGAACAAAAGCACCGAAACCGACGTCAGCAAAGCCCATTATAATTGAAATAAGACTCTTTGTTTTTAAGAGCTCTAAAATCAATGCAGGAATAATCCAAGAAGAAAAAACAACTAATATCCTTTCTTTATCTTTCCCAAATAAGAAGAGAGCAAGAACAGCTGCAGCCAGAATCATATAAATAAATCTGTAACCGCCCCAGCTCCAAGACATTGCTCCTGTGAAAATACCTGCTAAAACTCCAAAAATTATCTGTTTTCTTTTACCTGTTGCTTCCCAGGAAAATATAAAAAATAAAAATGCAAACCAGAAAAATGCCATACCTAAGCTTTCAATTTCCGGAATTCCTGCAACTGTTCTGTGAAGCATAGAGGGTATAAAGGAATAAAAAACGCTTGCTATAATAGCAGTAATCCAAGATTGTTCTTTAGACATCTTAAATGACGCTATTTTTCTTACAAACAATAAGAAACCAATAAGAGATATCAAGAAGAGAATTACAGGGGTTATTATCGCAGCATATGTAACAGAAATGTCAGAGAAAACAGAAATTATTTTATATATATAAAAAATCGTCCATGGCATTATGTTTTTATAAGCGTAACTTTCAACGCCAAGAGGGGCCTGCCTGAAATAGTCTATAGGTCCAAGCCTGCCTTCTGAAATTTCTGTAGCATGCCTCAGATAAAGGAACGGATCCAGGTCCGGCCCAAGAGTATAATCTCCTGTTGTAACATCCTTTAACAGGTCTATATTGGCTGTTCTTACTATTGCAGTTGTTATAAGCAGCCAAATCACCAAAGGAAGAAACATCCATTTGAATTTCCCATAATGCGCCAATGTGGCAGAAATCAAAAGAGAAATTGCAAGAAATATGAGCAACTGCGCGGAAAAAGCCGCAAACAGTTTGGCTAAAAAAGCAAATCCGGAGCCAAGATTATATGCCTTAAAAATCAGCAACAATATATTTATTCCAAGCAGTAAAGAGAACAGAAAAGTATATTTGTTATTAATGACCTTCTTAATCTCCCCTGTATTTATCTTAATTGTATCATCACTCATGATTTAACCAAAGGTAAAACAGCTTTAAAACTTTATCTTACAGGAAAAAGATAGCGGCAAGAACAATCAAAAATAGCTGAAATCCATGAATCAAATAAACAACATCTTTTTCATAAACCTTCTTGCTTTTCTTAGTTTTCTTTAAAATATAAATTGCCAGATGTTCAAGCCCGTAGATTTTATTATATTTAAGATCCAGGCTCCCGTCT
>Ga0209641_10003622_pt1 | contig 12967 bp, 10 predicted proteins | sample RifCSP16_1_FD_184022 | JGI IMG/M metagenome (GOLD analysis project Ga0209641, IMG submission 184022) | Soil microbial communities from Rifle, Colorado - Rifle CSP2_sed 16_1 (SPAdes) (version 2) | ecosystem: Environmental > Terrestrial > Deep subsurface > Rock core/Sediment | place: Rifle...
CCGATCAACGCGATCAGACGGGGTGGGGATCGCTATCCGTTCTCCGGCAGATCGCGTTGATCGGTATCACCGGGGGCTCGATCATAGGTGTGGGCTTTCTCTCATCCCTGTTCTCTTCGTCCGGCACCCAGAGGTTGGGGCGCATCATTGACGCCGCACGCCGCTGGACCCCCGGCCGGAGGGCCGCGCTCCTCCTGTGGGCAGTGTCAGTTGTGGCCCTTCCTGGCATGATCATGGGGCCAACTGGCAGGTTCGTCGAAGCATTGCTCCCCCGGCTGGGGCTCTTTTGGGTCCTGGCTCTGGTGGGAGCGGGCCTGTCCCTTGCCATCCGCCCGGGTGCGAGGCTGGCTGGACGACTGCCGATGGCGGGAGTCCTGCTCGGGTTGGCCTACCAGTTGGCGACGTATCTTCCAGGCATTTCGGCTTATCCATTCACCCTGGGGTGGTCGGAGGCCAGTCGCTATTACTATGCCTCGCTGTTTCTCTCTCGCCCCCTGTACGGCTTTTTCGTTCCTCCTTCGGTTCTTCATCCATCGCGATATCTCTTGCAGGCCCTGCCGTTCTTGATACCGAACTCGCCTATCTGGTTCCATCGGCTATGGCAGGTCATCCTGTGGATCGCCTCGGCTGGCGGGACGGCGTATCTGTTGGCGCGGCGACTGGCTATTCCACGAGGGCCGATCCGTTGGCTTCTCATCGGGTGGGGAGCACTGTTTCTGCTCCAGGGGCCCGTCTACTACCATCTACTGGTATGCGTGATCCTCATCCTGTGGGGCTTCGATGCCAAGCGTCTCTGGAGGTCGGCGCTTGTCGTTCTTGCCGCGTCGGTGTGGGCCGGCATCAGCCGGGTCAATTGGATCCCCGTCCCAGGTCTTCTGGCAGGCTCGCTCTACTTGCTTGAGACCCCGAGGCGCGGCGCCTCATGGATACGCTATGGACTCGCTCCGTTCATATGGGTCGTAGCGGGGACATTGGCAGGCCTCGGAGCACAAGCGGGCTACGTTGCCCTCTCTGGAAACGCTGTTTCCGATTTCGGCTCGAGTTTCTTCTCTCAATTGCTTTGGTACCGACTTCTCCCGAGCAAGACGTACCCGTTGGGCATCCTCACGGCCGCGATCCTCGCCAGCCTGCCCCTTTCGCTTGTTCTCTATCGATATCTCTCGCGAACCCCTGCACCCCTGGATCCGATCCGCGTATCAGGATTGGCAAGCATCCTCGGGGTGCTGCTCTTCGGAGGGCTCGTCGTGAGCGTTAAAATCGGCGGCGGGAGCAACCTGCACAACCTGGACGCGTACTTCAGCGTATTGCTCATCTTGGGGGCCTACATCTATTTCGACAGGACCTTCCCCGACCGTGAGGCCCCTCCGTCGGCACCCCCAATCGGCTGGTTGAACGCCGCCATCGCCATGATGCCGATGCTGTTCATTCTCGGAACGGGTGCTCCGGTCGAATCGCACGATCCTCGCCAAACCGCGGATGCCCTCGCTACGATCCAGGTTCATGTTACGCAGGCCGCACGCTCCGGCAAAGAGGTTCTTTTCATCTCAGAGAGACAATTGCTCACCTTCGGCGACGTATCCGGAGTTCGGCTGTTCCCGGGACACGAAACGGTGTTCTTGATGGAAATGGCCATGTCGCGTAACAAGCCCTACCTTGATTCGTTCCACGGCGATCTGCGTGACCGGCGTTTCGCCATGATCGTGGTTCACGATCTCGAGACCACTCTGCAAGGTCGCGGGCACAGCTTCGGTGAGGAGAACGATGCCTGGGTTGAAGAAGTCTCCCAACCGATTTTGTGCTGGTATGAACCGACGACCAGCATTCCGGCCCTCTCGCTCCAGCTGTTGACGCCGCGCACGATCCCTGGCGCGTGTCCCTGAAACACAGGTGGCCTCGGAAGTGTGGCCGATTTGCTTTCCCAAGCGCGTGTTATGGAAGAGGCAAGTGTGACACTCTTGTTGGTCGGGAAGGGCGATAGTTCAGAGCAATGTATTGGATAAGGACCGGTGATTGGCTCGACGTCCTGAGCTTCCTGCTCCTGGGGAGCCTCTGGGCAACCGGCGGCTGGCTCATCGCCATTCATGGATTCCGGCTCGAGGGCCGTGAGCGCGCGCCAGTCGGCCTGGGGCTCGGCGTCATTGGTTTCATCTTCTTCTCAAACATCTTCGGCCATTGGCTTTCGCCGGATCCGGCATTCTGGCTTGCCGGAGGTCTGGTGCTGGCCCTGGGATTGTTCACGTGGCGGTATTCCGGCGGCCCGATCTCGGATCAGACCGGCCGGATGTCGTGGTGGTCATTGGCAGCCCTGGCGCTGATTGCGGGCTTGATCCTGCAAGTCGGTCGAGGTCTTGCTATCTTCGATGACTACAACAGCTTGCCGCTTGTATCGGCGATGGCAGCTGGTGATATCCCGCCTGACTTCTACATGAATGCCGGTCAGCCGTACCTCTACCATTATGCCTTCCAGCTCTTCGGCGCGAGCCTGATGCGCGTCGGTGGTTTCTTCCCGTGGAGCGCACTCGATGTCAGCCGAGGGTTCCTCGGCGGCCTGGCTCTTGTCCTGGCCGCGTCTTTTGGCTGGCGCTTGACCCAGCGCAAACTCGGTGGGGCAGCCGTGGCTGTGATCCTGGCCCTAGCCTCGGGTGGGCGTTGGATGTTGAACTTCCTTCCTTACTCCGTCTTGAAGTCCGCCACCCAGGGGGTCAACCTGTGGGGCTCGGCAGCGGACTCAGCGCCGACCTTGCTCGAGGGGCTGAGAGCAGCCTGGGCGATCGAAGGCGGTCCGCCGTCTCCGATCCCACTGGCCTACACCAACGGGATCCTGCCGCCGTTCGTGCTGAACGTGTTTACCGGTCCCAAATCGCTCTCATTGATCGCGCTGTTCCTCTTTCTGCTCTTATTCCCCAGGAAGCGAGATTGGCGGAGCGTGGTCATCCTTACCCTTGTCCTCTCGGTTTGGGCGCTTGCGGCGGAAGCCGAGTTTGTCCTGATCGCGCTCGGGCTGGCGGTCACGGCCGTGCTAGTCCGCGTGACCTTGCCCGGGCACTCTTGGCGAAAGGAAGCGCTTCCGGCGCTCGCCTGCCTTCTGCCCGCAGTCCTGATCAGCGTCATTCAAGGCGGCACGATCACAGAGTTCACTCGGTTGCTTGTCGGTCGGCTGTTCGCCGCCCCGCTATCGTCGGGAGTCCCGGCGCAGTTCTCGTTGCGACTCCCGCCCGCCATCGTCTCATCGCATCTGGGTGAGCTCAGGCTCGACCGGCCGGACCAACTACTCGTCGGTTTGTTCGAGATAGGCCCGCTCCTTCTCGCCGGGCCAATCGTGATCTGGGCCATGTTGCGTTGGCTGCGCCGAGCACGGTTCGCGCTCGTCGCCATTGCCGTCAGCAGCTGCTTTGGGGTGCTAATCCCGCTTTTCGTGAGCTACAGCGTGGATCGAGACATCACCCGGTTGAGCGGCTCGGGTCTCCTGGATTGGGCCCTGCTCACGGTCCCGGTGCTATGGATCTCATGGCGGCGGCTGAAGCTGGCCTGGTTGAAAGCAGGCATCCTGGCCCTGGCGGGAGCGACGGTCTTCGCCGGTGTGGTCGTCCTGGGGACCCTTCTCACCGCGATCAGCCGACCTGTGCTCTCGAATGACATCGCCGTCATGGATGCGGCCATGACGCGCAGATTCTGGGATCAGCTCGAACCAGGGGCGCTTGTGCTTGACTCGCGCGGCTGGCGTGCGGTTGTGGTCACCGGCCGGCTGACGCGTTCGGCGGTCGATGTCACGACCGATCTTCCCGCCTGGCGCGATCTCGTGGCTTCCCCCGAGGCCGGCCGGGCGGCCCTAGGAGGTTTCGCGTACGTCTATGTCGATCAGCGTTGGTGGGACGGGATGAGCCAGGCTGACAAGGCTTCGTACGATCTCCCATGTGTTCTCCTGCTGGGGGAGGAGACGGACAACAGCGCCAACGGTTTTCGGCGCCTGTACGACGTCCGGGGGTGCCGCACTGCAACGGAGTAATGAGCCGGATGATGCCGACCGGCTGGCGCCAGGGACACCCGCCTTGACTTGAGCGGCGTCCGGTTTATAATTCAGCCACTGAATTTTGGATGGAAGGGCTATGGAGCGGAGCAAGCAGGACCTCCGGGATCTGGGGTTGCTCGACGAGATCGAGCGAGATCCGGACACGACTCAGGCGAGCCTGGCAAGCCTACTGGGTGTGGCAGTCGGTACCGTGAACTGGCACCTCAAGCGCCTGGTGGCCAAAGGCTACGTCAAGGTGCGTCGGGCCGAGCGCAAGAAGCTGCGCTATATCATCACGCCTGAGGGGCTTGCGTTACGGGCCCGGCTGACCGTCGCCTACATCGAGAACTCCTTGGTGCTTTACCGCCAGGCGAGAGCAGAAGCCCGGCGGGAGTTGAAAAAGGCAAGCGAAAGAGGTTACCGTGCAGTCCGGATTGAAGGAAAGGGGGATATAGCCGAGATCTGCCGACTGACGTGCCTCGAGCAGGGCTTCCCCGTCGTGGCGGATGGACGATCGGAGAGTGTCGGCATCCTCGAAGTCGTCGGGAGCCAGGTGTTCCTTCGGCAATCGGAGGTCGGTGAGTGATGGATGGAGAAGGAACCTGGCGCTGAGCGCCATGCGGGTGCTAGACGTGTAGCCTACAGCCGCGCCAAAGAAGGATGCGCGTGAGAGCGAGAATGGGATGAGCGACAGCCAACCAGACAACTTTTGGGCGAACAAGAGGATTTGCGTCACCGGCGGGTCCGGTTTTCTGGGATCTTATCTGCTCAAGAGGCTCGAGGCGCATGGCGCACGAGATGCATTTGTACCCCGAATTGAGCAATACGACCTGGTCGAGCTGGATGGCATCCGGAGGATGCTGCGCGATGCCCGACCGGAGATCGTGATCCATCTGGCGGCACGGGTTGGAGGCATCGGGGCAAATCGAACGCACCCGGCGGAATTCTTTTACGACAACGCGATGATGGGCGTGCAGCTAATTCACGAGTCGTGGAAGGCAGGCGTCGAGAAGTTTGTAGCCCTGGGTACGGTGTGTTCATACCCGAAATTCACACCGGTGCCGTTCACGGAAGACAGTCTGTGGGATGGGTATCCGGAGGAGACGAACGCGCCCTACGGCCTGGCGAAGAAGATGATGCTGGTCCAATCACAGGCGTACCGTCAGCAGTACGGGTTCAACTCGATCTTCCTGATCCCGGTCAACCTGTATGGCCCGCGCGACAATTTCGATCTTGAGTCATCGCACGTCATCCCAGCCCTGATCCGGAAGTGCATCGAGGCGAAAGACAAGGCCGAGCCGACGATCGAGGTCTGGGGTGACGGCTCGCCCACGCGAGAGTTCCTGTATGTCGATGACGCTGCCGAGGGGATTCTGCTGGGGGCTGAACACTACAATCTTAGCGACCCGGTCAACCTCGGATCGGGCGAGGAGATCAGCATCCGCGAGCTGGCTGAGATGATCGCGCGGCTGAGTGGGTTCGACGGGAAGTTCGTCTGGGACACCAGCAAACCGAACGGACAGCCACGGCGTTCCCTGGATACGAGCAAGGCCGAGGCGAACTTCGGTTTCAAGGCCGGCACCCGGTTGGAAGATGGGCTCAGGACGACCATCGACTGGTATCGGGCGAGGAGAGCGGGCGCCACGCCTGCAGGCACTTCTTGATGGCAGCCCCTTTGGAAGCGGCCGGCGCGGCGGCGCCCCAGGTCACCATCCTTAAGCCCTCGCGTGGATGGTCGTGGGTTGATCTCAAAGAACTCTGGCGCTACCGGGAACTGACATTCTTCTTGATCTGGCGCGATGTCAAGGTACGCTACAAGCAGACGTTGCTCGGGGCGGCCTGGGCTATTCTGAAGCCGCTCTTCAGCATGATCATCTTCTACATCATTTTTGGCCGACTGGCCGGGATCGGGACAGATGGCGCCCCCGGCCCGGTTTTCTACTTCGCCGGACTTTTGCCCTGGGTGTTGTTCCAAGACGGTGTGACCAAAGCCGGGAACAGCCTGGTCAGCGGCAGCAATCTGATCACCAAAGTCTATTTCCCCCGGATTGCGATCCCTCTGGCGTCTGTGGTCGCGGGCGTCGTTGACTTCCTTCTCGCCTTCGCCGTCTTGCTGGCGATGATGGTCTATTACGGCGTGCGACTAACACCCTGGGTGTGGACGCTCCCCCTGTTCTTGCTTCTGAGTCTGGTCACAGCCCTCGGGGTCGGTCTCTGGCTCTCCGCTATGAACGTGGCTTACCGCGATGTCGGTTACATCACCCCCTTTATGGTTCAGGCGTGGCTGTATGCCTCACCAGTGGCTTATTCCACGACTCTGATCCCGCAAGGCATTTGGCGGGTGCTCTACGGGCTTAACCCCATGGCGGGCGTCGTTCAAGGCTTCCGCTGGGCGATCCTGGGGGTAGGCGAGCCGCCTACGGGGCTGCTCGTGGCCTCGATCGCGGTCGCATCGATCCTTCTCATCAGCGGCATGCTGTACTTCCGCAGGATGGAGCGGACGTTTGCGGATATTGTCTGAGGACGGTGGACGATGGACGACAGACGTCGAAATGGGTTTGGAATTGAATCTAAGCCGAGAAGATAGGGGGACAGCCTATGTACAAGTTTGAAAAGCTGGAGGTCTGGAAGCTGGCTCTCGAGTATCTCGATCTGATCTATTCGCTCTCTGAGTGTCTGCCGCGGGAGGAAGATTTCAACTTGAAATCGCAGATGAGACGGGCAGCTACGTCTATCGCTTTGAACATCGCCGAAGGTTCGACAGGTCAGACCGATGCCGAACAAGCGAGATTCATTGGCCATGCAATTCGATCTCTGACGGAAGTCGTCGCCTGCCAGCGCATCATCTCCCGACGGAAATACTCCATCGACCCTGAGCAAGCCAAAAGGGCGGACGAGATTGGTCTCACTCTCGTACGCAAGCTCCAAGCCATGCGAAACGCGCTCGACCCAACTCGGAAGTGGGTGAGGGAAGACGTTGAACAATACGTTCACGACGAAGGTGCATCGCCCCGGGAACCAGCTCCTCTCGTTCGTGAATTTGATTTGGAGCGCTCCGCCAACGATGACTCAGGTGAATAACGGACCAAGATGAACAACGTGGCGATCAAGGTCGAAGATCTGGGCAAGCGCTACCGCATCGGAACCCTCCCAAGCGGCTATCGCACCTTGCGCGAGACTCTGGTTGACGGCATTGTCGGCAGGCTGCGCCGCCGGTCGTCTACAGTCCGCCGTCAGTCGTCCGAATCCATCTGGGCCCTGCGCCATGTCTCGTTCGATGTGCAGCAAGGCCAGGTACTGGGAATCATAGGCCCCAACGGAGCGGGAAAGAGCACGCTGCTCAAGCTGCTCTCACGTGTGACTGATCCGACGGAAGGCTCCGCTGAAGTCCATGGCCGGGTCGGATCTCTGCTTGAGGTGGGAACCGGTTTCCATCCCGAGCTGACCGGCAGGGAAAACATCTTCCTCAACGGCGCCATTCTTGGCATGAAACGGGCTGAGATCGAGCGCAAATTTGACGAGATCGTCGCCTTCGCCGAGGTTGAGAGATTCATCGACACGCCGGTTAAACGCTACTCGAGCGGGATGTATCTCCGTTTGGCCTTCGCAGTAGCTGCCCACCTCGAACCCGAGGTTTTGGTGGTCGACGAGGTCCTGGCGGTAGGCGACGCCGAATTCCAGCGCAAGTGTCTGGGGAAGATGAGCGACGTGGCCCAAGAAGGACGCACGGTGTTATTCGTCAGCCACAACATGTCTGCCATCCTGCGCCTGACGGAGGAGACGCTTGTCCTGCGTGACGGTCAGCTAGTGCTACGGGCGCCGACGCCTGATGCGATCGACTTCTATATGACATCGGGGATGGCGCAGGCGGGCGAACGGCTCTGGGAGGCCGACGAACCGGCGATACAGGCAGCCTCACCCTTCCGTCCGATTGCGCTTCGGGTCAATGATCCGGGCGGGCGTACCACGGGACAGGTGCTGGCTTCTGCTCCATTCCAGGTGGAATTCGAATACGAGCTGACTCAAGATATCACCGGCCTGAGGGTCGGCCTGTACCTCTTTACCAGCCGCGGAGAGCCGGTACTTACAAGTTTCGACACGGACAACCCGCGCGCCTTTGATGAGCACGGCACCCGCGCGGCCGGGCACTACGTAAGCCGCTGTTCGATCCCGGCAGATCTCTTCAACGAAGGACGATTCGTTCTCGGGGTGAATGCCAGCAGCTTTCGAATTCGTTCATATTTCACTGAAGAGAACGCATTGAGCTTCAACGTCGATGGCACGGGATCGCCCGGGAGCCAATGGGCCGAACGACGCCGGGGACCGATCCGCCCGGCCTTGAACTGGGAGATCGCCGAGGCAATCCGGTGAACGCATCTCGGATTCGCATGGTCGCCAAGCAGGTGTTGGGCGAGATTCCCCTTGCGGTGGAGGCCCTGTCGTTCCTATCGGGTCGGGCGACACCGCCGGCATCGGGCTTCCGGCTTCAGAAGATCGAAGAACACCTGGAACGCTGGTGCGCGGCAACCAAGGCTTCCCGCGCCGGAGCCCCCGGCGTGGATCCGAAGAGCGTCCTGGTCGTCAGCGCGCTGCCGTGGTGGCTCGAATACACTCTGGCGACCAGCCTGCTGCTGGCTGCCGGTGGCCATCGTGTGCGGCTGGCCTATTTGCCTTATCGCAGTTGGCGTGACCGTGTGAGTTCATACGATCTTCGCCGCCAACGCCATTATCTGCGACGAATCCTCCTTTCAACTGCCGGATGCCTCGAATGCACAGACTTGTCAACGCAGCCGGTGGATCCCATACCTCCTGTCCTGGGGGAGAGCCTCGAAGCACTCAGCCGGATCGATGTGCAGTACACGTATCAGCACGAAGTGCTCGACATGACACCGGGCAGCCAGGATGAGATCCTCTACCGGTTGAGGCTGGAACGCAACCGGATCGCGGCCGGTGCGGTCGCCTGTATCCTCAGCCAGGACAAGCCGGACGTTGTATTGGTCCCCAACGGGAGCATCCTGGAGCTGGGCGCGGCATATCGAACAGCGCGACAGCTGGGTTCGCAGACAGTCACCTTTGAGTTCGGCGAGCAGCGGGAGCGCATGTGGGTCGCCCAAAACAACGAGGCGATGCGACTGATCACTTCCGATCTGTGGGGTGCCAGGGGAGATGTCCCTATCGGCGAAGCCGAGATCGACTCCCTCGGAGAACTCTACCGTTCGAGGCGGGGGGCGAGACTGTGGGAGAACTTCGGGAGGAAATGGCAGGCTGCCGCAGGGCAGGGGGCGCAGGCAGTTCGACGCCGGTTGAATCTGGATCCCGAAAAGCCGGTGGCTATCCTTTGCACGAATGTCGTGGGGGACAGTCTGGCGTTGGATCGGCAGGTCTTCTCGGATGGCATGGCCGACTGGCTCGCGCGAACAGTTGAGTACTTCGAGGGCCATCCTGAGGCCCAACTTGTCGTGCGGGTTCACCCCGGTGAGCTGCTCGGTGCAGGGCATCCGTCTACCGAAATCGTGCGGCAGGCGACCCTTGACCTTCCCAGCCGAGTTCGCGTGGTTCCTCCGGATTCGGACATCAACACCTATGACTTGATCGAGCTTGCTCATGTGGGGCTCGTCTATACCACGACTGTCGGGATGGAAATGGTCATGAAGGGGGTCCCGGTGATCGTCTCCGGCGCCACGCACTACCGCGGGAAAGGCTTCACCCATGATCCGGCGACATGGGAAGACTACTTTGAAATCCTCGGCCGCCTCATGGCTCAGCCACTGGGCCGGCGCGTGGCAGACGATCAGACTGAGCTGGCGATGAGGTATGCCTACCGTTTTTTCTTTGAGTATCCGTTCGCGTTCCCGTGGCATTTGATTGGGTTCTGGAACGACATGCAGGACAGGCCACTGGAACAAGTCGTGGGCGGGCTCGGGCACTCGGCGTACGTTGAGACGCTGAATGCCATGTTGGGCCATCCTATCGTGTGGTCCGACAGGGCAAGTACAACCGTCAGGAGCCCGGCAGGCATTGAACACTGAGGTAGGGGTCAAGCAAGAGGTTCGTGATTTCTACGACTCCGTCGGCTGGAAGGAGATCGCCGAGGGGTTGTACCAGAACGCCCGCTATGAGGACTTGCGCCCCGTCGCACGCGAGTACACTCACCGATGCCATCTTCGCGTCAAGCGATACCTCTTGCCCAGAGGAGGAATGTTCTTGGACGCGGGCTCCGGCCCGATTCAGTATCCCGAGTATCTCGAGTACGCTGTCGGGTTCCGCTATCGGGTACTCGAGATACTCGCGGCGGTCGCGCTGCGTCACGCTCGTGAGCGTATCGGCTCTAGGGGGTTGTACGTCGTCGGGGATATCACGCATCTCCCGTTTGAGCGTTCGGCTTTTGACAGCCTGGCTTCTTTGCATGTGATCCACCACCTTCCCCCGGATGAGCAGGTGGCCGGTTTCCGTGAGTTGGCCCGAGTGCTTGCCGAGGGGGGACGTGGCGTGATCGTTTACAGCTGGGGCGAGCATTCAGCGTTGATGCGCCTGGCGCGTCTCCCGATCGCGGCGGCCCAGTCGGTGCGACGGGTGCTCTCGAGGCGCGACGGGTCAGATGAGGGACCGCCTCGCCGTCCGAAGCGGGCCAGGCCGCAGAGGTCCGATCTGCTGGCGCGACCGGGTACCCATACCGCCCACCACGATTTCAACTGGGCCTCGGCGCATTTGACTGATCTGCCTGGTTTCGAGATTCGGATTTGGCGGTCGGTGAGCACCGCGTTTACTAGGGCATTCGTCCATGGCCCGCTTCTTGGCCGGCTTTGGCTACGGGTGCTGTTCTGGCTCGAGGACATGGCGCCGCATTGGTTCGGTCGAATCGGTCAGTATCCGCTCTTCGTGATTCAAAAGCCTTCCAACCCGTCAGGCATGGGAGAAAAGAGACAAGCATGAATTGGGCTGAACAAGCCGTTCTGGTTACGGGGGGAACAGGGTCTTTCGGTCGCAAGTTCATCGAGTTGATGCTGCGGGATTTCCACCCGGCCAAGCTGATCGTCTTCAGCCGAGATGAACTCAAGCAACACGAGATGCGCGAAGCCGGGCTCAATGATCCTTCGCTGCGATACTTCATCGGCGATGTACGTGATCAGACGCGCCTGCGACGCGCCATGCACGGTGTTGATGTGGTGGTGCATGCCGCAGCCTTGAAGCAGGTCCAAGCTTGCGAGTACAACCCCATCGAAGCCATCATGACCAACATCATGGGCGGCCGGAACGTCGTCGAAGCCGCGATCGATAGCGACGTCGGTCGTGTGATGGCTCTGAGCACTGACAAAGCCGTCAATCCCATCAATCTTTACGGGGCAACCAAGTTGGCGGCGGAGAAACTCTTTGTCCAGTCGAATGCCTATGCCGGGGGTGTAGGTACCCGCTTCTCATGCGTGCGCTACGGCAACGTCGTGGGGAGCCGGGGCAGCGTCGTGCCGTTATTCATGCGCCAACGCCAATCGGGTCGGATCACTATCACTGATGAGCGGATGACGCGCTTCTGGCTCTCCATTGATCAAGGTGTTCGCTTCACGATCAAATGCATAGAGCAGATGCAGGGCGGGGAGGTTTTCGTCCCCAAAATTCCCAGCATGCGTGTCGTTGATCTGGCGACAGCGGTGGCCGAAGGATGTGAGATCGAGTATATCGGGATCCGCCCGGGTGAGAAACTGCATGAGGTGCTCATTTCGGATGACGAGGCCCGGCATACGCTGGATGTCGCTGATATGTACGTCGTCGAACCGACGGGCGCCTTGTGGTTCGGCCATGGCTGGCGCGATCGGGGTCGACCCCTACCGAGTGATTTCACCTACACCAGCGACACAAACGACCGCTGGCTGAGTTCCGAAGAGATCCGTGAACTCGTGGCGCCGTATGAGAATTCCATCTCCGGCGGTAACTAGGCGTGACGCGAATCCTGGTGACCGGAGCCAGCGGATTGCTCGGCGCGAATCTCGTCCTGCACGCCGCCGACGAGGGCCATCGAGTGATCGCCTCGAGTCGTCTTCAACCCATCGCCGCCGAAGGGGTCGAGTCAGCCTTGGCCGACTTGAGCCTGCCGGGGGAAGCCCGCCGCATGCTGCAGACCTTCCGGCCGGAATGGGTGGTCCACTGTGCAGCTCTGACCGACCTGGATCGCTGCGAGGGCGAGCCTGAGCTCGCGTTCAAGCTGAATGCAGAGATGGCGGAAATGGTGGCACACGCCAGCCGGCGAGTCGGCGCCAGGTTGTTGCAGATCTCGACCGACGCGGTCTTCGATGGGCACCGCGGTGCCTATACCGAAGCCGACAAACCCGCGCCGCGAAACGTCTATGGAAAGGCCAAGCTTGCCGGAGAGCAAGCGGTGATCCAGGCGGATCCAAGTGCGCTGATCGTCCGGACGAACTTCTTCGGGTGGAATGCGCAGGCCAAGCACGGATTGGCAGAGTGGTTCTTGAGCGAGTTGAAGGAGAAGCATGAATGCCCGGGGTTCACTGACGCATGGTTCTCACCGATCCTGGTCAACGATCTGTGCAGCCTTATGCTCAGAATGCTCGAAGCCGGTTTCTCCGGCGTGTACCACGTACCGGGGGCGGATTGTGTGAGCAAGTATGAGTTCGGCGTGCGGCTTGCGCGGGAGTTTGGGCTTGACCCCACGCTGGTTATGCAGGCCTCGGTCAAGGGCGCCAATCTCGCGGCACCGCGCGGGGAACAGTTGTGTCTGCGAGCCGAGCGCTTGATCGGGGCTTTTGGTGAGGAACTGCCAGGCCTGGCGCGTGGGTTGACCAAGTTCAAGAATTTGTGGGACAGCGAGTACATGGAACGGTTGAGGGCCGTCGCAAGGAGTCAGTCATCATGACAGGCACAGTCAGAATCGCCAATCGGCTAGTGGGGCTCGAACAGCCGACGTACTTCATCGCAGACATCTCCGCCAATCACGACGGGGATCTC
>Ga0209641_10003626_pt1 | contig 12952 bp, 7 predicted proteins | sample RifCSP16_1_FD_184022 | JGI IMG/M metagenome (GOLD analysis project Ga0209641, IMG submission 184022) | Soil microbial communities from Rifle, Colorado - Rifle CSP2_sed 16_1 (SPAdes) (version 2) | ecosystem: Environmental > Terrestrial > Deep subsurface > Rock core/Sediment | place: Rifle...
TTGCCGGCGCTCATTTATTGGATGGCAATACAGGTATATTTAATTTATCGTATATTCATAAATATGTAAAAAATATCGATCCTTTGGTTATTGCGCTGGCTAATAGGGAACAAGGATTGATGGTTAAGAAAGGAAATCCGAAGACAATAAGATCTCTTGATGATCTATGCAGGGATGATGTTAATTTTATTAATCGGCAGAGAGGATCTGGAACAAGAATCTTGTTGGATTACCATTTGAATAAGGAAAAAATACCATTTAATAAGATTCAAGGTTATGAGCTTTCAGAGTATACACATTTAGGTATAGCTTCGGCAGTAGTATCGGGAAGAGCAGATTGTGGGTTGGGAATCGCTGCAGCTTCGGTAATTTACGACTTGGAGTTTATCCCTTTATTTGAGGAAAGGTATGATTTAATTATCAATAAAGAATTCAATGATCAATTATTGGAACCTCTTATCAATGCCTTAACTGATCAAGGGTTTAAAGATTCATTAACTGAGCTCATTGGTTATAAGTTTCAAATTATGGGTGAAATAATTTCTGGATAAGTCGAACCTTGGAATTAATCAGAAGATTTTACCGTAGGAATTACCTCGTAAGAATAACAGATACTCCATCCTGGTAAGATAAAGTCCAATTTTGCTCGATTAACCTTTCAACAATTGGACGGTCAGGCTCCAAGAGAATAAGATTGATATTATATTTATCTAAAGATTCGAGAGAATTTTGCCTGTCATTAACGATATTCCACCAGGTTGCGATTAATTCATTTCCATATAGGTCAGCTCTTCCATCAATGAATACTTTATATTCTGGAAGGTTGAAGATAAGAAAACCTCCCCAATTGTAGCTATTAAAGATGTTTCCCTTGGGTTTGTTTTCAAGTATCCATTCAACTGCTTGCACTGGATAAACACTTTGAATCTCTGATGCCGATGATTGTGCATAAATCCTTGCTCCGCAAGCCAGAACAAGAAATAAGACAATTATCGAGTTTATAATTGCAGATACCTTAGCGGGAACTTTTATTTCGGATTTAATTGACTTTCCGTTTTTATATGTGGAAATAAATTCAGAAAACTTTTCGATCAAAATAGGTAGAATCACAATAACTGCCAAAGGAATATTTCTTTGGGAAATGAAAGCGAGGATCAGAAATCCTAACGCTTTGATTAGTTGATCCGATGATAATCTTTTTTCTGCTATTGAAAGAACAATAATAAATAATATTATGACCATTAAGAATGGCAGCATGATCATTTCGTGAAAATTTGGTGAAGACCATTCCATTATCGAGGCAATAGACACATCGATGGTTTTAAAAGGCAGCTTGAGTATTGCCAATCCATTAGGATTGAAAAGCACGAAAAAAAATGATAAAAATGAAAAAAGTGAGAATTTTGCTAATTCAGATTTATTAACAGTAATGTTCTTGAACAAGTAATGATCAAGAAATCTGCCTATTATTACTGCAAACAATAATAAAATCCCCCAGATATAACCTCCATGAATATTAGCCCATAATATAAAAAGGAGTGGAAGCCATATGAATTTTTTCCAATTCAAATCAGAATTTTGAATTAAATATATATTTACGATAGAAAGTATTAGAAATGATGTTACTTGCGGGCGTATTGTCCATTCCGGGGAAGTGCTGATGGCAGCCAGTACGACAAGGAATGCTCTTAACAGAAAAGGTCCTGGGGAAAACAAAAAAATAATCATATAAGTCAAGGTGCCAAGCGCAGCAAAAATGGTAAGAAGAAGCCAAAATCCCCCAATTTGATATATTGCATATATAAAAAGATCAGATAACCAGAATGCATTCGTCCAAGGCTGGTTAAATCTTGTAAATGAGAATAGATCTACAGTTGAAATTGATCCTTGAGAGAGAGTCTCCTGACCATTTCTTAAATGCCACCACATGTCTGGGTCAATAGGTTGGTTTACACAGACTATAATTACCAGAATAGAAGTTACGACAAATATCAAAACGAAAGAAGGATTTTTTATTTTCATCAGATTTATTTACATTTATATCCCAATATCAATCTATGCTTATTGTACATGATGTAAAAAAAAGCGTCGATTTATTTATCGACGCTTTTTCAGAATTCAACCGTGACTATTCTCCCAGATAATCTCTGAGTTTTCTCCTTATCGTTGGATGACGCAGGCGGCTTAAAGCTTGTGCCTCGATCTGACGAACCCGCTCTCTGGTCACACCCATTTTTCGACCAACTTCTTCCAGCGTATATGCTTGTCCATCAAGCAGACCATATCTTAATTGAAGGATTCGGACTTCACGTGGTGGCAATCCATTCATGACTTCACTTAAATGTTCCTTGAGAAGATTATAGGTTGCGCTATCATCAGGTGGTGTAGCTTCATCATCTTCTATGAAATCGCCCAGTACTGAATCTTCTTCATCATCTGTTGGAGTTTCAAGGGATAAAGGGCGCCGTGCGACTTGGATCATGTTCTCAACTTTTTTTGGTGTAACTTCCAGCGCATTTGCTAATTCATCAACAGTTGGTTCTCGTCCTAATCGTTGCGTTAATTGATGTTGAATACGCAATAATTTATTTATCTGGTCTCCCATGTGTACTGGAACCCGAATTGTTCTCCCCTGATCAGCAATTGCCCTGGTAACTGCCTGCCTTATCCACCAGGTTGCATAAGTGCTAAATTTATGCCCACGTCGATAATCGAATTTCTTGGTTGCTCTGATCAAACCAATATTTCCTTCCTGGATGAGATCAAGAAAAGGAACTCCGCGTCCCATATATTTCTTTGCAACACTTATGACAAGTCGTGAATTCGCAGTAATTAAATGTTCTCGGGCTGCCCAGCCATCCTCGATTAATCTGCGTAATTCTGTCCGTCTTCGTTGGCTGACGTTACCTCTGGCTAATTCTTCTCTTGCCATTCGACCTCTTTCGATCCTCTGGGCAAGTTCTACTTCTTCGTCTGCAGTAAGAAGGGGAACCCTGCTTACTTCTTTAAGGTACAATCCAATCGTGTCATCTGTGTCAATATTTGCAAGATAATCATCCAGCATTACTTCTGGTTCTGATTCCACTTCTTCCTGTGTAATTAATTCTTCTTCAGGAGGTTCTCCTGCTGGTACATCTTCAACAAAAGGAATACCAGCACTTAAAAGTGCAGCAAACGCTTCTTCGAGCTGCTCGACATCCTGTTCAGCATCAGGGAAGAAATGCAGAATATCATCTATCGTGATATAAGATTTCTGGCGACCTAATAGAACTAATTGGGTAAGGACCGAATATTCTTCATCATCAGCGATCAATAATGGATTTTCCATCATCTTGTTATTTATACCTCTTGAATTAATCTTTATTCAGGATACACTTTTTCAGGAGTAAATGCAATACCTGTTATAAGAAAATTAACAAAAAGAAAAGCACGCATCCAATGGGTGCTGTGCTCACTCGTGAAGAGTGCTTACTACTATACAATTAATTTCTCCTAAAAGTCAAGCTTAACAATAATTTCTAATGAAAAACTAATAATTAAGGTCCCAATAGCCTGCCAGTATAACCGTTTCTTGACACATCCCAGTTCACCCTTTAGAATTGATGAGTTAGTTTTAAAGCAGAAATCTATAGGAGGAAGAAAAAAAGATGTATGAAATGCACGGGCTTCAACCAATTGAAGCGTATGCGATCTGGGCGGTTCTTGGAGTTGCAATTTTAGGTTTGTTTTATGCTCTTTTTCTAAGAAGCCAGATCATGCGCGAAGATAAGGGTTCACCGAAAATGCAGGAAGTTTGGAACGCGATAAAGGATGGTGCTGATGCATATTTGAAACGCCAGTTAAAATCCATTCTTCCATTGATTGCCATTTTGACTATAGCACTTTTCTTTTCTGTATATATCGTTCCACCTACTCCAGAAGCGTTGGAAAGATTTAGCAATTTTAATGATAACCAGGTCAGGTTATATATAGGTTTTGCTAGAGCTATTGCTTTTGTTATGGGTGCTGGTTTCTCATTAACTGTTGGACAGATCGGGATGAGAATGGCTGTGGAAGCTAATGTTCGAGTTGCTTCTGCTTCAAGACGATCTTTTGGCGATGCACTTCGTATAGCATATAGAGCTGGAACCATAACAGGAATGTTGACTGATGGTTTGGGGCTTCTTGGAGGAACGGCAATTTTCATTTATATGGGTATTGCAGCACCAGATGCGCTTCTTGGGTTTGGTTTTGGTGGAACTCTTCTGGCATTATTCATGAGAGTTGGAGGTGGAATTTTCACAAAGGCTGCTGATGTTGGCGCAGATCTGGTTGGTAAAGTTGAAGCTGGAATTCCTGAAGACGATCCTCGTAACCCGGCTGTTATTGCTGATCTGGTTGGTGATAATGTCGGAGATTGCGCTGGAATGGCAGCTGATATTTTTGAATCATACGAGGTTACCATTGTTTCTGGTTTGATTTTAGCATTGGCTTTGTACCATATTACTGGAAGGTTGGAATGGATTATTTTTCCACTAATCGTCCGTGGAATAGGCGTTTTATCATCCATAATTGGTACATATGCAGTCAAAGGCGGAACTGGAATGAGTGGCAATGCCATGTCCGCAATTTTTAAAGGGTTTCTTTCATCTGCAGCTATTTCAGCGGTTTTGTTTTTCGGTGCAGGATTTGTCTATTTACGTAGTCCAGAAATGACAACATGGGGAGGTTGGTGGCGAACGCCTTTGGCAGTAGCGACTGGTGTTCTCCTTGCAATTTTAATTGATCGCCTGACAGAATATTTTACAGGTACACACGGAAAACCTGTCCAAGAAATAAAAAAATCTGCAAATACAGGACCGGCAACCTTGATCCTTCAAGGAATTTCCGTAGGCTTTGAGTCATCTGTGTGGGCAATTATCGTGATCGCATTAACTATTGTATCTTCCATCTTGATTTTTGGAACAATCCCCGGTCTTTCTTCAGCAGAACAAGTTTCATTTACCCTATATGGTGTCGCAATGACAGGTATCGGTATGTTGACATTGACAGGTAATAATGTCGCCATGGATTCCTTTGGTCCAATCGCAGATAATGCGAACGGTATTGGAGAAATGTCCTGGTCTGGTGATACAGATGATGAAACGATTTCCGCCCAGAAGATCATGACTGATTTGGATGCAGTTGGAAATACAACCAAAGCGATCACAAAAGGTGTTGCCATTGGTTCGGCGGTGATTGCAGCGGTTTCCTTGTTTGGCTCATTTATTGTGGATGTCAGTCGCGCCCAGGCGAGTATGGGAATTCCATTGGCGAAGCAAATCGCAGCGATTGGAATCCGGATTGATATTCCTCAAGTTTTCGTGGGTATGTTGATCGGCGGTGCATTACCATGGCTGTTTTCATCCTTTGCCATTCAGGCTGTCAGCCGCGCTGCATCATTGATAGTTGAAGAAGCTCGCAGACAATTTCGTGGAGGAGTTCTTGAAGGAATAATAAAACCGGATTATTCCAAGGCGGTGGCAATTTCTACAACAGCTTCACAAAAGGAATTGATCGGATTAGCCCTTCTTGGAATCTTAACACCTATCGTTGTTGGTCTCCTTCTCCAGGTAGAAGCTCTAGGTGGTTTCCTGGCAGGAATTATTTTGTCAGGTCAATTACTTGCGGTATTTCTGAATAACTCAGGTGGTGCCTGGGATAATGCAAAGAAACTTGTGGAAGATGAACCTTCGGACTTGGTAAATAATACCGGTAAAGGTTCAGAACGCCATAAGGCAAGCGTTGTTGGGGATACTGTTGGAGACCCATTTAAGGATACAGCTGGTCCGGCTCTAAATCCGATGATCAAGATGGTAAATCTTGTCGCCCTCATAATTGCGCCGATAGTGGTTCAGTATTCAGGTGTAGGTGGGAAAACGCTGGTTTTAGTGTGGGCAGTTGCTTTATTATTAATTGCGGTTCTAGCCTGGGCAGTTATTAGATCGAAGGCACCAGCGAAAGAGATTATATAAGAACCCTAAGATATTAAAAAGACTGGGTATTTTATCCCCAGTCTTTTTAATTTAACCTTTCCTGTTTACCGAGCGGTCAATTCAATGGTTATTAGAAGAACTATTAATTATTGAGAATATTTCTTCTTCCATTCGTATAGTTTATTTAAGGACTCGAGAGGTGAAAGAGAATTCAAATCCAGGTTTTCTAATTCTTCAATAAGAGGATTGGTTTCAGGAAATAATGCTACTTGTTGAGCAACGATTTTTGAGGAATCAATCGCCTTTCCAGATGATTTCTCAAGTTGGTTGAGAATTTCGGTTGCTCTTTGGATGACTACTGAAGGTATTCCTGCAAGTTGTGCAACATGAATTCCATAAGATTGATCAGCACCCCCTTGGATAATCTTATGTAAGAATAATACTTTGCCTTCACTTTCAGTGACTGCCACGTTGTAATTCCGAACACCTGGCAATAATTCTGCCAATTGTGTTAATTCATGGTAGTGAGTTGCGAATAATGTTTTTGCCTTTAAAGAGGGATGATTGTGAATGAATTCTATGACCGACCAGGCTATGGAAACTCCATCATATGTACTTGTTCCTCGTCCTAATTCGTCCAGGATTATTAAACTTCTAGTAGTTGCATTATTAAGAATATTAGCTGTTTCAACCATTTCAACCATGAATGTTGATAATCCAGATTGAATCTCGTCATGAGCGCCTATTCTGGTGAATATTCTATCAATCAATCCGATTTTGGCATATGTTGCTGGTACATAACTACCCATTTGGGCAAGGAGAGTAATTAATGCTGCTTGTCTTAAATAGGTAGATTTTCCAGACATGTTCGGACCGGTGATGATACGTATCAGCTCCCCTTTTTCGAAAATAAGATCGTTGGGAATGAAATTTCTTTCATCTAATCTTTCTACAACTGGATGCCTTCCTTCTTTTATTTCAAATGAAGAATCATTTGAGATGATTGGTCTGGAATAATCCCTTATCGATGCTGTTTCTGCCAGTGACGAAAGAACATCCAAATTGGAGATTATCGCCGAAGATATTAATATCTCATCGGAATATTTTCCCAACTTGTTACAAAGATCTTTAAATAATTCACTTTCCAGATTATGAATTCTTTCTTCAGCATTTAAAACGATAGTCTCATATTCTTTCAACTCTGGTGTGATATATCTTTCTGCGTTCACCAGAGTTTGTTTTCTAATATATTCTTTGGGAACAGGTTTTGTATTTGCATGTGATATTTCGATGTAATAACCAAAAACTTTGTTGTATCCAACTTTAAGATTTTTAATCCCGGTTCGATCTCTTTCATCTTTTTCAAGATTATCGATCCAATCCCGGGCATATTGATTCGAATTGATAATTTCATCCAATTCTGTGTTGTAACCGAGCTTGAATACTCCTAAATTTTGAAGTGTTGCTGGCGAATCTTCAGATATTGCTGACCTTATCAGCTCTCGAGCACCTTCACAAACAGATAGTTTTATAAACTCTAAGCTTGGATGGTCGATAAAACTGAATTTATTTGCCAGGATTAACAATTTGGGAATATATTCTAGAGATTCTTTTAGGGATAGTAATTCTCGCGGTAAGACATAACCAGAAACTACACGGTTGATATTTCTTTCCAGGTCAACAAATTTCTTTAAAATTGTTCGTAGCTCGGCACGGAACATGGAATTTTCGGTAAACACTTGAATTCCATCAAGACGGAAATTAATTCTTTCAATATTTAACAAGGGTTTCTTGATCCACTGTCGGATCATTCTTTTACCCATTGCTGTTGTTGTTTTATCAATTAATTCCAGTAAAGTACCTTTCGAACCGCCTCTTATGGAATCAGTTATTTCCAAATTTCTTTGAGTTGCTGCATCGAGCATCATGAAATCATCATTGTTGTAAATGGTGAGTTTCTTGAGAATTTGTAATATTTGTGGAGAATTTTCTTTAATATATTGTAGTAGTGACCCAACGCACCTAACCTGAAGACTACCGGTCGGCAATCCCAGGCCATCCAAACTCAGGATATTGAAGTGTTCCTTGATTATTTCTTGACATTTTCCTGGCTCGAATTTCCATGAGGTCCAGGGCGTGATGTGTTCAGAATTTGTTTCTGGAAATGACTGGTTTTCTGGATAAATTAATTCAGAAGGATTTAATCGATTTATCTCAGAAACCAATGAAAAAACCTCTTGATTTTTTAATTCTGTAACTCCAAATTCACCAGTAGTGACATCGGCGTAGGAAATTCCAAAATTATTTCCATCAATTACAACAGAGACAAGGTAATTGTTTTTTCCCGAATTCAATAAATTTGGTTCGATAACAGTCCCTGGAGTGACTACGCGGATGACTTCTCGCTGAAAGATCCCTTTTGAGGGTTGGTCTCCCACTTGTTCACAAATAGCAACGTGATACCCTTTTTCAACCAGGCGTGCCAGGTAATTGTCAACAGCATGATACGGTATTCCAGCAAGAGGCGCTCGTACTCCTTTTCCAATTGGACGGGAAGTAAGAACAATATCTAATTCCCTGGAAGTAATTTCTGCATCTTCGTCAAAGGTTTCATAAAAATCCCCAAGACGGAAGAATAAAATAGCGTCTGGATAATCTTGTTTCAACTTAAGGTATTGTTTACGTATTGGTGTCAGATTTTCAGTCATATTTGCTAGTAATAATGATTAAATGGTAATCATTTTGATATTTGAATTCTGTTGATAGAAAACCAAACTATTACAATAAAAACCATTACGGGTAGAAGGAATATCCAATTGTTTCGACCATTATTCTCGCTGCTTTCAGGTATACCAATTGGTAATTTAGTTGGTATTGTTGTTGGGCTGCGCGTAGGTATAATAGTTTTTGATGGTGTTGGTGTGATTGTTTGGATTATGGATGCCAACACGGTGGGGGTTTCTGTGTTCATTATTTTAATCAATAATTCGTCACCTACAAAAATATAATCGTTTCTGAGATTATTAATCTGCAGAATTTCTTCCACTGGAACTGCGTAAACTTGTGAGATCCCCCAGAGAGTCTCTCCAAGCTTGACGACATGGATTACAGTTCCATCGGAATGAGGAGTACTGGTAATGATTTGATTTACATTGACTGGATTAATATAAGGCGAATCTTGAGAACCTTCAACCGGTAAAGGTACTGGAGAATCAGATGCTAATCCAACATCAATTGTATAGTAGACAGTCTCATCAATAATGGTGACTCCCGCTCCAATATCCTGACTAGTTGAAGACAGCATGGTATTTAGGTGAGGAGGATCCCCTTGCCATGATAAGACTACGGCAGAAACACTAAGATTTTTCCCTGCGGCAATATTCTCAGAAAAAAAACCTCCTTGACTTAGATCGCCAGCTACAGGGTAACCTGCTGCCAATGCACGTTGAAACGGTCGTGACCCATCCGGACCATAATGGGTTACAGACCCTATGGATGCTTGATAATCAGAGTGTGATTGTGCGATATACATCAATCTTTGATCGATTGAATATGGGGGAAGTCCATTGGAAGCGCGTAAATTATTCACTTCAGAAATAAGATCCAAAGGATTGGGGGTAAATTCTGAACTTCCATTGGTTTTTCCATGATGAATACTTGGGAATGAGTATAGAACGAGGAAAAGAATGGAAAAATAAGACGCAGTTTTTGATTCAAGCCGCATAAAAAAACCTGTTAATTTCGCATTTTTCGGATAGGTCGGAGAGGATTGGACATTTATCCCTCTTTGGAATGACATTACTCATAAAAAGCACCAAGATTATTCACACGATGCTAGAATAAACTGAATCAATGTTAAATTATTATCGAATTAGCTCAATAAATGTAAACGAAGCGTATTGTAATACATAATCATCGGAGGTGTCTTGAATGAAAACAAAAGTATTGGATATGCCATCATTATACGGCGATCATCATGTAACTGAAGTAAGAAGTATATTGCTGGAAATTCCGGGGGTACAGGAAGTATATGCAAGCAGTAGTTTTCGGGTAGTGGAAATTCAATACGATGAAAGTAAGGTAAAGGAGAAGGATCTGGAAAATGTATTAGACAAAAACGGTTACTCGGGGGAATTACTTACTCAGACTGAATCAGAAAAGGCTGAGAGTTCGGGAGAAAGTACAGGCACATTTTTACGTCATACTGCAGCTTACAAGCAGACAAAATTGACAGTTGGTTTTTCGCAATCCATCATTCAAAATCAAGGCAGAGCTTTGTGGCCTTGTCCAGGTATGGGGCTTATACAATTAGGGAAGGAGATGGAATAAATGGCGCTCAAGCGAACTCCTCAACAACAAAGTGATGATCCAGCTGCGCAGGAAATGCTTATCCGAGCAGAAGAACTGAAGATCGATACAGCTTTTACACGTGCAGATAACATGGCTCCATGTAATATCGGTGGGGCTGGAATGTGCTGCAAGCAATGTGGCATGGGACCTTGCCGTTTAACAAAAGATGGTCAGGTTGGTGTTTGCGGCGCAACCATCGATACCATTCAAGCGAGAAATCTTATCAGGTCCATTGCTGCCGGTTCTGCTGCTCATTCTGATCATGGCAGGGATATGGCTTTCACCTTGAAGGCAGTGGCCAATGGAGAAACTGAAGGTTATTCAATACGGGATATCGCCAAACTGAGAAAGGTGGCATCTCTTTATAAAATTGATATTGAAGGTCGTGCTCCAGAAGAGGTAGCAAATGACTTGGCAGATCTTTACATATCCCAATTTGGGCAACAAAGGGGCGAAATTGTTCCTGTATCGCGCGCTCCTCAAAAAAGGCAAAAACTGTGGCGCGAAAAGGGAGTTGTTCCACGAGGGATAGACCGAGAAGTTGTTGAAGCTCTTCATAGAACCCACATTGGTGATGATCAGAATTATGAACATATCTTGGATCATGCCATCCGTACTAGTCTTTCTGATGGGTGGGGTGGGTCTATGATTGCAACTGATATATCGGACATTTTATTCGGAACACCAGCACCAATTTTAGGTCAAGCAAATCTGGGAGTTCTTAAAGAGGACATGGTTAATGTTGTCGTACATGGACACGAACCGACATTAAGCCAGATGATTGTAGCTGCATCCCAGGATCCAGAAATAATTGAATATGCCAAGAAAACGGGAGCAAAGGGAATAAGTCTTTCTGGTATATGCTGTACTGCAAATGAGATTCTTCTAAGGCAAGGTATCCCCGCTGCAGGAAATTTCCTTCACCAGGAATTGGCAATATTAACCGGCGCGGTTGAAGCAATGGTTGTTGATGTCCAGTGCATAATGCAGGCATTGGTCGACTTAGCCTCAAATTTCCACACAAAAATAATTACTACCTCCCCGAAAGTAAAAATAACAGGAGCTACTCATATAGAGTTCGACGAACATAAAGCACTGACAATAGCTAAGACTATTCTAAAGGAAGCAATTGATAATTACAAGAATCGCGGAAAAACGCACATTCCCCGAATTATTGAAGATTTAGTTCCAGGTTTTTCACATGAATATATCAATTATATGTTGGGTGGAACATACCGCGCATCATTCCGACCCCTCAACGATGCCATTATATCCGGTCGAATTCGTGGTGTCGCAGCAATAGTTGGATGCAATAATCCTCGCTCTAGTCAGGATTATCTGCATAATTATGTGACCAAGGCACTTTTAAAGCAGGATGTATTGGTTGTTCAGACAGGCTGTGGTGCAATATCCAGTGCTAAGTTAGGTCTAATGCTTGGTGAAGCTGGACTAAATGAAGTAGGTCCCGGACTGAAAGAGATCTGCGAGACTGTGGGAATCCCCCCTGTACTTCATATGGGTTCATGTGTAGATAATACCAGGATTTTGACAGTTCTCACTCAGATGGTTGAAGAAGGCGGTCTTGGAGATGATATTGACCAGGTTCCTGCGGTTGGCCTGGCACCTGAATGGATGAGCGAAAAAGCTTTGGCTATTGCAACTTATTGCGTTGCCTCAGGTGCTTATGTAATTTTCGGCGGTGCATCTCCAATCAGCGGAATGCCGGATCGAGTATCTGATAGTGATAAAGTTTTGAAATATATTAGTTCAGGATGGGAAGAGAAGTTCGGTGGAAAACTCGAGTTTATTCTTGATCCAGATGAAATGATTAAAGCAAGCCTTTCCCATATTGATGCTAAACGCGCTGCCCTGGGATTGCCAGAATACGATGCGGCAAAATTCGGAAAAAGTGGTGATGCCAGGATGGTCGGACTTGAGAAATTACCACTCTCTGAAAAACGAAATCGAATTTATGGAACTGCAGCAGATTAATTAAGGGAGAAACTATTATGTCACGTTATATTGCCACAAGAGCTATACGAGGTGCATCAGCCCTTGTTACAGAGGCTGAATTAATGCTGCAGCAAGCCATCAATGAGAAAGGTGCTGAAACAAAAGTTACTTTTCCCAATACTGCCTATTTCATGCCAACAATTCTTGGTATGACCGGCGAAACTGTTGAAACTTTAGGCCAATTGAAACCTGCCTTAACTCATGCTCGTGGTTTGCTACACCCGGAACCTGCAATGAATAAATGGACACCTTATCTGGGCGAAACACTGGATAGTGGAATGGCGACGCTTTTGGCTGCTGAAGTCATTGAAGCAGTTCGTTTTGCTTATGGATTGCAACCGGAAAAAATGGAAGGCTTTAATCTGGCTGGAGGCACTTCGTACGGTGACGGAAATGGTGCAAATCATCTGAACGGTCCCATTGATGACATTCAATTAAGATCCTGGGGCATCCAATTGGTTGATGGTCGTATGCCGGGGTTCGCTGCCATTGTAGGTTGTGCAAAGAACAATCAGACAGCAGTTCAGATCGTGAGAGAGCTTCAAAAAAGAAATATTCTTACCTTTTTATCCGGGAATGTTAATGGACGCAGCATCATTCATCAGCTTACCGAAGAAGGTGTTGAGCTTGGTTAT
>Ga0209641_10003633_pt1 | contig 12939 bp, 14 predicted proteins | sample RifCSP16_1_FD_184022 | JGI IMG/M metagenome (GOLD analysis project Ga0209641, IMG submission 184022) | Soil microbial communities from Rifle, Colorado - Rifle CSP2_sed 16_1 (SPAdes) (version 2) | ecosystem: Environmental > Terrestrial > Deep subsurface > Rock core/Sediment | place: Rifle...
GGGCGCGACGCGCTCGAGCTCGGAGGACTTGTAGACCGCCGGGACGACGACCGGCGCAAGCTGCTGCAACCCCACCTCGAAATGCTCGGGGTTGTTGGACAGGATCCAGCGCACGAGGCACACGAAGACCGCGCCCTGCTCCTTCGACTTCAGCGCCACGATCTCGCCGACGTTGACCGCCGGCAGGCTGCCCGACATGTACTTCAGGGCGAAGCCGCGCGAGCTCTCGTTCGAGATGATCCACTCGCTCGCCTTCGCCGGCGTCTCGCGCTGGGTGATGTCGGCCGCCGGGGTGTCCTGGGGCGACTCGGCGCGCAGCACGCGCCAGATGTCGCGCAGGCCTACCCACAGCTCGACCCGCGGATGGAAGCGCATCCGCGCCGTGCGGGTCTTCCGCTCGCCGCGCCAGTGGGCGACGAGCCGCTGCAGGAGCTCCTGGTATTGGAGGCGGGCGGCCTCGTCGGGCAGGCCGAGCGAACCGGGCGGGATGCCGTCGTGGAGCTTCTTGAGCTGCTGCTGCAGCTGCTCGACGAGCCGGTGCGTGAGAAGCAGCAGCTCGCCGTTCTCGAATCCCGCGTCCGCGCGCTTCGCGTAGGCGACCCCGGGCTTATCCCGGCTCGGGTCGATCGCGAACACGCACAGCGGATCGCCGACCCTCGCCGCGGGCGTCACTTCGGCGAGGTCGCCATGGGTGGCGAGGTAGCTCTGCACCCGCGGGAAGTCGCCGTGGTTGAGCTTCGTGGGCTGGGCGAACGCGAGCAGCAGGCTATCCCGGTAGACGCGGAGCGGCGAGGTCTGCGGAGAGTCCGCCTCGCGCTCGGCCACGCCCCAGTCCCGGGCGAGCCGGTAAAGTTGATGCAGCTCTCCCCAGACGGCGCCGGGGCTCCGCGCGTACAGCCGCTGGCTCAGCGCGAGGCGGCGCGCGTGCAAATCCATGGCGCGGACGAGCGGCAGGTGGAGCTGGCGCTTGAAGCCGATCGACAGCCATGCGCGCGGCACGCGGAGCACGGCGTGCGAGTACCCGGCAGCGAGCTCCTTGAGCAGCTTCTCGATGAAGTAGGCGACCTGACGGTGATGGCCCGCGAGGGGCGGCTGCGCGCGGGCAATCCGGCTCTCGAGCTGCGGCAGCAGCCAGTCGGCGTGGTCACGGAACATGTCGAGCAGCCGCAGCCGCAGCCGGCTGTGGAGCTCGGCGTTATTGAACGCGACGAGCCGATCGATGAGCGCCTGCGCCGTACCCAGCGTGTCGGCCGCGGCGAGCGATGACAGCCACGCGCGCACGCGCTCGGGCGAGAATTCGCCGTCGTCGGCCGCGCCGCGGTTCGCCGCGATAAAATCGAGGAACATGGGGTTCGTTGGTCAGGTGCCGCGAGAATTGCCGCGGCGCATGCGGGAGTTCAGCAAGGAACATGCCGGAAAAACTGTGGCAAATGTCCCGGAAACTCGCGACCGCGAGGCGCGCGGGAGTCGTGCTCTCCGGGGCGATCCGATGAGCGTCTCCAGCGACCTTCAGTCAACGAAGGCGATTCCGCGCCGCGAGCGGCTGATCGTCGCGCTCGACGTGCCGCGCGCGGACCAGGCGCGTGCGCTCGTCACGCAGCTCGGTGAGGCCGCCGCGTTCTACAAGGTCGGTCTCGAGCTCTTCGTGGCGAGCGGCTGCTTCGAGCTGGTCGAGTGGCTCGTCGCGAACGACAAGCGCGTCTTCGTCGACCTCAAGTTCTTCGACGTGCCCGAGACGGTGCGCGGCGCGATGCGGGCCTTGCGCGGGCGCGGCGTCACGGCCACGACGGTGCACGGAAACCAGGCCATGATGGCAGCGGCGGCGGCGGAGAAGGGCGAAGTGAAGCTCCTGGCGGTCACGGTGCTCACGAGCCTCGATCGCGGCGACCTCGACGACCTCGGCTTCCAGTGCGACGTGGAGCGGCTCGTGCTCTCGCGCGCGCGGCGCGCCCTCGAGGCGGGTTGCGACGGCGTGATCTCCTCGGGGCTCGAGGCGCCGCTGCTGAAGCGGGAGCTCGGCGAGCGGATTCTGGTCGTGGCGCCGGGCATCCGGCCCGTGGAGAACCGCCCGGCGGACGACCAGAAACGCACCGTCGACGTCGCGCAGGCGTTCGCGAACGGCGCCGACTATGTCGTCGTCGGTCGCCCGATCCGGCAGGCGGCCGATCCGCGCGCCGCTGCGGAACGGATCCAGGCGACGATCGCTTCGATCTTTCCGGCCTAGGCGGGACGGCCGGGGTACTTGAAGGTGCCGCGCCAGGCCGCGAGGACCAGGTTCGGGTAGTCGGGCTGGCCGAGGCTGCCGTTGTAGCGGCCGAGCGCGCGGTACAGGTTGCCCTTCTCGAGATCGAGGTAGTGGCGGAGGATGACGCAGCCGTAGCGGATGTTCGTCCGCAGATGGAAGAGATTGTCGTCCTTCCGGCCGATCAGTTCGACCCAGAACGGCATCACCTGCATCAGCCCGCGGGCACCGGCCTTCGACACGGCGTACTTCTTGAAGCCGCTCTCGACGTGGACCACGCCGAGCACGAGCTGCGGATCCAGTCCGGCACGGGTCGCCTCGTAGTGGACGGTCTTCAGGAACTCCACGCGAGCCTTCTCGTCGGGGATGCGCTTCGCGAGACGGTCGGACATCGCGAGCAGCCACCTGTAGCCGTCCCCGGGATCGGCAAACTTGAGCTGCGGCACGCCCTTGTCGCTGATCGCGCGCGACAGTGCCGCCTGGACGCTCGCCGACAGCGGTTCGTACTGCTGTGCCCCGCCCTGGGCGCCCAGCGGCGCGAGCGCTGCTCCGAGAACGGCGGCGAGGGCTACGAGCTTTCGCACAGCTTCTCCTTCAGGAAGCCGACCGCATCGGTCATCGGGATCGGAGTGGGTGACGTTTCCCGGCGGCCCTGATACTCGATCTTGCCATCCTTCAGCCCGCGCTCGCCGATGACGAGGCGATGTGGAATGCCGATGAGTTCAGCGTCGGCGAGCAGCACCCCCGGCCGCTCGTCGCGGTCGTCGAGCAGCACGTCGACGCCGGCGCCCGAGAGCGCTTCGTACAGGCCGTCGGCGGAGCGCCGGACGGCGTCGTTGCGACGGTAGCCGAGCGGCACGATCGCGAGCCGGAACGGCGCGATCGGATCGGGCCAGATGATCCCGCGGTCGTCGTGGCTCTGCTCGATCGCGGCGCCGACGATGCGCGTCACGCCGATGCCGTAGCAGCCCATCTCGAAGAACCGCGTCTCCCCCTTCTCGTCGAGGAAAGTGGCTTTCATCGACTTCGAGTACCGCGTGCGGAGCTGGAAGATGTGGCCGACCTCGATGCCGCGCACGATCTCGAGGGCGCCCTTGCCGTCCGGGCTGGGATCGCCCGCCACGACTTTCCGGATGTCGGCGACAAGCGCCGGTTCCGGAACCTCGCGGCCGAAGTTCACGCCGCGGAGGTGATGGCCCTCCTCGCTCGCGCCGCACACGAAGTCGGCCATCACCGCGACGCTGCGGTCGGCGATCACGCGGATGCCCGGATCGATTCCCATCGGGCCGATGTACCCGGGCTTACAACCCAGGTGCCGCTCGATCTCGGCGTCGGTGGCGAACCGGAACGGGTCGAGGCCCGGCAGCTTCTGCGCCTTGACCTCGTTCAGCTCGTGGTCGCCGCGGATGAGCAGCAGATTGAACGCCTCGCCGTGCATCACGGCGATCGCCTTGACCGTCCGCGCGAGCGGCAGCCCGAGCAACGCCGCGACATCCTCGCACCGCGTCTTCCCCGGGGTCGGCACCTTCGCCAGCTTCTCGGTGGCGGGGGGACGGGCCGCCGCCGGCGCGACCGCCTCGGCGAGCTCGACGTTCGCCGCGTAGTCCGACCGCGGGCAATAGGCGATCGCATCCTCACCGGAATCCGCGAGCACATGGAACTCGTGCGACCCGGTGCCACCGATGGTGCCGGTGTCGGCGGCCACCGCTCGGAACCCGAGGCCGAGGCGGCTGAAGATCCGCCGATAGGTGTCGTACATGTTCCGGTACTCGCGCTGCAGGTCGGCGTGATCGACGTGGAAGGAGTAGCCGTCCTTCATCGTGAACTCGCGGCCGCGCATCACGCCGAACCGCGGGCGGATCTCGTCGCGGAACTTGGTCTGGATCTGGTAGAAGTGGACCGGCAGCTGGCGGTAGCTCCGCAGGTCGCGGCGCGCGATGTCGGTGATCACTTCCTCGTGGGTCGGTCCGATGCAGAAGTCGCGCTCGTGGCGATCTTTGAGGCGCAGGAGCTCGGGGCCGTACTTCTGCCAGCGCTCCGATTCCTGCCAGAGCTCCGCCGGCTGGACGGCCGGCATGAACAGCTCGATCGCGCCGGCGCGGTTCATCTCCTCGCGGACGACCGCCTCGACCTTCCGCACCACCCGCAGACCGAGCGGCATCCAGGTATAGATCCCGCCAGCGAGGCGCCGGATCAAGCCGGCACGCAGCATCAGCCTGTGGCTGACGATCTCGGCGTCCGCCGGCGCCTCCTTGAGCGTCGACAGGAAGAACTGCGATACCCGCATCGCGACGAGCCCCGGAAAAGGGTCGAATTCTAGCCCGGATGCTTCGCGAGGCCGTCCCGCGATCCCCGGCGCCGCGCGGTCGAGCGGTGCGCGTCGCACCCGGCTGCGGTGCACCGCGCCCCCGGCATGCTTTCCAGCCCCGGGGAGTTGTGAAAGAATGGTTCCGGACAACCAAGCTACGGAGACGATCATGCTCGATCGCGAGGGCTACCGCCCGAACGTCGGCATTGTCCTCTGCAACCACAAGAACGAGGTCTTCTGGGGCAAGCGCGTACACGAACACTCCTGGCAGTTCCCGCAAGGCGGTATCAAGCACGGCGAGACGCCGGAGCAGGCGATGTACCGGGAGCTGCACGAGGAGGTGGGGTTGCACGCCGACCACGTGCGGATTCTCGGGCGAACGCGCGGGTGGCTGCGGTATGAAGTGCCGCCGCAGTGGATCAAGCGCGAGTGGCGGGGCAGCTACCGGGGCCAGAAGCAGATCTGGTTCCTGCTCCGCCTCGTCGGGCGGGATTGCGACGTTCGGCTGCGCGGGAGCGAGCGGCCCGAGTTCGACGCCTGGCGCTGGAGCGATTACTGGGTGCCGCTCGAGTCGGTGATCGAGTTCAAGCGGGACGTGTATCAGCAGGCGCTGACCGAGCTGGCCCGGTTCCTCATCCGCGACCACCGGCGGCATAACGGCGCGCGCCCGCTGCGCGAGCCGCGTTAGCGCAACGCGGGCGTCGGCCCGCCCCAGCCGCCAGGAGACCCACGATGACACTGGACTACGCCGCCCTCCCGCTCCGGCCCCTGGAGAAAGGCGCGCGGCTGCGCGCGGCGGCGGCGCAGAGCGGCGAGCGGCTGACCCTCGACTCGCGCGCGCTGTCGGTGATGACCGATTTCGCGATCGTCCCCGCGGCGACGATCGAGCCCGACACCTCGGTCGACGACGCCAACCGGTCGATGATCCGGCGCGGCGTGCGCTCGCTGATCGTGGTCGACCACGACCGGCGCATGCTCGGCATCATCACCGCGAACGACGTCCTCGGCGAGCGGCCGATGCAGATCGCGCTGGAGCGCAACGTGAAGCACCACGAGATCCTGGTGCGGGAGATCATGACGCCGAGCGATCAGATCGAGGCGCTGCCGATCGACGCCCTGCTCGACGCCAAGATCGGCCACCTGGTCGCAACGCTCCGCAAGGCCGGCCGCCAGCACGCGCTCGTGGTCGAAAGGGGACCGGGCGGCGACGCGGTGCGCGGGATCTTCTCGTTGACACAGATCGCGGCCCAGCTCGGGATCAGCATCGAGGCGAGCGCCGTGGCGGGGACCTTCGCCGAGGTGGAGGCCGCGCTGATCCGCTAGTCCCCCACGCGGCTTGACAGGGGGTTGGCGGCCCATCTATAGTGGGTCCATTATTTAGAGCAAGTCTAAGTCCCGACCCGCGCGACAAAAGGAGACTCCGATGGCAGCACTGAAAGGTTCGAAGACCGAGAAAAACCTCAAGGACGCGTTCGCTGGCGAATCCCAGGCGAACCGCCGCTACCTGTACTTCGCGAACAAGGCGGACGTGGAAGGCCAGAACGACGTGTCCGCGGTCTTCCGCTCGACGGCCGAAGGCGAGACCGGCCATGCGCACGGGCACCTGGAGTATCTGGAACAGGTCGGCGATCCGGCGACCGGGCTGCCGATCGGCCGCACGCGCGAGAACCTGAAAGCCGCGATCGCAGGCGAGACCCACGAGTACACCGACATGTACCCGGGCATGGCGAAGCAAGCCCGCCAGGAAGGCTTCGAGGAGATCGCCGACTGGTTCGAGACGCTCGCGAAGGCCGAGCGCTCGCACGCGAACCGGTTCCAGAAGGCCCTCGACGCGCTCACCGACTGAGCCCGAGGGCACACCCGCGGAAGGGGCGGCCCGCCGCTCCTTTTTTTCCGCATCCACGGCCGGACCCAAGCCCATGAGCGTTCGAGAAGGCAGTCTCGAGGCCCCGACTCGCCACGCCCTTGATTGGCAGTCGGCCGAGTTCTACGACGAGGAGAAGCTCCACGGCGAGCTCCACCGCGTCTTCGACATCTGCCACGGCTGCCGTCGCTGCGTCAGCCTGTGCACGGCGTTTCCGACCCTTTTCGACCTGGTCGACGGGGGCAAGACCGGCGAGGTCGACGGGGTCGAGCGGCGGGACTACTGGAAGGTCGTGGACCAGTGCTACCTCTGCGACCTCTGCTACATGACCAAGTGCCCGTACGTCCCGCCGCATCCGTGGAACGTCGATTTCCCGCACCTCATGCTGCGCGCGAAGGCGGTGAAGTTCCGCAAGGGCGAGGTCCGGGCCCGCGACCGACTGCTGTCGAGCACCGACGCGATCGGGAAGCTCGCGGCGATCCCGGTGGTGGCGCAGACCGTGAACGCGCTCAACGGAAATGCCGTGGCGCGGTCGGTGATGGAGAAGGCGCTCGGCGTCCATCGCGAGCGGAAGCTGCCGCCGTACGCGGCGAGCAGGTTCCGCAGCGGCGTTCCCGCGAGCCGGCCGCACCCGGTTCGTGACGGCAGCCGCACGCCGGGCAAGGTGGCGATCTTCGCCACCTGCTACGTGAACTACAACGAGCCGGGGATCGGACACGATCTGCTGAAGGTTCTCGACCACAACGAGATCCCCTACGTGCTGGTTGAAAAGGAAGCCTGCTGCGGCATGCCCAAGCTCGAGCTTGGCGACCTCGAGGCAGTCGCGCGGCTCAAGGAGCGCAACGTCCCGTCGCTCGTCAGGCTCGCCCGTGAAGGCTATGCCATCCTGACCGCAGTGCCGTCCTGTACGCTCATGTTCAAGACGGAGTTGCCGCTGGTGTTTCCCGGCGACGCCGACGTCAAGGCGGTCTCGGACGCGATGTTCGACCCGTTCGAATACCTGGTGCTCCGCAATCGCGACGGCCTCCTCAAGAAAGACTTCAACAAGCCCCTCGGCAGAGTCTCCTATCACGTCCCCTGCCACTCGCGGGTGCAGAACATGGGGCAGAAGACCCGCGAGCTCCTGGAGCTCGTCCCGGGCACGCAGCTCAACACCGTTGAGCGCTGCGCGGGCCACGACGGGACCTGGGGCGTGAAGACGGAGTACTTCGCCAATGCGATGAAAATCGGGCGCCCGGTGTTCAGGGCGATGGCGGAGACCGACCCCGACTTCATCAGCTCCGATTGCCCGATTGCCGGGCGGCACATCGAGCAGGGCATGGGCGAGACGAGGGCGCGGCGCGAGCACCCGCTCGCGCTCGTTCGCATCGCTTACGGGCTCTGAGTATGCCGAAGATCGAGCGCGGCAGCCTGCTTTCCCTCGAGGCCTACGCCAAGCAGCGCGAGGCGTTCCGCGCGAAAGTGATCGCGCACAAGAGGCACCGGAAAGTCCAGCTCGGCGAGCACCTCACGCTCGACTTCGAGGACGCACTCACGATCCGCTACCAGATCCAGGAGATGCTGCGGGTCGAGCGGATCTTCGAGGAGGACGGCATCCAGGGCGAGCTCGACGCCTACAATCCGCTCGTGCCCGACGGCCGGAATCTCAAGGCGACGATGCTGCTCGAGTATCCCGAGCCGGAGGAGCGCAAGCGGGCGCTCGCCCGCCTGAAAGGCATCGAGGTCCGGGTCTGGATCCGGGTCGCCGACTTCGAGAAGGTGTTCGCCGTGGCCGACGAGGATCTCGAGCGCGAGAACGAGGAGAAGACCTCGTCGGTGCATTTCCTGCGGTTCGAGCTCACCGACGGGATGGCAAGCGCGCTGAAGGCGGGCGCCGGTCTCGCGGTCGGGGTGGATCATCCGGAGTATCGCGCCGAGGTCGCGGCCATCCCGCCGGCCGTGCGCGACTCGCTCGCTGGCGACCTCGCGTGAAGCGCGCTCTCGGCGCTGCGCTTGTTGCCATGGCTGCAGCCGGACCGGTTGCGACCGCGCAGCAGCAGCCGAAGGACACCGGCGCGGCAGCAGCGACATTCGACACCGCGCCGTGGCGAGAGCAGGAAGCAAAGCTGCCGCCGTACCCGAAGGACGAGCGCCTCATCCGGTTTGACACCGGGCCGACGGGCGAGCTCCGCTTCTTCATCGATCGCGACTCGCTCTCGGTCGGCGAAGACCTAGTGCGGTTTACCTTGGTCGCGAAGTCCGACGGAGCGACGAACGTCTCGTACGAGGGGATTCGCTGCTCGATGCGCGAGCGCAAGGTCTACGCGTACGGTCGACCCGACGGCACCTGGCGCGAAGCGCGCGATCCGCAGTGGCTGAGGATCGGACCGCCAGTGACGGACCTGCACCGGTTCGTCCTTTGGAGCGACTACTTCTGCCCCAAACGGGCTCCGATCCGTTCCGCCAACGAAGGCCTCGATGCGCTCAAGCTCGGCCGTCACCCGGAGGCAGCGGATTCAGCGCTCCCCGATTATCCGATCGCGAGATAGCTAGAGCAGGACCAGGTTGTCGCGATGGATGAGTTCCGGCTCGTCCACGTAGCCGAGGATCCCCGCGATCTCGCCCGACGGCTTGCCGAGGATCCGCCGCGATTCCGCGGCGCTGTAGTTCACCAGCCCACGCGCGATCTCGCGGCCGTCGGGAGCGACGCACGCGACGACCGCGCCACGCTCGAACTCGCCTTCGACCGCCCTCACTCCGATCGGGAGGAGGCTCTTGCCCCCGGCCGCGAGCGCGCGCACGGCTCCCGCGTCGAGCGTCACCCGGCCGGTCACCTGCACGTGCGCAGCGAGCCAGGTCTTCCGGGCGGCGAGCGGCGCGGTGTCGGCGTAGAGCAGCGTGCCGGTTGCTTCGCCGCGACCGAGCCGGACAAGGACGTCGGCCTCATGGCCGGAAGCGATGACGGTGTGCGCGCCGCTGCGGGCCGCGCCCTTCGCGGCCAGTACCTTCGTCAGCATGCCGCCGCGCCCGATCAGGCTGCCGACGCCGCCCGCCATGGCCTCGAGCCGCGGCTCGCCGGCACGCGCCTCGTGGACGAGCGTCGCCGCGGAATCTTTCCGAGGGTCCGCGGTATAGAGCCCCGCCTGGTCGGTGAGGATCACGAGGACGTCGGCCTCGATCAGGTTGGCGACGAGCGAGGCGAGGGTGTCGTTGTCGCCGAACCGGATCTCGTCAGTGACCACCGTGTCGTTTTCGTTGACCACCGGCACGACGCCGAGCTCGATCAGCGTCCGCAGCGTGGAGCGGGCGTTGAGGTAGCGTTGCCGATCGGCGAGGTCGGCGTGCGTGAGCAGCACCTGCGCGGTGCGGATGCCGTGATCGCGAAAGCAGCTTTCGTAGGCCTGCACGAGCCCCATCTGGCCGACGGCGGCAGCGGCCTGAAGCTCGTGCATCGCCACCGGACGCTTGCGCCAGCCGAGCCGCCGCATGCCTTCGGCGATCGCCCCGCTCGACACCAGGACGACTTCCTTGCCCGCGGCGCGGAGCAGCGCCACCTGCGCCACCCAGCTCGCGATCGCGGCGACGTCGAGGCCCTCGCCGCGGTTGGTCACCAGCGAGCTCCCGACCTTCACGACGAACCGCCTGGCGTTGCTGAGGCGAGAACTCATCGGCCGTCCTCCAGATGGCGCATGACGGCCTGGCACACCTCGCGGCAGCCCTTTCCGCTCAGCGCGGAGGTGATGAACCAGGGCCCTTTCCAGCGCAGCCGGCGCACGATCTCCCGGGCGGCGTGCTCGCCGGCCTCCGCGGGAAGGAGATCGGCCTTGTTGAACACGAGCCAGCGCGGCTTGCGATAGAGGCGCTCATCGTACTTCCGCAGCTCGGCGACGATCGCCCGCGCGTCGCGCACCGGATCCGCCCCGGGGTCGAGGGCCGCAACGTCGACGAGATGGAGCAGCAGCCGCGTCCGGGCGAGGTGGCGGAGGAACTGATGACCGAGCCCCGCGCCTTCGGCGGCGCCTTCGATCAGGCCCGGGATGTCGGCGACGACGAAGCTGCGATGGACGTCGACGCGGACCACGCCGAGGCTCGGGTGGAGGGTCGTGAACGGGTAGTCAGCGACTTTCGGCCGCGCGCTCGAGACCGCGCGGATGAAGGTCGACTTGCCGGCATTCGGAAGCCCAAGCAGGCCGACGTCCGCCAGCACCTTCAGCTCGAGTTGGAGCTCGCGGCGCGCGCCCGGCTCGCCGGGCGTTGCGCGGCGCGGCGCGCGGTTCACGCTCGACTTGAAGTTGACGTTGCCGAGGCCGCCGCGCCCGCCTCGCGCGAGCAGCGCCGCCTGGTCGTGCGCGGTGAGATCGCCGATGACCTCGCCGGTCGTGCGATCGGCGATCACGGTGCCGACCGGCATGCGCAACCTGATGTCGTCGCCGCCGCGGCCGCTGCACTGTTTGCCATGCCCCTTCGCGCCGTCGCGGGCACGGTGGATGCGCGCGTAGCGGTAATCGATGAGCGTGTTGATGTTGCGATCCGCAACGGCGTAGACGCTGCCACCGCGGCCGCCGTCCCCGCCGTCCGGGCCGCCGCGCGGAACGTACTTCTCCCGCCGGAAGCTGACCGCGCCATCGCCGCCCTTGCCGGCGTGGACCGAGATGCGCGCCTCGTCGACGAATTTCACGACGGGACCTCCAGAAATGAAAAAGCCCTACCACGCGGATAGGGCTTCGTGGCGGGATCCTGGCGCTCTAGACCGGAATCACGCTCACGACGTTATGACCCGCCGGGCCCCGTGCGCCGAATTGCACGCGCCCGGTCACCTTGGCGAACAGCGTGTGATCCCGGCCGATGCCGACATTGTCGCCGGGATGCACTCGCGTGCCGCGTTGCCGCACGATGATGCTGCCGGCGGCCACGACCTGCCCGCCGAAGCGCTTCACGCCGAGCCGCTTCGATTGGGAGTCGCGTCCGTTGCGGGAGCTTCCCCCCGCCTTCTTGTGTGCCATGGCCGCCTCGCTCGGTTCCGACTCGCTCAGCCGGAGATGCCGGTGATCTGAAGTTCCGTGTACTGCTGGCGATGCCCCTGCGACTTCTTGTAGTGTTTCCGGCGGCGGAGCTTGAAGATCCGGATCTTGTCGTGCAGGCCGTGCGCGACGACCTTCGCCTTCACTGCGGCGCCCGACAGCACCGGCGTGCCGCACTTCACCGCCTCGCCCTCGCCGATCGCGAGCACCTGGTCGAGCACGATCTCGGCGCCGACCTCCGCCGGGAGCTTCTCGACCCTCAGTTTGTCGCCCGCGGCGACCCGATACTGCTTGCCGCCGGTCCTGATCACTGCGTACATCGCGCGCTCCAGGAAGAAATCCTTAGAAAACCGCGCATTATACGCAGCACTCCGGGGGCCGTCAAAGGCGCCTTGTGCTAATCTTCGACGGCCCGGCCCGCCACCAGCCCACCCGCCGCCGTGTCCGTTTCGCTTGACCCGATTCGTACCCTGATCGCCGGCGACATGGAGGCGGTCGACGCGTTGATCCGCCGCCGCCTCGCCTCCGACGTGGCGTTGGTGCGCCAGGTGGCCGAATACATCATCGCGAGCGGCGGCAAGCGCCTGCGCCCGACGCTCCTGCTGCTCGCGGCCGGCGCCTGCGGCTACCGCGGCGCGCACCACCACGAGCTCGCGGCAGTCGTCGAGTTCATCCACACCGCGACCCTCCTGCACGACGACGTCGTCGACGAGTCGGAGTTGCGCCGCGGGCGCGCAACCGCAAACGCGGCGTTCGGCAATGCCGCTGCCGTCCTGGTGGGCGACTTCCTGTACTCGCGCGCGTTTCAGATGATGGTGAACCTGAAGAGCATGCGCGTGATGGAGGTGCTGGCGGATGCGACGAACACCATCGCCGAGGGGGAAGTGATGCAGCTCCTCAACGTCCACAACGCCGACGTCGGCGAGGCCGCCTACCTCGAAGTGGTTCGACGCAAGACGGCGAGGCTGTTCGAGGCCTCGGCGCGCCTCGGGGCCATTCTCGGCGCAGCCCCGCTCGAGATCGAGGACAGCCTGGCCGCCTACGGGATGCACCTCGGCACGGCGTTCCAGCTCGTCGACGACGTGCTGGACTACTCGGGAGACCTTCAGGAGACCGGCAAGAACCTCGGCGACGATCTGAGCGAGGGCAAACCGACCCTGCCGCTCATCTACGTCATTCAGCGCGGGACGCCGGTGCAGGCCGAAACCGTGCGCCGTGCGATCGAGCATGGCGGCCGCGACACCTTTGCCGCGGTCATCGCGGCGATCCACGCCACGGGCGCACTCGACCGCGCGCGCGATCAGGCCCGACGCGAGGCGACAGCGGCGTGCGACGCGCTCGCGCCGGTCGCGGATTCAACCCACAAGCAGTCTCTGCTACACTTGGCGGCCTTTGCGGTCGAGCGCAACTATTGAGCAGCAGCGCCGCCGCGTTCCTCCCGGATCGGGGTGTAGCTCAGCCTGGTAGAGTACTGCGTTCGGGACGCAGGTGTCGCTGGTTCGAATCCAGTCACCCCGACCACTCT
>Ga0209641_10003638_pt1 | contig 12921 bp, 32 predicted proteins | sample RifCSP16_1_FD_184022 | JGI IMG/M metagenome (GOLD analysis project Ga0209641, IMG submission 184022) | Soil microbial communities from Rifle, Colorado - Rifle CSP2_sed 16_1 (SPAdes) (version 2) | ecosystem: Environmental > Terrestrial > Deep subsurface > Rock core/Sediment | place: Rifle...
CGACGGCCCTCTTCACCCAAACACTGACCACGAGCGGGGGCGCCGCCCCGATCACCGCCGCGGATACGGCATAGGAGGACGATGAAACGGTTTCTGGAATGGGTACTGACGACGTTTTACCCCGAACTGTTAAGGAAGGATACCTGGGTTGACGAAATGATTCGGGGCACCCGCTTTAAAGTGGTCGATCTGTTGGTGGACCAGGCGGAAGAGACCAAAAGCCAAGGTCCCTATAAGCATATCTATGTGGCAACAGCCGTTCAGGCTGAAGCAAGGAAGAATGGGCGACCGGTTGAGACCAAAGACATCAATTTTATGATCGAGCTGGCGCTTCAACTCAAAAAGAGGAGATCTTGAGGGATATTCTGGTTCTGCAAGGAGTTTGGTTGGGATGGGGGGCGGGCCCGGCGGTTGCGCCAGAGTCGCCGGTTGTCCAGGCAGTCATTCGCCATCCGTATCACCCGACGATTCCGTCGATTCCAACCTTTAGAGGAGTGATATGGACTGGAAGATAATCGGCCAATGGATTACATTAATTGCAATGGTTTTGGCAAGTTGGATGGCTCAGGACCGGCGGATTACGGCTGTGGAGGTATCGTTAAATGAGCAGATGAAGGGGTATGTCATTATTCTAAAGTCGGTGAATGACCGCCTCGACCGGATGGAGAATAAGTTGGATAGAATCATCGAAAGAAGATAGAAATCTTACTTTTTTACCAATTATCTTACTTTTTTACATATAAATTAATTTGACATTTAGTTTTAGGCGGGGTAAAGTCTGACAGTGTAACATAGCTTATGACAATTAATCACGAGAGGCAGATCGTGAAAAACGAAAACAAGAAAAATGAAAAAGCGATTGGGGAGCCGTTATCCCCGCCAGGGGGTAATCTATGGGCTGCCTCCCATGAGCTCTCCAATTGCTTTATGATTTTTTTTGACCAGCGTGGTTTACATAATATATCATCTAAGTCCGTAGGGGTATATTTTTCTACAGTATAGGGGGGGCGCCGTAAAGCGATTTTGCGGCGCCCTTTTTATTTACTTCTATTCATGGAGGCAGCCGTGAAGCATAAGAAATACGATATTGTTCCGCGTGGGAACGCCAAATGCCGTGATTTTAGCGTTGATGTTTACTCTCCATCGGGAGAGTTGGTGGGATCTACCAAGACAATCTCTGAATCGATCGATTTGATCGATGATCTTAATCGGCAGACTTCATTTCTTATAGGTCCACAAGCGTAGACCAGAAGAGGAGGCAAATCATGACGATGGATCGGGAAGAGTTAGCTGAATATCAGGAGCGTTATGATAACGCCGTGATTCCCCAGACGATCGGGAGGCGGCACTTCAAGCGGATGACCTCGCCGCGCTGGGCCTGGGTGGACGCGATTATCTGGGCCGTTGTGCTGGTGGTTGCGGGAATGTTTATTTTCACAATCTTTCAATTCTAGGAGGAGGAAATAATGGAAGCACGCTTTTCAGAAATGATCTTAAAGGGCATACCAATGATACCGGCGCGGAGACATCATGAGGCCAATTGCATTCCGGAGTTTATCTACCTTGACTCAGCCCTGAAGGCTTGCGCTGCCTGCGCCATTGGAACGGGCTTAGTGGCCGCAAATGTAGATATGATGGAGGCCGAGAAAAGGTGGCCGATACTTAATAGGCTAGTTTTTTATCGGGGATATGCTTCGAGGCTTTGGGAGGTCGCATCCATGATGTTTGAGTATGACGGCTACTCCCGCGAAGAAGTCGCCGCCTTTCTTGCCGAGAAGGAGCGCGAGGAGGAGGAGAAAAAGGCCGCCGTCGAAGCGGGGGCCGGGGTGGGGGTGGAACATGCTTGAAACTATAGGCATTTTGACGGTCATCTTTTTCGCTGTTTTCGGTTTCGCCGTTTTTGCCGTTTTAGTAATCAGTTTCATCAGGGATATTTAAATGTCTAACGAATAAACAACCAGGAGGAGAGAACATGTCAACTCAGTCAGTAACAAACGGACAAGGAAGTGCGTCGATGAGTGAACAAACTAAAGTCAGCCTGTTGCACCTCGCGGCCCAAGAGACGCCGCAAGGATCTCGAACCACAGGCCAAATTGAAGAGCGGTATAAGCTTTTCTTGAAGCTTATGGCGGAAGGATAAAGAAAATGTCCGGCGAAGAAACAACCCTCACCGAAAAAGGAATCGTCAAGCGCGAGGTCTCCAGGGAGGACTTCAGGCGGTGGTTCGGCTGCGGCGGAGAGGTTGAGCGGAAGGAAATTATCGATGAAAAAGAAGAAGCGGTGTCGGCATAGCGCGGCGTGGCCGATGATGTGGGGAAATCGCGGGATCATGTGGTGTTCTGATTGCGGGGCGTTCCGGAATTGTGAGCATACCGGCTCCGAAGGCCAGATTATATTCTCCCGGAAGCACTGGATCTATCCTCGCGGCCATGAAGATGTGATGCGGCAATTAAATAAGAATGGTTGATCCCATGAAAAGCTATCAATACATGCACGAACTCACACAGAAGCAGCTCGATCAAGTGGGGCGCGAGATCGAGCGGATGCACGAGGAATCAACCAGGAATATCCAGAGGGTAATAGCGGCTCTGCGGACGGGGGAGGAAGGGAAGAATGAACAGTAAAAAACTGACGGTGGAGACGATCCGAAAAAACCTTGATGAACTCATCGAGTACCTCGAAAGGCATCCTTGGATAGTCGAAGCCTACAACGATGAGGCAGACATTGAAACGCTCAACTCTATGATCCTGGAAGAATTTCAATTTATCATGCTCCTCAGGAAGTTCATGAAAAGGGTTTCAGATGGAAAGAGGGTCAAATGAGACACCTTGACGGCCTTGGCGTTCTCCGCTTCATCTATGACACCGCCGAAATCATGGAGCTTGGCGAGTTCCCGGCAGGGGATGAAGAGGAAAAACTGGCGAACGCGGAATGGAAAGAGATGTGCGACCGGGACGACCATATCAGGGGGGAGTGAATTGAAGCCGAATAAATATGTCGATAAAAACTGCCCCCTCTGTGGTGGCGCAGGAAAGGCCGTGAATCCGGACTGGATTAAATGGTGTCGGCATGAAATGTCTCTCTCGCTTCGAGAGGTCGCAAAAGAGATCGGCATATCAGCGCAGTACCTCTGTGACATTGAAAAGGGGCGCCGCAATTGTCCTAAGCGCGTTGCTGATTTCTTTGGGGGGAGGTAGACGATGGCACGCGGAATTATTGTGAAGCTCACGGACGAACAACAGGCCCTAATCGAACCCGCAATTCAGGAAGCAAGAAATGCGGAGATAGACGGGAAGCTCGGAATGGTCGTTGCTCAGATCTATATCGATCATATGGATGTGGGATTCATTCGGCATGAGAAGTCTGTAGCGATTCAGAAAATCATGGCACCCGGAAAAGCCGCCAAAGCAATTAAATCTGCTTACGACAAGGATTAAGAGAAACAAACCGCCCCGGTATGAGGGGGAAAATGGAGGGGGATATGCAGAAGTCAGAGTCTATCGCAAAATTAGCCGAAGCGTTATCGAAAACTCAGGGGCAAATTAAGGGGGCGCTCAAGGATACCGACAATCCCTTCTTCAAGCGGAAGTATGCCGATCTTACAAGCGTGTGGGATGCCTGCCGGGAGCAGCTATCGAGCAATGGACTTTCCGTTGTGCAGACGACCGACGATTCCGAATCGGGCGTGATCGTTGAGACATTCTTAATTCATTCAAGCGGTGAATGGATCGGCGGAAGGTTAAGAATGAAGCCGGTAAAAGATGACCCACAAGGCGTCGGCTCCGCGATTACATACGCCAGAAGGTACGCCCTCGCCGCCATCGTTGGGGTTGCGCCGGAGGATGATGACGGAAATGAGGCGTCCGGGCTGGATGTGGAGAAAAAGCAGGAAGCCAGTAAAGCCGCACCCGCTAAATCAGAAGAGAAGAAGAGCGGGCAGGCTAAGACCGATACCGCTTTTCAGAAGTTCATTAATGAGATGGGCGACATGAGGAAGAAGATCGGCGATAAAACCTATTATGCCGTCCTCGGCTCAAGCGGCTTCAAGCATTCCAATGAAATCAAAACAAGAGATCAGCAAATAAAGGTGTTCAGAGAGTTAGCTGAAAAAGCAAAGGAGAAGCCTGATGCCGTCGCTTAATAAAGTCCTGCTCATTGGCAATCTAGGGAAAGATCCGGAGATGCGTTACGCCCCGTCTGGAACCGCCGTGTGTAATTTCTCTATGGCGACGACGGAGAGGTTTACCAAGGATGGCGAGAAAAAGCAGGAGACCGAATGGCACGATATCACCGTCTTTGGAAAGTCAGCCGAGTTCGCCGGTCAATACTTCGCCAAAGGCATGGCCGTTTTAGTCGAGGGGCGGATTAAGACGAATTCATGGGAGACCAACGAGGGCGAGAAGAAAAGCCGGAAGGTCATCATTGCCGATCGGGTTCAGGGCATGGGACCGAACAAGGAGAAGGAAAAGGAAGCCAACGAGGACGACGTTCCGTTTTAGGGGGGAGGGGTAGCCGATGAAGCTGTACGAAATCACAACCGAATTGATCCCGATCCAGAATCAGCTTTCGGAGTCAGACGGAGAATTGACCCTCGACCTCGAAAAGACTTTCGACTCTCTGAATATGGCCCTGGAAGAAAAGGTGTCAAATATCGGGAGGATGTTTTTAAACCTTGAGGTCGATGCGGAAGAGATAGCAGGGCAAGAGGCGGCGCTGAAAGAGCGGCTTGCCAAGGTGACGGCGAAGCGGAAGGCGAAGGAGAATCTCCAGAAACGGCTTGCCGATTATGTGAAGGCCAACATGGAAGCCGTCAAGCGAGAGAAGTTCGACTTCCGCATCTTTAAGGTTTGGATACAAAACAACGGCGGAGATGCGCGGGTTGAGATCACCAACAATGAGGCCGTTCCCGGAAAGTTTATCGACATTGTACCGGCGAAGATGGAAGTGAATTTGGACCGGATCAGAGACGCCGCTGAAGCAGGGGAAAACGTTTCCGCCTTTGCACAACTGAAACGCGGAACGCATCTGAGGATCAAATAATGGAGCTTTGCAGCGACAAACACGACGAGATCTGTTACGACGGAAGGCTTTGCCCGCTCTGTGACATGCGCTCCGATTTAGAGGGAACCATTTCTGATCTAGAGGGCCGAATCGAAGAGTTAGAAAAGGAGCAACAATGATCCTCATCCTCGCCATCCTCTCCCTAGTCGCAGTCTGGGTCTTTGCTTGTCTGGTCTTGGGTGGGCTGCTGGATGAGGCGGAGCGGATCAAGAGGGAAGAATTAGATTGATTATGTGGGGCGGCGTGGAAGGGCTACGCATCCGGTTTCTTCCGGAAGCGACAGGAATAGAGGGCAGCGGCTCACTGAGTTGTTGATGAATACTGTCGGCCGCCGGTGGAAACCCGGCCCCCACTTCATATAAAACAGGAGGTCCAAATGGGAAAGCGATTTATAAACTCACTGAAATGTGTTTTGACAGAAAAGGAAAAGATCGAGCGCGGACAGTCGATGGCGCGGGAGCTGGAGCTTTGCGACGCGGCGGAGGCCGAGAAAAAGGAGGTCACCGACAGCCTGTCGAAGGAGATTAAGCGGCACTATGGAAGCGCCTCTTATCTCGGCCAGGTCATCCGGCAGGGCTTTGAATACCGAGAGGTTGAATGCGAAGAGGAGCGCGATTATGCAAAGGGCGTCGTTCGGATCGTTCGCTTAGATACCGGGGCCATTGAGCAAGAACGAGAGATGACCCCGGAAGAGCGGCAGGCGTCTTTGATCTAAACAAGTTTCTCCCCGCCGGGTTGTCCATGCTGTGCGAGGAAGTGCGGCATCTCCGGTCCGGTGGATCGGGGGGCGGGGGGAATTTAAATCAGGGGGAGAAGATGGGAGCACTATCGAGGTGGCCGGGAGACCGGAGGGCAGAAAAACTGAGACTAAAAAAATGTATCAGAAAAGCGAAAGCGCGGGTCTCGTTTTTTAGGCGCGTGCCGCGGGACAAAAATCAGGAAGCCATCTTTCAGAAGTCACAGGTTCAGCTCGAAGAGTATCAGCGCCGACTTTCGGTATGTGAAAGGCTTCGGGAAGAATTTCGCTAGTCATATGTAAAGTTCCGCCCGGAAGTTGGAATAAGAAAAGCTGTGTGTAAAGGGGGAGAGATGGGACTCATGATCGTTCCAAATCATATAAGCGACTTGATCAACAAGAGGCTAGAGGCGGCCTTTATTCGGTGCCCGGAAGCGGCTAAGGACAGGGCCGTCCTGTATATGCAGTTACTCGCCTATTACGATGAGCATGGGGTTGTACCGGAATTCACGCTGGCGCCGATGGCTGGGCAGGCGGAAGGCAAATGAAGAACTGGCGCACCGTGCTCAGACCGACCGATTTTGACGACCCGGCAACAGGGGAACCGCTCTACGTCTACGCGGAGATCCGCCCCAGCTGGTACTGGTTTGTAATGCGGGCGTGGCTGTTCCTCCGGATTGTCTGGCGGCCGTGGGATGAGGGGTATCGACTGAGCGTTAAGACCGCCTGGGAAGTGGCGGGCACTCTTAATTCGGGGAAGTAAATGCAGCGCGTGATCCCACGATGGAAACCGAAGCGGACTGCCAGGAAGCGAAACAACCTGGAAGATCAGTATCAGGAAAGGGTCTTTCAGTGGGCCGCGGAGAACGAGGAAAGAGAGCCTCGCCTGAAATTCCTCTTCGCGGTCCCAAATGGAGGACATCGAAACATAATCGTGGCGGCGAAGCTCAAGCGGCAGGGAGTCAAGCGGGGCGTCCCGGATATCTTTCTGCCCGTACAGAGGCTATGGCTCGAAGAGCACCCGGAAGTTTTTTGCTCTGGCCTCTGGATTGAAATGAAGGCCGGCAAAAACAAGCCGAGCCATCAGCAGATGGAATGGATTGATTTTCTGAGAAAGCATGGATACCGGGTCGTGATTTGCTGGTCGGCTGAGGAGGCGATCAGGGAGATCCAGACTTATTTATCGATGATTCCAGGTTGAGATTATTCAGGAGGGGTAGATGGAAAAGCGTTATGCGATTCAGAGGAAAGATGGAAAACTTTATGGTTGGCTTGACGGTATATATCTCTGGAGAGCAAAAAAGAAGGCAAATGAATATATCAAGACCTACCCATCAATTAGCCTAAAGGGCGCTAAGGTCGTCAAAGTCGAACTCAAGGTAATCGCCTGACGGCGGGGAGGGGCGGGGGATGGACGGAAAGGATTTGGTGATAGCTATAGGTACTGGATTTTTGCTTGGTTTTTTTGTAGGAACGGGGTGGATGTTTGCGTGGATCAAAAGCGATTGCGATGTGCTAGAGAGAATCAGTCTCAATGGAAGCCAATATCAATGCGTAAAAGTAGAGACCCCATCGAAAGGTGCCCCATGAAGATTGAACGTTGTCCATGCTGCGGAAGCATGCTTGAAGTCAGTCAATCCGACGAACAGACCTCTTATTTTATCGCCGTAAATGGGCCTGAGATTAATACCGAGATCGAATCGCTGCGGGGGAAGCTGGCGGCGGAAATAAAATACCAGAATGAGGTTAGCATTTCTCTCGCCAAGCAGGTTCGGGAGCTGCGGGGGAAGCTGGCGGCGGCGGAGGAACAGATAAAACACGAGAGCGCTGTGAATGCAGCTCTCTCTAAGCAATCTCAGGAATATTGGCAGGACCGGGAGAATGCCGCGGAATACAATCGGGAGTTAACGGAAAAGCTCGCCCTCTCCGAAGCGTCGGGGGCCTCGATGCGGGACGCCCTACTTGCAATCCAAGGCCCCATCGACTATTGCGACAAAACCGGCCAGAACCCGCACGAACCAGAATGGATCAGGAAGAAGGTTTTTAAGGCCCTCGCCTCTCCCCACGGGAAAGCGTATTTGGATGTGGCGGAGAAGGCGGAGGGATATAGGTGTTTATATGAAGCAGCGCCGAGCGACGAAACGCCGGAGGAGTACGCTGCTAAAAAGCTTCTATTCGACGCCATCGACAGGCTGCCGGGGCGGAAGGGAGGGACAGGTGGGTGATATTGGGGACTACTGGTGGGAGCACCGAGAGCATTCCAGGGGCCGCAAGAAGGGAGGCCCGGAGGATGAACTGCGCCTCGATAAGCCCTACCTCTGTCAATGCGGAAAGCGGTTTAAGTTTTACGAATCATTTGTTGATCATTCGGCCGGGCGTTCCAACCATAAACTGAAAGAGGGTGACATCCCCTTAAGGGATGAGGATTTTACTTATTAATCCAAGGGAAGGGAGGGGGAGCATGATTGATTTAAAGCAGGTCCGAAAGATTTACGAAATCGGATCGAGCGCTGAGGCGCATCTCATATGCAAGCTTCTCTCCGCCCTCGAAGCGGCTCAACGGGACGCGGCGGAGTTGAGGGAGATCTTGAAGAGCGCAGACTCTTCGCCGTGCGTCGGCACTGACGAGAACAATGACACTTGCGGCGTCACATTTACTTGCTGGCCCTGCAGCCAAGCTAAGCAGATTCGTGAGGCCCTCGCCCGGACCGGGGCGGAAGGGGAGTCAAGTCCATTTGTTGAAGCTGCTAAAATCCTTGGTCCGGGAGCACTCACAGAATCTAATACGCCAGGGGTGTATTTTCGGGCGGAATGTATATTTCAGTATTGTCCAACTCCCGATCAGTGCATAGATTCAAAACAGTGCTTTTCTCCAGCACAGAAGAGGGAGGGGGAGCATGGATCTTGATCTAAGGGCGGATGTGGCGCGGGCGCTGGGATGGACTACGGGGAAAAATAAGGACGGCATGTCCGCTATGTGGCCGCCTGGTTGCGACAAAAAGATATGGTCATACGGTATCTCCTGTCCCAACTATGAGATCGACGACCCCGCCGCGCTCCACGCGCTCAAGGTGTTTTGCGAGAAGGGCGGCGGGGAGAGGAAATATGTTTTTGAGATTCGGCAAACCCAGGACGGGCGCTATCGAGTGATTATCTTTTACCGGTCAACGCTCGAATGTATCGCAGAGAAGGTGGACAAATCGCTTGCCAAGGCGGCCAGCCTGGTGATCCGGGAAGCGGCGAAGGGGAAAAAATGATTCGAAGAGGGAGGCCAAGGCTCTACAGTTGGGACCTCGAGGCGAGGGTTGAGCAGCAACTTCCAGTTAAGGTTCTTGAAGCGCTTAAGATTTGTGGCTGGAACGCCTTTGGTGTTTATGAGCTGGTAGACCGGCTGAGGCTGGCGGAGCGCAAGAAAAAGAAATCGGCGAAGGGAGGATGATCCTTGACGCAATGCCGTAGATGCGCCGGCCTGATGGTGCCCGCTCCCTATTCCGACTCCCTGGACGGCGAATTCCAGCCGGATTACGCCTGGCGCTGCACTATCTGCGAGGAGATTGTCGATGCGGTGATCCTACGGAATCGGGGGACGCAGGATACGAGGCGTGGGGCGTTCTGGAGGAAGAAGAGGGTGATAGGGGAGATGGAATAGTGAAAGGCCCGAAGCTGAAGATTGTCCCGGTTGATTTCGATGAGGCAAAGGCTTTCGTTCGAAAGTTGCATCGGCACCATGTTCCCCCGGTCGGTCATAAGTTTTCGCTCGGCGTTGCGGATGAGCATATGACGATTCGGGGAGTGGCGATCATCGGGCGGCCGGTCTCGCGGAATCTTGATGACGGATGGACCCTTGAGGTGACGCGCGTAGCGACGGACGGATGTAAAAACGCTTGTTCGGCCCTGTACTCGGCGGCTTGGCGCACAGCTCGCGGGATGGGATACCAGAAGTTGATCACCTACACGTTACCGGAAGAGGGCGGGGCTTCTCTCCGGGGATCTGGCTGGATGGTGGTAGGGCAGACCCAGGGCGGCAGTTGGTCTAGGACTGGGCGGCCGCGGATTGATAAACACCCGCTCCAGGAAAAGCTCCGATGGGAAGTTAAACTGTAGCAGATCGGAAGGATGATTTTAAGGAGTGGGAGCGTGAATAATGGCAAATGAAAAAGGAAATTATCGGCCGATTTATTCTTCGATCTGGGATGACCAGGAATTCCAGTCATTCGATCTAAATACAAAATTGGTCTTCTTTAATTTGAGGACCAACAGATTCGGAAACTTCCCCTGCCTTTATGTTTGTTACCATGAAACAATCGCAAACCAAACCGGTCTTTCACTGAGGGCCGTTAAAAAGGCATTCGATACCCTCTCTAAGGCCGGATGGATAGAGTATCAATACCCTATCGTTTGGGTTGTCAAGGGCCTCAAGAATGACCCCGGATGGACCCCGACCAACGAAAAGCACGTTAAGGCGATCGAGAATATAATTGGATCACTTCCAAAGCTAGAAATCGTAGCAAAATTCATTACTTACTATAGCCTCAAGATACCCTTCCGATACCCTCAAGATACTCCTTCGATACAAGGATACCAGAACCAGATACCAGAACCAGATACCAGAACCAGAGAAGGATACCAGATACCAGAACCGGAAAAGGAAAAAGGAAATATGTCGGGTTCGCAAAAAGACGAGCCCGACGACGCCTTTTTCGAAGACGTGATTTCGTCTCTAAACGAAACCCTTGGGACGAGGTATATCGCTACGACCAAGGAAACCAGGAAGCTGATCACCGCCCGGTTTAAAGATGGGTTTCGATTGCAGGACTTCCGGGAGGTGATCGAGAAAAAAGCTCGGTCCTGGTTACACGATCCGAAGATGGGTCAGTATTTACGGCCTGAAACGCTGTTCGGGCCTAAATTTCAATCCTACCTGAACGAGAAAGTCTCGGCCGCTTTTACCCCGAGGACGGCGGGGAACCTGGAGGCTGTAAGGCAATTTATGGAGGATCAGGCGACATGAAGAAATCGGATTCAGCGCAATTTTCAAAGGCGCTCTTGGGCCTCGCTGAGGTGCTTGGGGCGGAGATCAGCAAGACAAAAATTTCGCTTTATTTTGAGGCGCTGTCTGAATATCCGATCGACGCGGTTGAGTCGGCAATCGCAGCCTCCGTAAAGGCGAATAAGTTTTTCCCGAAGCCGGTTGAATTGATCGAGCTGATTAGCGGAAAAGCGCAGGATAAATCCCTTCTCGCCTGGATGCAGGTGACGAAGGCAATTGATGATTTTGGAGCTTATAAATCCGTCCGGTTTTCGGATGCGGTGATTCACTCCTGTATTGAGCAGATGGGTGGATGGTCGGATCTCTGCAATACCGCGGAAGAGGAGATGACGTGGAAGCAAAAAGAGTTCGAGCGGCTGTACCTGGCGCTGATGAGCCGGCCTGAGCATCCCGCTTACTTGGCCGGGATATTCGAGATATCGAACCGGGCGAACGGATACGCCGCCCACGTCAAGGGGCCGATCTTAATAGGCTTCGAGGGGAAAAAGCAAATCGAGGGTGCGGCCACAGAGCGCGACGAAGAGGCCAGCGTTAAGAGCCTACTGGAGCAGGTAGGGATGAAGGACATCGAGTAAATTCGACATCCGGATAAGCCGCCGGAGAGGATCGGGGGAGAGATATGAAAGAAGATGCTCGTATTGCAAAACTAGAACACCTGGTTCAATTTCTAGGAGATGAAAGTGGTAGGCACCTTCAGCGCCTTGAAAGGCTGGAGCGTAATAAGGCGCCACAGCGAACCACCGTTTCATTCCCACTTGTCGGGCTCAGGTCTATAGTGATGACCTGGGAAGGCGGACCAATAAGAGGCGAGGACTTTGATCTTATTATCAAGTTTTGTGAGTTACAGCGGAAGGTGTTTGATGGCACAAAAAGCGGAGAAAACGGTCACCTAAAAGCCTAACAATATTATGGCATTGATCTCAGATTGAGCATGAAATCAGGTCACCAACAGAAGAGGTATGGAGGAGTCCATAAATAATGGAAACCTGGTCAAAAGAAAAGCCGACTTCACCGGGGCGGTATTGGACGCGCTGGCAGTCAAATCCGAAATGGAGGCATCGGGTTACGTTGATGCGCAAGGGCCGGGGATTGATCGTGATTCCGGACCCGCCGCTACATGAGACCTGCTTGATGTCGGAGATCGGGAATGGCGAGCGGGAATGGAAGCGGATTGAATAAAAGCGGGAGGGAGTATGAAAAAGAATAGGCGATTAAAAAAGTATTTCCCAGTAAAAGATGATTTCAACAATTTCAGAGAGCCATGCCAGGTCTGCGGCGGGTCGCCTGTTCATCCTGAAATGTGGCTCTGTTGGAAATGCGCTACTGACTAACCGCCGTCAAAATCGGCGAAGGGGGAGAGGATGAAGAAGAAAAAGAAAGCTCCATCAATTGAGGATATAGAAAAGGTTCTTAAGTTGGATTCGGATGTTTCCGTTGAAATACTTCCGGACGGGTCAGTTAAGACAAAAAAGCGGAAGGCGAAGGTATTAACTCGCGGCGAGAGCTTGCCGAGTTATTACTGAGTCCACAAGGCGGAGAACATCAATTTCCACCCAAGAGATGACGGAGGGAGGGGACGCGGTGAATATATTACTGATTATTCTTGTCTCGGGATCATTAAAGCAGGGAGGTGACGGTGTGTAAATGGCGCTTGTGGCATAGCTGGTCGGAATGGGAGCGGTACGAGGAGCCAATCACTTTGTTTTTCATGGGTAGGCGTGACCTCGACATTCCGCCTCGCCAACTTGAGCGCATGAGTCTGAGGCAAAAAAGAACGTGTAGAGCATGCGGCAAGCTTCAAGATGAACTCGTGAAAGTCTATCGGATGTTAGGAACTGAAGATAGGGAGGGGACGTGGTGAACGGAGCTGTGGATTTAAATGCATGTCCCACGCGAAAATGGAAATATCGCAAATGGTGGTGCTACTGCATCCCATGTAAATGTGGGGCAAAAAAGCATGCATCGGTTCACGGGCCGATACTTGGCGAGCCGCCCGGATCAAAGCCGTGGGGCCACGAATATGAACCAAATATCAAATCAGGAGCCGAAAAATGAGCGCGGGGAGAGAGATCC
>Ga0209641_10003640_pt1 | contig 12918 bp, 10 predicted proteins | sample RifCSP16_1_FD_184022 | JGI IMG/M metagenome (GOLD analysis project Ga0209641, IMG submission 184022) | Soil microbial communities from Rifle, Colorado - Rifle CSP2_sed 16_1 (SPAdes) (version 2) | ecosystem: Environmental > Terrestrial > Deep subsurface > Rock core/Sediment | place: Rifle...
GGTCGCGGATGCGACCGGCCGCTTCGCGTTCCGGCGATCCCGCCTCCGCCGTCGTCGGGTCGAGCGGACCTACGTCGTCACCGGCGGCCGACTACGTCGGTTGCTGTATGTCTCCGTCCCTCTCCGGCCCCGACCTTGGACGCGTACGAGCCGAACCGCATGCCGGTGACCACCGGCTCGCGCCGGCTCCGTCGCCTTCCAAGGAGTGAGCACCATGAAACGCCTCGCCTGCCTGCTCGGGAGCACGCTCCTCGCTGCGTGCGCCCACGGCCCCACGCCGCCACCGCCACCGGGCGCGATCGCCGTGGCAGTGGTCACACGATCCGCCGTGGACAATCCACTCTTCACCTTTGGCGTCGTGGTGGACAACGGCACGCCGATCAGCGTGTCGTCGGCGGAGCACCTGAACTTCGTGGCCGCCGGACTGACCGCCGGCAAGCACGTCGTGGCGCTCCGGCAGCTCCCAGCCGGGTGCGGTGCCGGCACGGATTCACGCGAGTTGTCGCTCCGCGGCGGCGACACCGTGACGGTCTTCTTCGCGGTGCGGTGTGAGCGCACCACGGGTGACCTCGTGCTCAACACCGTCACGACCGGCGTCGAGCTCGATCCCGACGGCTACGCCGTCACGATCAACGGAGCCGCGCGCGGCACGGTGAGTGCGAACGGCACGATGACCGTCAGGAACCTCGCGCCCGGCAGTCACCTTGTGGAACTCGCCGGCCTCGCGGCCAACTGCGCAGCCGTCGGGGCGGCGGCGCAGGCTGTTGACCTCGTGGCCGGCGCGGCAGTGAGCATCGAGAAGAACGTGACGTGCAGGCCGACCACCGGAACGCTCAGGCTCGTCACGGCGACCGCGGGCACGGACCTCGATCCGGATGGCTACGTGATCACGCTCGATGAGTTCACGCTCCGGCTCCATCCGAATCGCACCGCCGTCTTCGGGCGCTACACACCGGGCGATCACCAGATTGCCATCGCGGACGTCGAGGAGAACTGCGTACTCGCCGGAAGTGTGAGTCGCTCGTTCTCCCTCGCTGCCGGCGACACCGTGACCGTGGCGATGCAGGTGACGTGCGCGGCGGTCGGGCCCGGCGTCGCGGGGTTCTCCGCCGCCGATCCAGCTGCCGACACGATGCCAGCCACTGCAGGAAGCTCGGCGCGCGCGCACGACCTTGTCGCGATCACCGGCCGGTACACGCCCGACTTCCTCCTGCTCACTCTGCGTTTTTCGGCGAACATCTCCGCACCCGCGCGCCATGCGGCGAACTCCGTGTACGGCTTCATTGATCTGGACGTTGACGAGAGCGCGGCGACCGGCGTTGAGCCCGGCATCAACATCTTCGGGGGCAACGCCGAGCAGGGCATCGAATACGAGATCAGTCTGTTCGGTGGCGACGAGACGTCGGTTGAGCTCTATGGCCTGGACGGATCGCTGGGCCGGGTGGCCGTCCGCTTCGACGGAGACTCGGTGACCATCCGCGTCCCGTTGAGCAAGCTCGGGCGTGATGACGGCAACCTGAGTCTCACCGCGGTCTTCGGCACATACGGTCGCGCCACGGACGTTGCGCCGAACACCGGAGTGGTTCTCGCGCGCCGGCCGGCGGCGGTGGCCGCAGCGGTCGCGCCCCCCGCGGCAACGCTTCAGGTGCACCCGGGCCAGCGCATCTCCGAGACCCGGCCGGCGGTGAAGTGGCCGCGGTGGCCGTAGCGCGCCCGATCACTCTCTCAGCGGCGAGCCGGGTACGGTCACCGGCGTCGCGACCACGAGTCCCAACAGGAGGATCCGAAATGCGTCTCAACACACGATGGACATCGCGCGCAGCCGGCTACGCGCTGGTCGTCACGCTCGCTCCGGCGGCAACGGCCTGTTACGACTTTCCTTCGTACGTCCCTCCGCGCTGCACCGGCAACGTCGCGGACGTCTGCGTCAAGGGACGGGATCTGGCGGCGTTCATCGCCACCGAACTTTCGGACGCGGTCGCGTCCGGCAGCGGCCTCGGCGGCTCGAGCGGCACCCTGGGTGGATTCGGCAAGACGACGCTCGAGGTGCGCACACGCGCGATTTCCGGTGCGTTCCCCTCTGCGGAGCAACCGGCGGCGCAGAGCACCGCTCCTCGGCGTTCGGAATTGAACATCGTCTCGCAGCGACTCACGCCCGTGACTGCGACGTTCGGCCTCGGTCTCTGGCGGGGGTATTCCGAGGGAGATGTTCACGTGCTCGGAGCCGACCTGCTCCTCAGCGCGACCCACATGCCGAGCCTCTCGTCCGGGTCGTTGTCGCTGAATGACAGCTGGGCAGTCGGAGCGGGGGTGCGCCTCGGCGTTCTGGGGGAAACCTCCCGACTGCCGGGAATCGCGCTGACCTGGATGAACCATGGGTTGCCGGCGGTCTCACTGGGCCGAATCACGTTCGGCCCACCGGGCGGCGCAGCCGGCAGCGCTGAGCTGAGGGACCTCAGGCTCAAGTCTCAGAACTGGCGCGGCACAGTCTCGAAGCGGTTCGGTCGCTTTGGCGCTTCCGTGGGGTTCGGGCAGAACGCGATTGATGGGAGCGTAGACGTGCTCGGCGTGTGGAGTGGAGCTGCGAGCATCTCCGGAACGGAACGCTACTCCCTGCGCGGAAACCGCGACCAGCTTTTCGTGGGCGGGTCATACGACCTGCGCTGGGCGAGAATCGTCACGGAGGCCGGTCGAGTTTCCGGGCAAGGCGTGACGCCCCTGCTGAACAGTTTCACAGGCCCTGCGTCCAACGACGCGCGTCACTACTTCTCCGTCGGCCTCCGCGTGGGACGCTGAGGTCGCGTTTGCCGGTCCCTTCGCCCTTCCGTAGCTTGATCGGCGTCCCGCTCCCCGAGGCCGCCGATGCGTCGCACTCTTTCCCTCTTCCTGCTCTGCGCGTCGGCCGCGTCACTCGGCGCGCAGGGCAGCGCCCGCCTCAAGGCCCTCGTCGGCGGCACGCTCATTGACGGCAACGGCGGCGCGCCGGTCCGGAACAGCGTCATCCTCGTTGACGGCGAGCGGATCACCGCCGTCGGAACGGTCGGCTCGCTCGCGGTTCCCCGCGGCGCCGAGGTGATCTCGACCGAGGGAATGAGCGTGTTGCCCGGCCTCTGGGACATGCACGTGCACCTGATGATCAACGGGCACGGCGACTACGCCCACTGGGACAAGACCTACCCGTCGCTGTTCGAGAAGGTGATCATGCCGGCCTCCGCGAAGCAGCTCCTCCTGGCCGGCGTGACCAGCGCGCGCGACCTGGGCGGTCCGCTCGCGGCGAGCCTCGCAGTGCGAGACGCGGTGAACGCCGGGAAGATCCCGGGCCCCACACTCTACGTCTCGGGCCCCTTCATCCAGCACGCGCCGTACCCCGGCACCGAGGCGTTCCGCTGGGGCGTCACCGGCGAGAGTGACGCGCGCGAGAAGGTCCGGCAGCTCGCGAGAGCCGGTGTCAACGTCATCAAGCTGATTGACCAGGACCAGATGACGATGGAAGAAGTCCGCGCGGTCGTGGACGAAGCCCACAAAGCGGGGCTGATGGTGGTCGCGCACTCGCACCGTCCGGACGAAATCCGTCGCGGGCTCGCGGCCGGCGTGGACAACTTCGAGCATACCGGCCTCGCCGCGGCGCCCGAGTATCCCGCCGACATCATCGCGATGCTGCGCGAGCGCACCGCGCGGGGCGCCGCCGGCCCGCTCTTCTGGACGCCCACGATCGAAGGGCTCTTCAACTACGAATACAAGCGCGACAACCCCGAGGCGAACGACGATCCCTCGTGGCAGGTCGGACTGCCGGATTCAGTCGTGCTCGACATCAGGCGCTCGATCGCGCAGCCCGACCAGCTCGCCTATTTCCAGATGACGCCGAGCCGCCGCCCGACGCTTGCCCGGAAGTTCGGGCAGCTCCGGGAGTCGGGCGTCGTGATGCTCATCGGCACGGACTCCGGCATTCCGATGAAGTTCCACAGCATGTCCACGTGGAACGAGCTCGACACGTGGGTGCGCGAGCTGGGCGTGGACCCGATGTTCGCGATCCGCGCGGCCACGTACTGGCCCGCCGTGGCGATGAAGGTGGACAGGGAGGTCGGTACGGTGACGCCCGACAAGTTCGCCGACATCATCGCGGTGCGCGGAGACGTGCTGCGGTACATTGCTCTGTTGCAACGGGTGGACATCGTCATCAAGCACGGAGTGCGGTACAAATGAGCCCGAGTCCTCGCGAGATCGCGTGCGCCGCAGTGCTTCTCTGCGTCGCCACCGCACAGCCGGCGCTGGCGCAACCCGACACCGCACGCACGGGCCGGGCGGCCACCTCGGGCCAGCCCCTCGTCGTCTCCGGCCGTTCGATGATCGCCTCGACGCTCGGCATCGTCGCCACGAGCCAGCCGCTGGCGTCCGCGGCCGGCGTGCGGATGCTCGAGCAGGGCGGCAACGCCATTGACGCGGCGATCGCGGCCAACGCGGTGCTCGGCCTCACCGAGCCGATGATGAACGGCATCGGTGGCGACCTCTTCGCGATCGTCTACGAGGCGAAGACGGGCAAGGTGCACGGACTCAACGCGAGCGGCTGGGCGGCGACGGGCATGACTGCCGAGTTCGTCGCGTCGAAAGTGAACGCCGCACGCGCGCCGCGCGGCATCCACACGGTGACGGTGCCCGGGATGGTGGCCGGATGGGAGGCGCTGCGCTCGCGCTTCGGCACGATGAGCTTTGAGACGCTCCTCGCACCAGCGATCTACCACTCCGAGAACGGATTCCCGGTGGCGGAGATCACAGCCGGGATGTGGTCGGGCGCGGCGCGCCGGGAGTCGGCAAGCGCGGAGTTCAAGGCGACCTATCTCATTGACGGCCGCGCACCGCGCGCGGGCGAGGTCTTCAGGAACCCCACGCTCGCCGCGTCGCTCCGCCGCATCGCGCAGCGGGGAACGGCGGGGTTCTATTCCGGGCCTACGGCGGACGCGATCCTCGCGACGATCCAGGAGGCGGGCGGCACGATGACCGCCACCGACCTCAGGGAGTTCAAACCGGAGTGGGTGACACCCATCTCGACGACGTATCGAGGCTGGACCGTCTACGAGATGCCGCCGAACAGCCAGGGCATGGCGGCCCTGATGATGCTCAACATCATGGAGCGCTTCCCGATCGCGCAGTACGGCTTTCACAGCGCGAAGGCGATGCACGTGGAGATCGAGGCGAAGAAGCTCGCGTACGCCGACCTGCTCCGGTACATCGGCGATCCGAAGTTCTCAGCGCTGCCCGTCGAGCGGTTGATGAGCGCCGCGAACGCGGACGCGCGCGCGAAGCTCATTGACGAGTCGAAGGCGAACTGTCGGGTCGAGCCGGTGCAGCTCTCGGGCCTCGAGGATGCGGCCGGCGAGACGATCTACCTGAGCGCGATTGACCGGGACGGCAACGTCGTCTCGCTCATCCAGAGCAACTACTCCGAGTTCGGCTCCGGATTCGTCGCCAGGGGCACGGGCTTCGTGCTGCACAATCGCGGCGCGCTCTTCACGCTCGAGCCCGGCCGGCCCAACACGATCGCGCCGCGCAAGCGGCCGCTCCACACGATCATTCCCGCCTTCATGCAACGGGGCGATGTGAAGATCGGCTTCGGCATCATGGGCGGCTGGAATCAGTCGCAGGCGCACGCACAGTTCGTATCGAACGTCGCCGACTTCGGGATGACCATCCAGCAGGCGCTCGAGGCGGGGCGCTTCACGAAGGGCTCGTTCGATCGGTGCGACGTGAACGTGGAGTCCCGTGTCCCGGCGGCGACCATCGAGCAGCTGCGCGCGCTCGGGCACGAGGTGCAGGTGCGCGGGCCGCGCACCGGCACGTTCGGCTACGGACAGGCCGTGATGCTGAACGGGGCCGGCGTGAAGTTCGGCGCGAGCGATCCGCGGCACGACGGCGCGGCCATCCCGCAGGGAGCGCCCGCGCCGACGCCGCGGAAGCCGTAGGGGCGCGGGCCGCGGCGGCGGCGTGGCGTCGTCGTGACGTCGCGCCTCGCGCACGCGCGACGCCCGCCGGGCGCCCTGCGTCGCTGGCGCCCTTGCCTCGGCGCGCCATCGGGCGCAACGTGAAGTGATGAGCCAGCTCTCCCGCCGCGACCTGTTGCGCGCCTGCGCCTGCGCCGGCGTCGCGCTCCCGGCGCTGCCACGCGCGCTTCTCGCCGAGTGGCGTCGCGCGGTGGCGCGCGGCCTGGCCGAGCGCCCGTACCTCGATGCGGCGCTGCGCGCCGAGCGATGGATTCGCTCCACCGCCATCACCACCACCAATGGACGCACGTGGCCGTGCACGCCCGGCGACGCGAGGCGGGGGGCTCCGGAGCGCTCGCTCTACAGCGGCGTGCCCGGCGTCATCCTGTTTTACCTCGAGCTGTACGCCGCGACCGGCGAGCACCGGTTTCTGGACGAGGGCGTACGCGGCGCGCTGGACCTCGCGGCGACGATCCCGGAGCCCGGCGGCGCGGTGCGGCAGGCGGGGCTGTACGAAGGGCTTGCCGGGCACGTCTTCGTGCTTCGCGCGGCGCACCGCGCGGCCGGGCGCGAGGAGCTGCGTGCCGCCGCGCGTCGCGGCGCGAACGCGCTCGCCGCTGCCGCGCGCGCCGCGGAAACGGGCGGAGTGGCGTGGAACGACAGCACCGACATCATCGCGGGCAGCGCGGGGATCGGCCTCGTGCTCCTCACGAGCCGCGATCTGCTGGGCGACCAGGCGACGGCGTTGGCGCGCCGCGCGGCCGACAGGCTGCTCGCGCTCGCGAAGCCGGTCGCCGACGGTCAGCGCCGGTGGATGCCGAGTGTCACGCTGGAGCGTGAGTATCCCAACTTCTCACACGGCACGGCGGGCGTCGCGTATTTCCTTGCCACGCTCGCGCAGCAGGGCGGCGAGAGCGCGCACCTCGAGGCCGCAACGGACGGCGCGCGCTACCTGCGCGCGATCGCCGTGCCCTCGGGCGACGGCATCGCGATCCGCCATCATCGCAACCCGCGGGACGACGACGGCGCGGACCTCTTCTATCTGAGCTGGTGCCACGGCGCCGCGGGTACCGCCCGGCTCTTCGAGCGCCTCGGCGTGATTGATGGGGATGTCGCGTGGCGCACCACCGCGGATGCGCTCGCACGCGGGACGGTCGCGCAGGGCGTGCCCGAGCAGCGCACCGCCGGCTTCTGGAACAACATCTCGCAGTGCTGCGGCAACGCCGGCGTGGCGGAGTACTTCCTCGTACGCCACGAGCGCTCGAACGACGCGCGTGACCTCGCGCAAGCGCGCCGCCACGCCGACGACCTGCTCCTCCGAGGCACCACGGACGGGCATGCCGAGCGGTGGGTGCAGGCGGAGAATCGCGTGTCCCCGACCGACGTCGCAGCGCAGACCGGATGGATGCAGGGCGCGGCGGGCGTGGGAGCGATGCTGCTCCACCTCGACACGGCGATGCGCGGCGAGCGTCCGACGCGCGCCGTGACGTTTCCCGACTCACTCGCCGCGCTCTGACCTGCGGGCGCGATCCGCCTCGCTCGCGCTGATCGTCTCCCCGACGGCGCAGGCGATGCGAGAATGCGCTCTTGACAGCCGAACAGTCGCGCGCATCGTTAGCGGCTTGCCGCGAACCACGATTCTCGGACCGGGCACGTTTCCCAGAGCGCTGCCCCCACACGGAGAAGCTTGCATGTCTCGGGCCATTCGACTGACCCTCCCTCTCGTTCTCGTCGCGGGAATCTCGTGCTCGTCGTCCGGAGGGCCCGCGCCCGCGGCGGCGCCCGCGCCCGCTCCGGCGCCCGCTCCGGCGCCCACGCCGGCGCCCGTCGCGGCAGCCGGGGGCGGCGCGGCACCGGCGGCGGGCCGCGGTCAGGCCGCGGGCGCTGCACAACCGGGGCGGCCAGGGCAGCCGGGCGCTGCGCCGGGCGGCGGACGCGGCGGGCCACCGCTCACGCCCGAGCAGCGCGCCGCGCGGCGTGATTCCCTCACGCAACTGCGCGCCGCCACCGTCAAGGAGCTGATGGCGCAGATCGCGGGCCGCGAGAACGAGCCGGCCGGTACCGTCTACAAGAACGTGCAGCTGCTCAAGGACGTGCCGGCCGGCCAGTTCCTGACCGCGATGGACCAGAACTTCGGCCGGGCGCTCTCCCTGAACTGCACCGGCTGCCACCTGCAGTCGAGCTGGGACTCGGACTCCCTGCCCCGCAAGCGGACCTCGCGCATCATGATCCAGATGGTCGCCGCCATCAACGCCGACCACCTCTCCAAGATGGGCGCCGGTCGTGGCGGGCAGCCGCGAAGAATCGGCTGCGTGACCTGCCACCGAGGGAACACCGGCCCCGGCACTGCCCTGCTCCCGTAGCGCTCCGCCTCCGCGGGCGTTCAGGAACGCCCCGTTCGGCGCGAGCGCCGGACGGGGCGTTCCCCTTTGACGCTCACCGGGCGAGCCAGGATCGCCAACCGTCGCCCGTGGGCCGAGTCCTCGAGCAGGAGCGCGAGCCGCCGCTCGCGCGTCTCCGCCTTCTTCGCGCTCATCACCCACCCGCTCACCGTGCGCTGATAGCCGGGTGGCTGCGACCGGAAGAAGGTCCACGCGCGCGGGTTCGCCTTGAACCGCCGCTTACCGGACGCATCGAGCGAGCGGCTCAGGTCTTGCCGCGAATAGCCGGCCGGCTTCCCGCGATCGCGCCGCTCGAACGCCGCGATCCCCGACGGACGCATGCGCCCGAGCTTCATCAGCTCGGCGACGCGCCGCACGTTCACCGCGCTCCAGGCGCTCGTCGGCCTGCGGGGCGTGAAGCGGTTGGTGTAGCTCAGCGCGTCAACGCTCCGCCGGACGCCGTCAATCCAGCCGAAGCAGAGCGCCTCGTCGAGCGCCTCCTGATACGTGATCCCGGTCCGGCCGGAGTCCTTCCTGTAGAAGCCGACGTACACCTCGGCCGCGACCGCGTGGTGTGCCTCGAGCCACGATCGGAAACGCGCCGGTGACTTGAAGAACGAGACGATCGCCATACGCTAACGGGGATGGAGAGGAGGCGCGCCCCCGACAGAGCGCCGCGTCACGCCACCGCCGGCGCCGCGCCCGGTCGCTCGCCGGCCAGCTCCGCCTGGCGGCGCCCGAGCCAGAGCCCGAGGACGAGCGCGACCGCCGCCATCGGCACCGCGGAAAACGCGATCTGCGCGAAACCGAGGCCGAGCGCCACGAGCCCCGCGTAACCCCAGGCGCCGATCTGGTCGCCGCCACGATAGACGAAAGTATCAATCAGGCTCTTCGCCTTGTACTTGTCCTCCCGGGTCGAGACCGTGAAGAGCACATCCATCGCGGGGTTCATCAGCGCGAAGTTCCCCGCCCGGCGCAGCACCGTGAACACCGCGAGCGTCGCGAAGATCGGGAGCGCCCCGAGGCCGGCGAACCCGACCACGCCGAGGAGGGGAACGAACGCGAGCGCGGCCCCGAGCCCGAACCAGCGGATGATTCTCCCGGTGAGGAAGATCTGCGTGACGACCGTGAGCACCTGCACCGCGAGCTCGAGTTGCGCGAGGACCGTCGTCCGCGCCGCGCGGTCGGCGTAGAACCGGCCGACGAGATCCGACTGTTGAAAGTAGAGAAAGGTCGAGCCGATGGTGTAGAGCGCGAGGAAGGCCGCGATCCCGAGGAGATACGGCGAGCGCACGATGCGCGTGACACCGGCCCAGACGCTGCCGCCGATCGGCGTCTGGTCGAGCGCTACGATCGCGCTCGCGCCCGCGACGCCCGCGACGCCCGCGACGCCCGCGACGCCCGCGACGCCGGCTACGGCCGGGGCGCCCGCGCGAGGGCCGGACGGAAAGAGCAACACGGCGGCGACCGCGCATTCGAGCAGCACCGCCGAGACGAGCAACAGGTTCACCGTCCCGATCGTGGAGGCCAGGAACGCGGTGGCAGCCGATCCCGCGATCGAACCGAGCGTCCCGCCGACGCCGATGAAACCGAAGAGCCGTTTCCCCTGCTCGCTCCCGAAGACGTCCGCCAGGAACGACCAGAACACCGACACGACGAAGAGGTTGAAGACACTGGTCCAGACGAAGAAGACGCGACCGACCCACTCGTCCACCGAGGAGCCTTCCGACGGCGAAACGACGCGCATCAACACGTAGAACGCGAGCAGGTTGACGACGAAGAAGTGGTACGTGATCGGGATGAACCGTCGCACCGGAAAGCGCACGACGAGGGCCGAGTAGAGCGGATTGCAGATGAGCATCGCCGTGAGCGTGCCGGCGAAGAGCCACGGGAGCTGCGAGACACCCGATGCCGCGGCCATCGCGTCGCGAATCGGACGCAGCACGAACCATCCGCTCAGGACGAAGAAGAAGTACGCGAACGCCGTGAGCATCGCGCGCACCTCGTGCGGCCGCACCTCCACGGCGCGCGCCAGCAGGCGGTCGAGCGCCGAGCGGCCGGGCCCGCCGCGCGCCGTCAGGGCGTCTCCGCCCGCTTCGCCTTCCACGCCGCGAGCACTTCGGCCTCGCGCGTCATCGCCAGCCCGTTGATCGTCCCGGCGAGCGTGGCGTCCTGCTCCTGCTGTGGGCGCGTCCTGTGCCAGTCGAGCGTGTCCCGGGCCGTGACCGCGAGCGGCCGGAAGGTCAGTCCCTTCGCGAGCGCCTTCGCGGCGCTGCGCCGCTGGTAGCCCGCGGTCCGGCCGTACGGCGGCTGCCACACGGTCATGTGCCGCCACGGCCGCACATTCTGCGCTTGCAGGAACTCCCACGGCACCCAGGTGAACTGCGCCCCCGCCGTCGTGACCGCCTTCACGCCGTACAGCATTCCCGCGATGGTGAGCGGATGCGCCGGCCCGATCGCATTGTAGAGTCCGAACTCGCGCGCCTCCGCCATCCGGATCGTCCACTCGGCCAGGTCGCGCGAGTCAATGAACTGGCACGGATCGTCGGGCTTGTCCGGCGCGAGCACCTCGCCCCCCTGGTCAATCCGCGCCGGCCAATAGGTGAAGCGATCCGTGCGGTCGAGCGGCCCGACGATGAGGCAGGGGCGAATGACGGTCCAGATGCCGGCGTAGTGCTTCTGCGTCTCCTTCTCCGCGAGCACCTTGAGTGCGCCGTAGTTGCGGCCATGCACCTGTGGATCGAGCGAGTACGGATCAACGCCCTCCGGAAGCACCGCCGTCGGGCTCTCTTCGTTGAGCCCGATGATGCTCTGGTCGCTGTACGTGGACGTCGTGGAGATGAAGATGTAGTGCTTCACGTGGCCGGCGAGGTACTTCGCGGCGTTGCGGACCCAGGCCGGAGCGGTCGTCGGATTGTCAATCACGACGTCGAACGTCTTCCCCGCGAGCGCGCTCGTGTCGCCGCCGAGGTCGCCGATCAGTTCTTCCGCGACCCTTCCCTTGAAGAGCCCCGGCCGCGTCCGGCCGCGGTTGAAAAGCGTGACGCGGTGGCCGCGGGCGATCGCGTACTCCACCTGCTCGGGGCCGGTGAAGCCGGTGCCGCCGAGAATGAGGATGTTGAGCGGGGCCGGAGCGCGGCCGACGCGGCGCCGCGAGGCCGCCGGCCGCGGGGCCGACGATTCGGCCGCTCCGGGCGAGGGGAGCACGCCGGCCGCGATCGCGCTGCCGGTGATCGCGACCGAGGTCTTCACGAAACCGCGACGAGTGGTGGTCATCATGGTGTCTCCTGAACGCCGTTGGTCGGCCTGCGGCCGCTTCCCGTGGGGCTACGATCCCGACGCTTGCTTCGCCTTCCACGCCGCGAGCACTTCGGCCTCCTTCGCGGCGGAGATGCCCGCAAGTCCGCCGTCCGCCATCCGCTGCTGCTCCGCCGGCGGCCTCGTCGTGTGCCACTCGAGCGTGTCCTTCGCCGTCACGGCGAGCGGCCGGAAGGTGAGGCCCTTCGCGACGGCCTTCTTCACACTGTAGCGCGAGAAGCCCGCGGTGCGGCCGGTCGGCGGCATCCAGACCGGCATGTGCCGCCACCCGCGCACCTGCTGCTCGGCGAGAAACTCGGCCGGCACCCACGTGAACTGCGCTCCGGCCGTCGTGATCGCCTTGATGCCGTAGAGCATCTCGGCCATCGAGAGCGGCGCCTGGGGGCCCGTCGCGTGGTAGACGCCGGTCTCCTGCGCCTCGATCATCCGGATGGTCCACTCGGCGAGGTCGCGCGAGTCAATGATCTGCACCGGATCCGTCGGATTCCCGGGCGCGAGCACTTCCCCGCCCTTGTCAATGCGCACCGGCCAGTACGTGAACCGGTCGGAGCGGTCGAGTGGCCCGACGATCAGCCCCGGGCGGATGATCAGCGTGCGCTCGCCGTGGTGCTTGCGGACTTCGTTCTCGGAAAACGTCTTGAGCGCGCCGTAGTTCCGCCCCCACAGCGCCGAGTCATTCGTATACGGATCGAGGCCCGCAGGAAGCGGGGTCGTCGGTTCATTCTCGTCCTTGTCAACTTCCGAGTTGTCCGGATAGACCGAGATCGTCGAGATGAACGTGTAGTGCTTCACGTTGCCCGCGAGGTACTGCGCGGCGTTGCGGACCCAGTAGGGGGCGGTGGTCGGAATGTCGAGTACGGCGTCGAACTTCCGGCCCTTGAGCGCGCTCAGGTCGCCGCTCAGGTCGCCGATCAGCTGCTCGACCCCCTGCTTGCCCTTGAAGAAGTCGGGCCGCGTGCGGTTGCGGTTGATGACCGTCACGCGGTGACCGCGCGCGAGGGCGTGTTCCACCTGCTCGGGGCCGGTGAAGCCCGTGCCGCCGAGGACGAGGATGTGGAGGGAGGCGCTCGCGCGCGCGCCCGGTCGCGGCGATTCGCGCGCCGCCGGCGGAGCGGCGGCGTGCGCGAGCGTGCGGGCGGCGCCGAGCGCGAGGGCGCCGCCCACGGCGGCGGCTGAGCGCTCGAGGAAGGTGCGGCGGTCGGTGGGCACGGGCGGAACTCCCGAAAGAAAGGTCGGTCCTGCGT
>Ga0209641_10003650_pt1 | contig 12898 bp, 9 predicted proteins | sample RifCSP16_1_FD_184022 | JGI IMG/M metagenome (GOLD analysis project Ga0209641, IMG submission 184022) | Soil microbial communities from Rifle, Colorado - Rifle CSP2_sed 16_1 (SPAdes) (version 2) | ecosystem: Environmental > Terrestrial > Deep subsurface > Rock core/Sediment | place: Rifle...
TCTCGGGCTCGGGAGCCATGCCGTGAGCTTAGAGCGTCGCCGCGCTGTCGCCGTCAGGCGACGTCGGCGGCCCAGTCGCCGTAGAGCCGCGTGTAGGGCCCGCGCGCAGCCATCAGCTCGTCGTGGGTTCCCTGCTCGACGATCCGCCCGTGGTCCAGCACGACGATGAGGTCGGCACCCCGGATCGTCGACAGCCGGTGCGCGATGACGAAGGCCGTGCGGTTGGAGAGAAGGCGGCGGAGCCCGGCCTCGATGCGTCTCTCCGTTCCGATGTCGACCGACGACGTCGCTTCGTCGAGAATGAGGATGCGCGGATCCGCGAGTAGGGCGCGGGCGAACGCGATGAGCTGGCGCTGACCGAGCGAGAGCTTGAAGCCGCGCTCGCCGACTTCGGTGTCGTAGCGATTCGGAAGCTCGGCCACGAACGTATCTGCGCCTACGGCTTCGGCTGCCGCGGCGATTGCCGACCGGGAGGCTTCCGGACGACCGAACGCGATGTTCTCGGCGATGGTCCCGGAGAACAGGAAGCCTTCCTGTGGGACGATCCCGAGCTGCCCTCTCAGTGATGACTGGGTGACGTCGCGCAGGTCGTGGCCGTCGATCGTGATTCGTCCTGCGCGCGGGTCGTAGAAACGCGTGAGCAGCTTTGCGATCGTCGACTTCCCGGCTCCCGTGTGGCCGACGAGCGCGACCGTCGTCCCGGGTGCGACGTCGAGCTCGAACTCGTGGAGAACGTCGGGCAGCGCTCCGTACCCGAAACGCACGGACTCGAAGCGGACGCGACCCTCGATCTCGGGCAGCTCGTGGGCATCCGGGGCATCGACGACGTCGGGTTCCTCGCCGAGAACGTGGGTGATGCGGTCGAGAGCCGCGGTTGCCGAGAGGAACGTGTTGTAGAGCTGCGAGAGCTGCTGGACGGGGTCGAAGAAGTTCGCCAGGTACAGCGTGAAGGCGAGGAGTGTGCCGATCGAGAGCGAGCCATCGACGACGAGCGCCCCCCCGAGGCCGAGGACGATCGCCGTGGCAACGGACGAGAGGATGTCCACCGCGGGGAAGTAGAAGCCGCTGAGGACAACCGTCTCGTAGTTCGCCTGCCGGTAGCGCTCGTTGATGCCGCGGAACGTGGCCTGACTGGCGGGCTCACGCGTGAACGACTGGACGACGCGCATTCCGGAGATGTCCTCGGCGAGGGTCGCGGTGACGAGTCCGAGTCGCTCGCGGACTCGCTTGTAGGCTCGGTTCGATCGAGCGCGGAACCACGCAGTCGCAGCCGCCATGAGCGGAAGGACGATCAGAGTCGCGAGCGCGAGTCGCCAGTCCAGCAGGAAGAGGACGATCGCGGTACCGACGAGTACGAGGGAGTTCTGGACGAGGCTGGAGATGCCGTCGGTCACGAGTTGATCGAGCGCCTCGACGTCGTTCGTGATCCGGCTGATGATCGCGCCGGTGCGATTTCGCTCGTAGTAGCCGAGCGAGAGCCGCTGGAGGTGGTTGAAGAGCTGAATGCGGAGATCGGCGAGCGCCCGCTCTCCGACCCAGCCCGTGAAGTACGTCTGCGCTGCAGAGAGCGCGAATGCCGCGACTCCTGCAGCGACGAAGGCCGCAACAATGATCGTGAGCGCCTCGAGGTCGCCCGTGGTGATCCCGTCGTCGACCGCGAGCTTGACGAGGTACGGGGGAAGAAGCGCGACTAGCGTGTACGCGACGAGCGTGACGATCGCGAGTGCGGTTCGACCCTTGTACGGTCGAGCCAGGTGCAGGAGTGTCCTGATGCGGCGTCGCGTCTGTCGCCACGACCAGTCGTCGACCCGGGCGTCTCGCTGATCGGTGAGGTGGCTACCCGCCTGCCAGACCCTCATTTTCGATCTGCCCCCTGATGGGGCACCCCGGCCCACCACCCACTGCCAGCGTAACGCCGAATTGCGCGTGGGTGGGAAACGACTGCGAAACAAGAGTGCGCCGATTCACTGACACCTCGACTCATCCTGCGACCACCTGTTGAAGGAGCCCGTGCTGGTGGATCTCCCTGAAGACCGCGCTCTCCTCGAGCAACTCGGCCTGTGTGCCTCGAGCCGCGATTCTCCCGTGGTCGAGCACGGCGATCTCGTCGGCGAGCGCAATCGTCGAGAGGCGGTGGGCGATGATGATCGTCGTTCGGCCCTTCATCACCTCGCGGAGCCCGGTGCGGATCTTCGCTTCGGTCGTCGCGTCGACGGACGCAGTCGCGTCGTCGAGAATCAGGATGCGCGGGTCGATGAGCAGCGCGCGAGCGATCGCGATGCGCTGTCGCTGGCCTCCCGAGAGCGTGATCCCGCGCTCTCCGACCACCGTGTCGTACCCCTGGGGAAGCTCGAGGATGAACTCGTGAGCTTGTGCCGCGCGCGCTGCGGCTTCCACGGCCTCGCGCGGCGCGTTCGGCATTCCGAGGGCGATGTTGTCGCGGACCGACGTCGAGAACAGGAAGGGGTCTTGCGAGATCACGCCAATCTCACGTCGCAGCGAACGGCGTGCAACATCCCGAACGTCCTTGCCGTCGACGAGGACTCGACCGTCCTGCGTGTCATAGAAGCGCGGGACGAGCGCGGCGAGCGTCGTCTTTCCGGAGCCGGTGCGCCCGATCAATGCCACCGTGCTCCCGGCCGGGATGTCGAGGTCGATCGCTTCGAGGACAGGCCTCGAGGGATCGTAGCCGAACGAGACGTCCTCGAAGGCGACGTGGCCAGGCCCCGGCGCAAGAGTCTCGGCGGCTGCACGATCGGAGATCTCCTCGGGTTCATCCAGGATCTCGAAGATCCGCTCGCCGGCGCCGACTGCCCGTTGCGCCTGCCCGATCCACATGCCGAGCATCCGCAGCGGCATGACGAGCATCGCGAGCAGGAGGTTGAACGTGAAGAACGCCCCGGTGGACAGCGACCCAGATATCACCATGCGACCCGCCGCGAGCAGCACGAGCGCCTGCGCCATGAGGGGAAGGAACGTGAGCAGGGGAACGTACAGAGCGCGCTGCTTGTTCGCCGCGAGCGTCTGGACGAAGACGGCGTCCGCGGCCGTGGTGAAGCTCTCCGCGCGGCGCTCTTCCTGGGAGAACGACTTGACGACGTGTACGCCCGAGATCGACTCCTCCGCAACCGTTGCCACGTCGGCGAGCTTCTGCTGGACGTCGCGGAGCACAGGATGGGAGACGCGGCTGTAGCGATAGGCGATGAGCACGATCACGGGCGTGATCGAGAGCGCAACCAGGGCCAGCTGCCAGCTGTACACGAAGAGGACGACCGTCACGACGACGACCGTCACGACATGCTGCGCGAAGAAGATCAGGCCGTAGCCGAGGAAGAACCGGACCGATTGGAGATCGATCGTCGCTCGCGACATGAGCTGGCCCGTCTGGCTGCGGTCGTAGAAACCGAACGACAAGCGAAGGAAGTGCGAGTAGAGCGCGTCGCGCATGTCGTACTCGACCGCGAGCGCCTGCCTGCCCGAGATCACGCGCCGCCCATACATGAGCGCACCGCGCACGAGGCCGAGCCCGATGATCGCCGCGATCTCGAGCGCGAGCACGCTCGTGTCGGCGCCGCCCTCGAGCTCGTTGATCACGACTCCGGCGAGGACCGGCACGAGGATTCCTGCGATCTGTGAGGCGATCGCGAGGAACGAGGAGACGACCAGTGACGCCCGATACGGGCGGAGAAAGGTCAGCAGCCTGATGAAGGTGTACCGCGCAGGGCGTGTAGCAGCCAGGGGTTCATCGGCAGGCACGGCCTCGTAGGGTACGGGTCGTGCTCGAGGCCGTGCCCAACGTCTCGGAGGGGCGAAGCAGCGCTGTCATCACCGCGATCGAGCGGGCGTTCGCGAGGGACGCACGGGTGCTCGACGTCCACGCGGATCCGGATCACCACCGCTCCGTGTTCACACTCGTCGGTGACTCTGACGCACTTCTCGATGCCCTGCTCGCCGGCATCTCGGCCGCGATCGCTCTCATCGATCTTCGCGCCCACAGTGGAGTCCACCCGAGAGTGGGCGCGGTCGACGTCGTCCCGATCGTTCCGTTTCCGCACGACGACATGGAGCTGGCCAAGGAGACGGCGCGCTCGCTGGCCGGCCGGATCGGGGCCGAGCTCGGGCTGCCCGTCTTCTACTACGGCGAGCTCGCAGGCGGGAGACGGCCGGCGTACTTCAGGAACGGTGGGCTCGAAGGACTGCAGCGTCGCGTTGAGCTCGGTGAGCTCGTGCCCGACGCCGGCCCCCGTCGAGTCGACCCGAGGTCGGGAGCAGTGCTCGTCGGGGCTCGGCCTCTCCTGGTCGCGTACAACCTGATCCTCGGGACCGGCGACGTCGACGTCGCACGCGAGATCGCTGCGGTCGTGCGGGAATCCGGCGGTGGGATGCCGGGAGTGCAGGCGATCGGGCTACTCCTGCCGACGTCCGGACTGGTTCAGGTCAGCATGAACGTCGTGGACATCGAGCGCGCGCCACTCCACGACGTCGTCGCGCGAGTCCGATCGGAGGCTGAGTCACGTGGTGTCGCCGTCAGCGGAGGGGAGCTCGTGGGGCTCGTTCCCGCGCGCGTCCTGCGCGAGGCTCTCGAGGCGGGTGTCGAGCTGCCGGGCATCGACGAGTCACAGGTGCTCGAGCGCGCTCTCGGATCTAGACTCGCACCGTGACGCGCACGATCGTCCTGACCGGCGAGGATCTCACTATCGCCGACGTCTGGGACGCCGCCGTGGGTGGGGCTTCTGCCCAGATCGCGGAGCGCGCCAAGGATCGGATGCGAGCTGCACGTGAGCTCGTCGACTCGATCCACGGCGAGCACACGTACGGCGTGAACACGGGTTTCGGTCGCTTCGTGTCCACGCACATTCCCGAGGAGATGACCGACGAGCTCCAGTTGCGGCTCCTACGCAGCCACGCCTGCGGCGTGGGTGAGGCGTACCCCGACGAGGTGACGCGGGGAGCGATGCTCCTGCGCGCGAACACACTCGCCAAGGGCTTCTCCGGCGCTCATGTCACGACGGTCGAGCTGCTCGCCGAGTGCCTCAATCGCGGCGTCGTCCCGGTCGTGCCGGCGCGCGGATCGGTGGGAGCGAGCGGCGATCTCGCCCCGCTCGCCCACCTCGCCCTTCCCCTCATCGGCGAGGGAGAGGCGATCGTTGGTGGAGAGCGACTCGACGGCGGTGACGCGCTGCGCAGTGTCGGGCTGACCCCGATCCGGCTCGCGAGCAAAGAGGGGCTCTCGCTCGTCAACGGCACGCAGTTCATGGCCTCGATGGCCGCGCTCGGGATCGTGCGGGCCCGTCGTCTTGCCGCGACTGCTGATCTCGCGTGCGCGCTCTCCCTGGAGGCGCTCCAAGGATCGCGGACGAGCTTCATGCCGGCCGTCCACCGAGCGCGACCGTTCAAGGGGCAAGGGGATGCGGCGGCCAACGTCTGGCGACTGCTCGAGGGGTCGGCAATCATCGAGTCCCACCGCTGGTGCGACAAGATCCAGGATGCGTACGCACTCCGCTGCGCCCCACAGGTGCACGGAGCCTGCCGCGACTTCCTCGACTACGTCCAGTCGACGGTAGAGGTCGAGCTCAACTCGGCGACGGACAATCCGCTCGTCCTGCTCGACGAGGGCGAGATCGTGTCTGCCGGCAACTTCCACGGCCAACCGCTTGCCTTCGCGCTCGACGCGCTCGCGATAGCCGTCTCCGAGCTCGCGAGCATCTCGGAGCGGCGCATCGAGCGGCTCGTCAATCCCACGCTCTCGGAGGGGCTGCCGCCATTCCTCGTCGAAGAGGGCGGACTGAACTCCGGATTCATGATCCCGCAGTACGTGGCTGCTGCGCTCGTCTCCGAGAACAAGGTGTACGCCCACCCCGCCAGCGTGGACTCGATTCCGACGAGCGCAGGACAGGAGGATCACGTCTCGATGGGGAATGCGGCCGGGCTCAAGGCGCTTCGCGTGCTCGACAACGCCGAGCGGACGCTCGCGATCGAGCTTCTCGCCGGGGCGCAGGCGATCGAGTTCCTGGCTCCGCTGCGACCGGGCGAGGGGGTGTGCGCGGTGCACGACGCGGTCCGCTCGCTCTCGGATCGTCTCGTCGAGGATCGCTCGCTGAGCGCGGACATCGAGCGCGTCGCAGCGGCGATCCGGAGCGGGTCGGTTCTCGCCGTGGCAGAGAGCAAGATCGGCGCGCTCGCGTGACCGGCGTCCAGATCGCGGACACGACGGTCGAAGCCCTGTGTGGAGACCTGGGTTCGATTCGAGCTCCCCGAGGCACGACCCTGAACGCGCGCAGCTGGCAGACCGAGGCGCCGCTGCGGATGCTCCTGAACAACCTCGACCCCGAAGTCGCCGAGCATCCGGAGCGCCTCGTCGTCTACGGCGGCACGGGGCGTGCGGCTCGCAGTCATACCGACCTCAAGGAGATCGTGCGGACGTTGCTTCGGCTCGAGTCCGACGAGACGCTCCTCGTCCAGAGCGGGAAGCCCGTCGGCGTCTTCCGCACGAACGAGTGGGCGCCGCGCGTGCTCATCGCGAACTCGCTCCTCGTCCCGCGCTGGGCGACCTGGGACGAGTTCCGGCGACTCGAGGCCGAGGGGCTGACGATGTTCGGCCAGATGACGGCCGGGAGTTGGATCTACATCGGAACGCAGGGGATCCTGCAGGGCACGTATCAGACGTTCGCCGCTGCGGGAGAAGAGCACTTCGGATCCCCGGATCTCGCCGGTCGAACGATCCTCACTGCAGGGCTCGGCGGCATGGGCGGCGCCCAGCCTCTCGCAGCGACGATGTGCGGAGCCGCAATCCTGTGCGTCGAGGTCGACCCGAGCCGTATCGAACGACGTCTCGAGACTCGGTATCTCGATGAGGCGACGGAGTCGCTTGATGACGCACTCCTTCGGGTGCGGGCGGCAGCTCGAGAAGGCGGGCCACTGTCGGTCGGACTGCTCGGAAACGCAGCCGATGTCGTGCCCGAGCTCGCGCGGCGCGGAGAGCTGTTCGATCTGGTGACGGATCAGACGGCAGCCCACGATCCCCTCACCGGCTACGTGCCGCGAGCGCTTGATGTCTCCGAGGCGTCGGAGCTGCGATCGAGCGACCCGGAGGAGTACCTCCGCCGAGCCCGCGAGTCGATCGCCGCGCACGTCGAGGGCATGCTCGAGTTCGTCCGAAGCGGCTGTCATGTCTTCGACTACGGCAACAATCTCAGGGGGGAGGCCTCCGAGGCGGGCGTCGCCGACGCGTTCTCGTATCCGGGGTTCGTCCCGGCGTACATCCGGCCCCTCTTCTGTCGAGGCGTCGGGCCGTTCCGTTGGGCCGTCCTGTCAGGCGACCCGGCGGACATCGCGAAGATCGACCGCGAGCTGGCTGCGCTCTTTCCGGGCGATCTGCTGCTCCAACGGTGGCTCGAGCTGGCACCGGGGCGTGTGGCGTTCCAGGGTCTTCCGGCACGGATCTGCTGGCTCGGATACGGCGATCGTGCTCGCGCAGGGCTCGCCATCAACGCGCTCGTTCGTTCCGGCGTCGTGTCTGCTCCCGTCGTCATCGGACGCGATCACCTCGACTCCGGTTCCGTGGCCTCTCCGTACCGCGAGACGGAGGCGATGCGGGACGGCTCGGATGCAATTGCGGACTGGCCGATCCTGAACGCGCTCGTGAACGTCGCTGCGGGCGCGACCTGGGTGAGTGTCCACCACGGCGGTGGGGTCGGGATAGGCAACTCGATTCACGCGGGCATGGTCGTCGTCGCGGATGGCTCGGACGCCGCGGCGGAGAGGCTCGAGCGCGTCCTCACGACCGATCCCGGCACGGGCGTCATGCGCCACGCCGACGCGGGCTACGAGGAGGCATTGACGACTGCCCGTGAGCTGGGCGTCGATCTGCCGTCGATCCCGCACTCGGCGCGGTGAGCCGGAATGCTGAGAAGCCCGCCCGGCTGCTGATCCGCGACCTGTCTCAGGTGGCCAGCTCGGCCGGTCGCAACGCTCCGATTCGAGGCGCCGAGCTCCGCGCAGTGGACCTCGTCGAGGACGCGTTCATCCTCTGCGAGGACGGCTGCATCGAAGAAGTCGGGTCGATGAGGCGGCTCCCGACGCTCGATGGCGACGTCGTCGAGATCGACGGGCGCGGGCTCTCCGCTGTTCCCGGTCTCGTCGACTGCCATACGCATGCCTGCTTCGCCGGCGACCGCGTCGACGAGTTCTCGCTGCGCGCCGCCGGAGCGACGTACGAAGAGCTGCACGCCAAGGGCGGCGGGATCCTCTCCACGGTTCGCGCGACCCGCGAGGCCGGCGAGGCGGCCCTCACTGCGGCTCTCTCCCGCCATCGAAGCTGGATGCTGCGCGCGGGAACGACGACGTTCGAGGCCAAGTCGGGATACGGGCTCGACCACGACACCGAGCTCGCGCAACTACGCGTGATCAAAGGTGCCGGAGGCGTGCCAACCTGGCTCGGTGCTCACGCCGTTCCACCCGAGTTCGCTGACAGCGGCGTCGACTCGTACGTCGACTTCCTGATCCAGGACGTTCTTCCGGACGCCGCCGTGCTCGCCGAGGCAGCGGACGTCTTCCTCGAGCGCGGCGCCTTCGACGTCGAGCACGCTCGTCGGGTGCTGTCGGCATCTCGCTCGGCCGGGCTCGAGCTTCGACTCCACGGCGATCAGTTCACCCAAGCCGGCGCCATCCCGCTGGCGATCGAGCTCGGAGCGAGATCGGTCGACCACCTCGAGAGCACGGGGCCGGCCGGTGTCGCCGCGCTCTCGTCGAGCGCGGTGGTTGGCGTCCTACTGCCCGCGAGCGCCCTCTTCCTCGGACGCCCCATGCCACCGGCGCGCGCGCTCGCAGATGCGGGCGCCGCCATCGCGCTCGCGACGGACTTCAACCCCGGGAGCGCGTACTGCGAGAGTCTGCCGCTCGTGTGCGCGCTCGCCGCGACGCAGCTACGGCTGGCCCCGGAGGAAGCGCTCGCAGCGTGCACCGTGAACGCCGCGCATGTCCTGTCCCGCGCAGACCGGAAGGGACGCATCGCACGAGGGTTCGACGCCGACATCGTGCTCGTGGCGGCCGACGACTGGCGACATCTCGCGTACCACCTCGGAGGCGACGTCGTGCACACCGTCGTCCGAGACGGACGGATCGCGTCGACAGCGCGGGCATAATCGCTGCATGCCGACCCGCAAGCAGCGCCGACGGCGCGCGAAGGAGCAGCGTCACGAGTACGTGTGGGAGGACGCCGAGGGCAAGGTGCTCGATCCGGAGGAGGTCGCTCCTCGGAAGGAGGCATCGACCTCGCGTGCCGCGGGCACGCGCTCCGGGAGAGAGCCGCAGCCTCCCTCGTGGCGCAGGACCCTCAAGCGTGGCCTCATCTTCGCGCCGATCATGCTCGGGACCGTGATGCTGCTCTCGAACAACCTCACGCTGGCTCAGCAGCTGAGCCAGACCGGGCTGATCGTTGCCATCTTCATCCCGTTCAGCTATCTGCTCGACGGCGTCTTCTACCGGAACTACAAGCGACGTCTGGCGCGACGCGAGCAGTCGAACGGTCGGCGCGGGAGCTGACGGGGAGCAAATGACGGCGCTTCGCGTCGAACAGCTTTCGCTCGGACCGATCGGAACGAACTGCTACATCGCGCGAGCGAGCTCGCAGGCGTCCGAGGCCGTCGTCATCGATCCGAGCGGCGACGTCCCGGAGCTGCGACTCCGGCTGGCGAAGCTCGGCGCTCGCTGCACCGCGATCCTTGTGACGCACGGGCACTGGGATCACCTCGTCGGTGTCGCGGATCTGGCCGAGGGCGTCCAAGCGCCGGTGTACATGGCCGAGGGAGAGCGGGAGCTCCTCGAGAATCCGGGCCTGTTCACACCCCCGGCGATCTCGCTGCGCCCCCACATACCCGACGTGCTCCTTGCGGGAGGCGAGTCGATCGACGCCGCAGGGATCGCGTTCGACGTCCTCTCCGTTCCCGGACACTCACCTGCGCATCTGGCGTTCCACGCCAACGGCTGCCTGTTCTCCGGAGACGTGCTCTTCGCCGGCTCGGTCGGGCGCACGGACCTCCCTGGAGCGGACTGGGAAACCTTGCTGGCGTCGATCCGCTCGCTCGTCGAGGCCTTTCCGCCCGAGACCGTCGTGTATCCGGGCCACGGGCCAGCGACGACGCTCGGCGAGGAGCTCGCGCGCAACCCGTTCCTCGCGGAGCTCCGGGCGGAGCACGCCGGATGAGCAACGCAGCGAAGATCGAGCGCCCGCGCGGGACGCACGACATCGTGCCTTCCGAGCAACCGCTCTGGCGCCGCGTGACCGGTGAGGTCGAGCGGCTCTGCGCGCTCTACGGGTACCGACCGATCCAGACGCCGGTGTTCGAGGACACGGCGCTCTTCCAGCGAACGTCCGGCGAGGGGTCGGACGTCGTGCAGAAGGAGATGTACACCTTCGCCGATCGCTCGGATCGCTCGTTGACCCTGCGGCCGGAAGGCACGGCGCCGATCTGCCGCGCGTACCTCGACGGCCTCCAGCGCGAACCCCAACCAGCGAAGCTCTTCACGATCGCTTCGATGTACCGCTACGGAGCGCCTGGGCGCGGTAGGTACAGGGAGCACTGGCAGGCATCGGTCGAGGCGATCGGGAGCGACGATCCGGCCATCGATGCGGAACTGATCCAGCTCTACGACGCGCTCTTGGGCCGGCTCGGCGTCACGCGCTACAACCTCGAGCTCAACTCCATCGGCTGCCGGGAGTGCCGGCCTGCGTACCTGGCGTCGCTGCGCGCCTGGCTCGCCGCGCAGGGCGACCGACTCGACGCGGACACGCTGAGGAAGGCCGACACGAGCCCGCTCCGCGTCTTCGACAACATCCAGTCGAAGCCCGAAGCAGTGCGCGCCGCGCTCGAGGAGGCGCCCACGATCGGCGAGTCGCTGTGCGCCGCGTGCGCCGATCGATTCGCGGCAGTTCGTGCTGACCTCGACGCGGTCGGCGTCGGCTACACACTCGTGCCGACGCTCGTGCGCGGACTCGACTACTACTCACGCACGACGTGGGAGTTTGTCGGCCCGCTCGAGAGCGAGAATGCGACGCTCTCCGGCGGCGGTCGCTACGACTATCTCGTCGAGGAGATCGGCGGCCCTCCGACGCCAGGAGTGGGATTCGGGGCCGGTATCGAACGGCTGCTGCTCGCGATGGAAGAAGAGGGAAGCGCCAACGCCGACGCTCCGACGATCGACGTCTTCTTCGCGCTCGAGCCCGGTGCGCCTCGCGTGCTCGTGACCCAGTGGCTCGTGCAGCTCCGGGCACTCGACATGTCCTGCGACACGGACTACGCAGGACGTTCGCTGAAAGGGCAGCTCACCCAGGCGGCGAGGCTCGGGGCAACGACGACCGTTATCGTCGGCCCGGAGCAAGCAGCGATCCGGCGAATGGGCGCGGCCGACGCGGACGTGCGGCACGGCGATGTCATCGGGAGACTGCGGCGGTGATCTGGCGCGATCTCATGTGCGGCGAGCCACGTGCCGAACATGTCGGCCGGAGGGTGACGCTCTCCGGTTGGGCGGCGCGCAGGCGTGATCACGGCGGGCTCGTCTTCGTCGACCTCCGAGACCGTTCCGGGCTCATGCAGCTCGTCGTCAACCCGGAGCACGCGCCCGGCGCGGCGGCGCTCGCGAAGGAGATCCGAAACGAGTTCGTCCTGCGGATCAGAGGAGAGGTTGTCGCGCGCTCGCCCGAGACGGTGAACGCGAAGATGCCGACCGGCCAGGTGGAGCTCCGCGTCGACGAGCTCGAGATCGTCTCGCGCTCGACACCCCTCCCGTTCCAGCTCGAAGAGGAAGGCGTCGACGAGACGCTGCGCCTGCGCTACCGCTGGCTCGACCTGCGACGCGAGAAGCTCCAGCGAAATCTGCGCCTCCGCGCCCAGATGGTGGGGGTCATCCGCCGCGAGATGGAGGCCGCCGGGTTCCTCGACATCCAGACGCCAATCCTGTTCAAGCCGACTCCGGAAGGAGCGCGGGACTTCGTCGTTCCGAGTCGCCTGCACAAGGGGCGCTTCTTCGCCCTGCCGCAGAGCCCGCAGATCCTCAAGCAGCTGACGATGATCGCCGGCTTCGACCGCTACTACCAGATCGCGATCTGCTTCAGAGACGAGGATCTTCGCGCCGATCGCGTGCAGGAGATCACCCAGCTCGACGTCGAGATGTCGTTCCCGGATCGTGAGGACCTGTTCGCCCTGATCGAGCGCACGTTCGCCGCGATCTGGCGCGAGTGCCTTGACGTAGAGATCGTGACGCCGTTCTCACGCATGACTTATGAAGAGGCCGACCGCCGCTTCGGGTCCGACAAGCCGGACACGCGCTTCGCGCTCGAGATCGAGGATGCGACTGAGGCGACACGCGGCTCCGAGTTCGGCGTCTTCGCGAGCGCGGAGGCCGTCCGCTTCCTCCGGGTGCCGCGCACGTACTCGCGGGCCGAGCTCTCGGCGCTCGAGGAGATTGCGAAGGAGAGAGGCGCCAAGGGCCTTGCGTACATCGTCGGCGACGAGTCGGGGAAGCTCCGCTCGCCGATCCTGAAGTTCCTCTCCGAGGTGGAGCTGTCGGCGTTTCATGTCCGGCCGGGTGAGGCGCTCCTCTTCTGCGCGGACACGTGGGAGATCACGTCCCGCGTGCTCGCGAATCTTCGCCTGCACCTCGGCCGCGAGTTGGGCCTGATCGACGACGAGATGTTTACGTTCGCGTGGATAGACGACTTCCCGATGTTCGAGTGGGACGAGGACGAAGGGCGGTGGAACGCGAAGCACCATCCCTTCACTCGCCCCATCGACGACTGGCGCGATCGTTTCGAAGCGGAGCCGGGCGCGGCCCTCGCATATGCGTACGACCTCGTCGTCAACGGAAACGAGCTCGGCGGAGGGTCGTTCCGAATCCACGA
>Ga0209641_10003651_pt1 | contig 12897 bp, 11 predicted proteins | sample RifCSP16_1_FD_184022 | JGI IMG/M metagenome (GOLD analysis project Ga0209641, IMG submission 184022) | Soil microbial communities from Rifle, Colorado - Rifle CSP2_sed 16_1 (SPAdes) (version 2) | ecosystem: Environmental > Terrestrial > Deep subsurface > Rock core/Sediment | place: Rifle...
CAGGCTATGCCCAACGGGGGCAAATTAACGATTGCTACAAGACCGGTAAATTCCTCAGCCGTTGAAATAGAATTTACCGATACCGGAGAAGGCATTTCGAAAGAAAACTTACCAAAAATATTCGAACCGTTCTTTACTACCCGCGAACCTGGCAAAGGAACAGGACTGGGATTGTATATGATTTACAGGATATTACAAGAGCATCACGGACATATAGACGTAAAAAGTGAAGTTGGAAAAGGAGCAACCTTTAGTATCACACTACCGGTTGCCGGTGTTAAAACTTAATACTACATACGATCAAATCGGGAGGAAAAGCCATGGCAGGAGAAAGAATCTTAGTTATCGACGATGAAGAAATCATATGCACGTTACTCAAGGACACCTTGACCGATGCAGAATATCAGGTCGAAACAGTTACCAACAGCATAGAAGGACTTGAAAAGATCTTCAAGGGAGAGCCTTTTGACATCCTGATAACCGACATCCGAATGCCAAAAAAGGATGGAATACAAGTGCTTAAAGAAGCAAAAAATCGTGTCCCTGACATAATCACAATTATTATTACCGGGTACCCTAGCATTGAAACCATTAGAGAGGCAAGCGAATACAATGCATTTGACTATATTACAAAACCACTCGATCCCGACGAGATATGCGAATGCATCAAGCGTTCGATCGAGGTACGAAAATTATCAAGAGAACTCAGAGTCCCTGAAAAGCCACCCATCATACTTATTGTAGACGATATGCAATCAGCCCTGTTTCTTTCAGAGGGCATTTTGCAAGACGAGGGTTATCATGCCGAGATTGCTCAAAACGGACAGGAGGTACTCGAAAGGCTGAAACAGAAACACTTTGATATTATAGTTGCAGACCTCCACATGCCTGGCATGGATGGCATTGAACTTTTAAACAACATCAAAAAGCTGGACATTAAGACGCTGGTCATCATCATGACAGCACGGCCAAGCATCGAATCGGCAATATTGTCTTTCCGGCACGGCGCATACGACTATATTACAAAACCTATCGATCCAGATACTATCATCAACACCATCCAGCGCGGATTGGAAAAACGCCATATCGAAGTAAATACCGATAAGTTATTAAGACGCCTTCATGATCTCCGCCTGCAAATGATCAATGAAAATACTTCGCTCATTAAAGAAAAAGACCTGGTGAATAGTATCATTGATGCCGCTCCTGACGTCATCATTGCTACAGACGAGCATGCCAATATTTGCATCATCAACCACACAGCCAGAGAGCTTTTTTGCTACAGAAAGGAAGACACATTAGGAAAATCCATCGACACCCTCTTTGCGGAAAAGAAAAACTTTTTCAAGGGGATAGATTTAGAAAAGATGGTAAAGGAAGGCAATGTCTACAACTATCCGCTAACCTGTATCACAAATAAAGGAACTAAGATCAAGACAACATGGTCTGGCGCCCCCATCCTCGATGAGGATGAACAGACAAAAGGAGTTGTGGGAATAGGAAGAAAATAGTATAATATTTTCGGTCGAAAAATTTACATTAACACAAACAATAAATTTTTTTCATTTATGGCAATTGTTTGTGCCGATCCATAACTAAAATATTATGAAAATCATATCCATTACCGGAACAGCAAGCGGTGTGGGAAAAACGACAGTCGCCCAGTTCTTACTCAGACATTTTGGGGACTTATCTGCCTTAAAAATCACGACGAAACACGAAGGCAACTGTCCCAGACATTCTGGCTGCGATGTGTGTGAAACCATGACGTACCCGTATAAAATTACGGTTGACCCGCTGCATATCGAGCAGGATGGCAAGGACACGTTTCTTTTTAAAAACGCCGGCGCTCAGAAGGTAGTCTGGCTGCAAACCCACTCAGATCATCTCGAAAAGGGCATTGAAGAGGCATTAACTTACTTCAACAAAAGTGATTCAATACTGGTGGAAGGCAATAGCTTTCTGCACACGCACAATGCCGACCTTTGCATCCTTGTTACTACCCCGAGAGAGGTTAAAATCAAGAGTTCGACAAGGCAAATTATACCTAAGATAGACCTGGCAGTGATTAACAAATATACCGATGACCGCACGGATGACATCGTAAAGGCACGGAAAAGGTTGCATCGTCTCGGTTGTTATGCAACTGTGTTCGTCATAAGCCCCCTTCAGAAAAATTACAACCCAAACAAGGTTTTTCTCAACCACACCAAAGAAACAATTGGGCAGCCCGTTCAATCTTACAGCGAATCGGCGTAAATGCTCAACATACGATCCCGCATCTCGTAACCCTTAAATTTATCAAAATTGTAATTACTTTGGCAAAATAGCCCAGATGCGGCACTGACCGCCTGAACCGCCTTCGATTTTAATGGGGGCAATAATAAGGGTAGCCCCTTTGGGCGGCAACTTATCGAGGTTGGCAACATTTTCAAGAATAAATTTTCTTGCACTATTAATAGTATGATGGACTATGAAGTCAGTACTGATTCCACAATCCCCGCTGAGGGTGTCAATACCAATCCCCTTGATATCCTTTTTTGTTACCAGAAAAGTGACAGCTTCCTTTGAATAGCCAGGGAAATGCATGCGACCTTCCTTATCAAAGTTTTTATAATTATCATAATCATGCCATCGTTTGCTCCATCCTGTATTTAATAGCACAATTGCCCCTTCGGGTATCTGCCCATTATCTTTTTCCCACAATAGGATGTCCGATGGTGAAAGGGTATAATCAGCATCTTTCTCTACCTTATCAGTTACATCGATGACAACTGCAGGACCGATCAGTTGTTCAAAAGGAATTTGATCAACAGAAGGCAGACCTTCCTCGAAATGGTTAGGCGCATCAATATGAGTTCCGAGGTGCTCTGGAGTACTGTACCTTCCCGAAAACACCTTGTCCTTTTTCAAATTCGCAATAACTTCAAACTTAAATGGGGTATAAGGTCCCGCTGGCCAGTAAGCATTTTTTTCATTTAAGGAATAGGTCAAGTCGATAACCGTAGCCTTACCATTCACGACATCTTCAAGAACTCCCGCCCGCAAGCTTTGTCCAAATGAAAACAATATTATCCCCAGCGTGAGCATTTGCAGAAACATTTTCATTCCATACTCTCCTTTAAATTTTATACGTATATCAACAAAACTTAACTATTCTTAGACCGTTTATCTCTTCAGAATATTTTACCAGATGAGTCTAAAGAACTAATCTCATTGTCTGTTAAAAGAGGCAGGAAGAGATAATAGCGGAAAAAAGGGGTGTCCTCAAGAATAAAATCAGCAGTGGCTAGCAGATTTTTTAATCGGATATAGGATAAAATGGTAGAGATAAAATATATGCTGATCTGGCAGCTTCAAATACTTCTTAAGAGAGAGATAAAAAGTATGCTCCAGGAGAAAAATTGAAACTCATCCCTGACCGATTTTAGAAATCACCCCTATTTTACAAAATATCGTTTTTTTCTGTCTTGTAGATTTATATTCTCGGACAACCTGTTATCTATTGTCATTCTAGAATCCGTATTGTTTTATAAAAATAAATTTTTTTTGACAAGGAACACGCTTATGGTATACTTCCTCGGAGTAGATAGAACTTATGAGTTTTGCATGAAGGAATCGGACATCATTTCAGGAGGCTGCCCATGCACTTTCGGTGGAAATATTGTATTTCCCTGTCTTTTCTTGCCATTTTTTATTTATGTGGTTGTTATGCCCCGCCTTCATTCAAACCTATCACTACCGTGAAGCCCCCCAGAAAAGTAGAACCTTACATTATCAGTCAATTGGATCGTTATTTTGTACGGGACTGGAAATATGTTGTCATCCATCACAGTGCCTCGCCAACCGGCTGCGCTGCTGAATTTGATAAATATCACCGTGAGAAAAGGGGTTGGGAGAATGGCTTGGGATATCATTTTGTGATAGGGAACGGTCATGGTTCCCGCGATGGAGAGATTGAGATAGGCAGTAGATGGATAAATCAGATAGATGGCGCCCATGCCGGTATACAGGAATACAATCATTACGGCATTGGAATATGCCTTGTGGGAAACTTCAATGAAAGTTATCCCACAACGGCTCAAATGGCTTCTCTTTCGGCATTAGTAGGGTATCTCCAGGACCGGTGTCATATTTCTTCTGAAAATATAATTATGCACAGACATTTCAGAGAGACAGAATGCCCTGGAAGAAATTTCCCCTATTATAAATTGCTTGCGAAAACCGTTCGATGGTAACTTCTGTATAATTTAAACCATTTATTCTGAATAAACTGATGTAGATTCAGGAATTATCTTATATGATCAAGTGGACAAAAAGCAGTCTATTTCTCCTCCTGTATACAGGGATTTTACAAAACTTTTTGAATTTAAATTCTTCCACAATTCTCGCCCAAGGCACAGAAACGACCCACCTTACCCAGACCTCTTCAAGTAATGACGGAAATAATCCGTCTTTTGACTCTAGCACTCTAGCAGAAGAATTTTTAACAGAAGCCATTTGGTTTGGTTTTGATCAAGAAGTAACTATTGCCACAAGACATGAAGCCCCCATCGGTAAGGCACCGAGTATTGTTACTGTGATTACGGCCGAAGAAATTAAGAATTTAGGGTATCGTACTTTTGTTGAAATATTAAGGATTGTGCCTGGATTTGAAATTTTAAAGGACGCTAGCTTTGGGACTGTATTCCCCGCTGTACGTGGTCTTACCAGTTCATTGCGCACGAGAGTAATGCTCAACGGACATCATGTAAATAATCCACTCAGTGGTGGGGCTTTTGATGTTTTTGACGATTTTCCTGTAGAACATATAAAAAAGATAGAAATCATAAGAGGGCCTGCTTCTGCCATGTACGGGGAAAATGCACTTCTCGCAGTTATCAATATTATTACCTTCGATGCTAAGGATATTGATGGTGTAAAGGTACGCAGTGGTTATGGGAGCTTCGACACCGAAGAAGGAAATATAACCTTTGGGGAAACGTACGGGAAGGTTAATATTTCAGGAATGGTTCACTACAGGCACACTGACGGCTTTGACGGCTTCGTAGAAAGTGATAACCAAACAATAATTGACAACGCACTTTCTCCTTTTGGATTTGCAGCAGTCTCACAGGCTCCGGGAAGGACTGATGACTGGAGGAAAGAATATGATCTGAACCTTAAGGTAAGTTACAAAGATGTATACTTTGAAGGGCTATACATTAATAAAAATCGAGGGCCATATATTAGTCCGCAATATGCGTTAACTGAAGGGTCTGATATTGAAAGTAACTATGTCTTTGGTGAAGCAGGTTATAAAAAGACCTTTGAAGAACGATTTACTGTAAAACCCAGGATTTATTATGATCAATTTGACGATAACCTTTACATTGAATCGTTACCTGATGGCACAACAATACCGTGGGATACTAATGAAGACGGGAGCTACGATACATACTATACTTACCCTGATGGTCTCATTGGTAATGGTAAGGTAATCAACCGGGTTGTAGGCACTGAGATCCCGCTTGATTATGAATTATTTGATGGGAACATTTTTACGCTCGGTTTGGCATATCGTCTCATCAATCAAACCGGGGTCCGTTATTCAAGCAATTTTCATCCGGCTACATATGAGCCGCTGGATTCTATCCAGGATTTTTCAGATACGTATCCTTTTTTAAAAGAGACTACGCGGAGGATATGGTCAGTGTATTTGCAGGATACGTGGGATCTTACAGATACCCTTAACCTCACCCTCGGTGCAAGGCATGATCAGTACAACGACTTTGGAGGTGCAACCAGTCCGCGAGCAGGTTTAACATGGGCGTTTATAAAGGAGGCGTCATTGAAACTTCTTTACGGAGAGGCCTTCCGTCCACCCAGCTTTCTGGAATTATTTACCACCAATCAACCTGCCATTCAGGGGAATGAAGATTTAGACCCTGAAAAAATCAGAACATTCGAGGTTGGATTAAGTTATAAATTTAATAAACATGTTAACAGCAGTATTAATTATTTCAATAACGACATCAAGAACCTCATTGTTTTACGTACCCTGCCAACCACCCAAAATACTCAACATTATGAAAATTTTGGGGACGCCCGTGTGCAAGGTGTCGAGATGGAGACCAGGGTGGATATAGTAAAAGATAATTACATCTTTATGAATTATTCCTTCCAGAATCCAGAAGATAATCATGGAAATGATTTACCATTTGTTGCACAACACCATGGCAACTTTGGTGTGAATGTACACTATTGGAAGTATATCAATACCAACCTGAGCACATTTATTAGCGGGACGCGTTCCAGGGAAGAAGGAGACGACAGGGACGATTTACCTGCTTATGCCCTGCTAAATCTTTCCATTATTGCAAAAAAATTCTTCAAGACCATGGAAATACAAGGGACAGTATTCAATCTGCTTGACAAGGATTACAGTGATCCTGGACCTGCTTCAATAGGAGATGATTTACCCAGGCCGGGAAGGTCCTTCTTTTTTGGACTGAGTTATCAATTTTAGTTGTTACAAAAATTGTTCCAGGGAGGAATTTATGTGACGACTCATGGAAAGTACCGTATACTATCACTGGATGGTGGAGGGTCCTGGTCGCTTATACAGGTTAAGGCGCTGCAGGAAATCTATGGTAAAGATATTGGAGGGCATGATCTTCTCTCCAAGTTTGATTTTGTGGCAGCAAATTCAGGTGGCAGCATTATTGCCGCAGCCCTTGCTGAGGGACTTACTCTCTCGCAAATATTGGATATTTTCAAGAATGAGGCAAACATCAGGAATGTGTTTGTTGGCCTTCCCTGGTACAAGAAACTACATCTTTTAGGACTGGCGGGTATCGGCCCTCGTTATTCGACTTCAGCAAAGCTGGAAGGCCTCAAAGGTTTTTTGCCGAAGATTAAAGACGAAGAACTTCGAGCTGTCCCGCAAATAATCTTTAGAAATACAGGGAAAGAAGTGCATTTCCTTATTACGGCATTTGATTATGACCGTCAAAGGGCGGTATTCTTCCGTTCCAATCAAGGGAGTTTGTCAGGGAGTTTTCCCAGACAAAACAACATCAAAATGGTCGATGCTATCCATGCATCAAGCACAGCGCCAATAAACTATTTTGACAAGCCCGCGGAGATTTCAGATTATCCGGTGGTTTCTGAGTATCGAAGTTTTTGGGATGGAGCGGTGGGCGCTTACAACAATCCTGTGCTTGCTGCGGTGATTGAGGCGCTGGCTAATGGAAAAAAGCCAGAAGATATCGTGGTGTTGAGCATTGGAACAGGTTCTGTTTTTCTACCATTCGAAGGGGAAGGGGAAACAGAACATCCTGCACTGATGCAAAAAAGGGAAATACCATCACTGATTAAAGATGTCAGGAAAATGGCGACCAGTATCCTGGATGATCCCCCTGATGCTGCAACCTTTATTGCCCATGTGGTTCTTAAACAGAGACTCCCGGCATTTGAACATGAAATTCCCGTTACTGACGGCTCTGTTATTAGAATGAATCCGCTGATACAACCCGTCAAAAAGAACGGCAGATGGGCAGCCCCAGATGGAGTGGGAATAAATGACTTCGAGGATCTCGTCCAACTGGATATGGATGCAATGAATCAAACTCAGATCGACACCATCGAAAGGTTCTCTACAGCATGGTTGAACAACGGGGTCCCCAATCAATCTATTCGCGCCAATAGAAAGTTTGTTTGCGAAATCGGTCACGACCGATTTGCGAAGGCCAAAGCAACTTTGATAAATCTGATTCCTTGACAGTCTTTCTAGTTCTTTGATTTTCTAAAAGTGATAAGAGTGAAACATGGTGATGGTAAACAACCAGATGAAAAGACGAGTTGTTGTAACGGGAATTGGACTGGTCAGTCCCCTCGGGTGTAGTCTTGAGGCTTTCTGGCAGGCGCTCGACCAAGGGAGAAGTGGCATCAGACAGTGCAGGAATTTGGATGTATCCGATTTCCCGATCAAGATCGCGGGTGAGGTCGATAACTCATTTCTCCACAGCGACCTTACGGTCAAGTTTATCTCCAAGAGCGACCGCGCTCTGGTGCTTGGCCTTTGCGCTACCAGCCGTGCGCTGGCAGATGCCGGGTTAAGAAATGATGGCGAAGAACCGATCGAGGCAGGGTGTATTCTCGGTACCGGCCTCGGACCAGGTAGTGATATGGAGTCCAGTTATTCTATCCTTGCCAGTAAAGGCTGGCGCAAGCTGCGACCAATGACTATCCCAAAGACGATGTTCAACGCCATCGCCAATCGCATCACCATAAAATACAAGCTGCTTGGTCAACATTACACCATCGCTTCCGCCTGCGCCAGCAGCTCGCACGCTCTGGGAATGGCGACCATGATGATCAGGTCTGGAATGGAGAACATGATCCTGGCCGGGGGGGCTGATTCGCCCCTCTTGCCCGGCATCTTCGGCGCCTGGATAAACCTCGGAATCCTTTCCCCAAACCCGGAGGCCCCGCTCGCTTTCCGTCCTTTCGACAAGAACCGCGATGGACTGGTTCTTAGCGAGGGCGCTGCGATGCTGGTGCTCGAAGAACTGGAACATGCGAAATCCAGGGAGGCAAGGATATACGCTGAGATTGTCGGATACGGCGCAACCAGTGACGCAACCCACCTAACGAATCCTGACCCTGACGGTCAGGCCAGAGCCATCAACCTCGCTCTCCAAAACGCTGAACTTGGCCACTCCGACATCGATTACATCAATGCGCACGGCACAGCCACCATTTTGAATGACCTTGTTGAGACTCAGGCCATTAAACTAGCTTTCGGTAAGCGGGCATACGAAATCCCCGTGAGCTCGACGAAGTCCATGACTGGCCATCCCATGGGTACCGCCGGTGCAATAGAACTTGTTGCGTGCATTCAGACCATCCGTCACAACCGAGTGCCGCCCACGATCAACCTCGACGAACCGGATTCGATGTGCGATCTGGACTATGTGCCCAAGGTGTCGCGTCACTGCCACGTCGATATCGCGTTGTCAAACTCATTCGCTTTCGGCGGCTCCAACTCCGTGCTGGTTGTCAAACGATTCGTGGAGTGATTTTCCACTATTTTCATAGGAGCGAAACAATGGATGAAAAGGAAATACTGTATATTTTGTCTGAAATCTTCGAAGAGATAAAGGACGACCCCATTGATACTATGGGCATCACCTGTAAAACTTTGCTCAGAGACGATCTGGAGATCGACTCACTTCAAACCGCTGAGATGCTGGTCGAGATCGAAGAACGACTTGGCGTCACTATCGAGGACGTGGAAGCGCCCGGACTCAAAACTGTCGGCGATGTTGTGGAACTGATCCTCCAAAAACATCCAAAGCGGCAAACTGAAGGTTAAAAACCCAATTCCCCCAGGAGAATCTTCATCTTATGGCATCAGAAATCACTTGTCCTGATCCATCGGCAATCGATCCCCAGACCGGTCAGCCCAAGACACTCGTGCTCCTTCACGGACTGTTCGGCCGAATCACAAACTGGGAATCTACGTGGACCTATTTCAAAGACAAATATCGGATCACTGCCGTAGACTTCGACCTATACAATCCAAAGGCGCCATACCAAAGTGTACAAAGTCTTACCGATCTGACCCTCCGGTTCATGGATCAACACCAGATCGCCAGATGCGTTCTGTTCGGTAATTCACTTGGCGGCCACGTCGTCCTTAATCTCGCGCTGAAATACCCAGAGCGCGTGGCAGCCATGGTCTTGACCGGCAGCGCTGGTCTCATCGAACGGGGGTATAGCGCGGTACCTGCCAATCCGAACCTGGAATATCTGTCGAAAAGGACTAAAGAGGTGTTCTATGACCAGTCCTTACCCACGGAAAAAATGCTCGAAGAAGTACATGACGTGCTCCAGCACAATCGCAACAAGCTCAGGCTTATTAAATTGGCTCGCAGCTCACGCATGCTCAACATGCTTGATCACCTTTCGGAAATACAGTGTCCTACCCTTCTGGTCTGGGGAAAACAGGACGAGATCACCCCTCCAGAAATAGGCACGACTTTCGCCAACAAAATGCCGCATGCGAAGCTTTTCTTCATCGACAAATGCGGTCATGCCCCAAACATCGAAAAGCCAGAAGAACTGAACGCAGCCTCAGAAGATTTTCTCAAAGAGATCGGATACTGATACCCATGAGGATTATAGGCACCATCGTCCTGGAGCTCGCAAAACGCCGCCGAAAACGGATGGACCGATGGCTCATGGACCCAGCCGGTTTTCAGAACAGGACTCTTATGGAGCTTGTTCGCCATGCCGAACAGACCAAATGGGGGCAACGATTCAGATTTAAGTCGATCCACACTGTCGAGGATTTTCAGAAAAACGTCCCTCTGTACTCTTACGAGGATTTTGCGCCCTACTGGGCACAGTCCCTCAGAGGGATTCCTGACGTTACATGGCCTGGGAAGATCGATTATTTCGCCCTGACCAGTGGCACCACCAGTGGAAACAAGATCATTCCTGTTTCTCAAGAGACGTGGAAGTCCAATCAAAAGGCCGGATTCGACACGATTGTGTTCTATTTGATGAATACCAGGCACACCCATCTGTTCTATGGCAAGTTCCTCTTCCTGGGCGGCTCCGCATTACTGCGCCAGACTGAGTTCGGTACCTATATGGGTGATCTCAGCGGCATCCAGAGCCTAAACGTACCGTGGTATATCAAACACATATACAGTCCCGGCGAAGAAGTCGCCAGGATGGCGAATTGGGAGGAGAAAATCGTCCGGATCGCTGAAGTCGCCTCGCGCCAGGATGTGCGAGCCATGAGTGGTATCCCCTCCTGGCTCGGCATCCTCTTCAACCATGTGCGGCAGATCACCGGGAAAAGCCACATACGGGATGTTTGGCCAAACCTGAGGCTGCTTATTCATGGCGGTGTGGATTTTAGTCCTTATCGGAGAAAATTTAAGGAAATGATGGGTGAGGACTGCCATTTTATAGAGGTTTATCCCTCTTCCGAGGGCTTTGTCGCTATACAAGACGACCTCCAGAAACCCGATCTCCTGCTCATGCTGGACTATAATATCTTTTACGAATTTGTTCCCGTCAACGAACTCGACGAGGAGAAACCAACACGTTTAACGCTCGCGGATGTCGATACGAAAACAAACTATGCGATTGTTATGTCCACGAACAGCGGCCTTTGGGCATACGTCCTGGGAGATACCATTCGTTTTACGAGCCTTAAGCCACACAAGATTAGGATTACAGGAAGGATCAAGCACTTCATCAACGCATTTGGTGAACACCTGATTGTTGAGGAAGTAGACGCCGCACTGACCCACGCGTGCCATTTCTTTAACTGTGAGATGATTGACTATACGGTTGCGCCGCTATACCCGGATAGCAGGCTAGCCCTGCCAGCCCATCAATGGCTAATCGAGTTTAAGCAAACACCGGCGGACCTGACCGATTTTGCAGTGAAGGTGGACGAGAAACTGCAATTGCTGAACGAGGACTACTCTGCCCACCGGAGCGGAGGGGCCGGCATGCTCCCGCCCAAGATAGTTGCACTGCCCAGCGGCACTTTTTACGAGGTCATGAAACGCCAGTGCAAGCTAGGCGGGCAGAACAAGGTCTCCCGATTGCAGAACAACCGCGAGCTGGCTGATCTTGTTCTCCAGGTTTCCGACAGTCTCGGCAGCGCCTGCAAATCGCCCGCCAGCGCCAATACGAAATAGTTCGTCTCCTATTCGGACTGTTGGATTTCATTTTCGAAAGGACCGTATCCCATGAGAAGAGAAATTAGGTTGGGTTTTAAAAGACAAAACCCAACGACTTTTTATTTGAATTTACCCTTTTCGTAAAGTATAAACGATACCTATGGAATGTGTCAGTGGTAACAGCATAAAGCTTAGAACTCTTTTTCTGGACAATGGAAACTGGTGGAAACTTTTTCTCAAGTACCACCACTATAAACTTTGAAATTACTATATAAATTATACGTAAAATGATACCTCTCCGTGATCGAAATCCGTCGGGTACCTTTCCATTTGTTACCGCTGGTATTATTCTTTTAAACGTCCTCGTCTTTCTTTTCGAACTCTCACTAGGGCGACGCCAATTAGATTCCTTCCTCTTTCAATTTGGCGTTATTCCTGTCAAAGTATACTATTCCCCGGATATCCCTGGTTCCACTTTTGTAAATACCTACTTCCCTTTTCTTAGTTCTATGTTCCTTCACGGAGGATTCATTCATCTCATTGGCAATATGTGGTATTTATGGATTTTTGGCGATAATATCGAGGATAAGCTCGGACGCTTCAAATTCATTCTGTTTTATTTCATCTGTGGAATTGGGTCTGCCGTTGTACATGTTTATTTTAATAGGCAATCCGGAGTCCCTTGTGTCGGGGCAAGCGGGGCAATAGCTGGAGTGCTGGGCGCTTATATGGTTACCTTCCCAAAGGCGCGGGTGCTTGTTCTTATTCCCCTGTTTATCGTCTGGGAGATGATTGAATTACCTGCAATTGTTGTGCTGGGGTTTTGGTTTCTTATCCAGTTTTTTAGCGGGGCTGCATCTATTTCTTCCGCTCATGGCGGGGGTGTGGCGTGGTGGGCACATATCGGGGGGTTTGTTTTAGGTGTCATCTTCATAAAAATATTTCCAAAATCACGGTCGCTATAGTTTATTCGTAATAGTTCACCGCAAAGACGCAAAGAACGCAAAGGTAGTATTTTTTAGAAAGTAAATGCTGGATACCGTGAACCGTGACCGTTTAGCGTGTCCGTAAACGGGCACGAAATATGGACACAGGATACGGATTTATTTTGTGTCTTCTGTTATTCCTTCCATTTCTTCCAGTTTTCCTTCGACGATTTCTTCTTCCAGTTTGACTACCTCACGGAAGGCAATTCCTTCCCGCCAGA
>Ga0209641_10003654_pt1 | contig 12889 bp, 9 predicted proteins | sample RifCSP16_1_FD_184022 | JGI IMG/M metagenome (GOLD analysis project Ga0209641, IMG submission 184022) | Soil microbial communities from Rifle, Colorado - Rifle CSP2_sed 16_1 (SPAdes) (version 2) | ecosystem: Environmental > Terrestrial > Deep subsurface > Rock core/Sediment | place: Rifle...
ACAAAATAAAGCGCGGTGGCAAGAGCGGCGAAGGCCGTGGCATGACCGGACGGGAAACTGTCAAAACCGCCGTGCGGAAACAGGAGATTCACATCCGGCAAAACAAGAAAGGGCCGCGGCATCTCAAGAACATTTTTTGTGAAATAAGCGACAAGCCAAGCCCCGAACACAGAGATGAGAATAATTAAAATTTCTTTGGTTCTTTTTTTAAAAACCTGCTCTGATTCTTCGGTAAGCCACTCACTATGGCGATGAAACAAAAGAAAAAAAATGGCGAAAAGCAAAAGCGCGATACCGAGATAAACGGCAAAAAATTCAACGAGTCCGTCGAGAAACGAATTTCGGCCGGCCAAACTATTGAAAAATTCAAAAATAACAACATTCATAAAACATATTTTTTAATATGAAACTATATTTTTCGCAGAGTACGAAATTTTCCTGATGGAAAATTTCTCCGTGTTCGGCCCGTCGGCCTCACAAGCCTCTGCTCAAAACATAGTTTCATATTATACCACTAAAATAACTTTTAAAACCCGACAAATTCGTGCTTCAGATCGTCTGGATGAGCGATCCGCGCCTGACGGCGCATACCCGCTAAAATTCCAAGCGCCACGAATTCCGCCAAAAGATGCGAACCGCCGTAACTCATAAAGGGTAGCGGCAGGCCGGTAACCGGCAAGAGACCCACATTCATGCCGATATTAACCACCATTTGACTGACAAAAAGAATAGCGACACCGATCCCGAAAAGAATCTCGAAATTAGAAGCCCCCACTAAAGCAACCCGAAGAATCCGCCAAATAACAAGACCAAAAAGAATCAAAAGAAGGGCCGAGCCGACAAAGCCCCATTCCTCGGCAAAAGCCGCAAAAATAAAATCGGTTTCATATTCCGGTAAAAATTGAAGTCGCGATTGGGTGCCGTAACCAACCCCTTTTCCAAATAATTCACCGGAGCCGACGGCAATGGTTGATTGGTAAGCATTGTAGCCAGCCCCGGAAAGATCAGCGAGCGGGTGAAGAAAAACAAGAATCCGATCCTTTTGATAGGGCTCAAGCAGGAAAAACCAAAAAACAATAAGGACCAGAAGCACAATCAAAAAAATCAAAAGCAAATGCTTTTTTGAAATACCGGCCACTATCGCCAAACCGAGCCAAATCAAAAAAATGATGATGGCCGAACCAAGGTCCGGCTGCCAAAAAACAAGGGTAAATGGGACAAGGGCGTAGAGACCGGAAATAAAAATATGCTTGAAATGCCTGATCTCAACATGCCGCCGCGAGAAATATTTGGCTAAGATCAAAATTAAAACGAGCTTCATGAAATCGGTCGGCTGCCAGGCAAAGCCCCCAAATTGAAACCAGCTTTTAGCGCCACGGACACTTTCGCCAAAAAAAAGAAGGGTAACAAGAAAACCGCTAAAAAGAATAAACAAAGTGATGAGAACGTCCGTCCGGCGCAGAAAACGAAAATCAATAAAAGAGAAAATAAAAAAAACAGCAAGACCAATGCCAACCCAAGCCAATTGTTTCCCGACAAAAGCCGTCTCGCCGACAAAAGAATTCATCGTGATGAGACCGGCGCCGATAATCGGCAATAAAAAACCGAGGAGAAGCCAATCAATAGAGAGCTTCATAGACGGAGATCAAAAACATCGATTTCCGGGATGATTTCTATCCGCACCGGCGGGGCGGCAAAAGGTTTATTCCAACTGAATAAAATCGGCACATTTTCCTTTCTTGGAATATTTTCCAATAAAGTTTTGCTGGCCGCGACGGCGTTGCCAAATTCATCGTAAAGAATAGCGGCCACACTGATGTCGCGGAGAACGTAAATTGATTCATTGCGTAGCAAAGCCGAAAGGCGAGGTGTGCTGTTTGGCGATGAAATTGCTTCATCATTGATCGAAATTGGCAAATTGACAATATTCGGATCGACCTGAATCCACTGCGGGTCTTCAAGGAATCGAAAAACAGCGCGAATTGGCTCGCGTTCAAATGTCCGAATATCGGTTTCAAAAACAACAATGCGGCCATTGGGCGGCACGAAAGTTTTGCCAATCCGCTCCGCTATTAAAACATCGCGGCTGTCATAAAGCCGGAATTCATAACTGATTTGAAAAATTGCCTGGCGAGGATTGGGATTCTCAACATAAGCGACAGCGTTAAAAACTCCCGGCGCCGCCTCAAAAGGCCGCGCAAAACGGACAAGCAGGGGCTTGCTCAGAGCGGCGCAAGCAAGCAAGCAAGAACCGCCACAATCGACGCCCGTTTCATTGCCGTTTTTGCGCCCGTCAAAACAATTTGCTTCACCGCGGAAATCAAACAACAAGACGCTCGCCAAAATGAAAGCGCCTAGAGCAACAAGAAAAATTATGAGTTGTCTTTTGAAACGCCAGTTCATATTTTTAACATGAGTTTCCAAAAAAACTCGTGTTTGCAACAGAGATTATTAACAGAGACTAATACTTGTATTTTGCCTCTTTTGGCGTGATTGTCAAATGCTTTGTCTTGGCGGACACCTACTTTTCCCCGCAAGCGGAGTATCATCGGTAGTAGAGGGTGGAACCGGCCTGTTCGGAATGGGAAGGGGTGTTGCCCCTCTCTCAAACCACCAAGACAAAACATTCGACTTGAATTTGAATGTTTTGTAAAGTAACAAATATTATTTTATTTTCTTCTATTTTGTATTTGTTTTTACTTAAGCCGGCATTCTTTCTTCCGAACCGTTCCCTAATGGTTTGTCCAGGTGAGGAAGGAAGAATGCCGGCAAAGTAATGCAAAATGTCGCTTTGAAGTTTCCTAATTTGAATTCAAACGATTAGTACGTCTCGACTCAACGCGTTACCGCGCTTACATCTGACGCCTATCAACCTAGTCATCTTCTAGGGTTTGATCGTCCCTAATCTTGGAGTTGGCTTCCCTCTTAGATGCTTTCAGAGGTTATCCATTCCCGACATAGCTACCGAGCAATGCCGCTGACGCGACAGCTCGTACACCAGAGGTCAGTCCACTTCGGTCCTCTCGTACTAAAAGCGGATCTCCTCAAGGACTAAACGCCTACAGTAGATAGGAGACCAACCTGTCTCACGCATGGTACCACGAATTGCTTCGTGCATTGGACTATAACTTTATCCAAAAAAGCAATTTGTTTTGTTTTTTTGGATAGTCAACATTTAGTCTCTACGGGTGCTCGAGGCAAGACTTAAGTTTTGCCACATGGCTATTAAGCAAAGGCAAAACTAGGTCTTGCCTCGGCTTACGGTTTTACCGCTAGCCAAAAGAACTTCCCTCGGTATTATCCTCTCGGACTTCACCGATACAAGTTGACATGGTCCTCCTCTATTACTAAAAAGGAGGCCGCCGTGATTTGATTGATTACTATCTGATTTTTAATTTAAACGAAAAGACTCTAACACTACTTCTCAATGTCTTGAACTTGATTCAAACCGTTCAAACACCAAAGAATATTTTAAAAGCTTTAGTATCTAAACGGTTTGAACCCAGCTCACGTAACTTTTTAATTGGCGAACAGCCAAACCCTTGGCACCTTCTCCAGCGCCAGGATAAGTTGAGCCGACATCGAGGTGCCGAACTCCGCCGTCGATATGAACTCTTGGGCGGAACTAGCCTGTTATCCCCAGAGTAGCTTTTATCCGTTGAGCTTTGACCGCCTCTAATGCGGATCATCGGATCACTATGCTCTGCTTTCGCACCTGCTCGACCTGTCCGTCTCGCAGTTAAGCCAGCTTGTGCCATTACACTATCGGCACGGTTTCCATTCGCGCCTAGCTGACCTTAATAGACCCCTCCGTTACCTTTTAGGAGGGATTCGCCCCAAACAAACTGCCCATCAGATACTGTCCCTTAGTGTTTTTACCACTAGGGTTAGAATATGCCCGCCTGGAGGACGGTGTTGCATTGTTGACTCCACGAAAACCGGAATCTTCGCTTCAAAGTCTCCCGTCTACACTACGCAACAGAAAAACATACCCAATATCAAACTACAGTAAAGCTTCTGGGGTCTTTTCGTCTAACTGCAGGTAACCGGCATCTTCACCGGTATTGTATTTTCACCGAGCGAGTCCCCGAGACAGTTTCCCAGTCATTACACTATTCGTGCGCGTCGGAACTTACCCGACAAGGAATTTCGCTCTTCTAATCCTTAAAGAAGGACTCTATCTTCATCCCCTCTTAAAATAAGAGGTGGGATGCATGGTGTTGGTCTCTTGATAACCATGATTGGACTAATTCCCGCATTACTGCGGAATAGGTAGCTTTTCTGTGTAATTTTTGTTTATCTTCCCTATAACAATCCTAGTCCTTTTGCCATCAAATTTTTTGATGGCAAAACCTTAGGATCGTTATAGTTACGACCGACATTCACCAGGGCTTGAAACGATCAGCCTTACCTTGCGGCAAGACGGTCACTTTTTAACCTTCTGGCATTGGTCAAGTGTCACCCCCTATACATCCACTTACGTGTTCGCAGGGAGCTGTGTTTTTGATAAACAGTTGCCAGGAATACTTTCGCTGCGCCCAAGAGAATTGCTTCCCTTGGGAGGCCTTATCCCGAAGTTACGGCCGCTTTTTTGCCGAGTTCCTTGGGGACCTCTCACTCGTTCGCCTTAGTCTTCTCGACCAGACCACCTGTGTCGGTTTGCGGTACGGACTCAACTACTTTATGCTTAGAAGCTTTTCTTGGAAGGCTCTTCGAAAAAATTTTCCAATCCGAGGACTGAAATTTTCTAAATCACAAATTTCGTTTTTAAAACAATTTCCCGGATTTGCCTGGGAAATAATTCTGGTGATTTAGAACGCCAAGTCAATAAGGCGCTCTTTCTTTTTTCCTTCGTCACTCCATCGCAAGTAGTTAAGGTTACGGAATATTAACCGTATGTCCATCAGCTCCGGCTTTCGCCATTGCCTTAGGCCCGACTAACCCCCCTTTGATCATCATTGAGGAGGAAACCTTGGTCTTTCGGCGGCAGGGGCTCTCACCCTGCTTGCGGTTACTTGTGCCAACATTCTTACTTCGTCGCGCTCCACCATGACTCGCGTCTTTGGCTTCAGTGCACGGCGAATACTCTCCTACCGCTTGTGAAATAAATTCCACAAGCCCTCAGCTTCGGTACTATGCTTAGCCCCGATTATCTTCGGCGCAAAATCTCTAGATGAGTGAGCTGTTACGCTTTCTTTAAAGGATGGCTGCTTCTAAGCCAACCTCCTCATTGTTAGAGAAATTTCACCTCCTTAAATTTGCACTTAGCATAGTTTTGGGACCTTAGCTTGAGATCTGGGCTGTTTCCCTTTTGACCAGTGAAGCTTCGCCCCCACGGTCTTACTGCCTTCGCAATCCTTGGGTATTCGGAGTTTGATAGGACTAACGAGATTTCTCCCTATTTAGACCTTTCAGTGCTCTACCCCCCAAGTCAGCCGAAGACGCTAGCCCTAAAGCTATTTCGGAGAGAACCAGCTATTACCGAGTTCGATTAGCTTTTCACTCCAACCCACAGATCATCCGAGAGCATTGTACGACTCACCGGTTCGGGCCTCCCTTCTGATTTCTCAGAAGTTCACCCTGTCCATGGGTAGCTCACCCGGTTTCGGGTCTTATGGAAACGACAAACGCGCTGTTCACACTCGGTTTCCCTGTGGCTTCCTGCTTTTCCGCAGTTAACCGCGCCGCGTCCATAAACTCGTTGGCTCATTCTTCAATAGGCACGCCGTGACGGTCTGCACGGTACGCACGAAGCAAGCGGCAGAAAATAAGAAAAAGGGGCTTGCGAGCGCGACGGCGCTCGCACTTGAGAAATTTTTTAGTAAAAAAATTTCGTACCCTTTTTATTGTTTTCTGCTATTGCTTCATATGCACTGTGCAGACCGCTCCGACTCCTTGTAAGCTTTTGGTTTCAGATCTATTTCACCGTCCTAATCGGACTGTTTTTCACCTTTCCCTCACGGTACTTGTTCACTATCGGTATCCTTATAGTATTTAGCCTTACCGGTTAGTTCCGGCAGATTCACCCGGGCCTGTCGTGTCCCGACTTACTCAGGGTAATAATCAAAGAGAAATTTTGTTTTCAATTACAGGGCTATCACCTTCTTTGGCGCTTCTTTCCAAAAGCTTCATTTAACAAAACCTTTTGTAACTCTTCGGAATAAATTCCTATTATTACCCTACAACCCCAAAAATTTAAAAAATCTTTGGTTTGGGCTTCTTCCTTTTCGCTCGCCGCTACTTAGGAAATACAATTTGTTTCTTTTCCTCCAGGTACTGAGATGTTTCACTTCCCTGGGTTCACTTCTGTCTTGCGACAGATTACTCGCTCTTCGCGAGTAGGGTTTTCCCATTCGGAAATCTTCGGATTGCAGGTTGCCAGCACCTCCCCGAAGCGTATCGCCGCTAGGCCGCGTCCTTCATCGTCTTAAGGATCCAAGGCATCCACCAAAAGCTCTTATTATAAGTTTCAGATTAGGAAACTTAAAAACTACATTTTGCTCATTTAATACAATTTTCTGCTAATTAATTTTGGTTCTCTAAATATCGTCTTTAATCAGACGATATTATCTTTATTTAGTTTGCTACTTGTTACTCTTATTCAATTTTCAAAGATCAGGCATATTTTGGACGAAAAAAACCGCTTTTTAAGGCGGGTGTTAAGAAGACAAAAGGAAACCAGGACGTATCACCGCCTTAAATTTGGTTTTTTTATCAAAAACATACAGTGGGTCCATTATACATAGCCCCTGCCAATACCGCAAGGGGGTAATTATCGAGGTTGAACCTCGATAGTGGTTTTTCTGGAAAACCGCTGGAAAACCAAAAACCGCCACGCACTCACTAAGTGCACGGCGGTTTTTGCTATAAAACTACGGAAACCGCAGCTGTGGAAGTTAAACTTCTACTAGTCGTTTTTGACTTGCGAACTGATTTTCTCGAGAGATTTCATTGCCGCATCTTTGCCGCCAAGACCAAAAGCGATGCCGCTTGCTAGAGCCAGCGCGGCCACGATGCCGGTGAAAAGGATTTGCATGAAAGCCGGAGCAATGCCGAGCTCGGAAAGAGCGATAATAAAACCGAAAAGCCAGACAGCGTATCGGGAAACAGAACCGGCAAATTTAGCGCCGCGAACTTGCGCCGCTTTAGCGGTCGCTTCCACGATTCTTTGCGCAATATCCGCCACGATGGCCGCCAAAATCAAGATGAAGGCCGCGACCAAAACTTTCGGGAGGTAAAGGATAACAACATCCTTAAGGAAGGCGTTGACCTGATTTAAGCCCAGAATATCGAGGGAGGTAATAAGGAAAACGACGACGATGAACCATTTGATAAGCTCACCAATGAAACCGCCGACGTTTAATTTCCAGCCAGCGCGGGCAAGAAGCTCCTCCGTGCCGATTGACTTGAAAAGGTTGTCAATCTTAAGAGCGGTAAGTGCTTGACCAATCGCTCGGCCGACAACGACCGCGATCACCCAACCGACGATAAAAATAATAATGGCAATGATGAGTTTCGGAACAAAATCAATAACGCCAAGCCAAAGGTTTTGAAGTGAAGATGTAAAGACTTCACCCCAGGTTTGAATAAACATAAAACTTAAACTGATTTTTTAATAATAAAACGACCTAATAATTAATTTGTTTCGACCAAATTTACCTAAAGTATAGCAATTTTTGCCCATTTAGACCCAGCCGAGCTTTGTGGATAACTCGGCCGCGCAAATTAGCTTTTCATGCTCGAAATCAAGCATATTTCGCACGAATTTGTCGTACATGCCGTAGCGATAGATGAATTCCGGCGTGTCCATTATGGCAAAAGTGATGCTTCGGCCAAGCCCCGCTTCAAATTGTCCGATAGCTTGCTCAAGAGCTCTTTTCTTTAATCTGTCCCCCACCACCAGCAAATCCGCCCCTGGCGAGGGCTCATCGAGAAGGCTTCCGCTGATAACGACGAGCTTCAACTTGCCAAAACGGCTCAATTTTTTTGTCAGCTCTTGGCGTTCCGGAAAAGCGACGAGCATTTCCCGGAGCGGCTCGAAATAGGCGAAATCAAAGTTTGGCAAAACTGTCTTTTTCTTTAACTTCAAAAAGCCGATAGTTGCCAGCATTTTGAGTTCCCTTTTGGTCGTCTTTTTATTGATCCGGCTTTTTTTCTCAATTTCTGCAAGCGGCAAACCAGGCGTGTTTGCCAAAACAAGCCGCATGATCGCGACGCGCGCCGCCGAGCCAAACAATTTTCCTAAAATGTCCATAAGACTTACTATAGCAAAAACTTGCTAAATGTTTTAGCAAGTTTTTGGCCTAGTTATTTAAGAGTAACTTTGCCGCCAGCTTCTTCGATTTTCTTCTTCAATTCTTCGGCTTCCTCTTTCTTAACGTTTTCTTTGAGCATCTTCGGTGCCGAGTCAACTAAGTCTTTCGCCTCTTTAAGACCAAGCGCGAGCACTTCTTTAACGACCTTCATAACGGGGATTTTATTCTCCCCGGCGGAAGTAAGCTCGACATTGAAGCTATCTTTAGCTTCCGCTGCTGGGCCGGCCGCCGGACCCGCCGCGACCATTGCCGCCGCGGAAACCCCGAATTTCTCTTCAATGGCTTTAACAAGCTCGTTTAATTCAAGGGCGGTTAGCTTTTCAATTTTTTCGATCAAATCTTTGTATTTTTCCATATTGTTTTGGTTATTTAATAACTATGCGAGGGAATGTATTGAGCAGGGGCTTGCCTATCGCCTACTTCGGCAAAGCCTCAGTATCGGCGATTGCCTTCGGCACCGGATGAAAGGCAAAGCAGTTTGCCTTTCATGAGACGACTGGTGCGAGCACTGAGGAATTCCCTAGCAAGGAAATTCCGTACCCTGCGAGATATGTTCCCGAGCATAGGCTAATAATTACGCTTTCGTTTTGGCAATTTCCGATAAGGCAATGGCAAGGCGCTGGGCGGGAGATTGCAGAAGGAAAAGAAGTTTTCCGTAAAGGATTTCCATCGGCGGAATTTAAGCAATTTCGTTCATGGCCGCGGCGTCAAGGAACTTTCCTTCAAAAACGCCCCCGGCAATCTGCAGAGATTTTCCTTTGCTAAAGTTAAATACTTCGCGGGCTGGCGCGAGATTGTCCGCGCCGTAGCTAATCGCGGTCTCGCCGGGAAGTTCCGGCAAAACTCCGCCAATCGGCATTCCTTCAAAAGCTTTCTTAATCAAAGTTTTCTTGGCGACTTTGAGCGCGACCCCTGCTTCTCGAAGCTTTCTTCGCAGAGCGAAGGTTTCAGGCATCCGGAGGCCATGGAAGTTCACAAAGACGACGGTCTTCGCGTCCTTCATGGCTTTCTTCAGCCCTTCGAGAATCTCTCCTTTCTTTGTTCGTGTTAATGGCATATTTTAATGTAAATTGCGAAACTATGCTTTGAGCGGAGACTAGCGAGGCCGACTGGGCCGAGCTCGAGGAATTTTCTAGCAAGAAAATATCCGTGCTCCGCGAGAAGCGATAGTTTTGCAATTTTGATTAGAAAATAAAAAAGACCTCTAATAATGAAAAGGCCTTCCCGACCTCGAGAGGACTTGTGCCTTTTGGCTGCCTCTTTTCTCTGGCCTTTGGTTTCTAGATTAGCAAAAGGTTAGCGATTTGGCAACTCCACTTTCGCTTTGGCCCTTTCTTGGATACGGTCGTAGTTATCAAGCACGTAAAAGCCGACGAGACCGGCGGTGATGATGCCGAGGAAGCCGAAGAGGGTTTTTAAGAAGTGCCGGTTGAACATGCGCGAATTATACCATAATTCTCGATTTTTTGATATATTAAAGCAATGATATTCAAAAACTTAAAAGCGGCGGCGCTCATTTTGGCCGATATCGCGGCCTTTTACGTGGCCCTTTTCGCAGCGCTTTTTATTAGATATGGATTAGATGAGATTGTATTCAGATGGCCGGCTCATTTTAAACCTTTCACGATCATCCTAATCTTATGGGTTATTGTCTTTTATATTTTTGACCTCTATGCGCCAAAGGCTTTTAAAAACAGACTCGAGTTGGCTAGGCTGTGGGTCTGGGCGATTTTGATTGGTTTTATTATCGCTATTGCTTCCTTTTATATTTTTGAATCATTCTTTCAATTGACGCCGAAAACTAATTTAATTGTTTTTACCTTACTTTTCGGAATATTTGGTTTTTTACTGCGTGCTTGGCAAATCAATCTCTACAAATCTCCTCAATGGCAGACAAGGTGCGCAATCTTAGGTGATTCAGAAAACTTGAAACAAGTTTCTACAATAATCGAAATGAATCCAACGTATGGTTATAAAAATATGCTTTGGATAAAAGATGTGACCGTAATACAAAAAGAGGAACTGATTAAGCAAATCAAGGAGAAACAAATAGAGCTTTTAGTGATCCACCCAGAACTTATGAAAAACCCGAAGATTGTTTCAATTTCTTACAATCTTTTACCCCTTAACGTCCAGATTAGAAGCTTTGCTGATTTTTACGAAGAAATATTTAGAATTGAGCCGCTAGAAGATTTGGGCGAGGAATGGTTTATTAAAGAAATAGAAGTCGGAAAAAAATTATATGATACAGGTAAAAGATCATCCGACCTCTTTCTGTCATTAGTACTTTTGATTGTTTTTTCTCCCCTTTTTTTAATCATTACCGCCTTAATTAAATTAACTTCGCCGGGGCCTGCCATTTTCAAGCAAATTCGCGTTGGCCGCAATGGAACAAATTTTAATTTGTATAAGTTTCGAACAATGAAGCATGAAGTGAGCGGATCGCTTTGGACAGAAAAAAAAGATCCTCGGATAACACCCGTTGGTAAAATTCTGCGAGCTAGTCATTTAGACGAACTTCTTCAGTTATTTAATATAATTAAAGGAGATATTTCCTTTGTCGGACCAAGACCAGAACGAGTGGAATTAGCTCAAAAATACAGTGTTTTACCCCATTATGATATGCGCCATATTATTCGCCCCGGTCTTACCGGCTGGGCTCAACTTAACTTCAAAGCCAGCACTTCAGTTGAGGAGGCTAAGGAAAAATTAAAATATGATCTTTATTATGTTAAAAATCGATCATTTGTTCTGGATTTACTGATCATGTTAAAAACAATAAGATTGATTTTTCAAAACCATTGATGCAAAAAATAAAATCTTTTCTATTTGAGAACAGAACCACCCGACAAACTGTGGTCAAAAACACTTTTTGGCTGTTTAGTGGCGAAATCATCGGTCGACTATTGAGGACACTCCTCATTATTTACGCCGCTCGCATTCTAGGAACAGAAGGCTGGGGTATATTTTCTTACACCCTCTCATTAGTAGCCATCTTTATGACTTTTGCCGACGTTGGTCTTTCCACTTTAGTTACCCGCGAAGCCAGCCGCGATGATTTGGAAAAAGATAAATATTTATCAACGGCTTTTTATTCGAAATTATTTTTGCTTATTTCGAGTTTTTTGATCGTTATAGTATTCGCGCCTCTTGTCAGCACCATTGCCACCGCTAAACAATTAATTCCAATTGTGGCTCTTCTTACATTTTTCGATTCTTTGCGAGACTTCTTGCTTGCTCTTAATAGAGCTACTCAAAAAATGGAGCGGGAGGGTTTTATTAAAATTATTACCAACGCTCTTATTGTCGGTTTTGGATTTTATTTTTTAATTTTTGCCCCAAGTCCAAAAAATTTCGCTCTGGCCTACTTTTTGGGTTCGGCAATTGGTACCATTTGGTTTATTTTCATCATTTTCCCTCTTTTTAAAAAGCTCTGGTTCGGCTTTGCAAAGGAGAAAATCAAAATCATCTGGGAATCGGCTTGGCCAATTGCTATTACTGGTCTTTTTGGCGGCATTATGCTCAATGTCGATACGGTCATGCTCGGCTGGTGGCGTGGCGCGAGTGATATTGGTCTTTATGCCGCTGCTCAAAGATTGATTCAACTTCTTTACATGATTCCATGGCTTTTAACCTTAACTTTATTCCCGCTTTTTTCTCGATACGCATCCACGGACAGAAGCAAATTTACCGCACTAATGCAAAAGTCAATTACGGTTATCTTTTGGGTCGGCTTACCAATGATCCTTGGCGGTATTGCTTTAAATAAAGAAATCATCTCCATAATTTTTGGAGCAAATTACATTGGCGCAGCTCTCACGTTTGCCATATTGCTCGTAACTGTTTTAGTTGTTTTTCCCAACAATATCTTAACAATAGCGGCTTATGCCCTTGATGCGCAAAAAATCTTTATTCTGCCCGTGTTTTTAGGTCTTTCTCTTAATGTTATTTTAAATCTCTTTCTAATTCCCCGCTACGGCATTGAGGGCGCTGCCGCAACGACTATTTTTTCTCAACTTATTATTGTTGGTCTGAATTGGTTTAAATTTAAGAAAATAAATAGTTTTAGCGTTTGGCCTCTTTTGCCAAAAATAATCTTGGCAAGTTTGGCCATGGTAGCCGCTACTATTTTACTGAGGAGTTTTGGTTTAAATACTTGGCTGAACATAATCATATCCGGCGGATTTTATTTTATCGTGCTGTATCTTCTTAAAGATCAAACTTTCAAAGAAATTCGAGAAATTATTTTGCTAAAATAATTGCTTTAGCTTTCGCAGTGGCTTCAAAATAAATATAAAAGGACTAACTTTGAGACCGTTTAATTGCCAAGACCGATAACTTTCCCAATTTCCTTTTATGATCTTGAAAATATTTTTCCAATTGCTTTGACCTCCTTCTCTCATTTTGACCAAAATTTTAGGAATATATATGGAAGAAACTTTTTCTTTCTCCAAAAAGCGGAGCATTAATTCGTAATCAGCGGCAAGTTTCAAATCAGCTCTAAAGGCTCCGTATTTTTCATAAACGCTCCGCCTCACAAAAAAAGTCGGGTGTGGCGGATGCCATCCTTTTTT
>Ga0209641_10003660_pt1 | contig 12879 bp, 13 predicted proteins | sample RifCSP16_1_FD_184022 | JGI IMG/M metagenome (GOLD analysis project Ga0209641, IMG submission 184022) | Soil microbial communities from Rifle, Colorado - Rifle CSP2_sed 16_1 (SPAdes) (version 2) | ecosystem: Environmental > Terrestrial > Deep subsurface > Rock core/Sediment | place: Rifle...
CCTCGCCAGCCGGTTCCCGTCGATGGCCACGATGCGGAAGCTGTGGCCGTGCAGATGCATCGGGTGGGTGGACATGGAGCCGGCGTTGATGAGGCGGAGCCTCACGCGCTCACCCTTCCTGACGCGGAGCGGCTCGGCCTCGGGCCAGCTCTTGCCGTTCATGAAGAACGTGTCGGAGGCTCCTGTGCCGTGCGCGGGCGCCGGCATCGGCATCGCGTGGCCCCCGCCGGGAGACGGGGCCGCTGCGTCGTCCCACGGCATCAGCGTGGAGAGCCGCTCCGACAGGATCACCGTGTACTCCCGGTCGTACTTGGGTTCGTTCCTCGCCTCGATGATGAAGGCCCCGTAGAGGCCCATGTCCATCTGGAGGGCCTCGTCCCGCTCGCCGGAGCCGTGGCTGTGGTAGAAGCGCGTCCCCGCCGGCTTGGCCACGAACTCGTAGACGAAGGTCTCGCCCGGCTTCACCGCCTTTTGGTTAATTCCGGGCGGGCCGTCCATCGTCCACGGCACGTCTACGCCGTGCCAGTGCACGGAGCTGGCGACCGGCAGCTCGTTCTTGAAGACGATGCGCACCCGCTCCCCTTCCTTCACCCGGACCTCCGGGCCCGGGACCTGCCCGTTGTACGTCCAGGCCGTCACCGCCTTGCCGGACGCGAGTCGCAACGGAACGACCTTGGCGGTCAGGGCGTACTCCTTCACGCCAGCCACCGTCTGGGCGTGGGTGACCGGCGCTCCCAGCAGGAAGCCGGCCGCGACCACCACGACGATCCTCGGGATTCTCATCTCGCTATATCCTCCATGTCAGTGTGTTTGCAGGCACGGGCACCTAGCCTTCAATGAACGCGCGGATCCGCGTGTCATCGACATCGTCGAGGGTCAGGATCTTCCCCAGCCGGGTCACCGCGATCTTGACGTCCATGTCCGGATAGGGGGCGAGATAGACGAATTCCGGATAGGCCCGGACGAAGCCCGCGAGGCGGTCGATCATCCCGGCCGGGCAGCGGAACTTCACGCAGTTGTAGTTGATAATCACCCCCGGGCGCCCGCCCCCGTCCGCGTGCTCCAGCATGTGCTTCTGGATCGCGATGGGCATGGGCGTCGTCAGGATATGGCCCGGCGGCGACTGCTCGATGTGGTCCGCCATCGACGTCGACGGCAGCCGCTTGGCCGTGGCGATGGAGTAGCCCAGCCATCCGGCCCCGAGCGCCACGATCACCCCGAGCACGCCCCACCGGACCCCCCTCCTCAGCAGCGCCTTCCGCCGGCGATTACGCGCTTCGGCCTCGCGCTCCTGGGCCCTGAGCCGTTGCCGCTCCTTGCGAGACATTCTCTCTTCGACCCCTTCGGGCGTCTCTGTCATGTCCTCCTCCGTCTCATCTGGAGCCCTCGTCGAGCTGCACCCGGTGACCGGGCGCGATGCCCTTGTCCTTGAAGAATCCGGCCCCGGCCTCGATGGCGTACCGGTAGGCTCCCATCGGTCCGTATTCCCTGGTGGGGCTCGGGTCCATCCGCAGAACGGAAAAGACGCGGCCCGAGGCCTTGACGAAGGCGATGTCCAGCGGGGCCGGCACGTTCCGCATGTGGAAGCTCCCCAACACCTCCGCGCCGAAGTCGAACAGGATGACGGTCGTCCGAATCTCACCCACCGTGGCGCATTGAAAGCCCGCCCAGCGCGCTTCGTCCGTGGCGGCCACCTTCACCGGAATCCGGATCGGAGGCTTCCCCGTTCGCTCGACCACCAGCGTCCCGCTCGGCATGGCGACGAATACCTTCCGCCACCGCGCGCATTCGGGATCGTCCTCGCGGGCAACCGCCGGGCGATCCGCCAGGACGCCGCCGACGAGCAAGAGGAGGACTACCATCACGGCAGGGAGACCCGCCGGGCCGGCTCTCACCGGACCGCTACCCCGTGGGGCTCCCGGCCGACCGGATAGCGCGACTCGACCAGCCCGGTGGCCGTTTCGACCGCCACTATCTCGCCGCGCCCCTCCCTCACCACGTAGGCCAGACGACCGTTCGGGGAAAAGGCGACGTGGTGCGGGGCCGGGCCAATGGGGATCCGCCGAACAACGCGCCGGCTGCCTCGATCAATAACCGACACATCCCCGGAGCCGTGGTTCGTCACCCACACCTGGGAGCCGTCGGGGCTGACCGCTACGTGGTGGGGGGAGGAGCCGGCGGTCACCTGGCCAGTGACCTTCTTCGCATCGACATCGATAACGAGCACCTGGCTTGACCCCCAGAGAGTGACCCAAAGCTCGCGACCGTCGGGCGTAAAGGCCAAGTCGTGGGGGCCACCCTGAACCTCTACCTCCCCGACTAGCCGGATCGCCGTCACGTCGACGACCAGCAGACGCCCCGCCGACGGTGCGGTGATCCACGCCATGCGACTGTCTGGGGAAACTGCCACATTATGGGGGCGCGCGGGGAGCGTGAGCCGGCCCACGGGCGTCAGGCGGTCCGCGTCGAAGATCTCCAGGAGGGCGTCCCCTTCGTGGGCCACAACCGCCCGGGAGCCGTCGGGGCTGAGCGCGAGGCCGTGCGGCCCCTTCCCCTGAACTGGCAGGGTAGTCGCCTTCCGGCTGCCGATCTCGACGACCCAAACTCTTGAGGCGGACCCGTCCGTCACCCACGCCCGCTTGCCGTCCGGATTCAGCGCGAGGTTGTGGGGCCTTCCGCCGAGGGGGATGGTCTCGGCCACCCCCCGGTGGAGGACCGTCAGCACTCCAGCCCCTTCCACGGTGACGACCACCGGGCGCTCCTGGCCCCACACGGGAGATGCCGGGACCAACAGCCAGACCAACGACAGAACCAGGCGCGAAAGAACCATGCACAGCATCAGAATGACCCCTCGCGTGAGGATCATCATCGCTTTAGGATCTCCTCGACCGTCCTCCGATCATTGTAGGGCAGGCGGTAGCCTTCTATCAGCTGGTACTCCTCGTGCCCCTTCCCGGCGAGGAGTACCGAATCTCCCGCCCGCGCCAGGGAGAGCGCCTCTTCCACGGCCCGCCGTCGGTCCAGGACCACCCGGTGGCACTCTCCCCGGGGGTCCACCTCCTTGGCGCCGGACACCACCTCCCGGGCGATCTCCTCCGGATCCTCGCTGCCCGGGTTATCCGTGGTCACGATCGTAAAATCGCTCAGGGATGTCACGAGCCGCCCGATGGCGCCGCGATGGGACCGGTCGCGATCCCCCGCGCACCCGAACACCGTGATCAGCCGACCGCGCGTGAACCGCTGGAGGGTCGGCAACACCTCCGCGAACGCGGCCAGGGTATGCGCGAAGTCCACCACGATCAGCAGGCCCCGCTCGTTCGGGACCAGCTCGAAGCGCCCGGGAATCCCCCCGGAGCTCTCGAGCCCCGAGATGATGACCTCCCGATCGATCCCGAGGGCCAGGCAGACGGTAGCCGCGGCCAGGGCATTGGAGGCGTTGAAGGCCCCGGTCAGGGGGACGGCGGCGCGGAGCGGGCCCGCGGGCGTCTCCGCCACAAAGGCGGTCCGTCCCAGGTCAGCCCGGATGATCCGACCGCTGACATCGGCGGCGGTCTCGAACCCGAAGGTGACCGTCCGCTGGCCACAGGCGGCGGCCATGCGAGCGCTCGAGGGGTCGTCGGCATTCAGCACTCCGAGCCCCCGTCCCGCCTTCGCCCATCCCTTTCCCAGGCTGGAGAACAGCCCGGCCTTGGCTTCCAGGTACCGCTCCGGCGTGCCGTGGAAGTCCAGGTGGTCCGAATGGAGGTTCGTGAAGACGGCGACGTCGAACTCGCACTCGGACACCCGACCCTGGGCGAGGGCGTGCGAGGAGACCTCCATCACGACGTCCGTGACGCCGGCCCGGACGCACTCCCACAGGAGGCGCTGGAGGTCGAGCGACTCGGGCGTTGTCAGGGTCGCCGATGTCGCGGCGGACCCCACCCGATTCTGGATCGTCCCGAAGAGCCCGGTCCGCCGCCCGTCTGTCCGGAGAATGGCGTCGATCAAGTGAGCCGTGGTGGTCTTCCCCTCGGTCCCGGTCACCCCGATCACTCTCAGCAGGCCGGAGGGGGAGCCGTAGAACCGCGCCGCCAGGTGGGCCAGGGCGCGACGGCTGTCCGTGGCCTGCACCTGGACGACGCCGTCAAGTCCCGGCAGGGGGCGCTCCACGGCGAGTACGGCCGTTCGGACGCCCAGTGAGCCGATAAAGAAGAGGATCGGGAACATGGTTAGGTCAGAGCCTTCTTCTTCCTAAGGAACCCTTCGTAATGCCGCATGAGCAGGTGTGACTCCATCTGGCGGACCGTGCGCGAGCGCCACGCCCACCACGATTACCTAGAAATACGATTGCAGGGCTCCGCGCCGCCGGATATCGAGGGTCGCGCAGTGGAACGATCCCCCGAAGGGGGCGTAACTCAAGAAGGGGCTGGGAATCGGCTGGAATCCCCAGTCCTTCAGGGCCTTGATCAGCGAGACCTGCGTCCGCTCGACGATCACCCGTTTCTCGTCGAGCATGAAGACGTTGACGCTGATCCACGGGCTGCACATCGACACGCGAAAGCGCCAGGCCGAACGCGGGACCGGATCGGGCCTGGGGGCGACCAGGACATCCCAGGACTTGAACATCGCGGGCAGGGTGGCTGGATCGACGTAGTCCGGATTGACCAGGACCTTGCCCGGGGCAAGCGGCAGGAAGCTCGAGTCGATGTGCATGGGCGTGCGGCACCGGCTCTGGATCTCGTGGACCCGGTAGCGGTCCCCCAGGTGCCGGCGCAGCCAGGCGATGCCCGAAGCGTTCGTCACATTGCTCCGGATGCCGAAGACGTCCCGTCCGCACCGGACGAAATCCGCAGCGTCGAAGACCGGCTCGAACTCGTTGATCACGTACCCAAGCGGCTCGTCCCTTCCCGGCGGGGTGTAGCGGTAATCGAAGAGCTCGTCCCGGAGCTCGGGGCGCGGCGCGGCCGTCCATCTCGCGCCGTTCGCGAAGTACTCCTTGAAGAGCGACCGGTACGCGTACGCTTCGAAGTATCGCGAGCGCCACGCCATCGGCGTTTCGATGATCTCCGATCCGACGACGAGGAAGCCGTCCCGGGGACACGCGATGCAGTACCCCTTCGACGTCCAGAAGGGCGTTCGGGTCCTGACCGTCAAGTCGACGACGTCCGGTCGGCGAACGATGACGCCTTCGGCCTCGAGGATGTGGACGAACTGGTCGAGCTCTTTGGCGGCCGCGCCGACGAGGACTCGAGGAAACCGGCGGCCTCCCACGAGCCGGTAGAGCTTCGCCGCCGGCGGCGGGACGTTGCGGGTGACGGTGATGTGCGGCGAGGGAATCACCGCGCCCTCCAGACGCCCGACGATCACCTCCTCCAGCGGATCCCACTCGTTGTGCGAGTTGACGGGACACGGTCCGGCAGTACCGAGCGTGGTCGGGTCGTTCACGACAGTCTCCTTCAGGTTGAGGACTCGCGGGAGACGCTCCGCTCAGGAGCGGACGCGTCCCGGATCGCGCGAAGCCGGATGTGGTGTCGGGACAGGATGACCAGGCCGATCAGGGCCCAGACCAATTCGCGGACTCGGTAGAGAATGCCGGCGGCCAGGCCCGCGGCCGGAGAAAAGCCGAGCATCGTGAAAGCGAGCACCTTCGCCCCCTCCTGGGTGCCGGCTCTCAGCGGGACGAAGAAGAGCAGGTTGTTGAACGCGACAGTGAAGACCTCGATGGTCAGCGCGCGGTCAAGGGTCGCCGGCAGGCCGAGAAACCACAGGATCAGGTAGCTCTCGACGGTGCCGAGGGCCCAGCCGAGGCAGAAGCTCGCCGACGAGAGCACGAGCCGGGAGTCCCCGTTCGCGTGGACGCTGCCGAGCTCGCGGTCGAGCCGCTGCAGGGCTTGACCGAGGTGCGGCGGACCTCCCAGGCCGAGCCGATCCTGCGCGAAGCGGAACAGCCGCGTGAAGAGGCCGTGCCGCAGCAGGAGGAGGAGAAACGCCAGGACGGCCGTGAAGGCGCCCAGGCCGAGGAAGAGGCCCGATTGCAGGGAGGGGGACAGCAGCCCGCGGTTCAGCGCGACGCCGACGCCGATGGCGACGAAGGCGAGCAGCCCGATGGTCTGCGTCAGCTTCGCGACGGCCAGGGAGGCGACGATCGACACGGTCGGCGCGTGGCCGCCCAGCATGCGGCCCCGGACGAGCTCCCCGCCAAACGTCGCGGTCGGCGTCAGATAGTTCACCGCGTCGCCCGCGATCCGAGCGCCGAGCAGAGACACGAACGGCACCGCGGGCGCCGGCTTCGGAAAGGCCAGCCGCCACCCCGCCGTGTTCGCGAGAAAGGCGAGGATCTCCTGCAGCACGATGGGCACGATTCCCCAGCCGACCACGCGGAGGTTCGTCAGGACCGAGGCCGCCCCGAGGTCATACAGCAGATAGGCGAACAGGCCGAGGCCGCCGATCAGCAGCAGACGTTCCAGCATGCGAACGGCCGCACCCCCGGGGATGAAGCCGTTGCCCCTGGAACCCATCAGGGAGAAGCGCTCACGGGCGCGGTCCTCTCAGAGCTCGTGGGAGTTGGAGGATGATGGAGGCCGAGATGTAGGGCATGCCGCACACCGGATCCTTCCCCATGTGGCACCTTCCTTTCGCGAACTTTCTGTTCGAGAAGAGACCGCATCAGCGCTTTGCCGTTGGGGCTGGCCCAGTCCCGGGCGCCCCGGGCCGAGCCGACGAGCCGCCCTCTCCGATCGATGAGGAACGTGGCGGGGATCCCCTGCACCCGGTAGCGAGAGGCGACCTCGGAGTCCGTGTCCAGGAGCGCCGGGAAGGTGAGGCCGAACTCCTTCATGAAGCGGGTCACCTGCCTGGGGCTCTCGCCGATGTCCACAGCCAGCATGGCGAGCCCCTGGTCCTTGAACTCCCGGTGGAGGCGCTCCATCGAGGGCATCTCGACCCGGCACGGGGGACACCAGGTCGCCCAGAAGTTCAGGAACACCACCTTCCCCCGAAGCTGGGTCAGCGCGAGGGCCTTGCCGTCGGCCGTGGGCAGGCTGAACTCCGGAGCTGGGGCGCCGCCGGCGACGTGGGTCACCTCCATCGCCTGAAACAGCGGGTCCCTGGCCCACGCCAGGGCCGGTCCCGCGGCGACCACTCCCCACGCCAGGGCGACGATCGCCAAAAGTCTCCGAAGGCGGCGGTTCATGGGCCCATCTCTGTCGAAACGACTGCGGGACTCGCCCGCTCCCCTCGCGCGGGCGACTGTGCCGGGTCGGGGAGCGGCCGGCCGGCGAAGAGCCACACGATGCCGGCGCAGAGGGAATGCTCCGTGTCGAGCCCGAACCCGGAGGCGCGCATCTCCTGCCGGAGCTCCTCCGGCCGGAGGGCGTCGAGGATCGTGACCGGGAGGTACCGCGCCAGCCGGTAGACGGACCAGCGGCGGCTCAGGAGCCCGGCCAAGACGGGAACGATCCAGAAAAGGTAGGCGAGCCCGGCCCACGCGCCCGGGCCCGGCCGGGGGCGCAGGAAGTCCAAGATCCCGAGCCGGCCACCGGGGACGAGGACGCGGCGCAGTTCCCTCAGCACCTCGGTGGGCGAACCGAGGTGGCGGAGGGCGAAACCCACCAGGACGACGTCGAAGCTCCCATCGCGGAACGGCAGCGGTAAGACCTTCCCCTGAACCCAGCCCAGGCGGGCCGCGCTCGCCGATCCGGCCGCCCGCGCAACGATCAACCCCTCACGCGAGAGGTCCAGTCCCACTCCCAGCCCTGAGGATCCGAGCTCTTGGGCCGCCCGGAGGAGCAAGGGTCCCGGCCCGGTCGCCACGTCGAGGACCCGATCACCCGGTCTGATGCCGCAGGCCGTCACGCATCGCTCGCGCCAGGCGTGCACGCGTCCCGCCGTGCAGAGGGACGTCAGGCGGCCGTACCATTCCCAGGCGGTCGCGAAGTGCTCGCGAAGGAACTCCTCGCGTCCTCGGCCGAGCCGCGCGAGGAAGCGCTCGGTCGCGAGACGTGAGCGCCCACTGGCCACGGCCTTCACCGGGGGAGGCCCTTCTGCTGCGAGAGGGATCCTCCCCGCGCATTGACCGGCTTGCGGAGCGGGACAAACCGTCCCCTGTCCCGCGCGTACGCCCGATAGGCAGCTCCAAAGCGCCGCACCAGCTCCTCCTCCTCGCTCCGGGAGACCCAGTAGAGCAGGAGGGCGAGGGTCGCGGCATAGCCAAGCACCCACACGGATCCGGCGGCGTAGGCCAGGCCGAAGGCCCCCAGCATTCCGCCGGCGTAGACGGGATGCCGGACCCACGCGTACGGCCCGCCCGTGAAGAGCCCATTTTCCGACGGAACGAAGGCCGCTGCCCGGAGCTGGGCGAGGGCCCACAGGACGACCGCGGCGCCGGCAAGAAAGAGGCCGACCCCCGCAAGCGGGACCGGATGCCAGCTTCCGAGCCGGTAGTCGTGGACAACCCAACCGGCGAACAGGACGACGTTGCTGACCACGACCCAGAGGTGGAGCGCCACGAGGGTGACCTGGCCCCGTCGCCCCAGGCGGCCGAAGTTCTGGTACTTCCAGGCGATCAGGGCGTACCCCAACGCCGCGTAGGCGATGCACAGGGCGAAGACGAGCCCCCTGGTCGCAGTCACAGGCGCTTGAGTAACCACTGCGGCGTCAGGCTGATGAAGTAGGCGTTGAGGTACGCCATGTAGTTCATGAAGAGGAGCACGCCCACCCCGATGAGGATCAGGCCTGCCACCCGGTCCACGAGCGGCAGGAAGCGTCTGAACCGGGCGAAGAAGCGGAGGAACTGCCCGAAGGCCAGCGCGCTCGCCAGAAACGGCAGCGCCAACCCGGCCGAGTAGGCACCCAGCAGCGTCATCCCTTCGCCAAGGGTCCCGGTGGTCCCGGCCAGGGTGAGGATGGACCCAAGCACCGGCCCCACGCACGGGGTCCATCCCGAAGCGAAGGTCACGCCGACGGCGAGAGAACCGAGCATCCCGCCGGGTCGATTCGAGAGGGGGAGGTGGACCTGGCGCATCAGGAAAGGCAGACGGAGGACTCCAAGCAGGGAGAGGCCGAACAGGATCACCAGGGCCCCCCCGACCTGTTGGAAGAGGCGCCGGTTCGTGATCACCCATTCACCCAAGAGCGACACGGAGGCCCCCATCACGATGAAGATCAGAGAAAACCCGGCAATGAACGCGAGCGCGTTCAGGACCACCGCCAGGCGGACCGACCCGGTCGAGCCCTCGCGGAGATCGCTGAAGGAGACTCCCGCGATGTAGGCCAGGTACGAAGGCACAAGGGGAAGGACGCAGGGGGAGAGGAAGGAGAGGAGGCCCGCGCTCGCGGCCACGATCACTGAAAGGGTCAAGGCCGCCTCCATGGAATTAGAAGAGCACGCCCCGGATGGTGTCGAACCGCTGGGTGAGGATGGCGAGTCCGATCAGGGTCGTTGCGATCCCGCACAATGTGCGCCCTCCGAGCATTCTCGTCCAGGATCTTGGCGTCGCCCAGGCGGATGTCGTACCTGTGGAAGTCGAAGTGGATGTCCTTGAGCGCCTCCGTCTCCACGAACTCCCGCGGGGACGCGGGCGTCGTCGGAGTCACGGCCGCGCCGGCTCCGGGCGCGCTGGGACGGGCGCCGGGCATGGCACCGGGCGCACTGGCGCCCGGGACTGCGGGGGCGGCGCCCGGCGCTCCAGGGGCCGGCGCGGCGACCGTGCTCGTCGCAGGCCGCTTGGGGCAGCCCGCCAACGCTCCGGCAAGCAGAATCAGAAGGAAGACGGGAAAACCCAACGGAAGATACCGACCCATCTTGAACCTCCCTCTAATGATCCCAACGCCCACAGAGGGCGTTTCCCGTGGCGCTCAACCGCGTCCTTTCTGCCAGGCCCCTCACCGCGAAGCCGTCCAAACCAAACCCGCGAGCGCGATCAACCACGCCGGAAAGGATCCCGCCAGGCCGACGAACCAGTACCGCGTTCGCGGGCGCTCGCGACCTGACTCGTGCAATCGCCTCACCACTCCGTCCGTGACGAGGACTCCCGCCAGGCCGGCCGCCCCCGAAATGATCCACCACGCGGCCATTGACGGATCAGGAAACCTTCCGGCCATGCGGTCCAACAGCCCCCAGACGGCAATCAGCCAGGCCGGACCAAGCGCAGCGAGCCCGAGCACCCAGAACACCTCCGGGGCATGATCTGACTCACCCCGAGCGAGGTAAATCATCCCCAGCCATGAACCAAGCACTCCCACCGCGCCCGCCACCACCGACCAAGTGACCATCTTCGGACCGCCCCGATGATCCTGCCTTCGGACTCCAGTCGCGGCCACGCCGTCCGCCGCCCAAGTGGCGCGACCGGATGAGGAATCGCCGACAAAGCGCCCCGCGCAGGCCCTCGTTGACAGACGGGTGTGCCTTCCACCCTGACGGCAGCTCAGGAGCCGGAGGGAAAGGAGAGGCCTACGCGGAGCGGAGGGCGATCAGCTCAGGAGGCGGGGAGAGAGGATCCCGAACTGCGGAGCGGACGAGGGGGACAACGCCGGTCTGCAGGTAAGCTCCGACGATCCCCGGCACGAGGACGACGAGCGCCATGGGGAGGCCAGGACACTGCGTAAACGCACAGCAGGCCTCGGCGACGTCCAGATGCTGCGTGGAGCGCGTCTGCTCTCCAGCACAGATGCCCGCGACGAGAAGAAGAAGGACAATGACCGGGAGGGTCGGACCGCGGCGCAGCGCGCTCTTCATGGCAATCCGGAAGGTAAAATAGACGGCGACGGAAGTCAAGGACTTAGAAGCGCGCCATCATGTGAAACTCCGACAGTGAAAGACGAATTCCCCCAGCCCCGGTGCCCGGAGGGGGTATCCGTCCCTCGAAGCCGCGGCGCTGATTTTTCGGTTGACTCTCCACCGAGGGTTTAGGATGAAGAAGGTCGAGCCAACCGCTCCAGGGGATCGAGAGCAGCAAACACAAAAACACGAAGCCCCCGAGACTCGATTTGGATCTCGGGGGCTTTTGCACGGTTTCCCTGACTTCTCATGTTAGGCCAGCGTGAAACGTTAGCAATCTATTGACTGCGCTCTACTCCGCGACGACTTTGCCCCGGAACATCCCCATCTGGCAGGCGAACTCGTACTCCCCCGGCTCCTTGGGGAGGAACTCCACGGGGATGATCTCCCCCTCGGGGAGCTTCGCGCTCTTGTTGAACGCCGGCAGGAGCACCATCTCCGAGCACGAGGCCGATTCCTGGCGAACGAAGTTCAGCCGGACCGGCTTGCCGGCTTCCACCACGATCACGTCGGGGGTGTAGCCCCCCTTCACAAGGACCATCTGCTCCTGGTAGCCGCCGCTCGTGAGCGCCGCCTTCACGCCTTTTGCTTTCACGAGCCAGAAGAACCAGACGATGAAGGCGATCAGCCCGAGGCCCACCAGGTCCACTAAAATCTTGTCCCAGGTCATGGACGCGTCTCCCTCACGCGGCGCGCGGCTTCCACCGCTTGAGCCGGTTGGCGTTGGTGATGACCGTGACCGAGCTGAACGACATGGCCAAGGCCGCCAGGAGGGGGGAGAGCAGGATGCCGAAGAACGGGTAAAGGACGCCGAGGGCGACCGGCAGCCCAAGTACGTTGTAGATGAAGGCACCCATAAGGTTCTGGTAGACATTCCGCATCGTGGCCCGGCTGATCTGGATCGCCAGGACGACACCCCGGAGGCTCCCCTTGATCAGCGTGATATCCGAGGCAGCGATCGCCACGTCGGTGCCCGTTCCGATTGCGAACCCCACGTCGGCCTGGGCCAGGGCCGGGGCGTCGTTGATCCCGTCCCCCACCATGGCGACCTGTTTCCCCTCAAGCTGGAGCTTCTGGACGTTGAAGGCCTTGTCCTGGGGGAGCACCTCGGCCAGGACCCGCTCGATCCCCACCTGCCGGGCAATCGCCTTCGCGGTCCGCTCGTTGTCGCCGGTGATCATGACGACCTCGAGCTCCATCTGCTTGAGGGCCCGGATCGCCTCTTTGGAATCCTCCTTCACGGTGTCGGCCACGGCGACGAGCCCGGCTGCTTTCCCGTCGAGGGCCACGTACATCGGCGTCTTTCCGTCGTCAGCGAGTTGCGCCGCCTTGCCTTCGAGCCCGTCCAGCGGGATCTTCCGGTCGCGCATGAGTTTGAGGTTGCCGAGGAGAAGCATGCGTCCCTCGATACGGGCTTCGATCCCGTGGCCGGGGATCGCGTTGAAGCTCTCGGCGTCGGGGAGCGTGAGGCCGCGGCCCTGGGCGCCCTCGACGATGGCGGCCGCCAGCGGATGCTCAGAAGACTTCTCCACGCCGCCCGCCAGCCGGAGCAGCGTGCCTTCATCGATCCCCCCACCGACGACCACATCGGTGAGGACAGGCTTCCCATGAGTGATCGTGCCGGTCTTGTCGAGGATGATCGTCTGGAGCTTCTGGGCGGTCTGCAGGGCCTCGCCGCCCCGGATCAGGATCCCGTTCAGCGCCCCGAGCCCGATGCCCGTCGTCAACGACATGGGAGTGGCCATGCCGAGGGCGCAGGGGCAGGCAATGATCAGCGTCGTCACGGCCACGATCAGGGCGAAAACGATCCGCGGCTCGGGGCCGACCGTGTACCAGGTCATGAACCCCAGGATCGCCAGGATCGCCACCGACGGCGTGAAATAGCCCGACACCACGTCCACGATCCGCTGGACGGGGACCTTCGACCCCTGCGCGTCCTGGACCATCCGGATGATGCTGGCCAGGGCCGTGTCCTTGCCGACCTTCGTCGCCCGGAACCTGAAGGCGCCGGTCTTGTTGATCGTCGCCCCGATCACCTCGTCGCCGACCTTCTTCTCGACGGGAAGGGATTCGCCGGTGACCATGGACTCGTCCACCGCCGAGGAGCCCTCGCTGATCTCGCC
>Ga0209641_10003661_pt1 | contig 12877 bp, 10 predicted proteins | sample RifCSP16_1_FD_184022 | JGI IMG/M metagenome (GOLD analysis project Ga0209641, IMG submission 184022) | Soil microbial communities from Rifle, Colorado - Rifle CSP2_sed 16_1 (SPAdes) (version 2) | ecosystem: Environmental > Terrestrial > Deep subsurface > Rock core/Sediment | place: Rifle...
GGGAGATTTCCAAGGTGGCAATTGTTGTTGATGTGAGAGAGAGGGAATTTCTTAAGGACTTTCCGTCTGTGCTGAAGCAAATGGTTGATAGCGGTTATAATATAGAACTTATATATCTGGAGGCATCGGACGATATTCTTTTAAGGCGGTTCAGCGAAACAAGGAGGAGGCATCCCCTTGCCGAAGGGGATAGCTCACTGGACGGGATAGCAAGGGAACGGGAGATGCTGCTCCATGTAAAAATGGCGGCCAGCAAAATTATAGATACCTCTGCTTATAATGTCCACGAGCTGAAGGGGATTGTAAGGGACTATTTTTCCGGCCCGGCGCAGCAGGAAAAGATGAATGTCCATCTGGTTTCATTCAGTTATAGATACGGCATCCCATCAGATGCAGACCTTATCATGGATGTAAGATTTCTGCCCAATCCGTATTTCGTGGAAGAATTTAAAGCGCTTGATGGAAGGGATAGCAGGGTCAGGGAATTTGTCCTAGATAAGGCAGAAACAAAGGAATTTCTTGAGAGGTTTGTCAACCTCCTCGGTTTTTTGATACCTAACTACTGGAAGGAGGGCAAGACCAATCTTACAATTGCCATCGGTTGCACCGGCGGCAGGCACAGGTCTGTTGCGATGGTTGACTTCATTGCCGATAAAATAGTTTCTGACAAGTGTGTAATTAAAAAAAGGCATAGGGATATAGAAAGACAATAAAGTTCGGAGTGTGGAGTTAGGAGTTAGGAGTAAAAGATAAAAAACGATAACTAATAACTCACAACTCCGAACTCATAACTGTATTTATGGTTGGTGCATTGATAATAACACATGGCAAGCTGGCGGAAATTCTTGTTGCTACAGCCGAAGCCATAGTGGGCAAGCTGGAAAATGTGAGGTATGTATCCATTGACAGCTGTGATAGCGCCAAATGCATAAGTGATGCGATTTCTGATGCTATCAAAACAATGGATAAAAGAGAGGGCATAATAATCCTTACCGATATGTTCGGGGGAACGCCCTCTAATATAAGCCTCTCGTTTCTTGAGGCCGGCAAGATAGAGATATTGACAGGCGTAAACCTGCCCATGCTTTTAAAACTTGCCAGTCACAGGATTGGCAAAACTGTTTCTGAACTGGCGGCAATTTTGAAAGAGCATGGGCAGAAAAGCATCGTGCTGGCAAGCGAGACGCTGAAAGGAAAAGGTTAAGGGTGAGGTCAAGGCTGTACTAAATTTTTTGTTATTAATTCTTAGCCTTAATCTTAACCTCAGCCTCAGCCTCAGCCTTAAAATTTATGAGCATTGTATTGGTCAGGGTAGATGACAGGCTGGTTCATGGCCAGATAGTGGAGGCATGGGTGCCTTTTTGCAATGCGACACGCATTATAGTTGCAAGTGATGAAGTTAAAGGGAACCGGATACAGAGGATTGCCATCGAATCGTGCGAGTCCAATGACCTGGCAATAAAAGTCGAGGGTATAGAGGAGTCGCTGGCAGATATGGCTTCGGGCGATATGGAAAAGGAGAGGTTAATTATCATATTCCCCAATTTGAAGGATTTGATACTGGCATACCGTAAGGGCCTCAGATTTGCCGACCTCAATATCGGGAACCTCCATCATAATAGCTGCGGGAGGATGATTACCCCGTCCGTGTCCCTTGACAGTGATGATGATGAGATATTGCAGGGTCTTTTAAGGCTCGGGATTAAACTGGATATAAGGGCAGTGCCTTCAGACAGGCCGATAGAATACAAGTGATGGAAGCAATTATCAAATAACAAGCGCCAAATAACAAATAATTTTCAATCTTTAATATCCCAAAACTTCAAACAACGCATTGAATCATTTGGACGTTGTAATTTGGAATTTATTTGTAATTTGAGATTTGTAATTTGAATTTTGCTTTGGATATAGGAGGAATTCTTGAGGGATATTATCTGGCAGTCTTTTCTATCATCTATGGCAGGTGGAATTCTGTCGCTTGATAGAACCGCTGCAATGCAGATAATGGTATCAAGGCCGCTTGTCGCAGCGCCGGTTACAGGATATATATTCGGCGATGTTATGATGGGTTTGTTTATAGGCTTATTGCTGGAACTTCTATGTATTGGAGGGCTGCCAATAGGCGGACATATACCGTCTCACGAGATAATGCTGGCTGTAATTATCACAGCAGTATCCATTGCGGGGCATAAGGTATTAAGCAGTGTTGACCATGCGGTGTTCCAATGGATATCTGTTGATGCCGGTGTGTTTATTGCCGCTGGCTTCGCAATCCTGCTGATATTGCCTACGGATATCATTTGCAGAAAAGTGGATGCCGCTGCAAGGGTTTTGAATGTAAGGTTTTTTAATAAAGTATTGGCTGACATTGATAAAGGAGTTTTTAGAGGTATTGGTATGAATAACCTAAAGGGCGCCGCAGTCTTTTTCATATTGAATACTTCTCTGCTTTTTGTTTTAAGCCTGACAGGCATGTTGCTGGCATATATGCTGCTGCCGCTCCTACCTGCCGCAGTCAGCGCATCTCTGTCTTTAGCGGTTGCTGCGGCATTTATTGTAGGTTTTGCCTATGGCTACAGTATCCTGCAAAGCAAGAGGTCTATGCCTGTGTTTCTGGTAGCCACCTTTTTTATTATTACTGTTGTTGTGGTGATGAGCAGATGATAGGCAGATTTTCCATGTTCAAGGTTTTCCTGAACTCTTTTTTTATACAGTCGGCATGGAGCTTTGAAAAAATGCAGGGCCTTGGTTTTGCGGCAGCAATGGCCCCTGCAATAAAGGATATTTACAAGGACAGGGAGCAGGCGTGCGCAGCCATTAGAAGGCATATGGTCTTCTACAATGCCCATCCGTATATGGCTTCACCTATCCTCGGTGCAGCTATAAAGATGGAGGAGGAGGTCAGGGAAGGCAGACGTGATGCAAAGGACATTTCTTCTTTCAAGGAGAGCTTAATCGGGCCGTATGGCGCTATAGGCGACACCTTCTTCTGGGGCTCTGTAAGGCCGCTCGCCTCTGTTCTCGGAGTAATATCTGCGCTTATCTGTGGCCTATGGGGCCCGGTTGTATTGCTGATAACATATAATCTTTTCCATCTGTGGATGCGTTGGTTTGGCCTGTGCGAGGGATACAGGCTCGGTGAAGATGTGGTGGAGTATATCCAGTCCCTGAGGCTTCCGGAATGGGCCGCGAGAATCCGCCTTGCCGCAGCCGGGCTTCTTGGCGGCTTGATTGCGATTATAATAGTCAGGATGTTCAAGGTGGATGTGCTCCAAAAGATGCTGCCGGCCCAGCCCTATCATATATTTATTGCTGCGGCTTTATTAGCAACGACGACAGTATTGTTATCGGTCCTTTTAAGGAGAGGGTTATCTGTTTTAGTTGCTATATATTTGTTGTTTTTGCCTGTGTCGGTGTTTCTTGCGATTATCAATATATTTTCCGGTTTCTGAAATTATATGGATAGAAAAGAAAGCATATCGTATGCAAAAAAAACCTTTACCATAAACAACAAACTTGGCCTCCATGCAAGGGCTGCTGCACTGTTTGTGCAGGTGGCAAATCGGTTCGCCGCTGATATATTCGTAAAGAAAGATGCCCAGGAGGTAAATGGCAAGAGTATCATGGGTGTTATGATGCTTGCGGCTGCATGCGGCAGCAAGATTATGGTTAATGCAAAAGGTAGAGACGCAAAAGATGCTATTGCTGCGTTGGGGGCCCTTATAGAAGGAAATTTTGGCGAGGAATAGAGGAGTATATATTGGTGGAAAGACATATGGCTGAGTCAGGCAGGACAGATATTGTATTGAAGGGCATAGGTGTTTCACCCGGCATAAACATTGGCAGGGCTTATCTTGTTGATGGCGGGAGGCTGGAGACCCCTGCCTATTGTTATCTCGATTCAACCTATATTCAACTGGAGATAAAGCGGTTTAAGAAGGCGGTCCAGGAATCAAAGGACCAGCTTCTGAAGATAAGGGACAGGCTTTTAAAGGACGGCAAAGGCAAGGAGCATATCAGCATTATTGATGCGCACATTATGATGCTTGAAGATAAGATGCTTATAGAAGATACCATAAAGACCATCAAAAGAGAGAAGGTTAATGCAGAGTGGGCCATAAAGATAGTTATGAAAGAAATCAGGGAGTTTTTTGATAGCATTGACGATGAGTATATTAAGGAAAGGGGTTCTGATATAGACCACATATGCGACCGCGTATTGAAAAATCTAATGGGCAAAAGGCACGAGACTATTGCCGATATAAAGGATGAGGTAATAGTGGTTGCCCATGACTTAGCGCCTACAGATACCGCACAGATGGTGAAAGGGAGGGTCCTCGGGTTTTTAACCGACATCGGAGGGAAGACCTCGCATACGGCAATTGTGGCAAGGTCGCTGGAGATACCTGCGGTCGTAGGCCTGGAAAATATATCGCAGAAGGTAAATGCAGGCGATACCATAATCATAGATGGTGCGAGCGGTCTGGTAATAATAAACCCCTCAAAAAAGGTTATAAAAGAGTATCAGAAAAAAAAGGGGCAGTATTTCGATTACGAAAAGCTGCTCCACCATTATAAAAAGCTGCCGGCTGAGACGCAGGACGGCAGAAGGATAAGGCTTATGGGGAACATAGAAATGATTGATGAAATCCCATCGCTTATTGACCACGGGGCCGAAGGGATAGGACTCTACAGGACAGAGTTTATGTACCTCAACAGGAAGAGCCTTCCTTCCGAAGATGAGCATTTTGAGGTATATAAAAATGTTGCGGAAAAAGTTACGCCTCATCCAACAATCATACGCACATTGGATATAGGAGGAGATAAATTCCTTTCCCAGATAGAACTTGCCCCTGAGATGAATCCTGCGATGGGGCTCAGGGCTATCAGGTTTTGTATCAAGGAGCCTGAGATATTCAAGACACAGCTTAAGGGTATTCTAAGGGCCAGCGTTTTCGGCAACATCAAGGTGATGTTTCCCATGATATCCGGCGTGGAGGAACTAAGGATGGCAAAGAACATTATGGAAGAGGCCAAGGAAGAGCTTAGAAGGAAAAAGGTGCCGTTCAACCCAAAGATATTCGTAGGCGCCATGATAGAGGTTCCATCTGCGGCCATTACTGCGGATATAATCGCCAAAGAGGTAGATTTCTTTTCCATAGGCACAAATGACCTGCTCCAGTATTCCCTTGCTATTGACAGGGTAAATGAACATGTGGCATACCTTTATGAACCACTGCACCCCGCTGCGTTAAGGATTATAAAGCATACTGTGGATGCCGCCCACAATGCGGGTATTGCTGTGGGCTTGTGCGGGGAGATGGCTGGCGAACCGGAATACGCACTGATACTCCTGGGGCTCGGTTTGGACCAGTTAAGCATGAATGCCCTTTCAATCCTAAAGGTAAAGAAGCTGATAATGTCCATCAAATATTCTGATGCAAAAAAGATAGCAAAGACAGCCCTTACATTGCCTACCGCTGATGAGGTGGAAAAATTCATAGGGGGTGAGATGCGGAAACTATTGCCAGAGGAATACGCAGGTACAGACCACAGATAGAAGAGGCATAATACTGCCTGAAAAGGAGATACAAATGGCGAAGATAGCGCCTTTCAGAGGCATACTTTACAATCCGGGAAAGGTCGGGGATTTGAACAAGGTAATGGCGCCGCCTTATGATGTGATATCCCCTTCATTGCAGGAAGCGCTCTACCAGAGACATCCAAACAATATAGTGAGGCTCATACTTGGCAGGATACTCCCGGAAGACAGTGCTGGTAATGACAGATATTCAAGGGCTGCAGCTGATTTTAAGAAATGGCAGGCTGAAGGCATACTTATCCAGGATAAAAAGCCGGCCATCTATTATTATATACAGGTTTATAAAATGAAGAATGGCGGAAGGAAGACGAGAAAGGGATTCATAGCGCTGGCAAAACTGGAGGAGTTTGGCAAGGGCGGCATCCATCCCCATGAGAAAACCCTCGCTGGGCCAAAGGCTGACAGGCTCAGGCTTATGGAGGCATGCGATGCCAATTTCAGCTGTATATTCTCCCTCTATTCTGAGCCGGAAAAGACCATTAATATGCTCCTGGAGGATTGCTGTGTTACAGGTGCTCCTGTCATTGATGTCATGGATGATGATGGCGTGGAAAGCAAGGTCTGGAGGATTGAAGGGCAGGATACAATAAAAAAGGTAATTGATGTAATATCTGATAAACCCCTGTTTATAGCGGACGGGCACCACAGATATGAGACCGCCCTTAACTATAGAAATACAATGAAGGGGCGGGTAAAGAATTATTCAGGGAAAGAGTCCTTCAACTATGTAATGATGTATTTCTCCAATATGGATGATGAGGGAATGACAATACTTCCCACCCACCGCATTATACACAGCATACAGAAGTTTGAACCAAAGGCGTTTCTGGTAAACTGCTCTCATTTTTTCAATATTGAAGAGGCGCAATGGGACAGCAAGATCGAGCCCAGGGTAAGAAAGGATTTTTACAGGAAAATGGGGGAGAGCGGGTCGCTGTTCCCCGGTTTCGGCCTTTATATAAACGGCCTTAATTCGTATTTCATCCTTACATTAAAAGAAAAGGATATAATGGATAAGGTGTTTGGAAGCGCTATCCCTGATGTTTTTAAATCCCTTGATGTTACAATCCTCCATGCCCTCATATTCAACAATATCCTTGGCATAAGCAGTTCAGCGCAGGAAAACCAGGAAAACCTTGTATATGTCAAGGGTATGGATGAGGCGATTGAGGAGGCCGGAAAGGCCGGCAGGCAGATGGCGTTTCTCATGAACCCCACCAGGATAGAACAGGTAAAGTCGGTTGCCTCTGCCGGACATGTAATGCCGCAGAAATCCACATATTTTTATCCTAAACTTTTATCAGGTCTGGTAATAAATCCTATTGGAAACTATGAAGTTGCTGAAAGTTAAGAACCCCACCCACAGGGCGGGCTTCTTGACTGCAGAGGAAATAAATCTCAATTTCCATGCACCATGCACCCGCCTTCATCCCCGTCCACAGGACAGGGCATACGGCGGGCTATGGCAGTTAATTATCAGGCAGTATTTATTGCAGGGTTATTAAAGAATCGTGTTTGTTGTAAATAGTGATGAAACTATTGAAGAACTGGGTTCATTCAAAATAATCCAGAAGAAGAAGGGCTACAGATTTTCAGCAGATTCCGTCCTTCTTGCCGGCTTTGCCCTGCCTTTGAGCCAATCTGACACCGTTATAGACCTTGGCACTGGTTCAGGTGTTGTACCATTAATACTTGCACAGAAAACCCCCGTCCGTAATATCATCGGCATAGAAATCCAGGAAGGCCTGGCAGACATTGCAATAAGGAATATAGAATTAAACAACCTCTCTGCAAGGATTAAGATCATAAGTGGCGATTTCAGGGAGTTAGAACAGTTGTCCTGCCTTGGAATAAAAGAAGGTTCTTTCTCTGTTGTCATGAGCAACCCGCCATATACCGCGGCTGGCTCAGGGAGGGTAAGTCCTTTTTCTGAAAAGGCAGTGGCAAAGATGGAGATTGCATGTACTTTAAACGATGTTATAGTATCTGCAAAATATCTTGCGGCTAAGAACGGCAGAGTTATCCTTATATATCCTGTTTTGAGATTGCAGGAGATGCTCTCTGCTATTAATGATAATAAGCTGGTCATCAGCAGGCTTGAAAATGTTTACCCTGAGCAGGGTTGTGAGGTTAAGAGGTTTTTGATAGAGGCTGTCAAAAGCCAGTAATCCCCAGTAATCCCCTGTAATCCATTGATAGGCAAGGGCTTGAAGGGTGCTACATGCTTGGAAGGCTTGAAAATACTGACTTTGAAATGTATGAGGGTCTTAAACCCCTTGAAAATATTGGCGGAGGGTGAGGGACTCGAACCCCCAAGGGCGTTAGCCCGCTGGTTTTCAAGACCAGTGACTTACCATTAGCCTAACCCTCCGTATTAAAACAGTGATGGTGATCAGTTGTCAGTCAGCGAACATGGATTGCCACACAAACGGCAGGATTTGTTCTCAACTTGGTTGCGCTGAAACTTTAACAAAAGCCGTCATTGTCTGTCAATAGAAACCCAGCCTTTTAAGACATTTATTTCAAATACCCTTTACCCTTTCAACCTTTACAACCCTCTTCACCTTTTTAAGCCCGTTGATAATATTCGTCAAATGGCTAAGGTCATTCACCTCTATTTCAAATGTACATACAGCCTTTTTATCCGGTGTAGTTGTTATGGTGGCATTTGTAATGTTTGCCTCCTGGCCGGTTATTACGCTGCTCATATTGACAAGCAACCCCTTTTCATCATGGCATATAACCCGGAGTTTTGCAGGCCTTGTCGTTTTCGTGCCTTTATCCCAGGCCACATCTATTATACGTTCCGGATCGCTGTTTCTGATGCTTGGGCAGCCCTTTACATGTACGGCAACTCCTTTTCCCCTGCTTATGAAACCTATTATGTCATCGCCTTGCAGCGGGTTGCAGCATCTTGCAAACTTTATCAGCACATCATCTGCCCCCCTTACAAGAACGGCTTCTTTTACAGGTTTTTTGAACCTCTGCAGCACCCTTTTAAATGCAGATATTTCCTGTTCGGCATGGGGCTGGAGCTTTTCAGATGGCAGGAGCTTGCCCAGAAACTGGTGGCTGGATAGTTTTCCATAACCTATGCTGGCAAGGGCGTCGTCAACCCCTGAAAGGCCCATTTCTTCCCTGGCAATCCTGTCTAGTTCTCCGGATTTTAACATCTTGTAAAAGTCAACATCGTGTCTTTTAAAGTCCTTATCGCAGATATCCTTGCCGAGGGTAATACTCATCTGCCGCTCCTCTGTTTTTATCCACTGTCTTATCCTCGTCCTTGCCCTTGATGTAACTACAAACTTAAGCCAGTCTTTGCTGGGGTTGTGGTTTGGCGAGGTTATTATCTCCACAATATCACCATGTCTGAGCTGGTACTTTAAAGGAACGAGTTTTCCGTTAACCTTTGCAGCAGAACATCTGTGTCCTACATCTGTATGCACGGCATACGCAAAATCCACCGGCGTGGCCCCCTTTGGCAGTTCCTTTACAGCGCCCTTGGGTGTGAAGACAAAGACCTCCTCTGAGAATAGGTCCATTCTGACGGTATCCATGAACTCCCTGGCATCCCGCGTGTCCTTCTGCCATTCCAGCATCTGCCTGAGCCATGTAAATCGCTTATCATCCTTCTCAAGCATTGCCTTGCCTTCTTTATACTTCCAGTGGGCTGCAATGCCTTCTTCCGACACTTTATGCATTTCATGTGTCCGTATCTGTATTTCCATTCTTTCGCCGTTTGGTCCTATTACACTGGTGTGTAGTGACTGATACATATTGGGTTTAGGGATGGCAATATAGTCTTTGAATCTTCCCGGTATGGGTTTCCATGATGAGTGGATGATGCCGAGGGCCTCATAACATTCTTTAATGTTGTCCACTATTATCCTGAATGCAAGGACATCATAGATATGCTCCAATAAGGTCCCCTGGTCTGCCATCTTTTTGTATATACTGTAAAGGTGTTTTGGCCTGCCGGTAACCTCGGCTTTAAGATTATACTCAACCAGTTTTTTTTCTATAATTGCCTTTACCTCATGGATATACTTTTCTCTTTCTTCTCTCTCTGTGGCGAGCCTCTCCTTCAGGTCCTTATAGGCCTCTGGCTTTAAATGATAGAATGCCAGTTCTTCCAGTTCTGTTTTAATCCAGCCGATACCGAGGCGGTTTGCAATGGGTGCGTAGATATCTATAGTTTCCTGTGCGATTTTTGTGCGTTTTTCAGGTGTAAGGGCATCCAATGTCCGCATATTGTGAAGTCTGTCAGCGAGTTTTACCATAATGACCCTGATATCCTGCGCCATGGCAATTATCATCTTGCGGAAATTTTCTGCCTGCTGTTCTTCCCCTGATGTGCCCTTGCTATCAAATGTTATCTTTCCTATCTTTGTAACCCCGTCTACAAGCATTGCAACTTCATCTCCAAATAAATCCTTGATCCTGTCAATGGTTGTCAATGTGTCTTCCACCGTATCGTGAAGGATACCCGTTGCAACGGTCACTGCATCCATTTGCATATTTGTAAGAATGTGGGCTACTTCAATAGGATGGCTAAGGTATGGTTCTCCCGACAAGCGCATCTGTCCTTTATGGACCTTCGCCGAGAAGATATACGCCTTTTCTATAAGGTCAAGGTTTGCTGAAGGGTTGTAAGAGGAAACCTTGTCTATAATTTCTCCAAGCCTAACCATAGGTATAATAAGGGATGATACGTAATGTTAGTTAGATTATGTTTATTAAGGATATGTTATAATCTAACGCAATTGCTGGAAATTTGCAATAAAGGCAAAACCGGCACTACTTAGCGTTGTTCCTTTATACAGGTACCTGGAAATAATTCTTGCTGGTAACCCGAACAATTACCATGAAAGATTGTCATAAAAGAAGGGTAAATGAATCTGCTTAAAGGCAAGATAAATTTGTAAGGATAAAAAAAGGCCCGCGCATTGCACGGGCCTTTAGAAGAGAGAAATGTGTTATCGAAGGTCAGGCTTGAATTGCTTCAGCCATATTGCTGTACTGTGGTTCTCCTTTCCAGTACTCGCTGAGGGGGAGATAATCTACAACATTTGCTCCCTTGAGCAAGAAAACAACCTGCTGTTCCTTCAATCCCCAGATATTTACTTTGGAAGGCCTATCGAAGATAATCACATAATATAGAATAGTTACAGAGTATTTCTCCTGACCGTCTGTATCTTCAAAGCGATAAAGACTGGAGCTGATTAGTTTTCTTTCAACCTTGACATCATCTGCGAGATTTACCTCCCTGGAATGTTCAGTAAACCATCCTTTTATCCAAGGCTGGATTACCGCACTAAAAGCGCTCTGCCTATCGTCGGGAATATTACCGACAGCCAAGCTGCGCCCTGTAAATATACTGCCCAGCGACAAGGTGATTATTAAAGTGGAAACCAATAATGTCTTTAATGTTTTCATTATGGTTAACCTCGTTTTATGACATACAAAAAGCCTCGTAAGGAAATCCTTACGGAGGCAATCACTACCCCTCAAAACTGTCATCTTCAGCCCTTAGTGCTTAAATTAACAGGTTTTAATTATCCTGTCAACAAATATATTTACCGCCTCCAAACTTTTTCTTGACTCCTTTGATTTAAACCTGATAGTCTATTGTTGCCATAAGGCAGGCGATTCATAAAATATATACGCAGGGAATCCCGTTAGAACCGGGAGCTGTCCCGCAACTGTAAAGGGAACGAAATCCATCAACCACTGGAGCATCTGTCTTTGGGAAGGGATGGAGAGTAGGCTGCCCTGAGCCAGGAGACCTGTTCAATATCTTAAGCCAATACCTTCCGAGGAAGAGGGGTTAGGTAATTAACCGTTACCCATCCTTATTTTCTCCGGATGGGTTTTTTATTTAATACAAATGCAAATGTTTTTATACTGCTAACGGGGTAAGGGCGTGAACTAAATATAGAGGGAGAATTTGAAGATACATGCTTAAAGTCAGCGGTTTGGAAAAGGCATACGGCAGTCAGGTGATTTTTGACAATGTGAGTTTTGTCATGAATCCCGGGGAGCGTATCGGATTGGTCGGCAGAAATGGACACGGCAAGACAACCTTGTTCAGGATGATACTCGGAGAGGAGCAGCCTGACGCAGGTGTTATCAGTATTCCGAGTTATTACACCATCGGGCATCTTTCCCAGCACATCCATTTTATCGAGGATACTGTTCTGAAAGAGGGGTGTCTCAGTCTTCCTGTTTCAGAGGATGGAGTTGATGAAAGCTATAAGGTGGAAACCATTCTCATGGGTCTTGGATTTTCTGTGGATGATTTTAACCGGAACCCTAATGAATTTTCAGGCGGTTATCAAGTTCGCCTGAACCTTGCCAAGGTATTGGTATCAGAGCCGAACCTGCTCCTTCTGGACGAGCCGACCAATTATTTAGACATTGTATCCGTGCGCTGGCTCACGCGGTTTCTGCGCGCATGGAGGGATGAGATGATTATCATCACCCATGACCGCGACTTTATGGACAGCGTAACAACCCACACTATGGGTATACACCGCTGCAAGATGCGGAAGATTGCAGGACCTACGCAGAAACTGTATCAGCAGATATTGCAGGAAGAAGAAATCCATGAGAAGACCCGCATCAATGACGAAAAAAAGCGCTCTGAGGTAGAGGAGTTTATTAATCGCTTTAGGGCAAAGGCTACAAAGGCAAAGGCTGTTCAGTCGCGGATAAAGGCCCTTGAAAAGATGGAAAAATTAGACAGGCTGTCAGACATAAGAACCCTTGATTTTTCATTCAAGTCTGCGCCTTTTCCCGGCAAATGGCTGATGAGCGCAACCAATATATCATTTTCTTACAATCAGGAAGAGGCGCCGCTGATTAACTGCTTAAACATAGCGGTCGGTAAAAACGACAGGATTGCCATCATCGGCAAAAACGGAAAAGGTAAGACTACCCTTTTAAACATGCTTGCAGGCGAGCTGCAGCCGCAGACAGGAACAGTTCAGCACAATCAAAATTTAAGCATCGCCTATTTCGGCCAGACCAATATCAACCGTCTCACTCCGCAAAAGACCGTTGAGATGGAGATAATGGACACACATCCTGATTGCAGCCGTGGTGTGGCCCGCAAGATATGCGGCATTATGATGTTTGACGGCGCCAAGGCGCTGAAAAAGATAGAAGTACTTTCCGGCGGAGAAAAGAGCAGGGTTCTGCTCGGAAAATTATTGGTGAGTCCGGCGAATCTTCTCCTTCTGGATGAGCCGACCAATCATTTAGACATGGATTCCA
>Ga0209641_10003664_pt1 | contig 12873 bp, 11 predicted proteins | sample RifCSP16_1_FD_184022 | JGI IMG/M metagenome (GOLD analysis project Ga0209641, IMG submission 184022) | Soil microbial communities from Rifle, Colorado - Rifle CSP2_sed 16_1 (SPAdes) (version 2) | ecosystem: Environmental > Terrestrial > Deep subsurface > Rock core/Sediment | place: Rifle...
GCGGCGAGGGGTATTGGTCTAAGGCGAAGGGACGATAGGTGGAGGGTGAGACGTCAGACGCCTGGATCGAGGTGCGCTGGGACGGAGGCAATCGAGGCACAGATTGGTACTTTATCCAAGGGTCAGCTCGACGACCGATAGGCATATCGCTGTGATGCTACATGGATGTTCCATGTTGCTTTGGCGAGGGGCGATTCCGCACTTCAGTACCTGGTTCGCTATTGATAGCAAGGAACGCCAGAACACTCATAAGAGTACCCACAGGCATGAACACTCGAGTGAAGTTGAGGCTTAGCCATTCGTAGACCCAAGCGGGACCGCGAGGTGAGTACGCCGCCATGTAGTGTGCGCCGAAAACGATCAGCGAGAGCACAGTGATAACTATGAACAGCGTCGTCTTCACGTGATCGCGCCATATGTCTTTCGGTCGAAGTGCAACGATCCAAAGGATGCCTACCAGACCGAGTGTAAAACCCCAGTCGCGGTAGCGAAGCAACTGCCCCCCGACAAACCGGATGATAACCGCCAGGGAAGTCCAACGAATGTCGCCTGCGAGTAGACCTTTCAAAGCAAGACTGGAGAGCTCATAGGCTTCGGCGTCACCCGTCGCGTGAAGCCTAGCGAAGGCAAGCCAGGAAACGGCGACGGATAGCGGCGGCAGTATCAATGGCATCAATTTCAACCGGTTCTGCCTGGAAAAGACATGGACAAGCCCTAGCGCTGCGAGAATCCCTGTACTCATGAGCAGCCCTTCGGGCCGCGTCCATGTCGAAAGGGCAAGCAGTACGCTCCCCATGAGAGTCTTACGGCCGTCGGGCTCTTGCATACTCTCAATCACCCACAAGACACCCAGACATAGATAGACGGTGAAAGGCAGATTCGCATAGCCGGTCGAGGCGTGCGTAAAGAGAATCGGTGTGCTGGCAAGTAAGAGTGTGCCGAGAGAAGCCTCGAAGCTTCCTAACCTGTGCACTCTCCAGAAGCGGTAGCATCCAAGGAGGAGGGAGACATAGAAGAGGGGGAATAGGAACTTGGAACCAGGCAGTAGATCACCGTCGAAGATGCGGAACAACCCGATCAGCATTGAGAGGTTCATCGGATAGGACAGACCAACACTTCCCCACTTGGCTCCAGCGAGGATTGACCCCTCCAAGGCCATTCCGTAGCCTTTGACGGACCAGTTCGCTATGGCGTCCCATGTGTAGTAGGACAATCCAATCGACAAGCTGATCGCGATCCCGATGAGCAACAATATAGCCGTCCACGTTCCGCGTGTCATCCAGATAGATAATCGATTGGGTTGAGGCGCCCAAGGCTTGCTCTGATTCCACGGCACTGGCTCTGCTCGCCAGGCAACAATCGTCAAGGGGAGCAGCAGCCCTGCATAGGCTAGAAGTACGGTGGACAATCCGAAAGAGACTCCAGCCCAGGAAAGCAGGAAAAGCACCCAAGTCAGCAAGCCACCGCCGACGCCAACACTCAGACTAGCGAAGGTGAGCCAATCGGCCCGTTTTAATATGGCCCGAACTGCCGTGGCCCCGAGCAAGTATATTGCCGCGAGGATCAATACATCTTGGAGCGCTACGGGCAAGACAACCTCCCTCGATCGGGTTGCGGGAGGGATCGTGTGGCGACATGGAAGGAGGCATGTGTGATGGGGTTGGCGGACCGTACGCCACCACACCCTCTAATCCCCTGCCTGTTCTGGGGGTTCATCGATTTACCCTAGTCAAGAGACGACAAGGGTCCGAGCAAGTCTGAATTGGCGCCAATTGAGGTGACCCTCATCTGTCCCCTTATTCGGGAATCGATTTCGCGGCTCTTGTCCACAATGAAATACACCCGTGTCCCAGCCAAAGAGAGGATGCACTCGCCGAGAGGAGGATCACCGGGACAATCCAATACCTCGACCTCACGTGGGAAGAGGAAGTACTGCATGAAATCGCGGGCATCATACTGGGGAAGCCCGGTTGTCCCGGCTAGAAACACCTTGGCATCCGGAGGGATCTCTTGTCTTAGTACTTGGATCGCAGACAGGTATTGTCGACCGTAGGACGCGTCTGCGCTCCGGCTGACTGCATCCATGTGGCGGTTTACCCATACCTTGTTGACAAGTAACGGGTAGGCTGAGAGACCGACACGGATGGCTTGGAGCAGGGCAATTGCGGTTATTGCAGCCTTGATGAATGTCTTTGGGGGAATAGACCGCGATTGGCCAATCAATGTCCACCTCACAATCGCCGATCGATGTCGCTGGATTGGAGTTACGCTATTGCTCTATTGCGGTTGATGGAGCGGCTGTTTGGCTTCGATGAGTATAGCATGCGAGCCCAAGCTCAGCGGGGTAGCGCCATCGGGGTGCCAGCGCAAGATGAGCGTAATATCTCCGGGTCGGGTGCCGGGGAGTCCGCCAACCGACAGCGTGGGGCACGCGATGAGATCGTCTCACATCGGTCGTCACCGGGTCAATTGCACGTGCGGGAGAGCCCCGGCGGTCGCCTTTGGTGGAAGCAAGGGACCGGACCAGCCCATCAGGCCGCCGGCGTCTCGGAAATCCCTTGGCATTCTCTGCATGGCATGCGTCTTTCCGTTCCGCCGCCTGCATGGCCACGCCTAGCCTGAAGTCGAAGAGCCCGGCTGAATATTCTCCAGTGGCTTCCTCCCTTTGCAGTGGAAGTGTGGGGCATGCCCTCTTCCATCTAGCGGCTCACGTGTTCCCCAGTTACCCCATCCCTCGCCGCGTTTCTCTCGATGGACAGGGCCGCCATCGCATGCAAACGAGGATCGTCGCCGGAGAGTAGAGTTGGGCTTCCCCCAAGTCTGGGGGAATTGCCACTGCATGGATTCGACAGCACGCGCAGGAGATCCCTCCTGCATGGGATCGCGGATCCTGACGGATTCCCCACTTCGGATGCCCCTCGGAAACCCCAACTCTTGTGTGACTTCTGGCCTAGCAGGGGCTGGCCAGGATCCAGGCCCGGGCGGGCGTTTCTTGGGGCGCTCCCATGAGGCCGGCAGCCAATCATGGAGATGTTTGTGAATTGCTGGCAGCGAATGCCAACGGTCCCACCCACATCTTGGAGCCAAGGACGACCGAAGGTACAATCCCCGGGTGCCTGCCCGCCGGCCCACTGCGCCACCATCTGCGGCTCAAGACATGCTGTCCATGAGGCGGAAAGACGTTCCTTCCGGCTCGTCGGATGTTCTGGCCTGGTCGGATGATGGAAGGAGATCACATGTCCCCTGAGACCGGCTCCGGCCTCGATCGGCCCCCCCGGGTCGCTGTGGTGATCCCTTGCCTGAATGAGGAACGGACGATTGCCAAAGTCGTCCAGGATTTCCGCGCTGAACTTCCGGAGGCGGATATCGTCGTGTTTGATAACGGCTCCACAGACCAGACCGCGGAGGCTGCGGCGGAGGCGGGAGCAATCCTGATGTCGGAGAAGCGGCGCGGAAAAGGCTTCGTCGTGCACGCGATGTTTCAGAAGGTTGATGCGGACATCTATATCATGGTGGACGGCGATGATACATATCCGGCGGATCGTGCCCGCGCTTTACTCGAGCCGGTCTGGCGAGGCGAAGCGGACATGGCAATAGGGTCTCGCATCATGGCGGAGAGCAGCAGCGAGATCAAGTTTCTCAACTGGATTGGCAACAACTTCTTCAGGAGGGTAATCAATCTAATCTTCCGTACGAACCTGACGGACATCCTGAGCGGGTACCGTTGCATGAACCGGAGATTGGTCAAGAGTCTGCCGCTGTTTGTCAAGGGATTCGAGGTCGAAGCGGAGATCACGATAAAATCCCTCGAGCGCGGCTTTCGCCTGGTGGAAGTCCCAGTGGACTTGCGCTCCCGTATGGAAGGTAGCGCATCGAAGATTCGTGTACTCAGGGATGGGCTGAGTATCCTCGGGACGATTTTCTCCCTCTTTCGCGATTACAAACCCCTTACGTTTTTTGGGAGTCTTGGGTTGATGTTCTTAGGGCTCGGCTTGATCCCGGGTGCGTACGCCGCGTTCGGTGCCCCGGCTCTTCTGCAGACGCTGCCACTCTCGTCTTTGATGGTCTCCATCGCCCTGATACTGATCGGCACGCTGTTCATTTCCGTGGGCTTGATTCTTCACACGGTCAACCGCCGGTTCCAGGAGATGGAGCATCTGCTGCAGCTGTCGGATCCTTGGTTAGAGGATAGATAGAGGCGTCGATGATCCTGGCCCTTGTTCCGGTTCTCGCGTTCGGCTGTGTATTCGTGTACCTTGGTAACCGTTGGTCATTCGCCAACGCCCGCCTACTCCTCTTACGATCCTCCCTGCTCTTCGGCGGCTACCTGATCCTCATGGCGGAAATCCTAAGCCTGCTCAGGTGGGTCACGCGCTGGGGACTGGCCATCGGATGGATGCTTCCGGTGGCCGGTTTCGCTTGGTGGGCTTGGCAATCGCTCCGTCAGGGAGGAAAGATCCAGCTACCTGCCCTGCAGCTTCCCAGTAAATGGGTCGAGTGGTTTCTCCTGGTGGGGATTCTCCTAATGCTGGCGGTGACCGCGCTTGTGGCTTGGCTTGCGCCTCCTCAAACATGGGATTCGCTCACCTACCACATGAGCCGGGTGGCTCATTGGGCGCAGAATCGCTCCGTCTGGCACTATGCCACTGGCATCGATCGGCAGGCAAGCATGAGCCCAGGGGCCGAGACAATTACATTGAATTTCTACGTGCTCTCAGCCAGCGATCGATTGGCAACCTTCACTCAGTGGTCTGCCATGCTGGGCAGCCTTGTTGCCGGATCCCTCGCCGCGAAGTTGCTCGGGGCGAAGTCACACGGCCAATGGCTGGCGGTCTATTTCATAATCACACTGCCGATCGGAATTGTGGAATCATCGAGCACGATCACTGACTATGTCGTTACCTACTGGGTGGTGTGCGCCGTGGTGGAGGTCCTGCAATACTACCGATCGAACGAGCCGCGCGCGGCTTTCTTCCTTTGCCTGGCAGTCGGGCTTTCGATCCTGACCAAGCCGATCGCTCTACCTTACCTCGCCCCATTTGGGATATGGATGGGAATAATCCTCCTCAAAAGGCATGCTGTACTTGTAAGCCTCAAGTGGACCGGTGCGGCGATCCTCATCGTTGGGCTGATCAATGCAGGCTATCTCGGACGCAACATTATCACCTACGGCGGCTTGTCCAATCCGGTGGATTTTGCCAATCATTCCAATCAGTTGCGAACCCCAGCTGGGCTGGCGTCTACGCTTATCAAGAACGTCGGGCTGCAGGCTGGCCTTCCCGACTCATTGAATGTGAACAAAACTCTGAGCAAGATCGTTGTCAAATCTCACTTGTTGCTCGGCCTGGAGGTCGATGACCCGCGCACGACCGGAGACGGGGAATTTCGAATCGCCGCCCCTGTCACTCAAGAGGATCTGACTTCAAACCCCTACCATTTCTATCTGATCCTGGCTTCGTTGATCCTCATGCTGATCCTGAGGAGCCGGTTTGGGTGGCTGGTCTTGCTTTACTCAACCCTTTCCGGACTCACGCTTGTTCTGTTCAGCTTCATATTCAAGTGGCACATTTTCAGCGTTCGCTATCACCTGCCGTTCTTCGCGCTCTTCGGTCCCGCCGTGGGTGTCGTATGGGAAGCCATCGCGCGTTTCAAGATCGGATATCTCCTGGCCTTGCTCCTCTTGTTGGCCTCGCGTCCGTGGCTTTTGAGTATCGACTCGCGACCTCTTATCCCAGTGGAGGGACTTTCCTCAATGGGGAGTATCCTGACCGAGCCTCGGGAGAGGCTGTATTTTGCAGGCGCGCCGGGTTTGTATGACGTCTATCGCAGCTTCACGGACGATATCAACTCCAAGAGTTGCTCAAAGATCGGCCTTATGCTCCACGGCAATGATGCGGAATACTTGTTGTGGGCGCTCTTGGGGGCGCCACGCGATGGCTTATTGATCGAGTGGATCATCCGTGGTCCTACCGGCCGTTATTCCTTGCCGGACTTCCATCCTTGCGCTGTGGTGTGCGAAGGTTGCGAAGAGGCCTCTATCCGTGGGCTAGACTTGGCTTCAGAAACCGGGACATTGCGGCTCTACTTGGAGAGGTGATGCAGACGTGGCAAGGATCGTCTGGGTTGGAACGGAGACCTGATCTCGATCACCCGGCGGGCTCGCCCCCGCTGCAACGTATCTCGTCAGGAATCTCGATCGAGGAAGAGAGTTGAAGGAAGAGCGTTCTGTCGAGCACCTATTGCCCAAGGCACCTTGGGCGACGCGCCTGTTCCTCGGGCTCGCGGCCGCCGAAGGCCTGGGCTCCTTCGCCGTGTACTTAGTCAGGCCAGCCTCGCCGGTCTCCGACGTGGCGGCAGGATACCCGGCGGCGCGCCTCATCATGTTGGCTGTGGTAATCCTGGGGACAGCATTGTTTGCCGCACTGCTGCTGAGATCCTGGCGGGACCCGCACTGGGCAGACGCAGCCAGCCAGCGAGTATTCGGCGATGAGCGCACCGTCCCCTATGCACTCCTGATCGTCGGGGTATTTGCCGTCGCACTGGCGGGCGCCGCGATTTACTTCTGGCCGGAAGAGGTCGACCGTAGCTTGAAACGGGAGACACTACGACAGATCTGGCCGCTGGGGACGTGGGTCGCTTTGATGGTGGTCCAACTGGGCGGGTTATGGATCTGGCTCTGCAAGCCCAAACGGCTGACCCTGCCGCGCCGCACTTCCGAGGCCGTCGCCCTTGTGGTGTTGTTTGGCGTTTCCCTAGGCGTTCGCGTTCCTATGACCGGTTATGGTTTGCCATACCAGAGTGTGTGGGACGAAGTTGTGACCTATCCTCAGGCGATGCGCATGCTCACCGCTCCCGGCCTCGAACAGATCTCCGACGTACCTGGCTACGGCAGACCGGCGTACGGCGACCTGTTGGTCTACGTGACCACCGTCGGCGAGGTTGTTGGCCTGCTAGATGGTTTCCGGACTCAGCAGATCGGTTGGATCGGGGAATACGTCGCTCCACCACGCGGGGTCCACTCGATCTATGAAGCTGTTCACGTCTCGGGGATCCCCCTGCGAGACCCTCGCGTCTTGCTGGCTGCGCTCAATAGCCTGGCCCCGCTGGGTATCTTCCTCATCTTGCGCAAGCATCTCGAGGCCGACACTTGGCTGGCGTTCGGGGGTGCATCCATCTTCGCCCTGCTCAGCCGTGACGTGATTTACTATTCGTCGTACATCCTGCCGGACGCGCTGGCGGCGACCCTGTTCGTCTTCCTCATCCTGGCCGCGTTTGAGGGCATGGGAGATGACAGAGATCGGCTAGTACCATGGGCGGCCTGCGCCGCGTTAGCCGGCATGATCGTCAGCGTGACGATACGCGATCTACCTGTCGTCCTAGTGCCACTCGGCGCCTTCATCCTGGCTCGAAATCGCGAACGGCCTTACTCGAAAATGGCTATCATCGGGCTGGGTACATTCGCCGGATTCGCCTTGACATCGCCATACGCTCTGCTCGGCTTGCCTGGCTACCTGACCAAGATCACTTCATTCACGTGGGCACAGGACTTCACCATCCCGCATCGCTTGAGGAGCGTGATCTATTACTTTCAAGGGGCATTCGCCTCGGGCTTCGACTCCGGCTATGTGGACTCGACGGAGGGCAGTGTTGGCCTGGGAGGGTTGACGGCTCTACTTGCTTTGATCGGTGTGGCTGGCGGCCTGGCACGGTTCCCGCGCAAGGTCCTGCTGATCCTGGGATACTCAGCAATCCACCTTTACTCAATATCCTCAGTGGTCGCCCAGTACACGCGTCACGCCCTGCTCCTCTATCCACTGGCGTGTCTACTTGCCGGTGTCGGGTTGAGCTTCGCCGCCGAGCGGGTCCGACAAGGGCTGAAACGCATTCGTGGGGGTAAGTTCGGTCCGCGGAGGCGCATCGCTTCGGTCTTGGTTTTGCTCGTGTTCCTCGGTTTGTCGACAAGCCAAGTCGGTCAGACTTTGATGTATGTCCAGAGAGTCAGCCGGTTCCAGCCTTCCCAGGTCAGAATGGCGGAGTATCTGGGAGACCACCTCCAACCGGGCGACAAGGTCGGAATCCTGGATCAGATTCCCTGGGTGGAAGCCGATCTGGTGGAGCGTGGAATCTCATTCGAACGCATTGGGGCAGGCGATAGATTGGCCGACCTGCGGGAACAAGGCTTCACCCATGTTGTCGGAAGCGACCGCTTCGGCGGCAATTATGAGGCCCTGGCTAGCAATGTGTGGGGTGACTACTACAGTATGCCTGGGGCAAAACTGGCTGAGTATGGGAACATGCCGTTGCAGTACCAGGGATATCCCAATGGGAGCCCGTACCTCTTCGTGGGCCGGATCCCCGAGACATCTCCGTGATACCCGCTATTACGGATCACAGGTCAACCGATCGATATGCACAGGCCTTCGGGAAGGACCGCAAGTCCTATTGGGATTCCGTCGTCCGCAATGCTGACTCGGTACGAAGCTGGGGAGGCTACTACCACAGGCGATTGGCACAGATCTACCGCCATCTGGTTCCGCCTGGCTCACGTGTGATCGAGTTCGGCTGTGGGCAAGGGGATCTTCTGGCGGCCCTGGAACCGGGGTTCGGAGTGGGGATCGACTTCTCGCATGGCATGCTGCTGCGGGCCCGTCAGCGCCACCCCGAACTGAGGCTCGTCCAGGCGGACGTACACGCTCCTGCTCTCGCCGGAACCTTCGACGTAATCATCCTTTCCGACCTGCTCAACGACGTATGGGATGTCCAGAGGGTCTTGGAGCAAGCCGCAAGCCTGGCGGCGCCCGATACACGGGTAATCTTTAACTCGTATTCCCGCGTTTGGCAGTTCCCTCTGGCCGTCGCCCGGATGTTGCGGATCGCCCAGCCCGTCCTGCAGGGCAACTGGCTAACTGTGGAGGATTTCGTCAACCTGGCAGACCTGGCGGATCTGGAAGTGTTCCGACATTGGCGGGAGATCATCTGGCCGCTGCCGACTCCGCTCTTGGCGCGGTTCTTTAATGCAGTCGTGGTCAGATTCTGGCCAGTGAATCCTCTGGCGCTCACGAACTTTCTGTTGGCGAGATTGAAGCCGCATCCGCCTCAGGGGAATGAATTTTCGGTATCGGTGGTTGTGCCGGCCCGCAACGAAGCCGGCAACATCCCGGAGATATTCGCGCGTTCTCCGGAGATGGGGGCGGGTACGGAGCTCGTTTTCGTGGAGGGGCACTCGCAGGACGGAACTTACGACGTCATTCGCGAAGAGATGTCACGGAATCCTCATCGACGCGCATTATTGCTCCAGCAAAGCGGCGTCGGAAAGGGCGATGCCGTCCGGTTGGGCTTCACCCATACCACCGGTGATATCTTGATGATCCTCGATGCAGATCTCACGGTTCCACCGGAGGATCTTCCCCGTTTTTACGATGCACTCAGCACAGGGAAGGGTGAGCTCATAAACGGAGTGAGACTGGTTTATCCGATGGAAGGGCATGCAATGAACTTCCTGAACTTCTTAGGAAACAAGTTCTTCTCCATGGGTTTTTCGTGGCTCTTGGGCCAGCCGATCAAGGACACGCTCTGCGGGACAAAAGTCATGTGGGATGCCGATTACAGGAGAATAGCATCAAACCGAGCCTATTTTGGAGAGTTCGACCCTTTCGGGGATTTCGACTTGATATTCGGGGCAGTGAAGCTCAACCGCAAGATCATGGACATGCCGGTCCGTTACCGGGAGCGCAAATACGGGACGACCAATATCCAACGCTGGAGGCATGGCTGGCTGTTGCTGAAGATGCTTGTGATCGCTGCCCGACGTATCAAGTTCGTCTAGGTGGCGGGTCCGGTGATTGAGCCTCTGGAGAAGCGCATCAGGCTGGGGATCGGCATCGTCGCCGCCGGAGTCTTCCTGGCCTTCTTCACAAACGACATCCAGTCGCGCATCGATCTGCAGACTGAGCGTTGGGAGCCATCGTACCTGTTCCCACTTGTCTTACCCGTCGGGTCCGACTTCCGAGAGGGGTTGTTCTACCCGGCGAAGATCCTGCTTCAAGGGAAGAGCCCCTTCCTTGACTATCAATCCAACTATCCTCCATTCACGATTCTCCTAGCGGTACCATTCCGACTGTTTGATGTCGACACTGCCTACCTGTTGCAGGTCATGATACTCTACGGGCTGAACATCCTCACGATTTGGACTGCGGTCAAAATCGCCGACTTCGCCGCAGGTTCAGCGCCAGTTTCATACCCGCGAAGAATGATCGGATTCACGATCTTCATTCTGATCAGCTTCCTCATTCTCACAAGCTACGGATTCCTCTTCAGTATCGAGCGTGGGAATTACGACGCGTACGCGCAAGCTGCGGCCATTCTAGGCTTGTGGCTATTGTTGAAGAAGCCCGAGAATGTCTGGCTTCAGGCTTTGGCTTTTTCCGTCGCGGCACACCTGAAGATCTATCCGGCGGTACTTTTCCTGCTTCTGCTGTGGCGCCACGGTCGGAGGAGCCTCCTGCCGCTCGGAGTTATCAACGTCTTGCTGTTGCTGAGCATAGGGCCGGCGAACGCCCTGCAATTCCTCGAGGTGATGGTGCGATACGCCCGCGAGCCCTTCCTTTGGGTGGGAAATCATTCCGCAGCTTCATTCAGCTATCTTGTCAACGGTTACCTCGCCACACGGCTGGGATTGCAGGTCCCCACGGCTGTATTCTATGTTCTGCCGACAGCTGTGTGGCTGTTTGGAGGGTTCCTGCTCTTGAGGAGGGGGTATAGCCCGACCGGAGCCGTCTGGATGTACGTACTCTCAGTACCGCTCATGAGCGTGATTCCGAGCACCAGTCATGACTACAAGTTGATCCTGCTGGGAGCACCGGTCGCAATGACGCTGCTCAAGCTGCTCTTGGATCTTGCTGCGCTTGGTGAGTGGATTCGTTTGTTGCAAATTGGGGCGGTGATGGCCTTGATGCTGTTCCTGACCCGATCGTACGCAACGATGCCTGCCATCATTGGGAACAAGTACCCATTCATCCTGGCGCTTGAGCTGGTTTTCGTCTGGACGTTCCTCAACCCCCATTTCACCGGCCCGTCCACAGAAGGACAGAATGATGCCGCCCTCTCTACCACCCAAAATGCTTGATCGCCACAGCGGGCGAGACCGATGAGCGTTCCCGCATTGAAGATGCTCCCCGTCTCACAATATGTCGGGGTTAACAGGGACGACCCGATCCGGTTCTATCAGTTGCCTTTCATCGGGCGATTGTATCGGCGTCGAGTCGAGTTATGCTTGGGGGAGCTAGATGGTGGAGACCGAGTGCTTGAAGTCGGCTTTGGATCTGGCGTCGCATTCTTCAACTTGAGCGAGCGATATTCGGAGATCCACGGGGTTGATCTGACTGCGGATGTGGAGCGGGTAGGTAGCTTCTTCGATGGATTCGGCCTCAAGACATCCTTGAGGAATGGATCTGTCCTTGAGCTCCCATACCCGGATAGGTTCTTCGATAGTGTCCTTCTTATAAGCATCCTGGAACATCTCAACCCGGCTGACCTTCTCAGAGCATTCATTGAGATTGCACGCGTTGTCAATCTGGGTGGGCAGGTGGTCTATGGCGTCCCTAAAGAAAGACCGCTCATGGTTCTATTGTTCAAGCTGCTAGGTCACGACATTCGTAGAGAGCATTTCTCGACCGAGAAAGATGTTTCCCGCGTCGCCCGGCAGGTGCTCAAAGAGGAGTGTATTCTTCAGATGAGACCCCTCCTGGGGATCTTTGGGGGCGTCTACGAGGTTGGACATTTCAGGAACTCGGCTGGGAGCTCGATCATCGATTGAACTCAATCTCATTGTCTCAATACGCGAACAGGCGAAGTTGGTCAAGCGGCGTCTGCCTGCCGACTCAGCCGGACCTGGCTCGTCAGTGAGGTAGAACGTCTTGAAGCATTGGGTGAGGTCGGATTCATGCTGCGGGTCGAATATGGAGATAGGCTGCTTGGGGAAATGATTCATGTCCTTTACTGAGGATTTTTCCGCGACACAGGTCCTCCGCAAAGTCCTTGTGGGGTGGCACTGGATCCTAATCGGGGCGATCTTGGGCGGATTCTTTGGATGGGGACTGACTTCCCTACGCGCGCCTCGATACGAAGCTGGGGCCGTACTCAGCATCGGGTTCGATTATGCCAGGGTCGCCGAAATGGACGACACCGTGACTTCCTATGTCGGCTTGAGGGTCCGGGACCTACTCCTGTCAGACGAAACAATCCAGGCGGCGGTGGAGGGCCTCCACTCGACGGCCAGATCGGCCTCCGCGCCGGCCGATGTTCAGGAATTCCGCAGCCGCATCTGGCTGGCAGAGGAGGGCAGTCGGTGGGAACTCGCGGCGCGAGGTCTGACCCCTGAAGAATCGGCGGCGATTGCCGATGCCTGGGCGGAAAGTTCTCTGCGTGCTTTAGACCAGGCTATGATCCATGCTATTCGTGCCGCCGAATTGCAAACCGCGATCTACCGCGCCGGCTGCAAGCTTGTGGAAGATCCTGCCTCCCCCGGAGGGGCGATTTGGCAGTGCGAGACTCCGGATGACTCGGATCGTCCGCATGATCTTCCGGCGGAGTTGCTCAGAGAGGCGAGTCTCAGCAAAGGGCTTCTGCCGGCGATGTCCTTCTCGTTTCTCCAGCGCGCCGAGCCACCGTCGGCCCCGGTCGTCTGGGGGCGGGGTGGGCTGATCTTGGCCGGGATGCTGTTCGGGATATGGATCGCCGTGATGGCGCTCGTCTTCCGTCGCAATGGTGAAGCCTCCCGGAAGATTGCGGAGAGCGCCACGGATGGGGGCGGGGCGTGACGGTCTCGGACTGCTCCCGTGGACGGTGCTGGGTGAGCGGACGGCAGTCCGCAAG
>Ga0209641_10003665_pt1 | contig 12868 bp, 8 predicted proteins | sample RifCSP16_1_FD_184022 | JGI IMG/M metagenome (GOLD analysis project Ga0209641, IMG submission 184022) | Soil microbial communities from Rifle, Colorado - Rifle CSP2_sed 16_1 (SPAdes) (version 2) | ecosystem: Environmental > Terrestrial > Deep subsurface > Rock core/Sediment | place: Rifle...
GGGCCCGACGCGACCGAGATGCACCGACCGACGCCCGCGCTCCGAACGTCGCGCCTCCCTCCGTCACTTCGCACGACCTCCGCGCGCATCGCTAGATGACCTTCACCAGCGCCCCTCCCGAGGCCTTCGTGTTACGCACGAGGACAAGGACGAGGGCCGCCGCCGCCAGGGGGATCAGGCTGGCCACAATAAGGATCGGCCGGAACGAGAAGCGGTCGGCCACGACACCGATCAGGAAAGTGGAAACAATCGTGCCCAGCCCCGCGCCGCTCCCCGCCATCCCCGCCACCGTCGCCACCGCACGGCTGCGATAGAGATCCGCGGGCAGCGAGATCGCCATCGTCGACATGGCGGCGTAGGAGAACGTCGCCACCGCAAAGCAGGCGACCAGCGCCGGGAAGCTGGCGAGAAAGGCGGCGGGGATGAGGGCGAGGACGCCGAAGCTGCCGGCCACGATCAAGGCCTTGCGGGCACGGCCGACCGGCCACCCGCGTCGGATCAGCGTGCTCGAGACGCCGCCGCCGAAGAAGTTGCCGAGGTCGGAGGCGAGGAACGGGACCCAGAAGCCGGCCGCTGTGTCCTCGAGCGTGAACCCCATCGAGACGAGGTAGATCGCGAACCAATCGGTGATCATGAACCAGACGGGGTCGGTCAAGGCGCGGCTCGCGATCGCGCCCCAGGTCTGGGGCAAGGCGAGGAGCCGGCGGTATCGGGGCAAGGACCCATCGTCCCCGCCTTCGACCCCCTGCCGCTGCTCCGCCGCCCGGTCCTCGAGGATCATCTCCCGCTCGGCGGCAGAGACAGAGGGGTGGGTTTCCGGCGGGTGATAGTTGCGCCGCCAGACGGCCAGCCAAGCAAAGCCCAGGAGGGATGTGATCACGAAGGCCGGCCGCCAGCCACCGAATTGGGCGAAGAGGAAGAGAACGAGGGCGGGCGCCACCGCCGCGCCGACGGAAGAGCCGCTGTCGAAGAGGGCGACTGCCCAGCCGCGCTCGCGCCGCGGGAACCACTCGGACACGGCCTTGGTCGCCCCCGGCCAGTTCGCCGATTCCCCCGCCCCGAGCAGGAAGCGGAGCGCGCAGAACGACCCGAGCCCTCGGGCGAAGGAGGTCGCCATGGCCGCCAGCGAGTACCACAGCACGGCGAGGCTCAGGCCGTTGCGCGTCCCTAGACGGTCGAGGAGCCGCCCGGCCAGGGTCTGCCCCACGGTGTAGGCGATGCGGAAGAAGATCACGATGAGGGCGAAGTCCTGGTTGGTCCAGCGAAACTCGGTCTTGAGGGAAGGGGCGAGGACGCTCAGTGTCTGGCGGTCGATGTAGTTGACCACGGTGGAGAGGAAGAGGAGCCCGCCGATCCACCAGCGGTAGCGCCCCCTCACGACCCGGTGAGCTCCCAGAGTGCCATCGCTCGAGCCTTCCTTGGCGCGCTCAGCGTTGCGAGCGCATGAACGCCGCCGCCTCGTCCGCCGTGGGCTGTGTGGCGGTGCCGCCGAGGCCGCGGGTGGAGAGCGCGCCGCAGGCGGCTCCGAGGCGAAGGCAGTCGGCGATGGGCCGCTCGGCGAGCCAGGCGTGGAGGAAGCCGGCGTTGAAGGAGTCACCGGCGCCCGTCGTGTCCACGGGCGCCACCCTATAGGCGGGAACCCGGAGGGGCTCGCCGCCTTCGAGCGTCATCGCGCCCTGTGCTCCCAGCTTGGCGACGATCCGTGTGCGGCCGTTGTCGAGGCGCCCCAGGCCCTCCGCAGGGTCCTCGGAGCCGCTGATGCCGCGCAGCTCGACCTCGTTGGGAAAGAAGACGTCGACCTCCGTCAGCACGTCGCGGACGTCCTCCCAGCGGTCGGCGGGATCACATCCCGTGTCGAGCGAGGTCGTGAGGCCCTCACCCCGGGCGCGCGCGAAGAGCTCCCTCACGCCGGGACGAAGCCGCTCCTGGAGGAAGAAAGACGAGATGTGCAGATGGCTGGACCCACGTAGCGCGTCCGGGCCCACGTCCTCCAACGACAGGGCGGCGATGGAGCCGAGGAAGGAGACGAGGGCGCGGTCGGAAGGGGAGCTGATCGCCACCGTCACCCCGGTCTTGAGGGCGGGATCCTGGACGACGCGCGAGACGTCGATGCCGCGCTCGGCCATGGCGGCGAGGCAGAAGCGCCCCCAGGGATCCGCCCCCGTCTTCCCCAGGAACGCCACCGGGTCTCCGAGCCGGGCGAGACCCATCGCGCAGATGGCGGAGGCGCTCCCGAGGACCATCACGAAGTCGTCGACGAGGACCTCCTTGCCGGGCTCGGGGAACACGTGGTAACCCTGGAGGATCAGATCGACGTTGATCTCGCCCACGACCAGGACGCGCTTCATCGCTCGAGGGTCAGGATCGCCGGTGGATCTCGAAACCGGAGACGACGCGATGGATGATACCGTCGGCGGAAGGGGAATCGGGATGAAGACCGGTGCGGAGGCAGCGGAAGAAGCTCAGCAGCTGGCCGACGAGGGCGTCGATGAGCACGAGGTCGGCGTCGCCGAGAAGGCCATCTCCGCAGTCCACGACCAGGTCCTCGGGCGCGACGACGTCCGCCGGCACGCCCGCCCCCACCACCACCTTTCGGGCCCCGAGCTCCTTCCGCCCCAGCTCGCGAAGGAGATCGATCTCGTAGGCTCGCGTCACGGGCTCCGAGGACAGGAGCGCGACCACCAGCGTATCGCTGCGGATGGCCGACATCGGTCCGTGGCGGAGGCCCAGGTAGGACTCCGCCATCGTCCACACCGCGCCCGCGTTCATCTCCAGCATCTTGAGGGCGCCCTCTTTCGCGGCGCCGAGGCGGCACCCGCTCCCGAGGTAGACGACGGAAGAGAAGGCGCTCCGTGCGGTCGCGGCGAGACGATCGGCCAGCCCGGCGAGGAGCCCGACCGCGGCCCCCGCGAGCGTCCGCGCGCGCGCCTCGTACCCTCGCAGGTCTCCCGTGCTCCGCAGGACGCCCGCCGCCAGGACGATGTTGGTGAAGCTGCTCGTCATCACCAGGCTCTTGTCGTTGGTCTTCTCGTCGAGTATGAGGGTCGTCACCGTGGGGACGGCGCGGTACGCGGTGGCGAGTGCGCCCTCCCGGTTGCTGGTGATGACGAGGTGCCGGGACTGAGGCTGCTCCCGAAGGAGCGCGTCCAGCACCGCCCGGCTCTCCGGGCTGTTGCCGGAGCGGGCGAGGGAGATGACGAGGTAGGGCCCCGACGGAGGCAGCGAGCCCTCGGGGTGAGTGAGCAGGAGCCCGGCGGGCACCGCGGTCGCGGGGACGTGCAGCGCCGCCTGCAACGGGAGCGCCACGCACTCGCCGGCGTAGAGCGAGCTGCCGGATCCGGTGAGCACGAGAGCGCCTTGCCGTGCCTCGATGCCGGCCTCCTCGAGCACGCGTTTGAGAATCGGCATGCCGGCCGCGGCGTGGGTCGCCGTCTCCGTCCAGGTCACTGGCTGTTGGCAGATCTCGCGCAGCGTGTGTCCGTAGCCTTCGGCGAGCTGTTGTTGCCAGACGGGCCTCAGGAGACGGCCGAGCTCCCCGTCCTGGTCGGCGAGGCGGCCGAGCCAGCGATCGAGGGGGCCCGTCGCGAGCGAGGCGTTCCCGGCTGCGGCCCCGCCCATCAGCGGGGGCTGGGTCATCCGAACCCTCCCGGGAGGCGCGGTGCGAACGGGATTGACAAGGGCACGGCTTCTCGCTTAGAAAAGCAAGCATCCGCAAACTATCGCAACGAAAAGAAAGAGTCAACAGAAAAAGGGCAACCGGCGGAGGAGGCAATGCAGGGGAGCACGAGACGGTGCTTTCTTGGGGCGGTGAGCGCAGGGTCAGGCGGACTCGCTGTCGCATCGTGGGCGGGCGCGGATGCGCAGGGTGAGAAGCCACTCGCGCTCAAGGACTTTCGGCCGAAGAGCATGCTCCACGTCGGCGAGAGCCATGTCCCACGAGCACGGTTCCCTGCAATCGACGTCCACGCCCACTTCTCGTTTACGGTGACACGCCAGAATGGTGTGGCAACCGGCGAAGAGGTGAAGCTACTCATCACCGGCCGAGAGGCCCTCGCGGTGATGGACCGAAAGAACGTGCGCGCCATGGTCAACCTCACCGGCGGCACCGGCAAGGGCCTCGAGACCTGCCTCGACGCCTTCGACCGCGCCTTCCCCGGGCGGTTCGCCACGTGCACCGAGCCGATCTACGGCCGGTTCCGGGAGGCCCGCTACCCGCAGCTGCAGGCGGACGCCGTCCAGTCGGCGCACCGGGCAGGGGCGAAGGGGCTCAAGATCTTGAAGACGCTCGGGCTGTACCTGCGCGAGGGTCTGACCGACGGGCCGCTCGTCAAGGTGGACGACAAACGCTTCGATCCCATGTGGGAGGCCTGCGCCGCGCTCAACATGCCGGTGTTCATCCATGTCGCGGACCCGGAGGCATTCTTCCTTCCCATCGACGCGACCAACGAGCGCTACGACGAGCTGGGGTTCCACCCGGACTGGTCCTTCTACGGACGGGACTTTCCGAGCTTCAAGGAGCTGATGGAGGCCCGCGACCGCGTCTACGCCCGGCACCCCCGGACGCAGTTCGTCTCGCTCCACTTCGGCCACGACGCCGAGAACCTGGCCTTCGTGTCCGAGTCGCTGGACCGCTTTCCGAACATGACCGTCGAGCTGGGGGCGAGGATCGGAGAGCTGGGCCGCCAGCCGCGCACGGCCCGCCGCTTCTTCGACAAGCACCAGGATCGGATTCTCTTCGGGACCGACGCCGTCCCGCCGCCGGAGGGCGAGAGCACCCCGCAGCAGATCTTCAAGGACGAGCTGTACGAGATCTACTACCGCTTCCTGGAGACGGAGGACGAGTACTTCGACTACGCCCCCGCCGTCGTCCCTCCGCAGGGGCGCTGGCGCATCTATGGTCTCGGCCTCCCCGAGGGGGTCCTGAAGAAGGTCTACCACGACAACGCCGCTCGGCTCCTGGGGTTCGCGTCGTGAGCGCGCGTGCGCTCCTCGCTGTGGCCTCGCTCATGCTGGCACCGCTCGCCCCTCAAGCCCAATACCGCGTTCACCGCACCTCGGCCCCGCGGAGCGACCTCCTCGCCGCCGTCGATTCGTCGTGGGCCCTTGCCCCGCGGATCACGTGGGGACCCGCTGCGTACGAGACGGCCTTCCGCGCGGCCTGGGACGAGCATGGCCTCTTCCTGCGCTTCGACGCCACGGACCCCGGCCCCTGGCACAGGATGACCAAGCGAGACGAGCACCTCTGGGAGGAGGAGGTGGTCGAGATCTTCCTCGATCTCGACCGCTCGGGCACGCAGTACTACGAGCTCGAGATCAACCCCGCCAACGTCGTCTGCGACCTGCGGATGATCTCGCCCTGGCCGAAGAAGGAGGGCGACATTGGCTTCGACCTCCCGGGGCTCGAGACGCGTGTCCACACGCGGGGCGACGCGGGGAAGACAACGGGCTGGACGGCCACTGCCTTTCTGCCCTGGGATGGATTCCGGCCGCTTCCCTCCGCGCGCGCCGTCGCCCTCCCTCCCCGTCCGGGCGACGCCTGGCGCTTCAACGTCTTCCGGATCAAGCGCCCGGGCGGACCGCAGGCGCCGGAGCCGGAGAAGGACGCCGTGTTCGCTGCCTGGTCGAAGCCGCCCGGCGAGAGCTTTCACATGCCGGAGGCCTTCCGCGACTTCGTGTTCGAGGCCGCTCGCTAGGCAGCCTCAGTGGCCGAAGGCACGTCATGAGCTTTCGGGACATGACGGCGGACGACATTGGTGCCGGGCTGCGCCTCTGCCGGGCGAGCGGGTGGAACCAGATCGAGGCGGACTGGCGGCGGCTGCTGGCGCCGCCGTCCGTCTTCCGCGTCGCGGAGGCCGGCGACCGCGTGATCGGCTGCGCCGGCGCCGTCGTGTACGGCCGGGACCTCGCGTGGGTCTGCATGGTCCTCGTCGACCCCGTCGAGCGTGGCCGGGGGCTCGGGACCGTCCTCGTCGAGCAGGTGCTCGAGCGGCTGCGCTCCGTCGCCGTCGTGGGCCTCGACGCCACGCCGAGCGGTCGGCCCGTCTACGCCCGGCTCGGGTTTGCCGAGGCGTACGGCCTCGCACGCCTCGAGCTCCCGGCGGGGACGCCGGGCCACGACGTCGCGGATCCTTCGGCGCAGCCGCTGAGTAGGGGCGACCTCGTGCCCGTGCTGGCGTGGGACCGCGAGGTCTTCGGCGCCGACCGCTCGGGTCTCCTGCGAGACGCGATGGCGACCGCGCCGCAGTACGCCTGGCTCGCCGGACGGGAGAGTGTGGACGGCTATTGCCTCGGACGTCGCGGACACGGCGCCGACCAGATCGGCCCCATCGTCGCGCGAAGCGAGGCGGCGGCGCGGGCGCTCCTCGCCGCCTGTCTGCGGGGCGGCGGCGGCAGGCGCGTCTTCGTGGACGCGCCGGACGACGGCGAGTGGCGCGCGGACCTGGCGGCGCTCGGCTTCCGCGAGCAGCGCCCGTTCACCCGCATGTATCTTCGCGGGGCGGCACCCGGGCGGCGTGATCTCCGTGCGATCTTCGGACCGGAGTTCGGGTGAGAATGAGCAAAGGATGAAACGCCCTCTCTTCGCCGCCCTCCTCGCCGTGCTCCCCGCGGTCGGTGCCCTCCCGCAGACGACCGGCCAGCAGCCTACGTTCCCGACCCAGGCGGAGGTGGTCACGGTGGACATCGTCGTCACCGATCGGGCGGGAGCGCCCGTGCTCGACCTCCGCCGCGAGGACTTCGCGGTCAGCGAGGACGGCGACGCGCAGGAGATCGTGGCCTTCGAGGCGGTCCACCGACCGGCGCCCGGCGAGCCCTCCTCGGCCCCCCGCGCGCCCGAGCCCCGCTCCTCCTCGAACCAGGAGCCGTGGCGGAGGGAGGCGAGCCACTTCGTCATCGTGTTTGACGAGCTGCACATGGACCCCGCCGAGGCCCAACGCGCGAAGGCGGCGGTGGGGGAGTTCCTGGAGAAGAGCGTCGGCGAGCGCGACCGCGTCGCTCTCGTGGGCACCGCGGAAGGGACGCGGTTCACGGCGCGATTGCCCGAAGGGCGCGAGGCCCTCCGTCAGGCGCTCGAGCGGCTTCAGGGCCGTCGACTCGTCGGGATCACCGTCCGTGACTGGATGAGCGACTACGAGGCGATGCGGATCGACCGGGACCGCGACCCGATCGTCACCGACTCCGTCATGCGGCGCTTCCTGGAGACGGGTGAGATCCGGCAGGACACCGCCTCCCCCGGTAACCCGGTCGACCAAGGGGCGGAGGTCCCGGGGTGGCGCAGCCAGGTGCAGTCCTACGCCGCCCAGGCCTATGCCCGCGCCACCGCCCGTAACGAGCAGACCCTCGGCGTCGTCGAGCGCTCGCTCTCCGCCCTCACCGCGGCCCGCGGGCGCAAGTCGCTGGTCTTCGTCTCCGGCGGCCTCATCCAGGACCCGCGTCTGTCCATCTACCGGGAGGTGGTGACCGAGGCGCGCCGGGCAAACGCCGCCGTCTACTTCCTCGATGCGCGGGGTCTCTCCGCCGCGACGGCGGGGATGCAGGCCGAGGTGGGCACGCGCACCGAGTTCCGGGACCTCGGGGCGTGGTTCACGGAGACCCGCGAGCGCAGCGAGGGCAGCGAGGGGCTGGCCGCCGACACCGGTGGCTTCAGCCTCCGCAACCGGAACGACCTCGCCGCGGGGCTCGAGCGGATCTCGCGCGAGTCGCGCAGCTACTACCTGCTAGGCTACACGCCGACGAACCGGCGCGCCGACGGACGCTTTCGTGAGATCGGGGTCAAGGTCGCCCGCGAGGGCGTGACCGTGCGCGCCCGCCGAGGCTACTACGCACCCGGCGGTGACGGGAAGAGAGAGGCGCCCACGGAAAAGCGTGACGCCGCGATCCAGCGCGCCCTCGACGCGCCCTTCGACCTCACCGAGGTCCCGCTCCGGGCGATCGTCTACGTCTTCGAGGAGGCGCCGCCGGGGCAGGTCGTGGTGCGGCTCACGGTCGAGGCCGACATCCGCGCGTTCGCCTTCGCGGAAGATGGTGGGACCGCCCGGGACACGCTCGAGTTCCTGCTCCTGGTGGCGCGCGAGGACACCGGCGAGTTCAGTCGCTTCGACCAGCAGTTCGAGATGAGCCTCCGCCCCGAGACCCGCTCCCGCTACGAGCGCGAGTGGTTCCCGATCACGCGCGAGCTGAAGCTCACGCCGGGTCGCTACCAGGCGCGTATCGTCGCCCGCGACCGCAACCGCGGCCGCGTGGGGAGCCTCACCCACGAGTTCGAGGTTCCGGACGTGAGCGGGCTCCGCGTCTCGAGCCTCGCCCTGAGCGACCGCCTCCGTGAGGAGGCGAAGACGGGTGCACGCGCGCCGGAGCTCATGGCGCGGCGGCGGTTCGCGCCGTCGGGGATCCTGCACTGCCGGTTCGAGGTCTACGGCGCCGCCCGCGACCCGTCGACGGGGCGGCCGAACGTGACCGCGGGGCTCGCGGTCCGCCGCGCCGACGGCCGGATCCTCGTCGGAATGGAGGAGACCCCGCTGCGACCGGGCCCCGACGGCGCCCTCTCTCGTGCGCTGGGTGTCCCGCTCGACGGGGCCCCACCCGGCACCTACGAGATGATCGTGGTCGTAACCGACCTCGTGACTGGGCGCTCGGCGGAGGCGCGCGAGCCCTTCGTCGTGGAAGAGGCGGCCGGGGGCTGAGGCTCAGTCGGACGGGCCGCGCCGGCTGATCTCGGCCAGAGTCCGCGCCACGTCCGGCTGCTCGGGGTCGAGGCGCAGCGACTCGCGGAAGGCCTCGGCCGCCCCCGCGCGATCGCCCAGATCGAGCCGCGTCAGCGCGAGCCCGTTGAGCGCCATCGCCGACCGCTGGCCCGCCGCGATCGCCCTCTCGAAGAAGGGCAGGGCCTCCGCGGGGCGGCCACCCGAGGCGAGCGCCCCCGCGAGGTAGAGGAGCGCTTCGCCGTTCTTCGGCTCGCGCTCGATCGCCCGACGGAAGAGCGCGATCGCTTCCTCCCCGCGGCCCGCCCGCATTCTCACCACGCCGAGCTTGGCCATGGCCCCCGCATCGGCGGGATCGACCTCGAGGATGCGAGCGTAGCGCCGCCCCGCCGCCTCGACCCGCTCCTCCATGAGGGCGAGGTCGCCGAGGCCGCGGAGAGCCTCGATGTGGTCGGGGACGAGGCTCAGCACGCGTTCGTAGGCTGCGGCCGCCTCGTTCAGCCTTCGTCGACGGACGTGGATCTCGGCGAGCGAAAGCCAGGGCTGAACGAACTTCGGGTTCTCGCGGGCGGCGCGCTCGAGCACCTCGACGGCCTCCGTGAGCCGGCCCGAGAAGCGGAGGTTGTCACCGAGTACGATCGCATCCTCGGCGCTCAGGCTCCGCTCCTTTTCCAGCCGTCGCAACTGCCGGATCGCGAGGTCATGCTGCCCGGCGGCGGTGTAGGCCACGGCGAGGGAGCGGCGGGCGATCAGGAGGCCGGGATCCTCGGCGAGGACGAAGTTGAGCTCGCGAATGGCGAGGGCCGGGTCCGTGCGGACGACGGACATCCCCCGGTTGAGGTGAGGCATGAGCCGCACGCCGTCCTTGGGGTCGCGAAGGCGGGTCGCATCGGGAGTCGACCTTGCCCCACCACCGAGGTAGCCGAGGGCGGCGAGCCGCTCCGCGGTCTCGGGATCGACCGCGGCGGGGGTCGAAGGGGCGGTTCGCGACCGGGCGGTGTCGAGCCCCTGCCGTAGCCCCTCGACGCGGACCCTCTCGTCGTCCAAACGGTTCGTCGTCTCGCCGGGGTCCTTCTTGAGGTCGTAGAGCTCGGGGCGCGGGGCCTCGATGAGCTTGAAACGAGCGGTCCGCCAGGCGAAGAGCGACGCCCAGCCGAACTGGCGCTCGGGATAGAGCGACTCGGCGTAGACGGGGGCGTCGGGCATTTCGCGCCCCTCCGCGGCCGGTCGCAGCGAGCGCCCCTCGATGTCGGCGCGGCGAGGGAGTCCGGCGTAGTCCAGGAGGGTCGGAAGGAGATCGACCCCGCGGGCGACTGTTTCCGAGACGCGGCCGGCCCCGACGCCCGGCCCCGCCATGATCCAGGGGACCTTGAGCGTCGAGTCGTAGACGAAGAGGCCATGCGTCCCCTCGCCGTGCTCGCCTAGGCCCTCGCCATGATCCGAGGTCACGAGCGTCAGGGTGCGGGATGTCTCGCCCCGCTCGTCCAGGGCGCGTAGGAGGCGCCCGAACTGCCGATCCGCGAAGGCGACCTCCCCGTCGTAGGGTGCGGTGCGGAAGCGTTCGGCGAGGTCGCTGGGTGGCTCGTAGGGCGCGTGCGGATCGTAGTAGTGGACCCAGAGGAAGAAAGGCCGCGAGCCGGCGCCGGGTTCGCCCTGCCGAGCCGCCAGCCATCGAAGTGCGGCGTTGGTGGTGGCGTCGCCGAACCGCTCGACGTAGAGGGGGCGCCGGGGGTCGTTGCCCTTGGGCAGGTGGTCGTCATAGGACTCGAAGCCGCGGTCGAAGCCGAAGCGGCGGTCGAGCGGGAAGGCGGAGACGAAAGCGGCGGTCTGGTATCCGGCCTTCCCGAAGTCCTCGGCCGCCGTCCTGACTTCTGCCGGGAGCACAAAGCCGCCGTTGTCGCGGAACCCGTGGCCGAGGGGACCGACGCCGGTCAGGATCGAGGCGTGGGAGGGGCCGGTGAGGGGGACATGGGCGACGGCGGTGGCGAAGCGGACGCCGCGGGCGGCCAGGCCATCGAGGTGGGGCGTCACCGCCGACCGATGTCCGTAGCAGCCAACCCGATCGGCGCGAAGCGTATCGATCGTGACAAGAAGGACGTTAGGGGAGGCTCGGGGTCCGGGCGGGGCCCCGCCCGCCCGGCAGCCGGTCAAGAGCACGAAGGCCAGAAAGGCGGTCGGGATCGAGGGGAGCCTCATGGGGACCGTCCTTCGGAAGAGTATCGAAAACGGCAAGCCGGCCTCAACAGCACAGGCAAAAACAGGTTGACAGCAGGCAAAGAAAAGTTATAGAAAGCGCATTGAGCCGTCGTTTACTTGCGATTCCTGTCTTGACCGACAAAGACGTGCGACGGGAGGTCGGGTGCGTCGCCGGTGCGCCGGATCGGACGTCGCCCGGTGATCGGCGGCACGCCGAGGAGGCGAACATGCGAAGACACGGATTCCTCGCCGGGTTTGGCTTGCCGTTGGCCCCGACCCGGCTCGTTCTTGCCGTGCTCCTGGCCGCCGTGGGCGTTGCCGGACCCGCCCTCGCCCAGTCCGTCCTGGGGACGATCCGGGGAACGGTCCTCGACCCGCAAGGCGGGGCGGTCCCCGGGGCCACGGTGCTCATCACCGACGAGAGCACCGGCGTCCCCCGAACCGTCACGACCAACGCCCAGGGCCGCTACGAGGCCGTGAACCTCCGGCCCGGCTCCTACCGCGTGGAGATCATCACCACGAGCTTCAAGAAGTTCGAGCGGACGGGCGTTCTCCTGAGGGCGGCGGGCACTGCTCTCGCGGATGCGAGGCTCGAGCTGGGTGCCGTCACGGAGACGGTCACGGTGACGGCGGAGGCCGGGACCAACATCACCGTCGAGAGCCAGGCCATCATCCGCGGCCTCGACGAGCAGCAGCTCCGGGACCTGCCGCGCAACACCCGCGACATGCAGTCGTTCCTGCTGCTGAACCCCAACGTCCTCGGGGGCTCTGACGACATCCAGTTCCTCGGGGGCCGGACCTACGGCGTGTCCTACGTCCAGGACGGCCAGGCCTCGACGAACGCGATCTTCGGGACGGTGGGCAATTCCGCGCCCGGCCTCGACGCGATCTCCGAGATCCAGGTCCTGTCGAACTCCTACAGCGCCGAGTACGGCGGCCTGGCCGGTGTCGTGGTCACGACCAAGCGCGGGGGCAACGCCTACCGGGGCACCGCCTTCTACGACTTCAACTCCGAGAACCTGAACGCCCTCACCTATAACCAGAAGCTCTCCGGCGTCGAGCGGGGCGAACCGAACAGCGACACCCACGAGCACCGCTGGGGGGCGAGCTTCGGCGGGCCCATTGCGACCAACAAGACCTTCTTCTTCGCGAATTACGAGGGCTCGAACGACAAGGCCATCTACGGGGGCTCGCGGGGGAACGTGCCCACGGCCGCGATGCGCGCCGGCGACTTCTCGGGCAACAGCTTCACGATCAAGGACCCGCTGACGGGCCAGCCCTTCCCCGGCAACGTGATCCCCTCCAACCGACTCGACCCCGTTGCCCAGAACATCATCAACTTCTACTACCCGCTGCCGAACCAGGGGACGCTCGCCAACGGCTACGGCGTCTTCCAGGAGTTCGTGCCCCAGACGCGCAAGCGCCACCGGGCCGACCTGCGGATCGACCACGAGCTGAGCGCGAAGGACTCGCTCTTTCTCCGCGCGAGCTACCAGAACTACAGCCCGAACAACATCACGTTCGAAGCCGGCAACGCGTTCACCAACATGCCGATCCTGAACCGTGAGCTGGACACCGCCTCCGCGATCGGGGGCTGGACGAAGATCTTCTCGCCCACGGTCGTCAACGAGCTGCGCATCGGCTACAACTACGACAACTCGAAGCGGCAGAGCACGTTCACGGCGGTGGCGACGGCCAACGAGCTCGGCATCGAGCCGGCGCCCAGCCTCACGCCGGACCGTTACGGCTTCCCTTCGTACGTGTTCTCCGGGGGCAACACTCCCACGAACATCGTCGACCAGGGCCGGAACGTCGACCGCACGCTCCGTCAGAACGCCTTCTCGATTAGCGACAACGTCACGTTCATCGTCGGGAGCCACTCGCTCAAGGCGGGGGCCCTCTGGAACCGCAACATGGCCCGCGACGGCTTTGGTCTTGGCCTGAACCACCGTGGCCAGCTCCGATTCAACGGC
>Ga0209641_10003668_pt1 | contig 12864 bp, 36 predicted proteins | sample RifCSP16_1_FD_184022 | JGI IMG/M metagenome (GOLD analysis project Ga0209641, IMG submission 184022) | Soil microbial communities from Rifle, Colorado - Rifle CSP2_sed 16_1 (SPAdes) (version 2) | ecosystem: Environmental > Terrestrial > Deep subsurface > Rock core/Sediment | place: Rifle...
AATATCGAGCTCGCCGCCGTACATGAAAAGCGCCGAGAGTAATTGTTTCGAGTTGCCCTCGAACGCCCCGATATCGGCCAGCGCGGTTAAGCGAGGCGCAAGCTCCATCGCCGCTTTGTTAGCGGAGTGCCGGGCTCGCATTCGCTTCCCGGCCTTGCCGCCCCAGACAGTATCTCGGAGAATCGGGATATCGGCATCCCGGTATAACACTCGATTCCCGCGCCGTTCGTGTGGGATATTCTTGCCCGCCAGACGATAGCTTGCCAACGTGCTGGTACCACACCCGATAACTTGCGCCGCCTCCGCCTCCGAAAGCAACCTTCCGGTTGGGACAAGGGCAACGGCGGGGGCAATATGTTCTAGGGGTTTACGGGCGGGTCGTGCGCGATGTGGGGGCGATTCTTGCGCCTTCTTCTCCGCCCCCGGCGACGCTGTCGACATTACTATTCCGCGGCACCGGGGATACCCCGGTATTTTAGGAGCGTCCCCTGCGATATTCGGCAAGGTCGATAACGCCGCATGGTCGCTGGTCGCGGGGGCTTTGCCGACCTTTCTGTCCCGCTCCGTCTGTAAGCGCCGCGCCCTGCGTTGCCCTAGCCCCGATAAAATCATGGCGAAGAGTGTTCCGATAAAGAACAGGGCAACGGCGAACATCAACGCTTCTTGTCTCGTCAACTTGATAGCTAGATCTTCCATTTTCCCTCCTGTTAGTAGGTCGCCGGAGTGCGGCCAATTGCCTCGTCTCCGGTCACTTCCATCTTGAACTCTAAAACGCCAGCCCCCCAGAACTCCCCGACATAACGAGCTTGAACCTTGAGGTCTTCCTTGTAAAACGAGAACGGAATGATATCGCCCAAGAACAGGCGGGCATCGTCGACGAGCGCCTCGCGGTAGTCCTCTTCGCCGTACCCGTCGCGGTACTTCGTCATTGTTTCAGGGGGAAGCATAATCAGCCCCTTCGCGTCCAGAGCTTCGTAATCTATCTCTGGCGGCGACGAGGCGGGGCCGGAGGCCGTCCCCCATTGAGTCGAAACGTCGCGGTCGAAGTGATCGCAATAGGCCGTGGCATCGTCGAGATGCACGATCTCGCCAGCGCGTTTTACTTCTTCGAGAAATTTTTCGAACATGATATTTTGACCTCCGGTCAAACAATAGCATCTATTTCGTCTTTGTCAAGTGGGGCGACGATTATTCTTTAAAGAATTTTCGCATGTCGCCGAGCGGAAACTCGTCTTGGATGAACCCGCAATCGGGACAGTACTTGAACTCGATGTTGTCTTTATGCCCGATGGCGAGCCCGCCCGGGATCGACTCCTCGCAGGAGAGCTTGCCCATCTTGATTTTGACTTCGCTCGTCTTCGCGCTTACCGAGACGATGTTCTTGCTTCCGCACTTGATACAGTTGGCCATTATTTTCCCTTTCTTTTGTGTTCTTTTTCGACCCGTCTTAATTCGGCGGTCAGTTGTTTCGCCATCAGCAAATTGTTTTTTCTGCTTCCGGCGGACTGGGCGCGACGGGCAAATTTTTGGTATGCCTTGATCTGGAATTTCAAAGCATCGATTAAATCCTCGTGCGTAGATTGCTTGGATTTAATTTTCAATACTTGCGGGGCTTGCCCCGCCCCGTACGTGGTTATCGCCGTTATTACGATACTTTTACTTTCCATTATCGGTCGCCTCCATTAATAGCGGAGGGACGCAATCCGGTTGATCCGTCCCTCTACGGTTTCGTCAACAGTTGGAGCCTTCTTTTTCCGTCGGGGGAGCCAAGGACTTATCGTCGCCGACGAGCTTCTTGAGCATGTCCATTATTCCCTTCGGCAGGTTTTCTCCGTCGACTTGGATTGAAATGCCAATTTCGCCCGCGCTTTCGCGTCCGCCCAACGCGCCCCGCAGTTGCCTTCCGATTCCACAGATCGGGCAGTCGCATTCGTCCCCGCCGCCGTGATCGTCCTCCTTCGCCTCGTTGAGGTAAATGTTCATGTCGGTGATGTCGAGATGCAGGGAGAGATCTTTGGCCTCCGGGAAATACTCGTTGACCTTGCCCTAGAAGGCCTTGTGCGCCTCGATGTACTCGATCTGCCCCTTCGTCTCGGCCAGCCTGCTCCTCCGCTTTCTTGCGCTTAATCGCCGTTAACGTGGCGGCCAGCGCCTCCAGCTCCGCGTTTCCCTTGATCGTCTGAAACATTTTCTTGCTCATCTTCTTCTCCTTTTAACGTGCATTGATTGCACTTTTCGGATCGGCCAAGCCGATTTTTCGCTAAAATATGTACCGGAGTCCTCGCTGGGCAAACCCGGCGAACCCGGATATGTCCCGCCTCCCGAAGTCTACCATGACGCGCTGACCGCCTTTGGCGATCACCATTCCATGCCAGATCCCGGTTGATCGCTCTTTTCTGCGTCCTTTTCATTCCGCGGCCCGCTTGCGCTTGATCGCTTCGTCTAGCATCGCGTATGGGATCGTCTCCCGAACGATGGCGGCGTATCGGCGTATGGCAGTTTCGTTCGGCATCGGCTCGCCCCAGTCTAGTCCTCCCTCTTCGTCCGGCGTCATTATCCTTGCTTCCTGCGCCGCGTGAACCAAGCCCCAAAATGCCATTTCCTTTGGAAGCGTTAAAGTGTCGAGGATATGATCCACCGATTCGCGGACACTGTGGGGCGGCTTGCGAGAGTCTCGATTAAGCGCCCGCATCATATTGCGCTTATTTTGCGCCGTCGGGTTATCCGCCCATGTTTTAACTTTTCGGATGGTCGGATTTAAATCCTTTGCGTGGTACGAGTATTTTGCCAAGCAAAGGGCGACGGCCAGCACGACCCGCCGATACAGGATGTCGTTGTCGTCGTCATCGCACACAAAGCCTGCAATCTTAATCAGGTGTTGACCACACCTACACGAATTCCAGAACTGGCGAACCGTCATGCGCTCGTACCGTTTTTCGATGTCCTCGCCCAGAAACTCGTTGCTGGCGAAACGGCGATGTAGCTGTACAATATTCACGCCTGCCTCTCCTCTTCCGCCGCCGTCAAAACCCTCTCCGGAATATCGAACGCGTTGCCGAATTGAATCCCTTCGATATCGTACCTGTATTCCCGACCTCCGGGTCTTACGTAATCGAAGATCTTCGCTACAAATCCGGTTCCTTCCCAGCCGTCGTCGTTTGGCAATACCCGAACCCGATCTCCATTTTTGAATTTTGGTTCTCGCATCGGAGCGGCGGCGATGGCCGCGTCGATCATTTCGACGACCTCTTCGAGCGCACCCTCCCTGCCCGTCCTGCGATCCTCGTCGCATTCCGTAACCGTCCGACGCTTGTTGGTTTCAGCCAAGAGCGTCGCGACCTTGTCTCTGAGTTCTTGGAGTGTCATTTTTTTATTTCTCCCTACGCCCTGTCGATAATCGGGTAGGCATAGAATCGATACATATAGGCGGCGACCTGTGATAAGAATATGTTGCCCGCCATACCAAACATCCAATTCAGCGCGGCGTACTGCGCCGCCATCTCGGATTCTTTCATGTTTTCTTTTCCTTTATCCCTCCTCTAGGGATATACTGCGTAAACTCGTCGATCTCGTATTCCATCGCGCATCGCGGACACTGTAGTCTGAGCTTGCCGGAATGACACCCGCAGTCGCATCCGGCGGAGATCGATACGTTCCACCGATGCCTATACACCACAGACTCGCCGTCCTCTGTCCGCCCATCTTCGAGATATGCGTCCTCGCCACAGTTCGCGCATTTCAGAACCATCTTCCGTAGAAGCTCATGCCGTCGCATCATTTCTTTAACTTTCACTTTGTACTCCCTCCTGCGATTGATCCGGCAACGCGATATTGATAATGGATTTCGCCGGATATTTTATCCCATGCGTGTCCGCCGTTGCTTGCGAGATGTACCCGCCAAACGGGGAACGAACCCATTTCGTCGCCCCGTTGTATCGGGACGCGAACGCCAGCGCTTGCCGTACCACCTCTTTGTCCGCCTTGCGCCCGCGAAACATCCGGCTCCCGTAGCGGCTAACGGCGTTGCCGATCCCGTCTTTAAACCGCCGACCGTCGGTCAGCGTAACGCCCCATCCGGAATAAGTCCCAAATCCGGAGCGGGAGCAATCTGGAGCGGTATAATCCACAAAAACCACCGAGCCCGCGACAGCGCAGAGGTCGTAGTTATTGTACAACTGCTTCTCGCGCAGTCTGTCTGTTTCCTTGCTCATTAATCCCTCCATTGATATTGTTCGGCGAGGCCGGGGAATAACACCGCCGCTACTTTTGGCGAGAGCTTCGATCCGTGCCGGGCAACGCCCTCCCACTCGCGCTCGTGGTTTTCGCCCGCCACAGCGCCCACGTAGGCCGTCCAGTCTCCTACTTTCGGGCTATACACGGCCACGACGACCACGTTGACGTCGAGCGCGTAATAAACGCGCTCCTGTCCCTGTTCCTGCGGTATCCGAATCGTTGTTACTTTGCCGCCCATATACTATCCTTTCAATTCCTCGTAGCTTCGGGACTCGCCTTTTTCGAGCTCGCACCCCTCGCAGGTGTCGCACTTATCCTCCGGAAAATCATCGGTCAGATCGCACGTATAGAAATAGCTCGTTATCCGCAGGTGATAATCCTGTGTTCCCGCCGCCACCTCTCCGGCGCACATAGCCTTGGCCTCCGAGATGTCTCCGAACTCGCCCAGAGATTTCCACTCGTCTTGATCGTGTTCGCCCGTCTGCTGGACACATTTTGTAACCTTAAAAACGTCGCCGTCCATAATTCCTCCGTCAGCCCGTCTGGTGGATGAGCTTGGTTTCGGGGTCGTACCATCCATGCCTGCGGGTCTGCCCCTCGCTCCCCGTGCAGGTGAAGTCGAAATACCGAAGCTTCTCCGGCGCGACGGGTTCCTTCGCAAACCACGGCTTGACGTACTCGTAGGACTGGCCGAGATAACAGTGGCCGAAAATACCGCCACAGTCTCGACATTCATGGATGTCCACCGTCCCCGCCACTGGCTTGCCTTGGCCGTTACATCCCGGACACTTCATGGTCTGGCTCCTTTCGTCGGCGGGGTCTTCCCCGCCTACTCGAAAGGGTAGCATATAAGTCACCGTTTGTCAAGTCCCCCCTCAATCTTTCTCGTCAATAAGGTCGGATATTTTAACCCCCAGCGCCAACGAGTATTTCCGGAGTGTATCCAGCCGCATGTTGGTTACGTGGCCGTTGATATGCCGACTGATTATCGTCCGGTGGACGTTCATCTGCCGCGCCAGCTCATAGGTACTCATCCCGCTATCTGCAATCACTTGCGCTAGTTTATTTTTCTTTTTTCCCATCCGTTCCTCCCGTTTGTATTTTGTGTTTGCAATGGTGACAGTCAACCGCATGGAAATGAATCAGGGCGCTACAGTGCGGGCACCGCATCCCCGTGTATCGCACCGGCCAGCCAACTTGAAAAAACGTCGCCCCCTCGCTCTTGCAGAACTCTCGCAGGAGCTCGCCGAACCGAGCCTCGTCATCGACAGGGACTTCGATGGTAACGTTCACGTGCGAAACGGCCACGCTCTCCCGGCCCTCGGCGGTCTGTTGTTGCCGACCGCCCGTTTTATTGTGCGCCATGCTATGTCCCTATTTCGCCGAACACGATGACTTCGAGTTCGAGGAGAAGTTCCGTGTGCGTCTTGCGATGAATCGGAGTCACATTCTCTCGTGCCCGCAAGTCTTTTCCGTACATAAGGCGCAACTTAATCTCGTCGGAAAGCATGTCGCCCTCCGTTGTATGTCGTTCGCCTTCGGCGTACAGTTGGACTATCGCTTGCATGTCCTTGAGTATTTGAGTATGCATTTGTTTATCCTTTATTATGTAAGACACTTATACAACAGCCACGCCGCCATTCCCAGCCCCATGTAAAGATACAGTCGCGCACAACCCGCCCACGCACGTTCGCTTCGATTGGCTTCATCGAGAGTTAATTTGCCCTCCAAGCCCAGCCGCTTGTGTTCTTCTGGGGTCATTGTGCGCCCAGCCTCCCGTAAATATTCCCGCACACGTCTATGCAATCTCGAAGATTTGCGCCCGCGCTTGGCTCCTCGGCATGCCACCGATACGATTCCATGCAGGTCTTGTCGCAACTTTCTAGATTGGGTTGTCCCAGCCCGTTTCGTTCGTCGTAACTATCACACCCACCGAACGCGAGAGCGGCAAACAACATGATGGCAAGCAATCGTTTCATAAGGTCTCCTTTCGCCTTACGGCGTTTCTAACTTTTTTCTTGCGGCTTCCGTTTCGTCCGCCATTTTTTTGATCTTCATCGCCAACTCCTCGAGTAATGGCTCCATGTACTTTGAGACCATAATCATGTCCCTGCGCGGAATGTTTTCTTTTACCTTATCCACGCTCGGCGCTGTCGTCGCGATAACATCCGCCGTCCAGCTTTGCTTGAATTTTGTTTTCGGGTTGATCTGGTAATACTTGATCTTCATGTTCGCCCCGGTTATCCCGCCTATCGAAAACGGTTGGGTCTCCAAAAAGACCTGCATTCCGGAAGAAGAATTTGTGTCTGCCTGAGCGATTTCTACGCTCGCGCCAACATGCGCGTCTTTTACCATGCCAACAATCTTGTTCGATAGTCGTTCGATATGTTTCTTTAGCTCGCTCCATTCGAACTGACATCTGTTGGATTGTCGCTCAATATCGCCGAGTATATCTTCTATTTTTCTCATGTGTTCTCCTTTATTCTTTTTCCGTTTTGATTTGTTTACGGAACTATTCCTTCTTCCCACATGCCTTTTCTGGACTCGAATTCATCTTCGCCAATTACAATTTCGAGTATTCGTTCCAGATACCACTGCTTATGGTGAGCGCCGTCGGTATCGAGACCTTGTAGGCAAAGCTTTTGGACTTTGGCAAGGTCGCCATCAATCCGCACCAAGACTTCTTTTATAGTCGCCATTTTGTCTCCTTTCATGTTATCTCGACTTTGCAAATATCCATCAATTTGCAATACAGATAATGTTGTACGCGAGACTTTGTTTTTCGCGGCACGTCCAGCTTAACGCAGTAAGTGCCGTAAGACGAGTATTGCAGACCGCCGGGCTCTATTGAGATCACGCCTGTTTCGCCCGTTTCGATAACGACTATGGGGTCGTCGGGCTTGAGATTTAACGCCATCAGTCTACGTCCCATACTGCGTCGGGATGTAGCCGCGCCCACCCCAGCAGGATCGAGGCCATGTGGCCGACGTTGCCCTCCGTGCAGTCCCAATAGTTATCGTCGGGGGTCGTCCCGTATTTTTCGACGACCTCTTCAAGAATCGGGATGGATTCCTTTCCGGTCTTTCCCGCGAGCATTCCGAAACGAAATAGCGGCGAATAGTTGTACGTCACCGTGCAGGTCGCCTCGTCGTCACCGCCGATGCAGATATTGCTTCCGGATTGGTGCGCCGGAACCTGTACGATCTTCCCGTCTTTCCGCAGGTCTATTCCCCAGCCCATTTACTTATTCTCCTTTTCTATCTTAACCAAGATTTCGAGAACCTTGCTATACGCCGTCTCGTAGGCTCCGCCGACAAGCCCCAGATTTTCCTGCTCGTCGCGCAATTTTTTTACCTCCGCCCGTATTTGTGGAATGACATCGCAAAGGCTCTCCACTTGTTTTTCGAGCTGATAATTGCGTACCCATGTCCACGCCAATTTATCGCCCATCGCCTCGACGTGTTCGTCCGCCCTGTTTTTTATTTCGTAGACAATGTCAACGACGTCCTTCATGGGATCGTCCGACAGGGCCAAACCGAGCAGTTTTCCTATCCTTTTTAACTCCTCGTCGATCTGGCACTTATCTAACTGCGCCCAAAGATCGGCTATACCCATTTCTTCCCTCAAGTCGGTCATTGACCGTCTCCCTTTGTATTATCCATAATTATCGTAGCGGTCAAGAGCGCCGACTTGCTCGCGTCCTCTAGTTGCAAAATCAACCTTATCGGCGCACGGATTCTAGCCAGCATGTCCTCGCGGACAAGCCGCTTGATTTCCGACACGGTTTTCTTGAGATTGGCACTATTTTTGTAAATCACCATGTCGTGAATGAGACGACCGAGTTTATCGTCGAGCGTCGGAACCGCACTGGCGTTCTCCGCCGCCAGCTTCCACTCGCAATCCGGGCAGACGAGGAACTCCCCGCCCCGCACGACCTCTAGCGATTTCTCGCCGACGTCCTTCAGCTTGTTGCGGGGGAAGATATTCTTGCACTCGTCGCATTCGGTTGGTCTATCGTTGATCATTTTTCAAGCTCCTTTTTCGCGGTAGCGAAAGCGTCCAGTATCTTCCTCTTCGTTTTCATATCCGACAGATCGATAACAGAGCTCGCAACGATACCGACGAATCCGACGAGCGCATTGAATTTTCGAATCATGTCGTTATGCGCGTCGATCAGCTTGTTGTGAGCTTCGCGCAAAAGTTCCGTCTCCGATTTTTTATCGTCGCTCATTACTCGCCCTCCAGTTTTTCACGTTTCCACCCGCAATTATCGATGGTTTCCCATACGACTATCCCGACCCCGGATTCAAATCCTCGCATCCACTCCTCCGACCCCTCCCCGGCGGTGGACAGCCGCGCCGCGTATTGGCGGACTCGCGCTATGATGTCGTCCTGTACCAGCTTCTTGATATCGGCGACAGTCGCGTCCAACTCCCTCCGCTTCGCACCCTTCTTCCCGCCCTTAACTTCGGAAACCACCATGTCGAAAACGAGGTCACTGATTTTTTCGTCCAGCGTTTTTGGTTTGTCGCTCATTTGGAAGCCTCCTCGAAAATATCCTCTACGAATTTTTCGACCTTCTCGTTCATAAAGCAACCATGCCCTTCTTCGCATAAATCGTCATGGACGCATTGGTCGCACACGGCGATAAGTACTTCGTTAAGCATGTCTCCATGTCCGCGAAATGGACGAGGTTTAAATCGCTTTTCTTCGTTGCTCATTATTCTCCATCTCCTTTCTCGTTGATTATTTTGAGGATGTCTTCTTTGCTTATGTAGTTAAACAAACTCACTCCTTGCAACTCGAAAAACATAGCGTCGATTTTCGCGACCAAGTCCTCGAATCCTTGTTGTATTTTCTGCGTCCATTTCATTATGTGATGCGTCAACGCACTTTCCATTAGGCTGTGCGTCAAACCATACGCATGCGGCCATATAAAGAAACTGATGCGGATGATCGTCTCCCGCCCGTTGTTCCCTTTGGCGACGCGGAAATCCACGGTGACCACGGTTTCTCCGGGTTTATCCCAGCACGGGCGCACGTCCACGCCCACTACGTCGACGAGATCGTAGGCGCTCATATCGCCACCCCCGGAGCCGAGTCGTCGTCCCCCGATTTGATCCACATCCCAACTTCCGGTTTGTACCGCCACAGCTTGATCTTTTCCCATCGTGTCGGCGGTTTCATTTCCCAGTAGAGGCATTTGCCTTCGCCGTTTATGCTTGAGCATTTCACGGTACGATAAATCGTCGCCCTCTCCCCCCGAAGGAAATAACCTCTCGAATTGGCAACCTTGACCGCGTTCTTGTCGGCTTCGCAAACGGCGATGCGACAATCCAAATAATCGCGTTCTATTTTTCGGTTGGCGCAGTCGACGCATACATTCATGCGCCGAACGACAGTCCCCTTGCTTGGCTGTGTCATGCCTCATCCTCGATTTTCTCGAGCATCGCCTCGGTAAAGCAAGAACTCGCGCTCCCGTTCTTTCGCCGCCATTTTTTTCGAGGCAATGTTCCTCGCGGCCAAAACACGGCGTTTAAACGCGCTCATGTCGAAGCCGTCATTTTTCTGTTTGCGCTCCCGCGAGAACACGGTTTCGCCGTGCATCCCCTCGCGCTCGGCAATAATTTTTTCTTGCATGACCCGTAACGCTCTAATCATTTTTGTCCTCCTGTTTGTCGTTGCCGACAAAAACATGCCGTTCGATAAATTGGCGGTCTTGCGTGAATATGGGAATTTCGCTATCTACCGCCCAGCCTACTCCGCCTTCGCCTTTGTATATGGCTACGCCGCGCTTGAACTTGGTCGGATAGTCGTTGAAGTTAATTCCTTTCTCTTGGAATAACCTTTCCTGCATTTGCTCGCCGCTTACCCCGTGCAACGACTTGTGTGAAAACTGGCTTTGAGCCGCTAACGATACGGCGTTGCGAGTCGCGTCTTGTTGCCTCCATATAAAATAGTTGCAGACTTCGGATGGCGGGATAACGAAAGACCGAGAATCGAACATGCCGAGCGGCGGCGATCCGTAAGGATCGGATCGTAACTTATTGAATATGGCGGTCGCGATAGCCGCAGACGCAGATTCGATTTTTGATTTACAATTGCCGAACCAAGGCTCGGTAGTAAGTTTTTCGTAATTGATAAGCAAAAAACTTATCTCATCCGATTGCGTATAAACGAAACGACACGTCTGGATTTTAGCCGCTGTATGTAGCGCCGTATTAACCATCACGTCCATAAAATCCGAATCGTATGGCCGCGCTAGTTTGCGGGTCAGCGTATGAAAAGCAATACCATCCACTCGGATTATCAGCGGCAATCGGCGCGGGTGATAATGTCTACTCGCGTTCTCGTAACCTTTAAAACGATCCCCAATAGAGTCTTTGCTAATCTTCATTTGCTCGCCTTCTTTTTCGATTTCGGTAACTCCGAAAATTCCCTATATTTTCCTCTATGAAATTTCATGTAAGACACGATCTTACCCTCTACGGTTAGACCGATTGTTTCGCCGCGTCGTAACGATTCTGCGGCGGCCTCGGTTGGAGGGTCTTTAACGCGTCTGCCCTGTCGTCGCCAATAGTCTAACACTCCCGCCATAAAAGCGATCATATCGTCTCTATCCGACGTCAGCATATTATTTGCCTCGCGTTGGGATCAACTTCGAGTTCGACCAGCCGGAAGTCCGTCCCGTCTTTGCTTTTCCATTCGTGGACGACCCGTATAACTTTCTGGACGACCATTATCGTCTCTCCCCTATCCGGCTCGGAAGCTCGCGAGGATAAGCCCGCGCTTCGTTTTGGCTCCGGCCTCGCCGAGATATTCGATGTCGACCTGATTGGGACTGAATAAATGAGACGTAGCGCTAAAATTCATCCCATGCGGGTCTATCGTCAGCGCGTCCTCTGACGAACGGGCGGCGACAACCATGCCATCGTACTGATCGTAATCTACCGCTTTCTTTGTGGTCACCAAATAAAGTTTCACTTGCCTATCTCCTTTCGGTTTTACGCTATCGCCTATAAAGCGATATGGCCTTGCCGGATCGCTATGACCGCGATTGCCGCTATTGTACCGAGCGCAATCATTGCACCGCAGAGTAAAAACGCCCAGTTTATCCCGCGTTTGCGGGGGCAAGGGGCGACGACCTTTATGTCGTACTGATATCTCTCGCAGTACGGTCTGCCATCCCGCACATGAAACATCTCGCACTTTTCGCCGTCCAAACATTCCATTATTGCACCTCTCCGAGAATTTTTTCGGCCATGCCGTGCAGACACACATCCCGCATATCGACCCGCATCTCTTGGCCGAGGTTGTGGAGCGCGTCGGCGATATCCTCCGCCGTGCGCCGCGTTATCCCCGCCTTGACGTCCTCGCCGACGCGGTGAACCATGACGTCTTCTGCGGTTTGACTCATCGCCCTTAACATTGGCTGTCTCCTGTGTGTTTGTTTATTTCGAGCTGGAGGTACTGCCTGTCGTACCATCCGGTCGATTTCCAGCCGCAGGAGCAGTGGGCATCCATAACCGCCCGAACTCCCGCTCGCATCGTTACGGGGTTAATGGCAGTCGGCTCGTTCATGCCGACAACTATAACCTTGTGCTCCGGCTCGTTTGTCTTATTGTCCGACATTGATATCTCCCTCGTGGACGGTTATCGCCCCAAACCGTCCGATGAATTGCCCCGCAAATGCCTGTGGCGCGTCGACATCGAGCTTGACGCGGGGCTTGTAGCCCTGCCTGCCCCTACGAGGGAGCATAAGGCGCATCCATCGCTCCCCGTGCTCCTTCCATGCTTTGTGGGCGGCCTCCTCGCGGTCGGCGGCCTCGATCTCAATTACCTCGTAGTAGGCCACCTCTTTTTCGAATCGGCGAGGCCAGAGTGCCTTTGGGAAATGCTCTAGCCTCACCCCGACCCGATGTTTCCAGCTTCGCCGGAGCGCCATTATTCCGCCGCCCCGAAGGTCTTTACCAAGTCCACCAGCTTCTTCAGTTCGTCCTTCGTCATGTTGGCGTTGATTTTAACCCATCCGATTTTGCAGGTCTCGTCGGCGGGGTAATCGTTAAACTGGAAGGTCAGGTTGTCGCGCTCGGTCAGCTTGCAGGCGTACTTGCGGGCGGTCTTGTTGACGTCGTATTTGTATTTCCCGTTGACGTACCCGCTGTTGTCCGCGTCGAGCGGCTCGACCGTCGCGTCGAGGAACTTGCCTAACTCGACCGCCTCCGCCGCTTTGTTTTCCAAGTCGACGTTTTTATTCGCCTCAGCCGCCGCCCTGCGCTCCGCCTCCGCCTTGTACTCTTCCAGTTTTTTGGCGATGCGGTTTTTCAAGGCGGTCGGATTCCATTTTCCGGTCGTGTCGGCTTTGTAGGTGGTCATTTGGCGATGCTCTCGTCCGTAACCCTCGCCGTCGTCGAACTCGGCTTTGATCTCGATTCCGGTCACGTTGTTGAATCGGTAGTTGCCGTACACCTTCTCGATATTGATCGTAACGTTCGCTCCCCGCGCATTTCCGATTCTCGCCCTAAATCCGATCCTGTGCTCGTTGTCGGGGGCGACGTCGAAGGTTTCGCATTTGTGTCCCCACCCGGCGATCTCGTCGCGGATGGCTCGCATCGCCTTCGTTATCGGCTC
>Ga0209641_10003672_pt1 | contig 12858 bp, 10 predicted proteins | sample RifCSP16_1_FD_184022 | JGI IMG/M metagenome (GOLD analysis project Ga0209641, IMG submission 184022) | Soil microbial communities from Rifle, Colorado - Rifle CSP2_sed 16_1 (SPAdes) (version 2) | ecosystem: Environmental > Terrestrial > Deep subsurface > Rock core/Sediment | place: Rifle...
AACATTGGAACACCCCAAGGAGAGGAAGGGTTAACCGAGGGGTTACAGCCGGTGCCAGAAGGTCCTCTCTATGCATTTGATTTTCGTATCGCAACTACGCCAGGAGCAAAGAAAGCCTATCGAGGCCAGCTTGTTTCCTTTGATTTCAAAGATGCTGATGTGAGGGATGTGCTTAAAATCCTTGCGGACATAAGTGGTTTTAACTTTATTGTTTCAAAGGATGTAAAAGGAACTGTTACTTTAAAGCTTTCAAACGTTCCATGGGACTTGGCTCTTGACATAGTGCTTGAGGACGCTATTCTTGGTGCAGTTGTTGAAGGAAATGTAATTAAGGTCGCCCCACTTAAGACAATTCAAGCTAAGCAGAGCGCAATCCAGTCGGCTGCTAGGTCAAAAGAACAGCTTGAGCCTCTTATTACAAGACAAATTTTTATAAACTATGCTACTGCTGATGAACTCACACCCCTTGCAGACCCGCTTCGTAGCCCAAGAGGGGATATTAAGGTTGATACACGCACAAATAGTATATTAGTTACAGATACAGCAATCAGGGTAAAGCAAATTGAAGAACTCGTAAAAAGCCTTGATACAAGAACCCCTCAGGTGTTAATAGAAGCACGAGTCGTTCAGGCAACACTTGACTTTACACGCCAGCTCGGAGTACAGTGGGGAGCAAACTATTTAGCTTCAGCAGCTACTGGAAATCCAACTGGCGCTTTCTTTCCTTCAAGCGTACAGACAGGAGGCGTTGTTCCAGGAAATCCACCACCTTTTGGAAATATAGGCAATAACTTTCTAGTTGACCTTCCTGCAGCCGTTGGCACTGGATCAGGTGGAGCTATTGGGATTATTCTTGGGAGTCTTACAGGTGCATTTGATCTCGATATAAGACTCTCAGCCCTTGAAAATAGGGGAGATGGTAGGGTTCTTTCTTCACCAAGGGTATTGACGCTAAACAATAATCCAGCAAGGATAGAGCAGGGCGTTTCAATTCCGTTCCTTAGTGTTTCTGCAGCAGGTACTCAGACACAATTCGTAGATGCTAATCTTACGCTCGAAGTTACCCCTCAGGTAACAAACGATAATAGAGTACTAATGGATATAAAGGTCACGGATAACCGTCCTGATCCTACGCTTACGGGAGCAAATGGACAGCCTTCTATAAGAAGAAATGAGGCAGAAACCCAGACTATAGCATCAGACGGTGAGACTATTGTTATTGGAGGGATTTATACAAGAGATACATCGGAAAGTCTTCGTGGAATCCCATGGTTTTCAAGAATTCCACTTCTTGGATGGCTTTTTAGAAACACAGATACTAGGGACCAGAGAAGAGAACTTTTAATCTTTATAACCCCAAGGATAGTTAAGTAAGGAGGAAAAGATAATGGAAAAACCCGAGATTTTGGGTATCGCTTTATTCCCTGCACTTGTGATTTCGACCCTTATCATTGCACTAAGCTGTGGTCCAAACCCTCCATTTGCCCCTCAGGGCTCAACTGTAGAGATTACAGATCCTCCTCAGGATATTAGTATACCCCCAAACTCCCTCGCTGTAACAAGGGTGGAGGCATTTGTTACTGACCCTGATGGGAACGCATTAGATCATGTAAGGGTATTTTTTCGTCTTTCGTTTGCAGGACGAAATGATAGGGTAATTGATAGTGACGGGAATGGAACAAGTGATCAACGTGCTCTTCAGCTTGTTGACCCTGATGAATGTGAGGAGGTTGCATTTACTTGTGAATTAGTTGATGAATCTGAGTGGTTTCAAATGGGTGCATTTGTTGATTCACCTTTTGAGACACTCACTAATGACCGTGGAATTGCCGATGTGCTAATACTTACAAGTGGGCCTGATGTTGCTGTAGTGGACCCCGCTAGTTTTGAGGCTTCGCTAGAGAATGGGTCGGTTGATGTCATCCAGTTCAGCGTGAATCCTTAATAATAAGATTGAATATGTGCAATTTCTTATCTTAAGGGGGGGATCATTAGTGAAAAGACCGATAAAAACCTTAGATAGCAATAATAAGTTAAAGCACTTTTTATTGATTTTAAGTGTGTTTTTTGTGTTTGTTGGACTTAACTGCGTTAACGGCTTAGACCAGGGCTCTTCCGACGACCCCGTTAATACCGGAATAATTTTTGTTAACGGTGTTCCAGCCGTGCTTTTTGGAAACGCAGTTGATGTGAGTCAGATTAAGGTTATTACCGAGGTATTTCCAGATGATTCGAGTGTTGAATTTGAAATTACACGCACGGATCTTCAACCCCCATTTACTGGTTGTATATTAGACGGAAAAAAAATTCTTAAAAATGGTCAGGCATTTGCTGTGTACTTAGCTGGAGTAGTTATCGGAGCAGAAGCCATGGCGACGGTAAACATAGCTACCACGATAACCACACCTGACGGAGACGAGGAGTCTGATTTTAATATAATGATATTGCTAGGTGTAGATGTGATACCACCTGCGGATACGGAAATTACTTCTAGACCCGTTGGCGACCCTTTGTCTGAATTTCTCACATTAATATTTCAAACTATAGGTTTTCCACCGGGTACAACTGTAAATTTCTCATTTACAGATCCTTTAATTGGAAATGTTATGCCAACTTCTACTATGGTAGTTGGGTCGGACGAAAGCGGTGCAGCTATTACTCAGTACAACACTGTAAATGGCACGGGAGGAACACAGGTTATAACTGCTACTATAACTATTCCTAATCCATGCCCAAATGGAGCAGACCTCTTTATACAAAGAAGCTTTACAATAACTCAAAGCGCACCTGAGCCGACTCCTCCACCGACACCACCTCCATCACCTCCACCTCCAACAATAGACGTTACAGTTGCAGATGATACGCTTCAAGCTGGTGAACAAACTATAGTTACTGCCCAAACAGAAAATCTTCCTTCAGGTACAACTATATGTTTTGATTTTCCTATTAACAGTAGTCCTGCTTCTAACAGTAGTCCTGCTTCGTCAGTTGATCCTACCTGTGCTCCTACAGATTCAAACGGTAAAGCTATAACTATACTGACTGCAGGCGATGTTACTACTACCCAAATGATTGTCGTAAGAGGATGTGTAGATGAAGATATGGGAGGAGATTGCGACCCCGATGAATTAAATGATACTGTAGATCTAAAAATTGAGGCTGTTCCACCAACTCCAGAAACAATAACTGTTGTAGCGGACCCTAGCACAATTGATGCCGGTGAAGAAACTCTAATTACTGCCACAACAGAAGGTCTCCCCACAGGCACACGCATTTGTTTCGATATTCCTATTAATAGTAGCCCTGCTTCATCAGTTAGTCCTACTTGTACTAATACAGATTCAATGGATGAGGCTTTAACTATACTGACAGGAGGTAATGTTACTGAAACGAAAGTTATTGTCGTTAGGGGATGTGTAGATGAAGATATGGGAGGAGATTGCGACCCCGGTGAATTAAATGATACTACAAGTGTAACAATTGAGGCTCCTCCACTTCCTACTCCTACTCCTGCACCTTCACCAACGCCTACACCTGGTCCTACACCTACTCCATCTCCTTCACCTACACCTACTCCAACACCTACACCTACTCCATCTCCTTCACCTACACCTACTCCAACACCAACTCCTACACCTACTCCATCTCCTTCACCTACACCTTCACCCCAAACTATAACTCTCTCTAGTGACTTGCCTTGTATTGTGGAAGGATCAGCAGTAGGTATTACTGCTACGACCACTGGGTTTGCATCGAGTACGATTGTTGATTTTGATTGTACTGCGCCAACTGGACCGCCGGGTTGTGCAGATTTAAGCTTCGTTCCCCCTGGTGGTATGGTAGCAATTGACGGAGGACAGGCTTCGGTAACTCTTAATGCTAGTGGTATTAGCGTTCCCGCTGGTGTTCTGACTGTTGTTATACAAGGGACAATAGATAGCTTAACTGATACAGTCTCAATAGGTATTGCAGACTCTGCGACAGGGTGTCCATAGATTTAATACCTACAGCGGAGAGTTTAATCTCTCCGCTGTTATCTTTGAATTTTGGGTCTTGCTTTTTTTATAAATCCTTCCAATTCAATTATGAAAAATGGATTTTTGATTTAAGCCTGGGACGAGTAAGCCTTCGTCTGAGCGTTTCGACTGAGCTCTACGAAGTCTCAGTCCGAGGGGAGGGGGCTCGTAACCTATGTCCCCGTTCGCAGGGACCTAGATTTGTTAATCTGATAATTTGTACTTTAGCAACAACTACAGGTGGGGTTTTCTAACCCCACATGACAAGACAAGCCTGTCCTGGAGCTTGCCGAAGGGAATGTCTTGTTTGTCGTCGATCAAATTCAATAAAAAGGAGTTGTGCACCAGTTCCATATATTCAGACCGTATGATCAACTTTGTAGGGGCAACCCTTGCGGTTGCCCAAAATTAGGGCAGGTGCAAGACCTGCCCCTACAATGGTAAAGAAATTATCCAGACTCTTTACTGGCAATTGATATAACTTTGTCATCAAATTTCCTAATAACTTGACTTAACCACTAATCTTTTGTTTAATGATTTATAGGTGCTTGTGTGATAAGACTTTATCAAATCTTAATGAAGGACCCAGCAGCAAGCCGCAGGGTATCTTCAGGATTGAACAAGGACTTGGTAGTCATTGCGTGGAGTGAGTGAACCGAAGCCCTGAGCAAAGCGAAGGGGACGAGGCAATCTGATCGAGATTCCTCGCTGCGCTCGGAATAACACTTCGAGTCAGATTGCTTTACGGAGTTTACACTGAGCACTTCGGTTTCCTCAGCACAGGCTCCGTGAATGTGTTCGCAATGACATTTCCGTGTTGTCATAGCAATGACTGAGGAAACCCGGTAGCAAGCTAGAGGGAATTATCGAGTTAAAATAAAAAGGGGGAAAGTTTCATGGCTAAGGAATATGGGTTTTTAGTTAATGGCAAATGGATTAAAAATTCGAAAAAGAGGGAAGTAAGAAGCCCTTATAATAATGAAGTCGTTGGTGTAATAAATATACCTTCTTTAGAAGAGGCAAAGGGGGCAATTGACGCCGCAGAGAAGGCCTTTGAGAAATTCAGGAACTCTCCTAGTTACGAAAGAAGCGATGTACTCATGAGAATTGTATCCGGAATTGATAAAAGAAAAGAGGAGTTTGCTAAAGCCCTAGTAGAAGAGGGTGGAAAACCGATAAAGACTGCGAGAGCGGAAGTAAGCCGTGCGATGACAACATTTAAAGTTGCTGCGGAGGAAGCAAACAGGTTTGCTGGAGGCGAGCTTATTCCTATTGATATTGTCCCAGGGAATGAGGAAAGGTTTGGAATAGTGAAACGATTCCCATTAGGCATCGTCATGGGTATCTCTCCTTTTAATTTTCCGCTTAACCTAGTCGCACATAAGGTTGCTCCAGCAATTGCGTCAGGTAACGTTATGATTCTAAAACCCGCCTCACAGACACCACTTTCTGCTCTAAAGCTTGGAGAAGTCGTGATGGAGGCCGGTTTAATTCCAGGCGGGCTCAATATTGTTCCCCTTCCAGGCTCTCAGATTGAACCCGTGATGGAAGATGAGCGAATAAGAAAGGTTTCATTTACAGGTAGCGATGAGATCGGATGGGAGCTTATGAAAAAATTCCCAAAGAAGAAGGTTACACTAGAGCTTGGAGGTAATGCGGCAAGCATCGTGGATGAAGACCCGCCTGATTTGGAATTCGCTGTTAACAGGAACTGCTGGGGGGCATTTTATCAAGCGGGGCAGAGCTGCATATCAGTCCAGAGGATGTACATACATGATAAGATCTTCGATAAATTCATGGATATGTTTGTTGCAAGGACTAAGGCTTTAAAGCTTGGCGATCCAATGCTTGAGGATACTGACGTGGGGCCTGTTATTGATACAGCTTCAGCAGATAGGATTATGAACTGGGTTGATGAGGCTGTGGATAGGGGCGCAAAGCTTCTTACCGGCGGACATAGAGACGGTTGTTTGATTGAGCCTACTGTTTTAACAAATGTCCCGCCAACCTGTAACGTGAGCTGCGACGAGGTGTTTGGGCCTGTGGTGCATATCGAAAGATATAAGGAATTTGATGAGGTACTTAAGTGGGTGAATAATACTAGGTATGGGCTTCAGGCTGGGATATTTACTAAGGACATTAAAAAGGCATTCGATGCTTACAAGGCTCTAGAGGTTGGTGGCGTCATTGTAAATGATTATCCAAGCTTCAGGGTAGAGAATATGCCCTATGGAGGAGTTAAGGATTCAGGTGTGGGTAGAGAAGGGGTTCGATATGCAATAGAGGAGATGACAGAGTTGAAGCTTATGGTTGTGGATTTGAAGGATTATAAATAGGCAGTAGGGGCGACCGGCCGGTCGCCCCTACAATTTTCCTCGGGGATAATTATGAGTATAATAGAGCTTACAGACGAGCAGCAGATGATTCGAGATGTTGCCAGGGATTTTGCAGAGAACGAGATTAAACCTCTAGCTTCAGAGCTTGATAGAGAAGGAAGATTCCCCGCTGAGCTTGTTAAGAAGATGGCAGAACTTGGGTTTATGGGAATTTTCATTCCTGAGGAATACGGGGGAGGAGGCATGGATACCTTTAGTTATGTATTAGCTCTGGAGGAAATTTGTAGGGCCTGTGCGTCAACAGGTGTAGTTATGTCTGTAAATAATTCCCTTGTCGCAGATCCAATATACCGTTTTGGAACAGAAGAGCAAAAGAAGAAATATCTTCTCCCCCTTGCAAAAGGTGAAAAGCTCGGATGCTTTTCTTTGAGCGAGCCTGCTGCAGGTTCTGATGCGGGTAGTATTATAACAACCGCTGTCAAGAATGGAGAATATTACATTGTCAACGGTACAAAAAACTGGGTGACAAACGGCCCTGAAGCAGATGTTATAATACTTTTTGCATCTACGGATCTATCTAAAAGACATCAGGCGGTCACAGCATTTATAGTTGATAAAGAAACCCCTGGTATTATCGTTGGAAAGGTTGAGCACAAGTTAGGAATAAGGGCATCGAGTACATCTCAACTTATCTTTGATGGTTGTCGAGTCCCCATAGAAAATAGACTGGGTGAGGAAGGATTGGGCTTTAAAATTGCTATGCAGACACTCGATGGGGGAAGGATAGGAATAGGTTCTCAGGCTGTTGGCATTGCTCAGGCCGCACTTGATGAAGCAGTTTCATATTCGAAGGAAAGGGAGGCGTTTAGTCAGCCGATATATAGTTTTCAGGGTATTCAGTTCATGCTAGCGGACATGGCAACGAGGATAGAAGCGTCAAGGCTTCTCGTTTGGCAGGCTGCAAGGATGAAGGATAGAAAAATGAAGTTTACAAAGCAGGCAGCGATGGCAAAGCTCTTTGCATCTGAAACAGCGATGTGGGTTACTACAAAGGCGATTCAGATTCATGGGGGATATGGCTACACGACGGATTATCCTGCTGAGAGACATTTTAGAGATGCGAAGATCACGGAGATTTATGAAGGAACATCGGAGATTCAAAGAATCGTAATTGCGAATCAGGTATTGAAAGAATATTCATAATTTGTAGGGGCAACCCTTGCGGTTGCCCAAAAGATAGGGCGGGTGCAAGACCGTTCGGCTGAGCTCACGACGAAGCCCGCCCCTACAGTTAGAATTAAGAGGGAACAATGTCGTTCGACGAAAAAGAACTCGAAAAGATCAAAGAAAAGACAGAGATCTGGGAGGACGAATATAAAAACATCCCAAAAAGGGAGGTTAAATTTACTACAGTTTCAGGTATGGATGTACCTCCTCTTGCTACCCCTGATAGCCTAGAGGATTTCGACTATCTTCGGGATCTCGGTCTTCCTGGCTCCTATCCATTTACACGTGGAATTTATAACACAATGTATCAGGGAAGGCTCTGGACCATGCGTCAGTTTGCAGGGTTTGGCTCTCCCGAGGATACAAACAAGAGATTTAAATTTTTACTAGAGCAGGGGCAGACAGGTTTAAGTACTGCGTTTGATATGCCTACCCTTATGGGTTATGACTGCGACCATCCAAGGGCGAGGGGAGAGGTTGGAAAGGAAGGCGTCTCGGTTTCCTCCCTTGCTGATATGGAAGTGCTATTCGACGGCATAAGGCTTGATGAAGTAACAACCTCTATGACTATAAACTGTAGTGCTAGCATAATACTTGCTATGTATCTTGTAATGGCTGAGAAACAAGGGGTGAGTTGGGAAAAGCTAGATGGAACAATTCAAAACGATATGCTAAAGGAGTTTATTGCCCAGAGGGAGTGGATTTGTCCCCCTAGGCCTTCAGTAAAAATCGTTGTTGACATGATTGAATTCTGCGCGAAATACGTTCCCAAGTGGCATCCTGTGTCAATCTCTGGCTATCACATTCGTGAGGCTGGCTCAACGGCAGTTCAGGAGCTTGCCTTTACCCTTGCTGATGGGGTTGGATACGTTCAAGAATGCATAGAGCGTGGACTCAAGGTTGATGACTTTGCTCCACAGCTTTCTTTTTTCTTTAATGTCCATAATGATTTTTTGGAAGAAGTGGCAAAATTACGCGCTGCAAGAAGAATATGGGCAAAGATAATGAGGGAAAGGTTTGGTGCGAAGAATCCAAAATCATGGATGCTTAGAACCCATGCCCAGACAGCAGGATGCAGCCTTACAGCACAACAGCCTTTAAATAATATTGTAAGGGTTGCAATTCAGGCATTAGCAGCAGTCCTCGGAGGTGCCCAGTCTTTACATACTAATTCTATGGATGAAACGCTTGCCCTTCCTACAGAGGAGTCCGTAACAGTAGCCCTCAGAACCCAGCAGATTATTGCGGAGGAAAGCGGCGTTGTAAATTCCATTGACCCTCTTGGTGGAAGTTATGTTATTGAAGCCCTGACTAATCGAATAGAGAATGAGGCGTTTGATTACATAAAAAAGATTGACGAGCTTGGCGGAATTATCAAAGCGATTGACACAGGTTTTCCTCAGAAGGAGATTGCTGATGCAGCTTATAGGTATCAGCTAGAGCTAGATAGGGGTGAAAAGGTAATTGTGGGTGTAAACAAATACTTGAATGACAATGAAAAACATATGCAAACTCTGAAAATTGATGAAGAAGTGGATAACAACCAAAGAGAAAGGCTTCGGGAGATAAAGAGGAAAAGAGATAACGAGGCGGTAAGAAAGCATCTTAGATCAATCGCTGATGCAGCACGTGAAGGCAAGAATCTCATGCCATTTATAATTGATGCTGTGAGGGAATACGCAACTGTAGGTGAAATCAGTGATGTTTATAGAGAGGTCTATGGGGTTTACCGAGACCCAGGTTATTTTTAGATTTGACTATAGCTATTCAGCCACTAAGGCACCAAGGCACAAAGAAGGAATAAAATGAATTCAGGAGCCAGGAATCAGAAGATTGAAGTAGAGACGCATCGCAATGCGTCTCTACTTCGTGTCTTAGTGTCTTTGTGGCTAAATATTTACTAGGTCTTATGAGGGATTCACAATGGGAGACGAGAGAAGGGTAAGGGTTCTGATCGGAAAAGCAGGGCTGGACGGACACGATAGGGGTGCAAAGATTGTGGCTAGGGCTCTTAGAGATGCGGGGTTTGAGGTTATTTATACCGGGCTTCATCACACACCTGAGATGATTGTTGAGACAGCTATTCAAGAGGATGTTGATGCTGTTGGGTTAAGTATTCTTTCAGGGGCTCATAATTATCTCTTTCCCGAAGTGATTCGTTTACTAAGAGAAAAAGAGGCTGATGATATAGTCGTATTTGGTGGTGGGATTATTCCTAAAGAAGATATTCGTGGACTATTAGAGAAGGGTGTTAAAGCTATATTTGAGCCAGGGACTGCTACGGTGGAAATAATTGATTGGATTAAAGAAAACGTAAAGCCAAGGAGTCTTTAGTAGGGGCACGTTGCAACGTGCCCCTACAATCTAATCATGAAATGCATCCTTTGTGAACAAAGAAAAGCTAAAAGATATTGTCCTGCAAAAAGAACGTACATCTGCGCAATATGTTGCGGTGAAAAACGTGGGGTTGAGATAAATTGCCCTCTGGATTGTGTCTATTATATCGAAGGCCAAAAATATCAGCAGGATAAAATCACAAGGCAAAGAATAATGAAAGAGGGCACCGAGCCTTATATCAGACGCGCCGAACTATATAGCAAAAACCCTGAGATTTTCGCTAAGATTGAGCTTACTCTAGTTGGTTTATTCCGTAATGATAATAAGCTTAAGAATGAAGAAGTTGCCGAGGCACTTGAGCTTGTTCTTAAAACCCTAGACACAGAGAAGAAAGGAATACTATATGAATACAGAGCTGAAAGCAGTGTTGTTAATGATGTTGCGTTACGGGTGTTAAATGTTATAAGAGAATATAAAGATATGGCCGAACTTCGTCGGGGAAGAATAACGCTTGATTATGCAAAGGACGTAATTGAAGAGTTTTTAAAGGAAATTAAGTTTTATATGGAAATAGAAAAGAATCCTCAAAGTTATTTAATCCACATCTCACGGTATCACCCTGAAAGGGTTGAAACAAGACAAGGCGGTGGTTCATTAATTATCTCTTCTTAAATTAAAGAAACCTCTCTAGCGATGCCCAAAGAGATAATGAAGACGAAAAACTAAGATTTATTCCCACCTGCTGCTGCAATGCCGGTTATAGCAGCAATTAGAACGATTATCCCGGCAACCGTGAAATATAGACTCCAATCTAGATTAAGAGCACGAGAAAATGCATAGCCGATTAGTGTAAGAAGTACCAAGCATATTATAATGCTTCCAATTGGATTTGTTTTTGGCATCTTTAATCCTCCGATGATCTTGATCCAGTGTACAGTGTTTTTTATCTTATCAGAAAAATATTTTATCTGGATGTGAGGTGATATACAAATTTGTTGGTAAATAGGAAATAATCTACAATGTCAACTCGATTTTTCGATATTGCATAACGAGGCCCGTCATTGCGAAGAGCCCTTCCCCCGGTTTAACCGGGGGACCTTCGCTCAGGGCAAACTCCGTAACGAAGCAATCTGACACGGAGTGTCATTCCGAACCATGTTCAGAGCGAAGGCGAAGGAACTGTGAGGAATCTCAATCAGATTCGCTCCTTTCACTCGCTCGCAACGACAACTCCTTTTTGAGTGCACTACTGATTGATCGAATTTAGAACAAACAAAAGAACTATGAGTGCTAGTCATCTCACTCTTGAACCATTATATCAAATATGTAACTATAATGGACATTATGTACAATGAAAACGAGTTTAAAATAAGCGTCATAGGAGCCGGAAGCTGGGGAACAACTATTGCAAAACACCTTGCGGAAAAGGGCTTTGACATCACTTTATGGGTAAAAGGAGAGAACGTTAGGGAATCTATTTTACGGACGAGAGAAAATAATCTTTACCTTCCAAAAATAAAACTTCCTGATAACATCCATCCAACAAACCTTCTATGGGAAGCTTTAACAGCTAGAGACCTGATTATATTCTCGGTTCCATCTCAATATGTAAGGGAGGTTTTGAAAGATGGGTCAAGATTCATTAGAGACGATTCTTTAATTATTAACACAGCGAAGGGAATTGAATTAACTACACATAAGCTCATGCACGAGGTTTTTGAGGAGGTACTTTCTCAAGACATTCGTGAAAGATATGCTTCTCTCTCAGGTCCAAGTTTTGCACTAGAGGTGGCAAAACATAAACCAACAGCAGTGTCTATTGGGTCAAAGAACCTTAATACTGGGAAGATCGGACAGAAGGTTTTCTCAAACGAGTACTTTAGGGCTTATGTAACAGAGGATGTTGTAGGAGTAGAAATAGGGGGCTCACTCAAAAACGTAATTGCAATTGCAGCGGGAATCGCAGATGGCATTGGACTTGGGTACAATTCAAAGTCCGCTCTTATCACAAGAGGACTTGCTGAAATAACTAGATTAGGGTTAAAAATGAAAGCAAACCCTATGACATTTCTAGGACTATCTGGGGTTGGAGATCTTGTTCTAACATGTACCGGGGAGCTTAGTAGGAATAGAGAGGTTGGGGTAAGAATTGGTAAGGGCGAGAGATTAGAAGATATTCTTTCAAACATGAGAATGGTAGCTGAGGGTGTAAAGACCTCTCTTGCTGCGAAGGAGCTTGCACATCGCCATGATATAGATATGCCCATAGCTGAGCAGGTTTCCCTTGTGCTCTACGAAAATAAATCTCCTGAGAATGCTATATTTGAGCTTATGACGAGGCAGTTAAAACACGAAGTGGAATAATGAAAATACAAATTCCAAATCTTAAATCACAAGTCACAAACAATATTCAATTTCTAAATTCTAAACTCCAAACAATAAGGTTTATTACTTTCTTTTCTTTGGAATTTAGTATTTGAGATTTCGAGTTTGTTTCTGATTTGGAATTTGGTAATTGATGCTTGCTTGAATGAAGCTTCCAGACCCAAACGATATAGTAAAACTTATGAAAAGGCAATCTTATCGTCCCATGAGAGCTAGGGAGCTTTCAAGACGTCTTGGTGTACCAAAGGAAGGTAGAAAAGCTCTCAAAAAGGCTCTCATAAAACTTATTCAAGAAGGGATGATTATCAGGATTAGAGGAGGCAGATACAGGATTCATGAAGAAGATGTAAAAAAAGAAATCGTGCACTCACCTCTATCTCCGGCTGGGGTACTAAGGTCTCCAAAGATCCTCGGAAAATTTGTAAGAACGGGAAAAACCGGTGTTGTCCTGCCAAGGAACCAAAAAATACCTCCTATTATAATTAGGCATAGCGAGGTTAAGGGTTTAAGGAATGGTAGCCTTGTTATTGCTGAAATCCCAGGTCTTACTAAGCGTG
>Ga0209641_10003676_pt1 | contig 12851 bp, 8 predicted proteins | sample RifCSP16_1_FD_184022 | JGI IMG/M metagenome (GOLD analysis project Ga0209641, IMG submission 184022) | Soil microbial communities from Rifle, Colorado - Rifle CSP2_sed 16_1 (SPAdes) (version 2) | ecosystem: Environmental > Terrestrial > Deep subsurface > Rock core/Sediment | place: Rifle...
GAAAGATGTCGCTCCACCAGATCACGTTCCCGAGCATCGCGGCCACGAATGAGAAGTCCGTTGCGAGGATCGTCCACGGCACGAGCGCCGCCGCGAGCGGCGACCCGCCCAGGCGTATCGCCAGACTGGACAGGACGAGCATCAGGCCGAGGGCCCAGAGGGTGGGCTCGAACCGGTTCAGCGCGTCGTACGGCTGGAGTCGCGCCCAGCGCAGCGCGGCCGCGCGCACGAGGTCGGAGCCGTAATGGTAGATGAGGGGAACTCCCGCGAGGCCGGGGACCTGCGGCGGATAGGGCAGCGTCAGCTCCCAGGCGAGGCCGGCGTGGAGCGGCTGGTCGCCCATCGGGTCGAGGAGGAACGATCCGTCCGATGCGGGACGGTTGCCCGCGTACTGCGTCACGCCGAGGAGGGCGACCAGGGCCAGAGCGGGTGCGAGCATCGCGCGGGGGGGCGCCGCGGCCGCGCGGAGGCGCCCGCGACGGAGAAGGCCAGCCGAAGGCAGCGTCAGGAGCACTGGGAAGAGCCACGGTCGTCCCACCCAGAGGCTCATCCAGTATGCGGCCGCGGCCTGAGTGGCGCCGAGGGGCAGGACGAGCGACGGGTCCACGGCCAGGCTTGCCCAGCGCTGGATCCCGACGCCGGGCAGGACGAGCGCGAGGGCCAGGAACAGCAGGCCGAAGACGATCGAATCCACATCCATCAGCGGTGCGCTTCGGCGACCAGCCTCCGGTAGTGCCAGCCGGCGCGATTCGGCAGGGGCCGCTCGGCCAGTATGCGGCGCCGCTCGCGCCAGCTCGCGTCGAGCGGGATCCAGTCGGGCGGCGGGGGGCCGGGCGAGGCCTCGTGATAAAGGACCGGCCCGATCGCCGTGCAGGCATCGGCCTCCGGCGTCGTCACCCGGACCTGGGCGACCGTTCGTTCCCGGGGTACGAGCACAGCCACCGCCGCCGGGTCGATCGAATAGCGCGGGTGGCCGTTGAGCCAGGTCAGCTTCGTGAGAGCGCGTGGACGTCGCCGGCTCCACACCGTCTCGAAGTGCCGGCCATCCTCCGACGTCTCGACGGTGAGCCGCTCCGGCAGCTTGGCGGACGGCGGCGCGAGGATGGTGAGCCCTCCCAGGGCCGACGGCCGCGGCAGGGGAAGCGTGAGGGCTCCATCGCACAAGCGAACGTCCGCCTCCGTGACCGTGTCCGGGAACGGGGCGACGAAGGAGTGATAGATGACGAACCCTTCGCGGTCCCAGCGCCGCCAGGTGCCGCCGGCCGACCGGAGAAGCGACTCGAACCCTTGGGGCGAAGGCATCCCAAAATCGTCCGCGGGCCTCAAAATCCACGCCGCGTCGGTGGAGAACCGCACCTCGTCGAGGTAGGGAAGGGGATGCTCGGAGAACCGCTCGTTCCACGGCTGGGACACGACGATGCGCCGGCCGCTCTCGTAGGTGATGCAGTAGGCCGTGTTGTAGGACGCGTAGCCACGGCGCACTCCGAGCACCTCCATCGCCGCCCGGGCGGGCGTGCAGTCGGGCGAGAACGTGTTGGCGTGAGCCCCGCGCCGCCAGGAGGCGACCAGCTTGGGCGCCGGCAGCAGGTGGAGGCCGGCGAGAAGCGCGGCCAGAGCCCACGCCGTGCCCGCCGAGCGTCGGGCGGAACCGGCCGCCGCCAGCGCCGCCAGCGGGACGTAGGCGGGGGTCAGGAAGCGGACCGCGGAGGGATCCGACCGAAGCGGGAACGGAAAGACGAGCGTGGTCGCCGCGACCACGGCCCACAGCATCAGGGCGGCTGAGCGACGCCGGCAGCCGAGCGCGCTGAGCGCGCTGACCGTGTACACGACGGCCAGCAAGAGGCGAACCCAGGCCGCTGAGACGATCTCCTGGTCGATATCCGCCACGGCCCCGGTCCGCCCCCCCACGAGCTCGCTCAGGGCCAGGTGCATCCCGGGCACGACGGCGCGCGCGTGAGCGAGCCCGGCGGCGAGGACTCCCTCCACGCCCGTGTCCCCCGACAGCATCACGAAGGCCGGCACGAGGGCCCCCGCCAGGGCGGATAGAGCGGCGGCGAGGCGATGCGCGTCGCTCCGCGCGCGCCAGACCAGAAGCGCCGCGCTGGCGAGGAGCGGCAGCAAAGACACGAAGTGGGTCCACACCGCCAGGGCACCGCAGCCCGACCACAGCACCAGCGGGATCCAGTAGCGGCCGTCGTCTTCGGCCAGCCGGCTCTCGGTCGCGAGCGCGGCGAGGAGGCAGGACGTCACCAGGACCAGCGTGGCCGGGTAGAGGGGCTGAGGAACGGCAGAGTAGGCCAGCAGCACCACCGGCGGGCACGCGAGAAGGAGCGCCGCGGGGAGGCCGGCGGCCGGCTGGATCGCGCGCGCCAGGCCGAACGCGAGCGGCACCAGGCACAGGCTGATGAAGAAGTACGCGAGGCGCAGGGCGAGTCGCGTGGGGCCCAGCAGCTCGACGAAGGGCAGGACCAGCCACGACTCGACCGGGGACCCGTAGGGCTGGCCCCACATGGTGCCAGACACTGCGCGATCGAGGGCCATGAGGCCGATGATGCCGGTGTCGCCGTCGACGGGCACGGCCAGAGACTCGGCGAGGAAGGGGAGCCGCACCGCCGCGCCGAGCGCGAGGACCGCGATGCCGATCAGCCACCGCTCCCGGCGAAGCGACGACGCGTCGGGAGCGAGGGGCACGGGTCCCGATTGTAAGTCGAGCGCCCGTTCCCGCGACAGGGCGCGGCGATCGGCCTCCCGTAGAACTACCGGCAGGACCTCGGGCTAGAATGCCTCCTCGCCGAGCGGCCTTGAAAACACGCGGGTGGGACCTCGAGCGCGTGGCCGTTGTCCTCGGGGCGGCGCTCTGTCTGGCCTTCGTGGCCGCCCCGTTCGCGCTCTGGGAGGGCGGGGTCCTCGACGACGAGGCGATCGCCTTCCTGCGCAACTACTGGAGCGAGCGCGGCGTCCTCCAGAAGGTCTTCGACCCCGCCCGCAACGACTTCGGGGCCTACCAGGCCCGCGAGCTGAGCTACGCGATCGACCTCCTCGACGCGCAGTGGCTGAAGCTCCTCATGGCGTCGGGCCGGGTCCTGCTGGTTCCGCCCAGCGCCGTGGTGGGCTCCCTGCTCATCGTCGCCGTCGTGGCCTGGGGAGCGCGGACGGGCCTGCCCGGCTTGCCGGCGCCGATCGTGCTCCTCGGCCTCGCCCTCTTCCTGAGCAACTTCGCGGTCGCGACGACCCACGCCGTCTTCTATCGATCGGCCAAGTCCTACACCGCCCTCCTGCTCCTCTTCGCCCTCTTCCACTCCTGGCGCGAGCTGCGCACGCCGAGGTCACGACCGGCCTTCCGCGGCACCGTCCTTTTCGTGGTGACCCTTCTCCTCTGCCTCTTCGATCGCCAGGGCTTCGCGTACGCCCTCGTCCTCGCCGCGTCCTTGGCGCTCGTGTGGGTCTGGACACGGCGCGGACTCGCTCTCCTCCTCGGCGCGGTCGCCAGCGTCGCCGTCAGCGTCATCTACGACCTCTGGCTCGGGCCGTGGCTCATCCACGCGCTGAACGGGTATTGGCCGAGCTTCCATTACCAGCGCCTCCCCTGGCACAAGCTGGCGAATCCCCGCTTCTACCGGGAAGGCGCCGAGCTGCTGCTCGGCTACGCCTCCCTGCTCCTGGGCGGTCTGCCCCCCGCCCTCCTCGTCGCCCTCGGGTTGGCCGGCGGCGCGGCCCTTCTCCTCCTCCGCCGGCGGCGCAGGTCGCAGGGCGGAGACGCGCGGCTGGCGCTGGCGCTGGTCGCCCTCGTCCTGGCGTCGCAGGTCGCGATGTTCGCGATCATGATCATGCGGAGCCGGACGGTCTACGTGCTCGAGACCCATCGGCTCTACTACTACCCGCTCCCCTTCCAGGCTCTCCTCCTCTTCGGCCTCATGCTGCTGCTCGAGCGGCTGGTCCGGGAAGGACAGGCGGTGCGGCGCACGGCGGCCCTCGTGCTCGGTCTGCTCGTCCTGTCGAACGTCGCCCTCTGGCCGGAGCTCCGGCAGGTGATGGCCGACGGGCCCTGGGTCGGCTGGACCAGCAGCCAGACCCGCCTCTGGCGGACCTCGCTCCTCGAGGGGCGGGCTCACCCGCGCCTCTACTCCCACTACCGCGAGCTGTTCTGGGAGTGCCGGGCCCTCTTCCCGGCCTTCGCCCCCGCGCCGGGGCCGGAGGTTGGCGAGGGAAGTGGCATCTGGACGTCCAGCCTGCGCGGCGAGCGGGTCTTCGCCTGGGCACGGCAGACCGCGCGCCTCGACCTGCGTACGGAAGAGCCCGGAACCTACCGGCTGGCGGCCCGCCTCCTCCTGCGGCCGGGGGACGTGCTGAGCGTCGTCCAGGCCGGGGGCCCCCTCCTCTCGGTGCCCAGGAACCGCCCCGACGAGGGCCCGGAGAGCCTGGCGCTGACGCTGCGCCTGCCGCGGGGCAGGAGCGAGATCGAGCTGCGGTCGAGCCTCCCGGAGGTGCTCCTCGACCCCGACCGGGACCAGGTCGGGGCGTTCGGCCTCTTCCTGCCCGTGCTGCTGTATCGCCAAGGAGACGCAGAAGGCGCGGCCTTGCCGCCGCCGTAGCGCGAGTATCCCTCAGCTGCCTTTGTCCCGGGCCTTTCGGGGCGCGTAAGAGCTTACCCCCAGCGTAAGCGCTCGCCGCGTGCCCCCGCTCAGAAAGCCCGGGAAACAGAGCCAATCGTCCACCTTCCGGATCGGCACGCCTGTTGCCTGCACCTTGACAAGGGAAGGAGGAGACCATGCGTCGTGTCGACAGGCGTGAGTTCGCCCGGGAGGCGAGCCTCGCCTTCCTGAGCGGCGTCACCGTGACCGTGAGCGGCTGTGGAGGGGGTGGAGGGAGCGGAGGGAGCGGAGACTACTCGAGTCCGACCACCGTCACACCCCCGGCCACGGGCACGGGGGACGAGGTCGGCCAGATCTCGGGCAACCACGGGCACGAGGCGATCATCCGCGCGGCCCTGCTCATGGCGGGCGGGGACCTGCAGTTGGACATCGCGGGCCAGGCCGGACACTCCCACCTCATCACCCTGCCCGCGGCCGCCGTGATCGACGTCCGGAGTGGGAGGCCGGTCGCGGTCGACTCGACGAGCACGGACGCAGCGACCGGCGGCGGTGTGCATTCCCACACGGTGACTTTCAACGCCGAGAGCACCGAACCACCCATCCGGTACTGAGGGCGGGGGATGCATGGGGCCTCCGGTCCCGCGGTGGCGCCCCGTGCATTCGGTTCGTAAGCAGGCCCCCACACTGTATTAAACCAAGTCTAATTAAGTCGCGTGGACGATCGCGATTTCGATTGACACGACCAACTTAAGTTTACTATAGTAGTTAACTGTCTGAGGGGTCTTTCGGATCATCTTAAGTCAGCATGGTTATCTGGAGTGTCCCTTGGCCACGACAACCAAGGAGGTCCCAATGTTTGCACGCAAAGTCTCGATGCATCTGAAGCCCAATAGCGCTGCTGAGCTCACGCGGCGGCTCGAGAAGGAGATCATTCCCATGCTTCGAAAGCAGAAGGGGTTTCAGGACGAGATCAACTTCATCACCACCGCCGGCACCGATGCCTTCGCCATCAGTTTGTGGGACCGGACGGAGGATGCGGAAGCCTACAACCGTGGAACCTATCCACAAGTCGCGAAGCTCCTGGCCACGGTCGTCGAGGGAACTCCTCGGGTCGAAACGTATGAGGTTTCCAACTCGACCTTCCACAAGATCCCCGCTGCCGTAACACCCCCGAGCCAGTAAGCCTTTCCGTTCTGAGGGGGCGGACCCATCCGCCCCCCCAGTTCTCCGGCGCCGTCCTCTGATTGTAAGGAGACAGACCATGATGAAAGTGCGTCCGCTTCACGACCGCCTGCTGGTTCGCCGCATCGAAGAGAAGGAGACGGCCAAGGGAGGGATCATCATCCCCGACACGGCCAAGGAGAAGCCCCAGGAGGGCGAGGTCCTGGCCGTGGGCAACGGCAAGATCCTCGACAACGGCACCAAGATCGCGCTCGATGTCAAGGTGGGCGACAAGATCCTCTTCGGGAAGTACACCGGGACCGACATCAAGATCGACGGCGAGGAAGTCCTGATCCTCCGCGAAGACGAAGTCCTGGCCGTGCTGGCGTAGTCCTCCCAAGAACACACTGAGGAAGTAGGCAAGAACATGGCAAAGCAGATCACGTACGGCGACGAGTCCCGGCAGTCGATCCTCCGCGGCGTCAACCGCATGGCGGACGCGGTCAAGGTGACCCTCGGCCCCAAGGGCCGCAACGTCGTCCTCGACAAGAAGTTCGGCTCCCCCGTCATCACCAAGGATGGGGTCACGGTGGCGAAGGAGATCGAGCTGAAGGAGCCCCTCGAGAACATGGGGGCGCAGATGGTCCGCGAGGTCGCGAGCAAGACCTCCGACGTGGCCGGTGACGGCACCACGACCGCGACGGTGCTCGCCCAGGCGATCTACCGCGAGGGGAGCAAGAACGTGACCGCCGGCGCCAACCCGATGGCCCTGAAGCGCGGCATCGAGAAGGCCGTGGCGGCCGTGACCGAGGAGCTGAAGAAGCTCAGCCGGCCTGTCAAGGGCAAGATGATCGCCCAGGTGGGCACCATCTCGGCGAACACCGACGAGACCATCGGGAACATCATCGCCGAGGCCATGGAGAAGGTCGGGAAGGACGGCGTCATCACCGTAGAGGAAGCGAAATCGATGGAGACCTCGCTCGAGGTCGTGGAGGGCATGCAGTTCGACCGCGGCTACCTCTCCCCCTATTTCGTGACCGACCCCGAGCGGATGGAGTGTGTGCTCGAGAACGCCCTCGTGCTGATCCACGAGAAGAAGATCTCGAGCATGAAGGATCTCCTCCCCGTTCTGGAGCAGGTCGCGAAGCTCGGCCAGCCGCTGCTCATCGTCGCCGAGGACCTGGAAGGTGAAGCCCTGGCCACCCTGGTCGTGAACAAGCTCCGCGGGACGCTCAGCGTGGCCGCGGTGAAAGCGCCGGGCTACGGTGACCGGAGGAAGGCCATGCTCGAGGACATCGCGATCCTCACCGGCGGCAAGGCCATCACCGAGGACCTCGGCATCAAGCTCGAGAACATCAAGCTCGACGACCTCGGCAAGGCCAAGAAGATCACCATCGACAAGGACAACACGACGCTCGTCGAGGGCGCCGGCAAGGCCAAGGACATCGAGGGCCGGGTCAAGCAGCTCCGCACCCAGGTCGAGGAAACCACCTCCGACTATGACCGCGAGAAGCTCCAGGAGCGGCTCGCGAAGCTGGTCGGCGGCGTGGCCGTGATCAAGGTTGGGGCCGCGACCGAGACCGAGATGAAGGAGAAGAAGGCCCGCGTCGAGGACGCGATGCACGCCACCAAGGCGGCCGTCGAGGAGGGGATCGTCCCCGGCGGCGGTGTCGCTCTCTTGCGCTGCGTCAAGGCCGTGGAGGGCGTGAAGGCCGAGGGCGACGAGGCCGTGGGTGTGAGCATCATCAAGCGCGCCCTGGAGGAGCCACTGCGCCTCATCGCCGCCAACGCCGGTCACGAAGGGGCCGTGGTCCTGGGCAAGGTCCGGGAGATGAAGGCGGATGAGGGCTTCAACGCCCTCACGGAGAAATACGAGAACCTGGTCGACGTCGGCGTGATCGACCCGACCAAGGTCGTCCGCTCCGCCTTGCAGAACGCGGCGTCCATTGCGTCGCTGCTGCTCACCACCGAGGCCATCATCTGTGAGATCCCGAGTGAGAAGGCTGAAAGCGGGATGGGCGGGATGCCCCAAGGTGGCGGCGGGATGTACTGATGCCATTGACGCCTTGCGGCTCCCCCCGGGGGAGCCGCAAGGCGGGATGAACCGCCCGCGGGCCGGCTCGAGGGTGGCGACACAGACCGTGGCGCCAAGGGAATCGCCAAGGGTATGAAGAGGAGAACGTAGATGAGAACAAAGACCTTGTTCCTGGTTGCCACCGTGGCCGCGGGCGTCGTCCTCGGCCCGCTACCAGCGGCGTCGGCAGAGACCCAGTACGGGACCCGCGACCGGCCCCTCGAGACTCAGCGCTACGAGACCCTGCGTGCCCTGGCCCACCACCTCGACGAGACCGCCCGAGGCGCGCTCGAGGGCGCCACCGACGACGCGCAGCACGGAGCGTCGTCCGCAGCGAGGTTTCTGTCGTCGATCCGCTCCTTCGCGCGAGGCGTCGACGACTTCCGCCGCATGGTGGACAACTACCAGACGTTGCCCTTCGAAGTGCCCGGGGAAGTGGACGATCTCACGACCCGGGCGCACCAGGTGAACGACCGCATCCGCTCCGCCCCCGCCCTGGAGAATACCTACGATGATTGGGAAGCCGTTCTCGACGTCCTGGAGCGGATGAGGCTGCTCGTGGCTGGACGTGAGGTCGAGGTGCCCGCCACTCACGTGGTCGCGGCGCTGTCGGGCTCGCGCCTCCAGGAGTTCCGCCAGCTCGCGCATGAGGTCGACAGCAGCGCCACCGGGGCTCACGAGAGGGCGAGGCGAGACGTAAGGAACTACCCGGACCGCGGCCGGCAGTTCCTGGGGGAGCTGAACTACTTCGCGGTGCGGAGCCGCGATCTCTACCACCGGGCGAACACGGGCCAGGTCAACCCGCAGCAGATCGGCCCCGTCGTCGACCTCCTCCTGGAGGAGGCCCGTCAGGCGGATCGCAGTATGCGGGACGCTCGGGTGTTCACCTCGGTCTGGGACGACTCGGGCTGGACGATCACCAGGCTAGAGCGAATGGCCAGCCTCGTGCGGTCCTGTCACGCCTGCGACCGGCCCATCTCCCGGTAGAGCCAGGCCTTCGGGCCCGCAACCTGGTCGAGCGGACGAGGGGCTTCCGCTCCACCCCCTCAGTGGACCTTCTTCGCCTTCTTGGTGAGGTAGTCCATGAGCACGTACTGCCCGAGGCTGCAGGGGGTCGTGAAGTCCATGCTCCCCCCCGGTCGGACACGTGGTAGAGAGAGTCAAGCGGCCCGCCGCAGGCTCACTTTGTACACCTTCGCTCACGTCTGGTTTAATGGCTCCCTCGAAGGCGCTTTCCATGCTCGAATTCCTCAAGCGGGCTTTTCCCCTGCAACGCGGGGACCTCTCGCGAGGGACCCTCCTCGTCGCCTACCTCTTCTTCATCATCAGCGCCTACCAGGTGGCCCGTGTGGCGCGGGACGCCCTCTTCCTCGGGCAGTTCCCGGCCGAGCTGCTGCCGTACGCGGACATCACCGTGTTCGCCCTGGTCGGTGTGGTGATGGGCGCCTACATTTCGATCGGCGAGCGGGCGGGGCTTCGTCGGACCCTCATCGGGAGCCTCGTGGTGTTCGGCCTGAGCGGGCTCGCGTTCGCCGCCCTCGACAACTGGATGAGCCCGACCTGGCTGTTTCCTTTCTTCTATGTCTGGGTGGGGATCTTCGGGGTGCTGGCCCCCGCCCAGGGGTGGACCCTCGCCAACTACGTGGTGACGCCCCGGGAGGCGAAGCGGCTGTTCGGCCTGGTGGCAGCCGGGGCCTCCCTCGGTGCGACGTTCGGGGCCTTTCTCACGAGGGCGGTGACCAGGCGGGTGGGCGCCGACAGCCTCCCGATCCTGATGGCCGTCCTGGTCCTCATCGCCGCCGTGATCGTCGAGATCCTGTGGCGTCGCCGGCCCGCCGGGCTCGCCGACCTCGAGCCGGACGTGGGGAAGGAGAAGACCTCGAAGGGCCTCCGGGAGAGCCTGCGCGTCGTCGTCGACTCCCCCTATCTGCGGGCGATCGCCGGCGTGATCGGCCTTGCCTCCTTCGTCACCTACCTCATCGGGTGGCAGTTCAAGGCAATCGTGCAGCAGTCCATCCTGGGCACGGCGGGGGCGGAGGGCCGCGCGGACGCACTCGCCTCCTTCATCGCCACCTTCGAGGGGGCGGCCGGCATCGCCTGTCTCTTCACCCAGGTCCTCCTGACCGCCGGTCTCCTCCGGCGGTTCGGGCTACGCACGGTTCTCTTCGCCTTGCCGATCGGTCTCTTCGCCGGATCCCTGGGGCTGCTCGTCTTCGGCGGCACCGTGATGGCGGTCCTCGTCCCCCGAGCCATCGACCGGGTGGTCCGCTACTCCATGGAGCGCCCCGCGGTGGAGCTTCTCTACCTGCCGGTGCCCCTCACCGTGAAACTGCCCGCAAAAACCTTCATCGACACCGTGGTGTGGAGGGTGGGGGACGCCGGCCTCGGCGGGCTCACCGTGCTCGCCGTCGTGACCCTGGGAGGGCTGACCGCGGTGCAGCTCACGTGGGTGACGCTTCCGCTGGTCGGGCTGTGGCTCGCCGCCGCCGCCGGGGCCTACCGTCTCTATCTCTCGACGCTCCGAAAGAGCCTGCAGCAGCACGTCCTGGACCTCGACCAGGCGTCGACCCCGCCCCTGGACAAAGACACGAGCGAGATGCTCGCCAGCCGCCTCGAGGCCCCCGACCCCGAGGAGATCCTGTACGCGCTGGATCTCATGGAGAAAGGTCCGCTCCAGGCCGCCCACCCGGCGGTCCGGGGCCTGCTCAAGCACCCGGCGGCCGAGGTGCGCCAGCGCGCGCTGGAGGTCTTCGTGTCGGCGGGCGACCGGACCGTCCTCGAAGACGTCGAGTCCCTCCTGGGAGATCCCAGCCTCGAGGTGAGGACGGAGGCGCTCCTCTACCTCGCCCGCTACGCCGACATGGATCCCGTGACCCGTGCGCAGGAGATGGGAGGCTTCAGCGACGCCGCCCTCCGCGGCGCGATCATCTCCGTCCTCGCCCGGCTCGGAAGCGACCACGTCGACTCGGCTCGGCTGGCCTTCGAGGCCATGGTCGCGGACGAGGGACCGGGGGCGAAGGAGTCGCGTCTCGAGGCGGCCCGCCTGGCCGAGCGCCTGCCCGTGGTGTTCGAGGAGCCTTTGAGGCGGCTCATCCAGGACGAGGATCCCGAGGTCGCCGGCGTTGCGATCCGGGCCGCCCGGCGGCACGGGGGCGGGCCGTTCGCCGAGGATCTCGTCACGCGCCTGGCCGATCGTGCCTTCCGCGAAGAGGCCTGGGGCGCCCTCGCCGGCGCCGGCGCCGCCGCCTGCCAGGCCCTGGCGAGGGCCCTCGAGGATCCGCAGCCCGCCCCCGAGGTCCTGCGCGCGGCGCCGGAGATCCTGGAGCAGATCGGGACCGACGAGGCGGTGGGGGTCCTGGCCGGCCACCTCCTGAAGGGCAACGCCGAGTTCCGACTTCACGTCTTGAAGGTGCTCGGACGGATGCGGGCCCGGCGGCCCAAGCTGGTCATCGATCCCCTGGCACTCGAGGCAGTCATCGGGGCCGAGATCCTCGGCCACTACCGCTCGTACCAGATCCTCGGGGCCCTCGAGCTGTCGACCCTCGAGCAGGAGCCCACGACCCGCAACCTGCGCGTGGCCATGCTCGAGGAGCTGGAGCGGGTCTTCCTGCTGCTGGGCCTTCTCCACCCGGGGATCGACTTCCGGGCCGCCTGGGAGGGACTGCGCTCCGGCAACGCCGTGCTCCACGACCAGGCCCTCGATCTCCTCGAGAGCGAGCTCCGGCCCGAGATGCGCAGCCTCCTCGTGCCCCTGGTCGATCCGGTGGTCCACGGTGCGGAGCGCATGCGGCTTGCGGAGAAGCTCTCGGGCACGCCGGTCGACAGCCCGGAGGAGGCGGTGAAGGCGCTCGCAAGCACCGGGGACCCCTGGCTCAAGGCGTGCGCGGCTTACGCCATCGGAGCCCTCGGCTTGCGCGAGCTCGAGGGGTACCTCGCCGAGTGGCGGCAAGACCCCGACCCGCTGCTGAGGGAGACCGTCCGCCAGGCCCGAGAGCAGCTCGATTCCTGACCCCGATCATCGCGAGCCTGCCGATCGCCGGTGCGGACGTCCGGCTGTTCCCGGCGTCCGGCCTGCCCTCAGTGGACTTTCTTCACCTTCTTGGTGAGGTAGTCCATGAGCACGTACTGCCCGAGGCTGTAGGGGGTGGTGAAGTAGGCCTTGCCCCGGCACATCTCGGTGACCTTCTTCACGAAGGCCACGAGGTCGCGGTCGCGGGCGAGCATGAAGGTGTTGACCATGATCCCCTGCCGCCGGCAGTTGGCGACTTCCTTCAGTGTCAGCGCGACGACTCGCGGGTCGAGACCGAAGGGGTTGCGGTAGATCCTCCCGTCGGCCTCGGTGAGGGCGGAGGGCTTGCCGTCGGTGATCATCACGATCTGCTTCATGTCCTTCCTCTCGCGCAGCAGGATCCGCTGCGCGAGGCGCAGGCCCTCGCGGGTGTTCGTGTAGTAGGGGCCCACCCGTACCCGCGCGAGCTGCGAGACCGGCACCTGCTCCGCGGAGTCGTGGAAGACCACGAGGTGCAGGCTGTCGCCGGGGTACTGCGTCCTCAGCAGGTGCGAGAGGGCGAGAGCGACCTTCTTGGCGGGGGTGAAGCGGTCCTCGCCGTAGAGGATCATGCTGTGCGAGCAGTCGAGCATGACCACGGTCGCGCAGGAGGACTGGTACTCGGACTGGCGGATCTGGAGGTCCTTGTAGTCGACCTCGAGGGGGACTTTCAGCCCCTCGCGGGCGATGGCGTTCAGGAGCGTGCCCGAGACGTCGAGGTTCATCGTGTCCCCGAACTCCCAGTCCTTCGACGGGCCCGAGGCCTCGATCCCCGTCGAGAGATCCCGCGTGTCGTGCCGGCCGAAGGAGGACTTGCCCACCGCGCCCAGGAGGTCCCGCAGCGCCCGGTAGCCGAGGAAGTCCAGCGCCTTCTGCGTGAGCTCGAAGCGCACGGGCGGGCCCGCTTCCCCGAGCGCCCCCCCGCCCGTGGGGTCGTGGAAGGGCTGGGCCTCGCTCGTCTTCAAGTAACCCTCGC
>Ga0209641_10003681_pt1 | contig 12845 bp, 15 predicted proteins | sample RifCSP16_1_FD_184022 | JGI IMG/M metagenome (GOLD analysis project Ga0209641, IMG submission 184022) | Soil microbial communities from Rifle, Colorado - Rifle CSP2_sed 16_1 (SPAdes) (version 2) | ecosystem: Environmental > Terrestrial > Deep subsurface > Rock core/Sediment | place: Rifle...
TTATAGCGAAGATATTACCCCAGAAGATGTTAAGCAGTTATATTTTTTAAATCCTTTTTCTCAAAGCTATGTTGAAGTATTTCCAAATAGAAATAGTAGCGGTTTTATTGAAAGTGATCAAATTAATGCAATGGGGGATGAAGGATTTTTAGGAATTCGTGATGATCCCTTCCTCTCCCATATCACTGCATGGGTTTATTTCGATAAATCAGGAACATTTAAATTTAGAAATGTAATCGGAGGACAAGAAGGAAGTTTTATAGATATACAATCTTATGATCCTTTATTAGACGGATGGAACTTTCTTGGAATAATGCCTGGTCTATTTGCTGATTTTGAGGGAAATACTGGAAATTCATTTACTCTAAATAATATAAAAGGGACATGCAATATAGAAAAAGCATATTTCTTTGGAGGAGATGTCGAAAATACTAATGAATGGGTTGAGATTAGCGTAAATGACCCTGTTTCTAGAGAAGATATATTTAAGACATTGGCAGTTAAGGTTACAAGCAATTGTCTTTTAGGGAAAATAGATCCACAAAGGGTCTGTGTTGCTAGCTCAGGCATTCCCAATTTGTATGTTAAAGGAACTGTTACAGTTTATGATGCGGGTGGGAATGTTATTGAGTCCAAAAATGATACCTGCGATGAGAAATTCTATTGTGTTTTTGGATTAAATAGGGTTAACTATTATGAGGGGAGAAATATAGCCAGCTTTTCAACTTCCCAAACGCCTGATTCATGGGGAACTTGCCAAGATGGTCTCTGGACAAGGAGCATATAAAAATGAATAAACAAACATTATACTGGATTATTGGAATTTTGATAGCTTTGGCCCTACTTGGGGTTTATTCTTTGCTTTCTGGCAATGGTGGAGCATCTAGCACTATTTCAAGCCCACCCCCATTACCCTCTTAATCTTTAGACACCCTTATAGAATGGAACCTAACACAGGAATACAAAACCGAGGTTCAGAGCCCACCAACAATAAAAACGATGAAGAGCCAGAAGAGAGACTTCCGATAACCAAGATTCTTTTTTTCTCTTTCCTATCATTGGCAATATTAGGATTAATTTTTTTTTCGGTTTATTTTTTTATGATTCAGGAAAAAGAAGGGGAAAATCCCAGACAGAGTACGGCCTGTTCTAATCTAGGAATAATATTCAACCAAATGAACTGCTCTTACATACAAAACAGAACCCGTTATGAAATCAATCTGTCTTTTTTAGTTGATGAAGGAAATATGAGTTTCTCAAACCTTTTTTACATCATGTCTTTCCAAAGCGGAAACCCCTCTTCTGATGAAGTCTCAACACTTTCTTTAAACGATATAGAGAAGATAAATTTTACATCTATAAGAGCGCCTAATGAATTTCATTTAATTGGAAACTTTATCACAGAAGATTCTTGCTTTTCCCAGACCGTTTCCTGTGTTTCTCTTGGAGTGATTGAAGAACCACCAGAAGGAGTGATTGAAGAACCACCAGAAGAAGAGGAGCAGGGTTCTGATGTAATTCCACCTCCACCACCATTGCCTAGTTAATTAATATTTTAAACAGCGCATTAATCATCTCGTCTTAAACTCAACAACATCCAAATCCTTTAACTCGTGATGCAACCCAACAATCTGGCCAGGGAACTTTGAACTTGGGCCCCAGATCTTTGTTTCCTTAATTATTGACGAATTATGAAAAATCTTTTTTGCTACGTCAGATACTGTTGAATTTGGATTTAAAATTAAGGGATTGTCTGATTTTGGTTTTCCAGGCTCTTTTGTATATACTCTTATTTTACCGAAGCATTGGAAAATCTTTTCTTTAAGTTCCAAAATCCCCGAGCCATTTTCTGTGTTGATAACAGAAAAAGTTAATTTTTTGCCCTTGAGAGTGGATTCTATTCGCCTTTCGTTTATTTCACCTTTATTATTAAAAATAATTAATTTTCTTCCATGGCTCTTGTCTAATTGTAAGAGTATTTTGTTAATATCATCCAAGGCAACTATCATGATGAGAATAACATCTGCGCTGTTTACAAGCCCGGAATCATAATACTCTGAACCAAGAGCAGGAATTTCAATTAACTGTATGTTTGTTCCGGAATACTTCATCATGCCGACTATCGGATGTTTTGTTGTGAATTCGTAGCTGGCTATTTCTGGCTTAACGTTTGTTAGCTCGGCAAGCAAAGAACTTTTGCCAGAATTAGTAAAACCAACAATAACCGCCTGAAGTTCCTCCTTTTTTATCCCTGGTTTTCCCGAACCCCTTGAGGTTTTCTTGATATTTTCTATTTTTTTCTTAAGTTTGATGTACCTTGTCTTGAGATTTGCCAGCATCTTTTCTGATGATTTGTGCTTTGGACATTCGCGAATCATTTCCTCTAACCAATGGAGCTTATCTTCATTTGTCTGAGCACCGAGAAACATTGCCTGCGCTTTCTGATATTGGGGGGATTGATTAGTAGAGGCCATTGTAAGTTGGTTTCATACAACTTTTAAATATAACCAACTTAAAAAATTAATGGATAAAAGGCAGATTGTAAAAAAAGTCATGGAAAAACAGGAGCTTAAAGAAATTCCCATAGAAGATGCTGAGATGGCTCTTGCTCTTTGTTTTAAGAAAAACGGTTCTGATGAAGAAAACATTGAATGCACCCGCGAGATTTTGCATAATGCTTATGGAGCATTTGGAAGCAGAAAGCTTCTTGTTGTTTCAAGAAAAGAAAAAGAACCAGAATGGATTTTAAGAAAACATTTGTCAACAAGAGAAAGACTGCCGCATTATAAAGACATCTACAAAAGAATACTTGGAAAATTTAAAGGAACAATATTTGATCTTGGCGCAGGAGTAAATGGATTTTCAATAGGGTTTATTCCTGAAAACAGATATATAGGAATTGAAGGGATTGGACAACTTGTCAATTTGATGAATAATTACTTCAAAAAGCAAAGATATAATGCAAGGGCAATTCACCTAAGCCTATTTGAATTGGAAAAAGTAAAAGATTTAATAAAAAAAGAAAAAGGAAAGAAAATAATATTTTTGTTTAAGGTGCTGGATTCTTTAGAGACTCTAAAAAGAGATTACTCAAAAGAATTATTGACCGAAATTGTTCCATTGGCAGATAAGGTCATTGTAAGTTTTGCAACCAGAAGCATGATAAAAAGAAGGAAATTTAAAGCAGGCAGAAATTGGATAATTGATTTTATTCGGGAAAATTTCAAGATAACAGATGATTTTGAAACTGCCGGAGAGAGGTATCTTATTCTACAAAAGTAAAATTTATATATAATTTATTCCTGGTTAAATAAGAATGCCATTGCCAAATCCACAGACACAGCAACCACAACAACAAACGCCTGTGTTTAATATGCCCCAACCACAGCAGCAGATTCAACAACCCCCTATGGCTCAACCTGAAGGGCAACAGCCCGCGCAGCCCGAAAAGAAAGGCCACTGGAAAAAATGGCTTGTAATTTTACTCGTAATCATTGTTGCCACAGGCCTTGGATATTATCTTTTGGCATAATAAACTTTTTTATCAAGCACCAAATTTATAAGTTTACTTTTATAATATATCTTATGCCTCCAAAATTCTACAGAAAGGTTCTGAAAAACGGAATGACAATCATCTTTGAAAAAAGAAGCCTGCCTGTTGTAAGTGTTGCATTTGCTGTGAGGTACGGGGGGATTAATGAAAAAGCTCATGAGAGGGGAATAGCGCATTTTATAGAGCACCTTCTTTATAAGGGGACAAAAAACAGGACGCATAAGCAAATCTCAGAAGAAATCGAAAAAAACGGGGGAATTCTCAATGGATTTACAGAAGAGACAATAACTGCATTTTGGTGCAAGATGCCATCAAATAAACTAAAAATTGCCCTTGATGTAATTGGAGACATGGTAAGAAATCCTTTATTTGATGAGAAAGAAATGAACAAAGAGAGAAAAGTCATTTTTGAAGAAATGAAAATTTATCATGATTCCCCAAGACACTATGTACTTGATAAAATCCAGAATCACTTATACGAATCTCCTTTAGGAATATCTTTAATAGGGACGCAAAAAACCCTTAATGCAGTCACGAGAGAAAAAATGGCCAGGAAATTCAGAGAAGTTTATAATCCAAATAACCTGATTCTTTGTGTTGTCGGAGATGCAGAAATTAATGAACTTGTGCATTTCTGCGAAAAGAATTTTGGAAATAAAAAAGGAAAAATTCCAAAATTAAAAACAAGAGAACACAACAAATCAACAATTGAAAAGCGAAAAGGGATAGATCAAGCAAATCTTATCTTGGCTTTCCATGCCCCATTATCAAAAGACAAAAGAGCCTATGCTGCAAAAGTTCTGATGAATCTTATGGCCAATGGATTATCTTCAAGGCTTTTCCGTGAGATAAGGGAAAAGAGAAACATGGCTTATTCTGTCCTTGGAGATGTTGCCAGCAACAAGAATTTTTCTTATTGCTATGTTTATGCGGGAGTAATGAAGGAGAATGTGGAAAAAGTGAAAAAAATGATACTTGAAGAATTTAAGAAAGTTTCAAAAGAACTAACAGAAAAGGAACTTTCCCAATCAAAAGAACAGGCTGTTGGCAACTACAAAATCTCGATGGAAAGTTCTGATGGCCAGATGGCTCAGCTTCTTCTGTCAGAAGTTGATGATAGTTTTAAAGAATTCTACGAATTTGAAAAAAATATAAGGGCTGTGAAACTTGATGATGTAAAGAAACTTGCCAAGATAAAAAAGTACAGTTTCTTTGCTCTTGTGCCAGAATAATTTTAACAATAAAAACAATTGATTGAGATTAGAGTGGATTATCTTAAAGTTATATATTTTAACCGTAATTAAATAAAATTTTGGATTAGACAATTTTATAAATTAACAATCTTTAAATAAATCATGAACAAGAAACTTTTACTGCTGATATTGTCTGATGTATTGATATTAAGCAGTTTCGGACTTATTGGCCCGATTTTTGCGATATTCATAATTGAAAATTTGGAAGGGGGAAGCATAGTGGCGGCAGGACTTTCAACAACAATTTTCCTTGTCGTCAAATCAGCTGTACAAATGCCTCTTTCCAAGTACTTCATTGATAAGGAAAAGCATAAGACACGCTCTCTTTTATTAGGAACTCTTCTTATCATTGCCGTGCCTTTTATTTATATTGCCGCCAAAAGTGTTTACGCAATTTATTTGGCTCAAGCAATATATGGGTTGGGGGCTGCGATGGCATATCCATCATGGTTTAGCCTTTTTACAACATATATGGATAAGAAACACAAAGGATTTGAGTATACTCTCTGGAGCACAAGCATCGGTGTTGGAACAGCACTTACGGCATATTTCGGAGCGAAAATAGCAGATGTACTCGGATTTAAGACTCTATTCTTAGTTGTTGGCATTGTGGCTTTAATGGGGTTTGTTCTTTTGATTGTTCTTGACAGGATTGATGGCAGAAGCGGAAAACCAAACATACAATATCCCCTTAAACACAGAATCAAGAAATAAGATGAGGGTTTTTGTTTCTACAGACATTCCGGACAATATAAAAAAAGAAATAAGAAAAATTCAGGAGAAAATACCAGAATTTAAGGGAAAGATTACAGAGACAGAGAATTTGCATCTGACACTCAAATTTTTAGGATGGGTTGATGAAAAAGAAATTGATAAAATAAAAGAGAGGTTGAGAGAAGTTAAGATAAAAAAATTTGAGGCAGAAATTGATTCTCTTGGCTTTTTTTATCCGCGAATTATCTGGCTGCACTTAACCAATGTAGATTCTCTGCAAAAAGCAGTTGATGATTCTCTTGTTCCTTTATTTGATAGGGAGGAGAGATTTATGTCACACTTAACTATTGCACGAGTTAAAGAAGTTAACGACCGGAAAGAGTTCAAGAACATGTTGGGCAGAATTAATGTTAAAAATATAAAATTTGAGGTTAAAAATTTCAGGCTTAAGAAATCAACTTTAACAGGAAAAGGCCCTATTTATGAAACACTTGAAGAGTATTCTTTGATATAATAAAGGTTATAAATAAGATATTTCTTGCGATATTTTATGGGAGATTTTACTTTAAGGGATTTTGCCGAGACTTATGTTGGTGTGGCACTAGAGGCGGCCCGGAATAATCCTACGATGAATGCTTTCTATATTTATGTTTATACTGAGGTGGCTAAAAGAACAGGGCTCTCTTCAGAAGACGTCAAATATCTTCATCATCCTTTTCATTGGACTCTTTTTTTAGAACAAAATCACCCTCTCGAGATGATTGATTCCCCAAAATCAAATGGAGATTCCAGGGCCAGAATTAAAAAAGACGCCGATGTTTCCCCTGATTTAATTTCAAGGATTCTGGAAAAGCATGGCATAATGCTTGAAGAGAGATTCAGGAAAATTTCTGATAATCAAACAGCTAGTATTCCTGCTCGATAATCTTCTTGACTGTTTCTGCTTTTTTTCCAAGGATTTTTTTCAAATTATCAAAGTCGGAATTTATTGTGCCTTTTATTGTCTTGAATTCTTTCAGGAGCTTTCTCGCTGTTTTTGGGCCTATGCCCGGAAAACCTTCTAAGATAAACTGAAGCTGCTCTTTTTTATTCATCGATTTCTTTTTTGCATTTAATGGAATTTCACTTTGCTTTTTCCTGGAAAGAACAGAGAGAAACTTTGCAGTATCTTCATAATTTTTTGTGAAGATTATTGGAACTTTATATTTCAGAAGAATTGAGAGGAGAAAACCCCTGATAGAATTTGGATGCATGCCTATTTTTTCCCCAGAGAAATCATCCGAGTAAAGTTCCTGCTCATCAATGCCCTCTATTATTAATAATCTGTCTTTATATTGCTGAAGATCCTCGAGCTGGTTAACAAGCCTTCTTGATTTCATTGAATTAATAAAATCTGAAATGGTTTTCCTTTCTATCGCAACATTATTTACGATATAATCAGCAACTTTCAACTCTTTGGTTTCTGTTTCAATGCCGAGAGAAGCCAGTTCTGCAATGACAAGAGAATTTTTTTCACGGTAATCTGCTACAATCTTCGGCTTTTCCGGGATTTTTTGTTTTTTTCTGGAAAAAATGTTAAAAAGAGGTTTCATTTTTATCCTAATTTTTTTTGGAGTTCTGAAACTCCCTTGTTTTTTAAATCCTCTTTAATGGAACTAATTGCAGAATTCATTCTCTTTTCTTTTGCCTTTGAAGCATAGAAATATGCCTCGTCTCTTGTCTTTTTTGTTATTAATACTATCAGTTTCCCAGGCATTAATCTTGCTGTTCTTCCTGCTCTCTGGATTGCCCTTATTGCACTCGGGACAGGCTCGTAAAAAATTACCGCATTGACTTCGGGAATGTCAAGACCTTCTTCTCCTATTGATGTTGCACAGAGAACATTGATCAATCCATTAGAAAAATCCTCTATGGTCTGCCTTTGCTCTTTTTGGCTTAAGCCAGAGACGCCATCTTCGTCACTTTTTATTGCCTGCCCCACAAAAACCCTGGCTTTCATTCCGGGTATGCTGTTTAATGCTTTGCAAAGGGTTCTTCCTGTTTCCCTGAACTGAGAAAAGACAATTATTTTTGCTTTTTCATTTTCCATAAACTCTCTTATTATTATTTCTCTGAGAGCATCCACTTTTGGATGCTCATCACCTTGTGCAAGAAGCTCATTGGAAGTTACAAATGCAAAATTAAATTCCGGCTTTGTAACAAGCTTTACAACTCCTTTATTCTGTTTTTTTGCGGCCTGATTAAATAATTCCCTAAGATATTTATTAAAGCCATGAAGGGTCTGGGTTTCAAGAAGTTCAAGAGCATGCTGCAGTTTGACTGCCTGGGCACATGCACTCACGGCCAGGAGATTATTGAAATTCTTGTTTCCCTTGGCAATGCTGAGGAAAAGCCTTTTTTGAAGATTTATTAATTCTGTTTTGCTTGCCATTCCGTAAAAAACTTTTCTGTTTCTTAGTTCATCAACATATCCCTGAAAAAGCCTGAGAAGAGCGACCTTTATTCTGTTATGCTTTTCAGGCAGTTCCAGAAAAACCTTCTCAAAGGTAAGCTCCTGAAGATAAAAAGCAACGTCGGGGCTTTCCCTTGTCCGCAGTTCAACCTCTTCTATAAAAAGATTTTTGCATATTTCCTTTATTTTTCCCAATTCTGCGCCCGGGGAAGCAGTTAAGCCGAGAATTCTCGGATGCTTCGCTTTTTCCATATACTTATTCGCGACGTAATTGTAGGAATAATTTCTAAAACACCTGTGGGCCTCGTCTTCTATTAAAAGACAAACATCTTCAAGGCTATACAGCCCTTTTTCCACATCATTTGCAACACATTGCGGAGTTGAAAAGATAATATCTGAAGTTTCCCAGAGCTCTTTTCTTTTTTCAGGGGGAACAGAGCCTGTAAATAATTCCAGAGAGCCAAAAAGCTCTGTAAGATTTTGTTTAAAATAAAAAAGATGCTGCTCTGCTAAAGGCCTCGTTGGCGCCAAAAAAACAACTTTTTTCCCGGGAAATTCTTTCATGCGCTCGACAGCCAGCATCAATGCAATAAGAGTTTTCCCCAGGCCTGTAGGAAGCACAACGAGACAGTTTTTTTTAACGCATGTTTCAAATATCTTTTTCTGGTACTCTCTTGGCTTAATATTGGGCAAAAACTCATTCATTTTTTATCACCTTTTTTATTTAATGCTTTTTAATTAGTTATAGCTTATTTATAATATTATAATCTCGGCTTTTTCATATATAACATCATATTTTGCCTATTACACTTTACCATTAAATACTTTATGGGGTTAATGGAGAAGATTAGATCTTAATGAAATTCTTATTTGCTCTTTACAGCATATACTGCAAGAACAGCAGAGCAAAGGACAAGAAGAAGCCCGATGAGTGCAATGGGATTGAAAGAAGGCTGGCCGTTTAGGACTGCATTTCCCGTAAAACCTCCTCTGTCTACAAAGAGGAAACCTGTCAAGAACATAATAACTGCCAGTATGCCTGTTATACCCTTACTTCTTGCCAAACCTTTTTTTTCCATTATATTATTTATTCTTTCTGTTTATATTCTTTTTTACTTTTAACTTTTAATCTGCACAAAGGACAGGGTATTCTATATATCCATTTATTACTTCTGTGCTGCACTTAAAAGGGTTGTTGTTTTCTTCACAATAACCATTAACTTGTAATTTATCTCCTGATTTGTAATTATTAGCGAACTCTATATAGCCACTATTAAGCTCACCATCAGAGTTTCTTCCATCATATATACATCTTCCTTCACATTGAGAAGAATTTGTGCAAGACTGCCCCGCATCTTTATATGTGATAATACACATAGAATTTCCAGCAAGCCCAACCCGCTCATAAGATCCACCCCCGCTTTTGCATCTAATGGATGGAATTAAAAAAATCAAAGCGCTTGCAACTAAAATAACGAGCAGGATTAAACTAAAGACAACTGTTTTTTTCATTTTTTACGTCAGGAAAAAAGCATAGCCTAATCCTATTAAAACAAGAGTGGCGAGGAAACTCCACAAGACAATATTTCCGAAGAATATTTTGTTTCCATCAAGATCTGAAAAAGGGATCATATTAAAGAAGGCGAAGTATATGTTCAGCCTGGCAAAGGTGGGAAATCCCAGGAAATACCCTATTACAGATGCTAAAATATTAATAAAAACACCTGTGGCAGCAATTGCACCTATATGGGATTCTGTCATCTCTGAAAAAGAATATAATCCGTGCCTTTTAGCAGCCCGATAAACTTTTGGCTTCACATCGAAGACCATGCAAGCCATCCAAATCAAATTCCCAACAGAGGCAAGAGACACAATAAGAGGCAGAAAAATACCTACAGGAAATGGTTTTTTCAAAAATTGATGTTTTTTAAATCCATATCTTTCCATCTGCCAGGGTTTTATTTCTATCTCTGATTCAAGATAAAAAGCAGCCATCTTTTTTGAAACCACATTAAGGAGCAGGACGAAAAATATGGCTGCAAGCACACCTAAAAAAACAGATGTCTGCAAAAAACTTATGCTTACTGCAAGGACAAGAGCAATCAGAATAAAAGTTCCTATTTCTTTTTTCTCCAGCATGATTATAGCACGTTATTTTTTTTTATAAAGTTTGTTATTGTGTGCTTTTTGTTAATAGATGCAAATTTTTAATAGAAACCACATTAATTCCGGGAGCATGATGCCCAAAATTGTTTAAAACAGCGTATTTTCCATTAACAATCAAATATACAATAAATCATGGAAAAGTATTTAAAGAGGCACACATAATTTTTAATATGCGCGTTAAAAAAGTTGCTGACGTTATAGGACTCAAAGTTTATACAGATTCTGGAGAATTTTTCGGAGAAGTCGAAGAAGCAAATCTTGTTGATAACAAGGTAGATGGCTGGAGAATAAAAGTCGGAGGTTCTGTTATGGGTCTGATTGGCGGCGCAAGAGGAGTTATCATTCCGCACCAATTTGTAAAGGCGATAAGCGATGTATTCATAATCAACAAAGGAGCTTTGCCAAGCCAGGAAATGGAGATGGAAGAAGCTCCGATTGATTTGACCTGAAGATTTTGAAATAAGATTTTTAGAAGCGACCGGAGATATTATTTTATTTATGCAAGATAATTAGTTTAAGATTTTACATAGTTGATTATATCTAAATCAGGATTTTTTGTTTATTAACTCTATTAAATATTTTTTATATAACATAAAAATATTTAAAAGGCTCCTCGTATTATATTTAGCATGGTAGAGGAGACTATATTACAGAACTGGATTTTTACAAAATTTGCCTTTCCGTTCCTGCTTATCTTTTTCATATTATTCGGCATTCTTGAAAAAACAAAAGTTTTCGGAGAAGACAAACATAGGCTAAATGCCATGGTCTCTTTTGTTGTAGGCCTTGTTTTTGTCGGAGCAGTCTTTCCCAAACTCGTCGTTGAAAACCTGATCCTTTTCCTCACTATTGCAATAGTTGTTGTTTTCATAGCTCTTTTGTTGTGGGGATTTGTTACAGGAGGAGATGCTAAGATTCCTGATTGGATGCAAAAACCAGCTTTGGGAGTTATAATCCTTGCAGTAGTCATTGCTACATTGTGGGCGCTTGGTGTGGAGGGAAATGTGTTTGATTTATTATTCAGGCAAACATGGAGCACTACTTTCTGGACAAATGCCGCTTTTATTGCTGTTGTTATCCTGGCTATTGCTTTGGTTCTCAGGGGCGGAAAAAGCAGTTAACTGCTTTTTGTAATTTACAGAAAATTTTAATATAATCTTTAAAGGAAATTTATCAATTAACTATTAAGCGAACCTGGAGCGAGCAGATTATATCTCATTAACAACTACATTAAATTCCCGAAAGATATTAATCAAAAATAGTCGTTTTTTTAAGAATAGTTTTCTATACCCTACTCGCGAAAACTATTTAAAGAATATTTGGCAAAAGGTAATATGCTTGAACATATTCTTAGTTTCCAGTTTGGGGGATTTTACGGAGGCAGTGTAGGAGATCTTTTATCTTATTGGGAACAGGCAGGAGTTTTCAGTTATGTTCTTCCGTTCTTATTGATATTTGCTGTTGTCTTTGGAATCTTGATGAAGATAAAAGTTTTTGGAGATAACAGATCCTTGAACGCAGTAATTGCTCTTGTTATTGGGCTTCTCTCCCTGCAGTTTGAATTGGTTCCTATATTTTTCTCAGAAATCTTCCCAAGAGTTGGAGTTGCACTTTCAATAATTCTTGTGCTTCTAGTGCTTGCAGGATTGTTCCTGGATCCAAATAACAAAGCTGTCAATTACGGGCTTTTGGGAGTAGGTGTAATTGTCTTTTTGGCAGTTCTCGTCAAAACAGCAGGATATCTTGGATGGTATTCTGGATATTGGTGGTATGCAAACTGGCCCTCTATTTTAATTGGGTTAGTTGTCCTTGGCATCTTTTTTGCAATAATAAATTCTGCAGGACCAAAAACAAAAGTGCCTGATCTCTACGGGCTTTGGAGACCAGAACCTAGACCCTCTTAACAATAAAATAATTATTTTTATCTTTTAGAACTCTTTCTTGTCGTCTTTCTTGATTTGTGGACTGTGATATGGTGCTCTGAGTGTTGGGGATGTGTTTCGATTTGATGATGAGCTGCATGGTGTCTTGCTTCTCCGGCATCTGCAACCTGATTAACAACTTTTCCGAAAGATTCCTGCATCATGCCCATTTCTTTTCTGACTGTTTCCAAACCCTGGCCGTAAGAGCCAATTTTTTCAAGAATAGATGCCTGAAGCCTGTCAATAATATTTTCTATTCTTCTGAGCCTGTCTGAGATATTCTCTATTTTTGTCTGAGACAAAACCTTGAATTCATTTACCTCTTCAATCTTTTTTTGTATGGGCTTATTTTTCTCAGAGAAAACCTGTTCTGCAACTTCAATCATAGTATCTGTGGAATCCGAACCCACAGAAGGAACATATTCATAACCTTCCTGGGGAGGCGGAAATTGAGAATATTGTGGCTGTGGAGAATAAGTTTCTTCGGGTGTATATGCCTGATCTTGATTATATCCATTTGAAACTTCTTGAGTCACATGCCTTGGCATCATTTGCCCCTGGAACCCTCCTGGCACAGGAGGAGTTAAGTCTTCATCGCTTAAAGTTCCTCCTTCCAAACCTTCTAATGGAAGTCTTTCAGGCTCCTCTTCAGAACCTAAAATAGATGGCTGCATGCCTGCCTCCATTCCAGAATAAGAAACAGCGCTTTTTATTTGCGCCTTGCTGAATGCATCATTTATCTCTCCAGGAGAAATACCCTCTTCTTGCAGCCTTCTGAAAATTTC
>Ga0209641_10003682_pt1 | contig 12837 bp, 10 predicted proteins | sample RifCSP16_1_FD_184022 | JGI IMG/M metagenome (GOLD analysis project Ga0209641, IMG submission 184022) | Soil microbial communities from Rifle, Colorado - Rifle CSP2_sed 16_1 (SPAdes) (version 2) | ecosystem: Environmental > Terrestrial > Deep subsurface > Rock core/Sediment | place: Rifle...
CGAGGCGAACGGCTGGCTCCCGTCGGCCCCGTCGGGCGGGCCGTCCACGGACGGAAACCGATAAGACCGTCACGGGGTTCCCGCACCCGCGGGCGGAATGAGGCTCCTCCGAAAGGGCAAGGTGAAAGAGGTCTACGAGGTCTCTGATACGGAACTCGAGTTCCTCTTTACTGACCAGATCTCCGTCTTCGACAAGGTCATCCCGTCTCTCGTCCCCTACAAAGGAGAAACCCTGTGCCGAACGTCCGCGCATTGGCTTCAGATGGCGGAGGACCTTGGCGTGAAAACGCATTTTCACCGGGTCGTCGGCGAGAACCGAATGCGGGTCCGAAGAGTCCAGGTGATCACAGACTACGCGAAGCTCGGTCCGCAAACGCGGAACTACCTCCTTCCGATCGAAGTCATCGCTCGATATTACGTCGCAGGGTCCCTCTATGACCGCATCCGAGAGGACCGGATTGCACCGGAGAGCCTTGGATTCCCGAAGGGACGGACGCCAGAGTACGGCGACCCACTGCCCGAGCCGTTTCTTGAGACGACCACGAAGCTCGAGAAGGTTGACCGTGAGATCACGGCGGAGGAAGCGATCAAGATCTCTGGCCTGACGAAGGCCGAGTACGACGAGCTCCTCGCGACCGTGCTCCGAATCGACGAGCGCCTGAGCGCAGAGGTCCGGAAGCGGGGGCTCGTCCACGTCGACGGGAAGAAGGAATTCGCCATGGACGCGGACCGTCACCTCATGCTCGTCGACACGTTCGGGACCGCGGATGAGGATCGGTTCTGGGACCTCGCGGGGTACGAGCGGGGCGAGTTTATCGAGCTGAGCAAGGAATTCGTGCGCCAATACTATCGAAAAACCGGCTATCACGAACGTCTAATGGAGGCACGGAAGACTGGACATTTGGAGCCGAACATCCCTCCTCTCCCGGACAATGTCTTGAAAGAGGTGGGTGGCCTCTATATCTCCCTGTTCGAACGTCTGACGGGGCAGCGGTTCCGGTAATCAATGTTCGTGACAGTATAAGCAAAGCCTATATCGCGCACGCTCGATACGAGATGGAGTTGGGGGTCCCCCGCTTGGAACAGATCGTCTACGTTGACGGCAAGTTTTACCCAGCCTCCGACGCAAAGGTGACGGTTTTCGACCACGGACTTCTGTACGGGGACGGCGTTTTCGAGGGGATCCGGGCATACAACAGGCGGATCTTCAAGCTCGAGCGCCACGTCCAGCGGATGTACCAGAGCGCGAAGGCGATCGACCTCAGGATCCCGCACACGGAGGAGGAGTTCGCCCAGCTCATCATCGAGACGTGCCGTCGGAACAACCTCGTCGACGGGTACATCCGACCGATCGTGACCCGCGGCCCGGGGGACCTCGGGCTCGACCCACGGAAGTGCAAGAGGGGCCCGACGGTCGTGATCATCGCGCAGCCATCGATTGCGCTGTATCCGAAGGAGAAGTACGAGCACGGCCTTCGGCTCGTCACTTCGAGCTACCGGCGCGTCCCGCCGCAGTCCCTGAGCCCGAGCATCAAGTCCCTCAACTACCTGAACCAGATCATGGCCCGGGTCGAGGCGAATCAGTACGGGGCGGACGAGGCCCTGCTCCTCGACACCCAGGGGTACGTGTCCGAGGCGAGCGCGGACAACTTCTTCACCGTCCAGAACCACTCCGTGATGACACCGCCGACGTCGACGAACCTGCCCGGCGTGACCCGGGAGACGGTGCTCGAGCTCGCGGAGGAGCTGGGGATCCGGGCCGTCGAGAAGCCTTTCACATTGTACGACGTGTGGGCCTCAAGCGAGGCGTTCATCACGGGGACCGCCGCGGAGATCGGACCCGTCGTCGAGCTGGACGGGCGGGCCATCGGGGATGGGAAACCGGGGAAGGTCACGAAGCAGCTGATGAAGGCGTTCCGGGAACTTGTGACCACGACGGGGACGTCAATCTACTGATTGGACGACATCGCCCGTTCGAACGAACGCGGTAAGACTAAATCCGAAACGGCCATGGCATCCGCCACTCGATGAAGTTCTACGAGTACAAGGCCCACGAGATTTTTCGCAAGTACGGGATGCCCGTGCCGCGTGGCGTCCTCGCGTCGAGACCCGAGGACATCATGGATCCACCGCTCCCGTGCGTCGTGAAAGCGCAGGTTCTCGTCGGCGGTCGTGGGAAAGCGGGCGGGATAAAGTTCGCTCATACCCTCGAGGAGGCCCGCGAAGCCGCCCGCGCAATCCTCGGGATGACGATCGGCCCGTACACGGTGCGTGAGGTGTTCGTCCAGGAGATGCTGGACATCGCGCGGGAGCTGTACCTGTCGATTACGGTCGACCGCTCCGCTCGCGCGCCCCTCCTGATGGCAAGCGCCCTCGGCGGAATCGATGTCGAGTCCGTCCCCGCGGACAAGCTCTTCAAGGTGCACATCCCGCCGCTCGTGGGCTTGCAGCCATACGTTCTCCGCGCGCTCGCGAAGAAGCTCGGCCTCCCAACGGAGATTTCGAATCAGGTCTCCGATGTCGCCCGCAAGGCGTACGCGCTATTCCGCGGCGAGGACGCGGAGCTCGTCGAAATCAACCCACTCGCAGTCCTCAAGGATGGACGCGTCGTCGCGGGGGACGCGAAGCTCATCGTCGACGACAACGCGGAGTTCCGCCACCCCGAGTACGCGGAGCTACCGCAGGACCGCACGCCCCTCGAGGAGGAGGCGCACGACAAGGGGATCACGTTCATCCAGCTCGACGGGGACATCGGCGTCATCGCGAATGGTGCGGGCCTGACGATGGCGACCCTCGACGTCCTGAGCCTGAAGGGCGGTCGCGGCGGCGCGTTCCTCGACCTTGGCGGGACGGACGACCCGGAAAAGGTGAAGGAGGCGTTTGAAATCCTTCTCAAGGCGAAGCCGTCCGTGATCCTGCTGAACATCTTCGGTGGGATCACGAAGGCGGACACCGTCGCGGTCGGCGTGAAGGAGGCGCTCGAGGCGATGCGCGTGAACGTGCCCGTCATCGCGCGGATCAAGGGCGTGAACGAGGATCGCGCGAGGGAAATCCTCCAGGGAATCGGCTACCCCGCGGAGACGATCGGAGAAGCCGCGGAGCTTGCAGTGAAGCTCCGCGCGGGAGGTGCTTGAGCTGGCTGTGTTGCTCGACGAGAGAACGAGGCTCCTCGTCCAGGGGATCACAGGCCACCAGGGCCAGTTCCATACCCGCGCGATGCTCGACTACGGCACGAAGATCGTTGCGGGCGTGACGCCGGGGAAGGCGGGGGAGACGGTCCATGGCGTCCCCGTGTTCGACTCGTGCTTCGACGCCGTCGACGAGACGGGCGCGAACGCGTCGATCATGTTCGTCCCCGCGCCGTACGCGAAGGACGCAGCGGTCGAGGCGATTGAGGCGGGTGTGAGACTTCTCGTGATCGTCACGGAGCGGATCCCCTTCCACGACACCCTCGACGTCGTCACTTACGCACGCGCAAAGGCATGCCGCGTGATCGGCCCGAACTGCCCCGGCCTCATCTCGCCCGGGAAGGCGAAAGCGGGAATCATGCCGAACCACATCTTCCGGCCCGGCGACGTCGGCGTGATCTCCCGGAGCGGAACGCTCACATACGAAATCGTCCACGCGATTACGGAAGCGGGCTTCGGCGAGTCCGCGTGCCTCGGAATCGGCGGGGACCCTGTGATCGGCACGAGCATGTCGGAGGCCCTCGAGCTCCTCGCGAAGGACCGCGAGACGAAACGGATCGTCCTCGTCGGCGAAATCGGCGGGACGACGGAGGAGGAGACGGCGAAGCGGGCGCGCCGGATGCGGAAGCCCATCTACGCGTACATCGCGGGTCGAACCGCGCCCCCGGGAAGGCGGATGGGGCATGCGGGCGCAATCATCTCCCGCGGCATGGGAACCGCGCAGAGCAAGATCGATGCGTTCGCGAAGGCGGGGATTCCCGTCGCGGATTACCCCGTCGACATCGCCCGATTACTCCGCGAATCGCCGGCGCCGAGCTGAACTATTTATTCCTCGCGATGAATGAAAGTCGAAACACGGCAAAGCCCCTACGGGGCTTTGACATGTGATTCTCGCCGACAAACTGTTAAATAAACGGGGCTAATGGTCGGGAGTCCGTGCGGAAACTCATTGTGACAGAGAAGAACAACACCGCCGTGCGCATCGCGGTGATCCTCTCCGACGGCAAGATGAAGCGCGGGAAGATCGGCCGCGTTCCCACGTTCTCGTTCACACCTGACGGCGACGAGTACACCGTTGTCGGGATGCGCGGGCACATCCTCAACCTCGACTACCCGGACGAGTTCAACGACTGGTCGAACGTCGATCTGAAGCGGCTCGTATGGACGGAGCCCGTGAAGAAGGTCACCGCACCGGAACTCGCGACCGCGCTCGAGCGGCTTGCTGCGGGAGTCGACATGGTCATCGTCGCGACGGACTTCGACCGCGAGGGTGAGCTCATCGGCGTCGAGTGCCTCGAGATCATCCGGAAAGTCAATCCAAACGTGGCGGTGAAGCGCGCGCGGTACTCGTCCCTCACGAAGGCCGAGATCGAGGACTCCTTCGCGCACCTCGTCGATGTCGACGTGCCCCTCGCGGAATCCGCGGAGTCCCGCCAGGTCGTCGACCTCGCGTGGGGCGCGGCCCTCACACGGTTCGTATCCCTCGCCGCGAAACAGCTCGGGCGGGATTTCCTTTCCGTCGGGCGGGTCCAGACCCCGGCCCTCGCGCTGATCGTGAACCGGGAGGCGGAGATCGAGGGCTTCGTCCCACAGAACTTCTGGACCGTGATCGCGACGTTCGACAAGGGGACGACCTTCCCCGCGGAGCACGAAAACGGTCGGTTCTGGGTCCAGAAGGAGGCGGAGGTCGCGCAGCAGAATGCGAAGGCCGCCGCTGCAGGTCGTGTGCTCGAGTATGTGCAGAACGAGAAGGAGGAATGGCCGCCGATCCCCTTCAACACGACGACGTTCATTGCGGAGGCGAACCGGATTGGCTACGGCGCCGCGCACGCGATGAAGATCGCGGAGGACCTCTACCAGCGCGGGCTCATCAGCTACCCGCGGACGGACAACACCGTATACCCGCCGACGTTGAGCCTGCGGGGCGTCCTCCAGAAACTCGAGGAGTCCGACCTCGCGAACGAGGCGCGGACGTTGCTCGCACAGGCGAAGATCCGGGGTCGCCGCGGGCCGAACGAGACGACAGACCACCCGCCGATTTACCCGACGCAAGGCGCGAAGAAATCAGACTTGCGGCCGGACCACTGGCGGGTGTACGAGCTCGTCGCCCGGCGGTTCCTCGCGACGGTCGCGCCGAACTGCATCGCGGAGGTCTCGGAAGCGAAGCTCGATGCGGGCGGCGAGACGTTCCGCGCGGACGGATACGTGATCAAGGACCCCGGATGGCGGGCGTACTACCCGTACTGGACCACGCGGGAGGCGACCCTCCCCGCCCTCGCGGTCGGTGAAGACGTTCCCCTCGTCGATGTCACGGTTCAGAAGGACGAGACGAGGCCCCCGCCGCGGTACACGCAGGGCGCCCTGATCCAAGAGATGGAACGGCTCAGCCTCGGGACGAAGTCGACCCGCCACGAGATCATCCAGAAACTGTACGACCGGAAGTACATCGAGGGAAAGCAGGTCCGCCCGACGGTGGGCGGGAAGGCCCTCATCTCCGCCTTGGAGGACCACGCGGAGAAGATCACGCAGCCCGAGATGACCGCGCATCTCGAGCGGGACATGGACGAGATCGCCCGCGGCGTTCGCACGCAGAAGGAAGTGATCTCGGAATCCCAGCAGATGCTCGAGGAGGTCGTCGAGATCCTCCAGAAGAACGAGGCCGCGATCGGCCAGGAGATCGAGGCCGCTCTCAAGGAGCAGAACTACATCGGACCGTGCAACGTGTGCGGCCAGGGGACCCTCGTCGTCCGCCGGTCCCGCCGCGGACAGCGGTTCCTCGGCTGCGACCGGTATCCCGCGTGCCGGAACACACACCCGCTCCCCCAGGTCGGAATCATCCTGAGCGCGGACCAGCCGTGCCCCGAGTGCGGGTCGCCGATGGTCAAGCAGATCGACCGCGGCCGGACCGAGACGTTCTGCGTCGCGTCGGAGTGCCCGACCGTGCGCGAGAAGAGCGTGATCGCCCCGTGCGACAAGTGTGGGACCGGAGAGCTCCGGATCATCCACTCCGCCCGCGGGAAGCGCTTCGTCGGGTGTTCGAACTACCCGCAGTGCGAGAACTCATTCCCGCTGCCTCAGCGCGGCCTGATCGTCCCGACGAAGAACCGCTGCCCGGCATGCAACAACCCAATCATCGAAGTCCTCCAGACGGGCCGCCGGCCCTGGGTGATCTGCATCAACATGGACTGCCCGACGAAGGCCGACCGGAAGAAGGCGAAGGCCGCGCCCGTGGGCGGGAAGAAGCCGAGAAAGCCACGCACTTCCCGCAAGAAAGCGAAAGAGCCCGTGCCCGCCGAGATTACGGCGCCCGCATGAACGCCTTGAACTCCTCGACGCTCCGCGGCTGGAGCGTGTAGTTCGTTGCCTTCTCGTGGCCGATCGTCGACGTCGGCGTGGGGCCATAGTGATGGCCGGGACACACGACGAGGTTCTCCTCGAGCTTCCGGACCTTGTTGAACAGGGAATCGTACATCTGCTCGATGTCGGACCCGGGTAGGTCCACGCGGCCGCAATCGCCAACGAAAAGGCAGTCACCCGTGAAGACGCGCCCGCCGACGATGAAGCAACACGAGTCGGGCGAGTGGCCCGGGGTGTGGAGGACCTTGATCTTGAGCCCGCCGACGGGCACGATCATTCCGTCCTCGAGGACGAAGTCCTTCCGCACGCGGCTCAGCCGGTGGGCGGCGACCTTGCCACCGGTCTCGTTCGCAAGCCGCTCGTTGTCGAAGCAATGATCCGGGTGGTGGTGCGTGTTGAAGATCAGCTCGACCGTGTAGCCGTTCTCCGCCGCGACCTTCTGGAGGATCCGCGCGTCGAAGCTCGGGTCGATCACGGCCGCTGTCCTTGCCTCCGGGTCCCCGATGAGGTAGCCGAAGTTCGCCATCTGCCCAATGAGCCTCTGCTCGAAGAACATCGATCATGGTACGGTGGAAATCCGACTTGAGTTTTCCCTTTGGCACCGTAACCCGCAATTCCTGAGGCGTGCACTCGCGGTCGGCGCGATTGATGCAGGAGATGCCTTTGGCCGCGGGACTCCTTGGCAAAGCTTTTGGGTCTACCCGCGCAATGAGGCTCCCTCAAAGGAGGAGGAGCTGATGACGATGAGGTCGACGTCGGGCGTGGTCGTGTTCCTAACCGTGCTCTTCGCGTTTGTCATGGTGCCGAATTCCGTGCAGGCCAACGAGCGAGAGTGGTCGGACCCCCTCCCCGTCGGGGCGTATGGGTGGGCGGGCCAAGTCAGCGTCGCGATGGACGGAGCGTCCAACGGTGTTGCCGTCTGGCGTGAACCATCGCCGCATGGGCCAGAGCCCGGGCGAGTGATGGTGAGCCGATACACGACGGGACCCGGATGGGGATCCCCAATGTGGATCGGAGGCGGGTTGGAGGGCGGTCTACAGGTCGCCGTGAATGCCGGCGGAGAGGGGATGATCGTATGGGCAGACGAGTACTGGCGTGCCGACTACCCGAAGGTGATCCTGAATGCAACTTCAATCTCCGCTGCGGGGCTGGGTACGACGGAAGAACTTGCTGTGTGGGACGACAGCACCTTCCTTAGGTGGCGAACGCCGCAGGTGGGAGTGGATTCCGCCGGGAATGCCATGGCGATATGGCCGGAGGGGGACGGGGCAAGGGACAGATTGCACGCCCGCCGATACGACCCGGGTTCGCAGTGGGAAGATCCTGTCGCAATCGACGCAGGTGTTGGCAATTCCATCCTTCCTCGTCTCGCGATGGAGGCTTCGGGCCTTGCAGCCGTCGCGTGGATTGAGACGGCCGGGGAGATCGGCCTTGTTGACACGTCTTACCCGGACCAAGCTCAACTTGTGTCTAGTGGCCCCTCCACCCTTTATGTTCGACAATTCACCCCGGGGGGAGGATGGTCGGACGCTACCACGCTCGCTTCCTGGACTCCGTTGAAGATCCCGTTTGGGGGTCGGGGGTCTCCGGTCGACATTGCGATCAGCGGAGGGGGGGACGTCCTCGTGGCCTGGTACGATTCTGAACGGACCTGGGCCTCCAGGTTCCGCCCACTTCAAGGATGGGATACGCCAGTGGTGCTCTCGGAAAGCAGGTTGCAATCCTTCCCGCGGGTTGCGATGGAACCGTCGGGGAACGCCCATGTAGTCTGGTCGACCATATCCTCGCACTTCGGGGCGGGCGGCGTGTTTATTGACCACGACACCTACGCCGCTTACCTGAAGAAGACAGGCGGACCCATAGGAGTCGCCAGGCTCGGAGAAGGGCTGCATCCGGAGATCGATGCGGACCGTTTCGGAAACTTCGTCGTTGTATGGCTCCAACCCCTCCGCTCATGGCACTTCGACCTGGTCGCGGCGTCTCGAATCGGGGAAGAAACGAGTTGGACGCAACCCGTCCTACTCAGCCGCCAGGGTGTATACCCGCCCCCAGCTCTCGCAGTCAGCCCTGATGGAGATGCGCTTGCGTTGTGGGGTGGGGATTCGGGGATCGAGGCGAGTTTCCGACCTGAGAAACATCCACCCGTGCTCACAGTGCTGTCGCCCGTTGATGGCGAAACGACGACCAGTCCGGTCGCTGTCGTTTCGGGGATCACGGAACCCGGCGCGAGCGTAGCGATAGCGGGGACCGTCGCCGACGTCACGCAGGACGGTTCGTTCTCCGTCACCCTCGGTCTCTCGGAGGGTAGGAACCAAATCACCACGAGGGCCTTGGATAGGAATGGCAACGAGGCAACCATCACAGTCGAAGTGACGTACGTCGACCCCGTACCGATTCTTGAAGGGCAACTCGGCGACACGAGGAACGCACTCGAAGCAATGAACCAAAGTGTCGTGCACCTGACTCAAATCGTGTTTGTGCTCGTCGCAGGCCTCATCGCGATGACTGTGCTCCTTCCCGCGCTCCGGTTGATCCCTCGCTGGAACCGCCCCAGGGCATCCGGCGAAATCGGAGCCACCGCCGAGAGATCCCTCAAAATCACCTCGGCAGTGATGGGTCCACCTCCCGGGCACTCCGGTTCCGTGCCGACGCCTGTCCCCACGGGAGAAAGAGCGTTCCGTTTCACGACAAAGGAGCGAATCCTCCTCCACCTCGAGCGGTACGCGCGCTCCGTGGATGCGGCGGAGGTTCCGCCGGAGCTGACCCAAGAAGGAATTGCCGCGGCAGTGTGGGTTGACCAGAGACACCTCGGCCAGTACCTCGGTCCGCTCATTCGAGACGGCCTGTTGCGGGAGAGGTCGGCGCACGTTCGAAATGGTCGGCAGCGACGCAGGGTTTACGGACTCACGGACACCGGGAGGCGCGTCGCGTACCGAATCGAGCAGCGTGTCAAGGTGGAGGTCGTTCAGATCTGGGACGGAGAGCACACGTGGGACGTCAGCGTCCGCGAGATCCTCGAGAAACTGAAGGGCAAGGTAACGGTCCTCGACATCGCCCGCCAGGTTGCGCAGGCCGGGGTCGTTGACTTCGCTGCATTGACAGGGGAATCCCCGCCATCGACTCATCCCGGGGAGCCGGAAGAGGGCGAACGGTGAATTGCGATGAACCCGCCGTCGCTCGGCAATTTTCGGACATGGCTGTGCGCATGTCTGCTTGTCGCCCAGTTGGTCGGACTCATCCTACTCAGCGGACATGGCGGGAGTGCCTTGCTCGAACAGAGCTCCTCCACGCAGACCACTCAGGCGGTGAATCCGAGTTCTTCCCTCGCTCCAGACGTCTCCTCTGCCGGGGACTCGGGAGGAATTCTCGCCGTTAACTCGCCGACATGGCCCTCCGCCCGGCTCGGTCACACCATGGCCTACGACAGCGAATCCGACCGCATCGTCCTCTTCGGGGGACGGCTTCCTGGCTTCGTCGCCAGCGATGAGACATGGGCGTACGACCTCGCCACGAACGAGTGGACGCAGATGAGTCCCGCAACCCGGCCACCCGCCCGTTTCGGTCATGCCATGGTCTATGTCCCAGGACTCGACCAGATCGTCCTGTTCGGCGGCTTTGGCGGCGGCAGCTTCTTCAGCGACACGTGGGCCTACGACCTCGAAGCGAACCTTTGGTCGCCCCTTAGCCCGCCGAGCGTGTCGCCGTCCCCGCGTGCAGGCTCCGCGGTGGCGTACGATGGGGGTTCCGGAAAAGTCGTCCTGTTCGGCGGCAGCCGGGACGGCGTTTTCAATAATGAAACGTGGGCGTATGACCCGCAAGCATCCACGTGGACGAAGATGAGCCCCGCGACAGCGCCATCCATCCGAGAGCGACACCGGATTGTGTACGTCAGCGCCTCGGACCGAATCCTGCTCTTCGGCGGGAGTGATCCCGTGGAAAATCTGAGCGGCGAGACATGGATGTATGATTTTGACCTCGACTCGTGGACGAAGCTGATCTCAGCCGCCGCACCGTCGCCGCGGCATGGGCATTCCATGGCCTACGAGGAGGAGTCCGACCGTGTCATCCTCTTCTCAGGCGACAGTAACGTAAGGAACGATGAAACGTGGGCGTACAATCTTGGCACGAACGAGTGGGAAAGCCTGAGCCCTCCTATCCGACCGCTAGGCCGCGTCCTCCATAGCATGGCGTACGACATCGAATCCGACCGCGTCGTCCTCTTCGGCGGTGAGTGGCCCTTCCAGGGAACGCCGAATGATGAGACGTGGGCATACGACTACGACGCGAACACATGGATTCCCCTCACGCGTCCCACCGCACCGAGGAACCTAGACGCCATCGCGGGAGATGGGGGGATCGACCTCACCTGGACGGAACCGGCGCGAACGGCAGAGGCGGCGCTCACGAACTATCGCATCTGGAGGGGCACTTTGACTGGGCAGCCGACCCTTCTCGAGCAGGTGGGTCCTGTCCTCGCGTATGCAGACATCGCCGTAACGAATGGAGTCACGTACTTCTACCAGGTGACCGCGGTCACGACGGCGGGCGAAGGTTTGGCCTCACGGGAGGTGTCCGCGACACCGATGGACGCCACGAATCCGACGATCATAATCACCTCGCCCACGAGTGGCGGGACCGTACTCACGCCGTCCGTTCAGGTCCTGGGGACAGCGTCTGACAACAGCGGTCTGGAACGGGTGGAGGTGAGTCTCGACGGAACGACATGGAATCTCGCCACGGGAACGACGACCTGGTCCGCCACCCTAATCTTGGACCAGGGGGAGAACACAATCCACGCGCGAGCCACGGATGCGTCGGGCAACACCGCAACCGTAAGTATCACCGTAACACTGGAATCTCGGGCGGAGGTCGGTCCGCCCCTGAATCCATTCGTGCTTGGGGCCATAGCGGTCGTCGCAGCCGCAGCGATCCTCGCGGTCCTATTCATGAGGAATAGAAGGCGGGGCGGGTCGTAGCCCGATCTCGGCGGCGTTTCCTCGGTTCATGGTCGGGACGAAGGAATGAAGCCGCAGCTAGCCATGAGACTCCAAGATGATGCAACCTCGACTCATCCTCGACCCGAGCGTTCAGGAGTTCGAGGGGCTCGACGCAATCCCGTTCCTCATTGACGACGTGCACGTCGCTCCGGAGCGGGCAGATCTGGAGGCGCATAAGGCGGAGGTCGTCGAACGCGTCCGAACCGCGTACACGCTCGAGACGCTCAAGGACGTGCCGGAGCTCCGCGCATATCGGGACTTCTTCTGGCGGGTGGGAATCGATCCCACGAAGACGAGACCCGCCGCAGAGGCCCTGATCCGGCGAATCCTTGGCGGTAAACCGCTGCCAAAGATCAACACGCTCGTCGATGCGTACAACCTCGCCTCGATTGAAACGCGGATCGCCCTCGCGGCCTTCGACGCGGCCACGCTTCACGGGGACCTCGTGATGCGCATGGCTCGCGCTGGCGAGGAGTTCCTCGGAATCGGGATGGAGAAATCCGTCGTCCTGACGGGGCATGAGGTCGTGAACGTGGACGACGCGGGTCTAATCGCAATCTACCCCTACCGAGACTCCGCCCGCACAGCGGTCACGCCCACGACACGAGCCACCGTGTTCCTCGTGTGCGGAGTCCCCGGGATCCCCCGCGAGACGCTACTCGACGCGGAGGCGGTGACGCGGGACCTCGTGCTTCGGTTCTGCGGACCTTCGGAGCGGGCTAGTGCGACCGCCGCGACTTCGCCTCTTCGATGACCGGCTTCTCGATGATCTTCGTGTCACCGATCTCCCGAAGCAGCACGGACTCGCCCGGCTCGTTCGTCGCGAAGTCCCCGAAGTCCTGTCCAAGGCGAAGCCAAGTCTCGTCCCTATGTTCCCGCCAGTTGTCGAAGTCCGAGTACTTCTTGCACTCCCAGAGCGTCGCGCCCATGTACCGGCCGAACCCGAGGACGTACGCGTACGTTCCTCTGTACATCCAGCCTGCGGGCGCGTGCTTCTGCATCAAGTCCTCGTTCTTTTTCGTCCACGTTTGGAATTCCTTCAGTCGCCCTTCCTTCACGTTAAAATTGCTGATGTAGAGCATGCTCCCCCTCGGAACCCCGTATCGACGGCGGGGAGAGTTAAGGCTTGTCTTCACGATCGTGGGGACCTTCATCGGTCGCGAACCTTGAAGGGGCACGGCCGTTTCGCCTCGGCACCGATGGGGCTTACCGTCCGCATGGGCATCCGAATCCGGGCGCCACGGGAGTTCGTGTTCCAGCACCTCCTGACCGCGCACCACATGGCCCGGTGGTTC
>Ga0209641_10003687_pt1 | contig 12829 bp, 22 predicted proteins | sample RifCSP16_1_FD_184022 | JGI IMG/M metagenome (GOLD analysis project Ga0209641, IMG submission 184022) | Soil microbial communities from Rifle, Colorado - Rifle CSP2_sed 16_1 (SPAdes) (version 2) | ecosystem: Environmental > Terrestrial > Deep subsurface > Rock core/Sediment | place: Rifle...
CGACGTGGGGTATGTTGGAAGACGTGAGGGCGGTAAATGGTGGTTTGCCCCTGATTGGACGTCGGCAGCGATAGAAGGTTGATCTGGGCGGTTACCCAAGTGGCCAAAGGGGGCTGACTGTAAATCAGCTGGCAGACGCCTTCGGAGGTTCGAATCCTTCACCGCCCACAGGCAAGAAGCTGTAAGCCGTCTACGATCAGCCATCAACGCATGGGCCGCCTGTTCAACGGAGCGAGCTAAAGGCTGACGGCTGAGTGCCAGTAGCTGGATTGCCCTCATAGCTCAGTCGGTAGAGCACGTTCTTGGTAAGAACGGGGTCATGGGTTCAAGTCCCATTGAGGGCTCTTTAGGAACGCCATCTTAGTATGCTTTGATACCGGCGTGAGGAGATCGCAATCATGGCGAAGCAGAAATACGAGCGGACGAAGCCGCACATGAATGTTGGGACGATGGGACACATCGACCATGGGAAGACGACGCTGACGGCGGCGATTACGAAGTACTGTGCGTTTGGCGGGAAAGCGGAGTTTCGGCCGTTTGACTCGATCGACAATGCGCCGGAGGAGCGAGAGCGGGGGATCACGATCGCGATTGCGCACGTGGAGTACGAGACAGATAAGCGGCACTATGCGCACGTAGACATGCCGGGGCACCGAGACTACATCAAGAACATGATCACGGGAGCGGCGCAGGTCGACGGGGCGATATTGGTGGTGGCGGCGCCGGACGGGCCGATGCCGCAGACGCGAGAACACGTGCTGCTGGCGAGGCAGGTGGAAGTACCGGCGATCGTGGTGTATCTGAACAAAGTCGACATGATGGACGACCCGGAGCTGTTGGAGCTGGTGGAGCTAGAGCTGCGGGAGCTGCTGAACCAATACGAGTTTCCTGGGGACGAGACGCCGATCGTGAGGGGGAGTGCCTTGCAGGCGTTGGAAAGCCAGAGCACGGACCCGGATGCGCCGGAGTATGCGTCGATCAAAGAGCTGCTGCGGGTGGTGGACGAGTACATCCCGCAGCCGGTGAGAGAGACGGACAGGCCGTTCATGATGCCGATCGAGGACGTGTTCTCGATCAAAGGGCGCGGGACGGTGGTGACAGGGCGAGTGGACCGGGGGAAGGTCAAGACGGGGGAAGCGGTCGAGATCGTGGGGTTGAGGGACAAGAGTCTGGCCTCGGTGGTGACGGGCGTGGAGATGTTCCACAAGACACTCGACGACGGGCAGGCGGGGGACAACGTGGGGCTGCTGTTGAGAGGCATCGAGCGGACCGACGTGGAGCGGGGGATGGTGGTAGCGGCGCCGGGGTCGATCACGCCGCACAAGAAGTTCTTGAGCCAGGTGTATGTGTTGACGAAGGAAGAGGGAGGCCGGCACAAAGCGTTCTTCACGGGGTACCGGCCGCAGTTCTACATTCGGACGATGGACGTGACGGGGAACATCGAGCTGCCGGAAGGGGTGGAGATGGTGATGCCGGGGGACGATGTGAACCTGACGGTGGAGCTGATCACGCCGGTGGCCCTGGAGAAGGGGTCGAAGTTCGCCGTACGTGAGGGCGGATTGACAGTCGGCGCAGGCGTCATCACAGAGATCCTGGAGTAGATTGGATATGGCCAAACAAAGGATACGCATCAGGCTCAGGGCGTACGATCATCGAGTGCTCGATCAGTCGGCGCAGCGGATCGTTGAGACGGCCGAACGGACGGGAGCCAAAGTCGTTGGCCCTGTACCTCTGCCGACTCGCATTGAGCGTTTCACCGTCCGCCGGTCGGCATTCATCGACAAGGATTCGCATGAGCACTTCGAGATCCGGACCCATAAGCGTTTGATCGATGTCTTGGAGCCTGATACGAAGACCATCGACACATTGATGCGGCTCAATCTACCGGCCGGCGTCGATATTGAGATCAAGATATAAAGTGCGGCAATGAGCAATTAGCAGCCAGCAAATAGCAGAAAGCCAGACCTAATGGCTAATTGCTAGCGGCTAATTGCTAGTGGCTAATTGCTGAACCGGCAGGCAAAGAGCCGGCGTACGGGCGGACCAAAACCCGTGTGCTCCGCGAGGCGCCCGCTAACTAGCCTGCGATCGGGGATGATGCAGCCTGGCCCTGGCTGACAGTCCCGCTGGAACCTTGGGCAGGAGACAATCGATGAAGGGGCTCATTGGAAAGAAAGTCGGCATGACCCAGATCTTCGACGGTACCGGGGCGGTTTTACCGGTGACGCTCATCGAAGCTGGGCCTTGTTATGTCACCCAGATCCGCCAGATGGAGAGCGAGGGCTATGCCTCCGTTCAGTTGGGCTTCGGCGAGATCAAGCCGAGGCGGTTGACTGGCGGCCAGCTGGGCCACCTGAAGCGCCACGATCTTCCCCCGCTGCGGTTCCTGCGTGAGTTTCGCTTATCATCCCCGGCCGAGTTGAAGGCGGGCGACAAGGTCACGGTCGACATCTTCGCCATCGGCGATCGGGTCGACGTCGTCGGTACCAGCAAAGGCAAGGGTTTCCAGGGAGGGGTCAAACGCCACGGCTTCCGCGGCGGGCCGAAGACCCACGGCCAGTCCGATCGGCAGCGAGCCCCGGGTTCGCACGGGTCGACCACGACCCCCGGCCGGGTGTTCAAGGGCTCTCGCGGTCCCGGCCACATGGGCTCGGCGCGCACCACCGTCGGGAATTTGCGCGTGGGGTTGGTGGACGGCGAGAGAAACCTGCTGGGCGTGGTCGGCAGCGTCCCCGGCCCGCGTGGGGCGATCGTCGTGATCCATGAAGTGCGCAAGCAGTAGGCCGAGTGATGATGTATTCGGCGGGTCGTTGCTCGCCAGGCGGTGTGTATGGTTGTATTGGGTCTTTTTCCCGGCTCCGCCGGCAAACAGACCCAAAACAGCCAATCTCCCTGGAATCCGCAACATTCCGCTCAGCGGAGCAAGGATACGATGAAGGTTGATGTGCTCAACATGCAGGGTGAGAAGGTGTCGACGGCCGAACTGCCGGCCGCCATCTTCGAAGCCCCGATCAAGACCGACCTGATGCATCAGGCCCTCGTCCGGCAGCAGGCCAATGCCCGCTTAGGCACCCACAAGACCAAGACCCGCAGTGAGGTCTCGGGTGGTGGGCGCAAGCCCTGGCGCCAGAAGGGCACCGGACGGGCGCGGCAGGGCTCGATTAGGGCGGCCCAATGGGTGGGCGGCGGCAAGATCCACACACCTCGACCGCGCGATTACGGCATGCGCATGCCGCGAAAAATGCGGCGAGCAGCGTTACGATCGGCTCTCTCGGCCAAGGCAGCTCAATCCGAGATTGTCGTTGTCGATGTACTCAAGATGGACGAACCCAAGACTAAGTTGTTGACAGCGACGCTGAATGCTCTGGTTGGCCCGGCGAGCGTCCTGATCTTGATGGCGGAGAATGACGCCGTGCTCGAGCTTTCGGCCCGCAACATCCCGCAGGCAAAGCTCCTGAGCGCCCTCTACCTCAACGTGCGCGACTTGATGGGCTTCGAGCGTGTGATCCTGCCGCTGGGCGCACTGGACGCGATACAGTCTTATCTCGGCACGGAGGGGGGCGCGCAATGATCACCGTCTACGACATCCTGCGCCGTCCGATCGTGACCGAGAAGTCGAGCTACCAGAGTGGGGATCTCAACAAGTATGTGTTCGAGGTTCACAAGAAGGCGACCAAGGCCCAGATCAAAGAGGCGGTTGAAGCCCTATTTGATGTGAACGTAGTGCGCGTGAACGTGATGAACGTCCCTCCCAAGCGCACGCGCCGTGCCCGGAGTCGTAGGCTCCTGGTCCGGCGTAGCAGCATGAAAAAGGCCGTCGTGTCGCTTGCCCAAGGCCAAACGATCGACGTCTTTGAAGGGGTGAAGTGATGGCGGTCAAGAAATACAAACCGACCTCGCCCGGTCGACGTGGCATGACGGGGGCGACCTTCGAAGAGGTCACCAAGAGCAAGCCCGAGCGATCGTTGCTGGTGCCGCGCCGGGGCAGCGGCGGCCGGAATATGTACGGACGAGTGACCGTTCGGCATCGGGGCGGCGGTGTCCGCCGCCATATCCGCATCGTGGATTTCCGGCGCGACAAACGTGGCATCCCGGCGAGCGTGGCCGCGATCGAATACGACCCCAATCGCTCAGCCAGGTTGGCGCTGCTCAACTACGCCGACGGCGAGAAACGCTACATCGTCGCGCCCCTCGGCCTGCAAGTGGGCGATTCGGTCATGGCCGGGGCTGAGTCTGAGATCCGACCGGGCAATAGTCTTCCGCTGGCGAACATCCCGCTCGGGACGTTGGTGCACAATATTGAGCTCCAGGAAGGCCGGGGCGGGCAGCTCGTCCGATCAGCCGGTGTCTCGGCACAGGTGCTGGGGAAAGAAGGCGCCCATGCCGCGGTTCGCCTGCCGTCGGGTGAAGTGCGATTAATCCGGCAGTCGTGCTATGCCACTGTCGGTGAGGTCGGCAATCCAGACCATGGGAATATCAAGTTGGGCAAGGCCGGCCGAAAGCGGCACCTGGGGATCCGTCCGACGGTGCGTGGATCGGCGATGAGCCCGCGCGACCACCCGCATGGCGGAGGCGAAGGACGACAGCCGATCGGGATGCCCGGGCCAAAGAGCCCATGGGGCAAGCCCACATTGGGATATAAGACCCGCCGCAACAAGCGCACGGATCAGTACATCATCCGGCGCCGGTCGAAGCGTCGCCGGTGATGTCGGCGGCCGCCGATGGAAGGCGGCTGCAGGCGCCGGTTGGAGGTCGGAGGCGGAAATGTCACGATCACTCAAGAAGGGGCCGTTCATCAGCCCCAAACTGCTGAAGAAGGTCGAAGATATGAACCAGCGCGGAGATAAGAAAGTCATCCGCACCTGGAGTCGGGCGAGCACGATCTTCCCGCAGATGGTCGGGCATACGATCGCCGTGCATGACGGTCGCCGTCATGTGCCGATTTACATCACCGAGAACATGGTCGGCCATAAGCTCGGGGAATTCGCGCCGACGCGGACCTTCCGCGGCCATGTTGGCCGGGATAGGACTACGCGGACCAAGACACCATGACCGATGCACAAGACGTACGGGCCACGGGCCGCTTCATACAGATGTCGCCGCAGAAGATGCGGCTGGTGGTCGACTTGATCCGGGGCCGCCAGGCAAACGATGCGCTGGAGATCCTGAAGTTCACCACCAATGCTGCCGCGCGCCCGATCGCCAAGATCTTGCGCTCGGCCATCGCCAACGCCGAGGAGAACTTCGGTCTGAGCCGGGACGAGCTCTTCGTCGATCGGGTATTTGCCGACGATGGCCCGACCCGCCGCTGGCGGCGGTTCGGTGCGCGCGGCCGTTTCAAGCCGCTGTTGCGGCGATCATCGCACGTTACCGTTATCTTGCGAGAGCGGGAGCAGGCGGCCGGCTAGGTTCGGCCGAAAGGAGTACGTATGGGTCGCAAAGTCCATCCGATCGGCTTCCGATTGAAGATCAACAAGACCTGGGAATCTCGCTGGTTCTCGGGCCCTGAGAAATATGCCGATCAATTGCATGAAGACTTCGCTATTCGGGATCTGGTGCAAAAGATTGCCCCCCGGGCGGGCATCTCGCGTATTGATATCGAGCGCTTCCCCAACAACGTGCATGTCACAGTGCACACTTCCAAGCCGGGAATCGTCATCGGCCGCAAGGGGGCGAATGTCAAGGAGATGCGGCGCCAGGTCGAAGTCCTGACCGGGACCAAGGTTAAGCTCGATATCGCCGAGATCAAGGACCCCGATCTGGATGCGCACCTTGTGGCGGAAAACATCGCCAGCCAGTTGGAGCGCAGGATCAGTCACCGGCGGGCGATGCAGCGAGCCGTCGGGCAGGCGATGCGCCAGGGCGCCAAGGGAATAAAGGTCATGTCTTCCGGCCGGCTCTCGGGCGTTGAGATGGCCCGGCGTGAGTGGATGCGTGAAGGGCGCGTACCGGCCCAGACGCTGCGGGCCGATATCGACTTTGCCCGGGCCGAGGCCCTGACGACCTACGGCCGCATCGGAGTCAAGGTTTGGATCTACCGCGGCGACACCGTCGAAGAGGCAGCCGAAAAGCCGGAAGCGATGGATGTTTACGTTAGCGAGTAAGGTCGCCTGGAATGGACGCGCGGCCCAAGAGGTGAAACCATGTTGATGCCGAAGCGGGTTATGCCCGGAAGGCTCAAGCAAATGCGCGGTCGGATGCGGGGCCGGGCTTCGCGCGGCGTCGAAGTGACCTTCGGCGAGTATGGGTTGCAGGCCCTCGAACCTGGTTGGGTGACTGCCCGTCAGATCGAGGCTGCCCGCCGGTCACTCGTTCGATACATGAAGCGGCGCGGCAAGGTTTGGATCCGGATCTTCCCAGACAAGCCAGTCACGCAGAAGCCGGCTGAGACCCGCATGGGCAAGGGCAAGGGGTCCGTGGATCATTGGGTGGCGGTGGTCAAGCCGGGCCGTATCCTATTTGAGATCTCCGGTCTGTCGGAAGAGTCGGCGAGAGCAGCTATGCGCCTGGCGTCCCACAAGCTGGCGATCAAGACCAAGTTCACCCAACGGGTCGACTTGCTCGGAGGCGAGTAGGCGATGAAACCATCCGAAATTCGCGCCCTCTCGGAAACCGAGATCCGAGCCCGTCTGGACGACGCCCGCGAAGCGTGTTTCAAGCTGCGCTTTCAGGCGGCCACCGGGCAGCTGACCGATCATTCCCGCTTGAAGCTGGCAAGGCGCGAGGTCGCTCGGCTGGCGACGATCCTGCGCGAGACGCAGCTCATTGCGGAGTTCGAGGGCGGTGGATCATGAGGAACAAACGACGCCGGATGACGGGTGAGGTGAAGCAGGCGAAGATGGAGAAGACGATCAGGGTCCAGGTCGACCAGAGCTACAGACACCCGCTGTATCAGAAGGTCATCCGCAAGAGCCGGCAGTATCTAGTCCACGACGAGATCGGTTGCAGACCAGGGGACCAGGTCCTGATTGTTGAGAGTCGCCCTATCTCGAAGCTGAAGCGCTGGAGCGTCGAAAGCATCTTGACCCCGGCGACGGAAGAGGAAGTGGCGGCCAGCGTGCAAGAACTGGTCGACGACGGCCTGCCTGAGGCGGAAGAATGATCCAGCAGGAAAGTCGGGTCAAAGTCGCCGACAACACCGGCGGCCGCGAGTTGCTCGTCATCCGTGTTATGGGCGGATCGCGGCGCCGCTATGGCCGGCTTGGAGACGTGATCACGGCCACCGTGAAGTCAGCGACGCCGCACAGCGGTGTGCGCAAGAGCGACATAGTGAAGGCCGTCATCGTCCGCACGGCGAAGGAGACACGCCGGGATGACGGATCGTACATCCGCTTCGACGACAATGCGGTGGTGATCCTGGACACCGACGGGGTGAACCCCAAGGGCACCCGGATTTTCGGGCCGGTTGCCCGCGAGTTGCGTGAAAAAGGCTTCACCAAGATCGTGTCGTTGGCCCCCGAGGTTCTATAACGGTTTCATCCTGATCCTGGGCGTGCAGGTGCTCGCGGTGCTCGCGGTGCTCGCGATGCTCGCAGGAGACCCAGATTGGGGAAAGTGGTGGGAGGCAGCAGGCGTGAAGATTAAGAAAGGCGACACAGTCGAGGTGATCAGCGGGCGCGATCGAGGCCTGCGGGCCGAGGTGCTGCAAGTACTTTCTTCCAACTCCAAGGTCGTCGTCCAGGGAGCAAACGTGCGCAAGAAGCACCAGCGTCAGGTCCAGGCCGCCGGGCGGACGATGTCTCCCGGGATCATCCAGTTCGAGGCGCCGCTTGACGTATCGAAGGTCATGCTGATCTGCCCCAAGTGCGGTGACCCGGCACGCGTGACCGTGCGGCGCGACGAAGAAGGCAGGGCTCAGCGGGTGTGCAAGCGGTGCGATTCGGTGATCGATACTTAACTTCGGGCGGCGGGGCGTCGGCTGAGGCTTCTGCGGAGCGAGACGAAGAATGACCCATTATCTGAAAGATCGATACCGAGCCGACCTGGTGCCGGCATTGATGAACGAGTTTGGGCTTGACAACCCCATGCAGGTTCCCAAGATCGAGAAGATCGTGGTGAATGTAGGGGTGGGTGAGGCGTTGGACAACGCCAAAGCTCTGGATGCGGCTCTGGAAGACATCGGGACCATCACCGGTCAAAGACCGGTGGTGACCAAGGCCCGCAAGAGCATCGCCAACTTCAAGCTCCGCCAGGGACGCTTGATCGGATTGAAGGTGACGTTGCGCGGCGAGAAGATGTGGTCGTTCTACGATCGGCTGGTCAATGTCGCCCTTCCTCGCACGCGGGATTTTCGCGGAGTGTCCCCGAACAGTTTCGATGGTCGGGGGAACTACACGCTCGGGATACGCGAGCAACTCATTTTCCCGGAGATCGAGTACGACAAGATCGACAAGATTCGGGGTTTCGAGGTGTCGATTATCACGACCGCGCCGGATGACGAGCAAGGCCGCCGACTGTTGCAGTTGCTGGGAATGCCGTTCAGGAGAAGTGAACCGAATGTCTAAGACATGCATGCCGATTCGCGAGACTAGGCGGAAATACGCGGTGCGCGTCCGCAACCGGTGCCGCATTTGCGGCCGGCCGCGCGGATATATACGCCGCTTCCAGCTGTGCCGTATCTGCTTCCGGGAACTGGCCCTCAGAGGCAAGATCCCGGGTGTGGCCAAGGCATCCTGGTAGGACGATGGTGGAGTTGATCCGATGACTGTTTCCGACCCGATCGCAGACATGCTCACCCGTATCCGAAATGGCTTGATGGCCGGCCACCAGTTGGTCTCGGTGCCTAGCTCGAAGATCAAGGTCGCCATCGCCGGGATACTCAAGGAAGAGGGCTTTATCGAGGGCTTTGAAGAGTCCTCGGTCGATGGCAAACCTGGTCGCGTTCTGCGCGTCAAGCTGAAGTACGTGGGCACCCGACGTTCCCGGCGCCCGGTGATCACCGGCATCGAACGCATTAGCCGGCCGGGCCAGCGGGTGTATGCCGGCAAGAGTGAAATCCCCTGGGTCCGCTCGGGCATCGGGGTCGCTATCCTGTCCACTCAGAAGGGTGTCATGACCGGATCTCGCGCCCGTCAGATGGGCGTCGGTGGCGAATTGTTGTGCCAGATCTGGTAGGCGAATAGGACCGCGGGCGGGGAGACACACGCGCCGACCGCCGAAGGTCCCAGGAGGAAACCGTGTCTAGAGTTGGGCGCAGTCCTATCCAGATCCCGGACGGCGTGAAGGTGGAATTCGACGGGCCTGAGGTCCAGGTCAAAGGACCCAGGGGTGAATTGACGCGTTCGATTCGACCAGAGATGGAGCTCCTGCTCGAGGGGAGCACCCTACGTGTGGTCCGGCCCTCCGACGAGCCTCGCATGAGGGCACTCCATGGCCTGACGCGCGCATTGCTGAACAACATGGTCGTCGGCGTCAGCACCGGGTTCGAGAGGAACCTGGAGATCGAAGGCGTGGGCTACAGGCCGGAGAAGGACGGAGAGGACCTGGTGCTGTATGTCGGGTTTTCGCACCCTGTTCGTTTCAGCCCGCCGCCGGGGATCAGCTTCGAAGTCGATACCCGGGCCCGCTCGATTAAAGTCATGGGGCATGACAAAGAGCTCGTCGGCCAGCTCGCCGCCGACATTCGCAAGGTTCGCCCGCCTGAGCCCTACAAAGGCAAGGGCATTCGATATGCCGGCGAACACGTTCGACGTAAGGCCGGTAAGGCCGGCCGGGTGAGTTAGTCATGGCAAAGAAAACCAGGGCAAAGATGCGCCTGCGGCGCCACAAGTCAGTTCGGCAGAAGGTCGCCGGAACGCCGCAACGACCGCGACTCGGAGTTTTCCGAAGTCTGACGGAAGTCTACGCTCAACTCATCGACGACGAGTCCGGGTCCACGCTGGTCTCAGCCTCGACGATCGAGAGTGAGATCAAGTCCGGCCTGGCGGGGTTGAACAAGACGGACCAGGCCAAACTTGTCGGGGCGGCGATCGCAAAGCGTGCGCAGGAGAAGGGAATCCGGCAGGCCGTGTTCGACAGGGGTGGCTACCGGTATCACGGCCGCGTCCGGGCACTGGCTGAAGCGGCCAGGGAAGGCGGCCTCGAGTTCTAGCCGCGACCCGTTCGGGGTGCGCGGTGGAGATTCCGCTCCAGGAATGAAGCATTCATTTGGCGACATGCGGAGAGAGATCAAGTGAGACGAGGCTATCGGGACCGAACGGAACAACGGGATGAGCTGGACGAGCGGGTCATCGACATCGCCCGGGTTGCCAAGGTCGTCAAGGGCGGACGGCGCTTTTCATTCCGCGTCACCGTCGTTGTCGGCGACAATCGGGGGAACGTCGGCCTGGGCATGGGTAAGGCGCGCGGCGTTCCGGACGCCATCCACAAGGCGACGGAAAAGGCCCGCAAGGCGATGCAGCCGATCACCCTGCAGGGCACGACCATTCCGCACGAGGTGATCGCGCGCTTCGGCGGGGCGCAGGTCCTCCTCAAGCCGGCTTCCCCCGGGACCGGGGTTATCGCCGGCGGTGCGGTGCGGGCGGTGCTGGAGGCCGCCGGCGTGCGCGATATTCTCACCAAGTCGCTTGGGAGTGCCAATGTGCTCAATGTCGCCCGAGCTACGTTGAGCGGTCTGAACGACTTGAAAAAAATCGGCGAGGAAGCCGCTCATCGGGGGAAAGACCCGGCGCACCTGCGGCCGTTCTGGGAGCGAAAGAAAAATGCCTGAGTCGCGCTCGAAGGGGCTGTTGAGAATCACCCTGGTGCGAAGCCCGATCGGGTACGCCGAAGACCAGAAGCGGACGGTGCGCGCGCTGGGCCTGCGGCGCATGCGGCATACGGTCGAAAAGACCGATTCACCGGTCATCCGCGGCATGATTTACAAAGTCAGGCACCTGGTGAAGGTCGAGGAGTGAATTGCCGATGAAGCTGCATGATTTGAAGCCTCCCTCCGGTGCTCGTAAGTCGCGTAAGCGCGTTGGCCGCGGCATCGCCGCTGGTCAGGGGAAGACGGCGGGACGCGGCACGAAGGGGGAGGGGGCGCGGTCCGGGTCGGGCGGGAGGCTATACCGCCAGGGCGGCAACTTGCCGTTCTTCCGCAGCCTTCCTATGAAGCGCGGTTTCACCAACCCATTTCGTAAGGAGTGGACCGAGATCAACTTGGAGGACCTGGAAGGGTTCTCGGCCGAGGCGGAAGTCTCGCCGGAGACGCTCGGCAGCACCGGCCTCGTGACCGACATGGGGACTCCGATCGTCCTGCTGGGCCGGGGCGAAGTGAAAGTCCCACTGAAGGTCCGGCTCCACCGGATCAGCCGCGGCGCGCAGACCAAGATTGAGGCTGCCGGCGGCAAAGTCGAACGGATCAAGGCATGAGCTCGCGACGAACGGAGATGAAGGCGCTTCGATGAGACGTTCCGTATGGCGCTTCTTATGGGTGTCGGAAGAAATCCGAAATCGGTTGCTCGTCACGATCGGCTTGCTGGTCATCTATCGCCTGGCGGCCCATGTCCCGGTCCCCGGGATCGATCGGGAGGCGATCGCCCGCGTCTTGAGCGGGGCAGGCGCCGGCGCGACGCTGTTCAACCTGCTCGACCTGCTCTCGGGTGGGACGGTGTCGAATTTCTCCGTCCTGGCGATGGGCGTCTATCCATACATCACGGCCCAGATCATCCTTCAACTGATGGTCCCGATCATTCCATCGCTGCAGCGGCGCATGGAGGAGGACCCGCGCGAAGGTCGGAAGTGGATGGAGAAGTGGACTTACTACCTCTCACTCCCCATGGCGGCTCTGAACGCGGTCGGCCAGATCCAACTCTTCCGGCAGTTCTCGGGCGGCGCCATCTCATTTACCGAGTTCGGCCCCAATCTGTCGACGGCGACGACGATCATCACCATGACTGCCGGCACGATGTTCGCCATCTGGTTGGGCGAGCTGATCTCCGAGTACGGCATCCGCAATCAAGGTTTGTCGCTTATCATCTTCGCTGGCATCGTTTCCAGGATCCCTTTCAACGTCGGCCAGCTGATGGCTGACCAGCAGCAAAGGGTGGGATTGACGGCGTTTCTGCTGTTCATCACCGTCGCCACCATCTTCGTCATCGTTTACGTCCAGGAAGGACGCCGCAACGTTCCGGTGATGTACCCAGGCCGGCGGGTCGGGAATCGGATGTCGATGCCGGTCAAGGGCACGCTGCCGCTGATGGTCAACATGGCCGGCATGATCCCCTTGATCTTCGCCCAGTCCTTCCTGACGTTCCCGGCGGTGATCGCCCAGTTCTTCGTCAACTCGACGAACGCGACAATCAAGACGGCCGCAGTCTGGCTGCAGAATTCGTTTGGGGGAATCAATTCGACCTACTGGATCCTATACTTTCTGATGGTCGTGGGCTTCACATTCTTCTACACGGATGTACTCTTCGCCCAACAGAACTATGGCGAGAATCTGAAGCGGGCCGGCGCTCAGGTGCCCGGTGTCACCAAGGGTGCGCCCACGCAGCGCTACCTGACGCGGGTCTTGCGGCGCATCACGCTACCCGGCGCGGTTTTCCTGGGGATCGTCGCCATCATGCCGTTCCTTGTCGGGTTGATCTGGCCGCTGGCGGGGTCAAACCAGGGCTTGCTTTTGGTCTCGTCCGCCGGTCTGTTGATCGTCGTGGGTGTCGTCCGTGACATATATCGCTCAATCGAGGCCGAGCTGAAGCTACGCGGCTACGACTCGGCGGTGCTGGTGCACTAGCCATGGAAGGGGCTGAGCCAGTCTTCGTCGTACTCCTGGGCGCACCCGGTGCGGGAAAAGGGACCCAGGCCAAGTATCTGGCGAAAGCCATCAGCGTGCCGCACGTTTCGAGCG
>Ga0209641_10003688_pt1 | contig 12828 bp, 10 predicted proteins | sample RifCSP16_1_FD_184022 | JGI IMG/M metagenome (GOLD analysis project Ga0209641, IMG submission 184022) | Soil microbial communities from Rifle, Colorado - Rifle CSP2_sed 16_1 (SPAdes) (version 2) | ecosystem: Environmental > Terrestrial > Deep subsurface > Rock core/Sediment | place: Rifle...
AGAAGTGGTTGAAGAGTGGAGTGGGAAGAGAATGGCTTAAGAAGAATATTGCGGGGTGGAGTCCGCCGAAGGCGGAGTAGCTCGTCGGGCTCATAACCCGAAGGTTGCATCCGCCGCAGGCGGAAAGTCCTGCCCCCGCTACAAAAATGAAGCGGCCCGCCTTTTGGCAGGCCGTCTTCATTTTTATAGTAATGAGGTAGACTGAAGTTCAAGCCTGCCCTGAGACCGTAATGAGGTTTTCTTTGAACGGTCGAAGGGTCCTGTTTACCCGCCACGCTTTTTGGCGGGCCCCCGCTACGGAACAGGCCAAGTCCGAAAAGAGTCGGCCTATTTTTTTCTGACCCCGAAATGAACCTCAAGCTGATTTGAATCTGATGCCGAGTCCAACATTAGAAAGGTGTAACAAGAGAATCTGCTGAGTGTATCTTCGCAGCCAACTTCTTGTAATACCGTTCTCGTTGTTTGAACTGCCTCTCAAGGAAGGGGATGGTTCTGTCCCGATAGTCAATGATGAACCTCTGGTCCCCGATGTCACGCAGGCGACCAATGTATTGGACAAGCTTGCCTTCAAATGAGAATGGAAACGCGAGGATCAGGCAAGTGATCCCGCGAATATCTACTCCTTCACCAAAGAATTGACCCGTGGAGAGGACTACCTGATAGTGACCATCCTCGATCTGCCTAACCTTTGATCTTCTCGCTCGCACCGAATCATCTCCAGAAATCACGATGGTCTCGCATTTACCTTTGAGGTACAGGTTGAGAATCTCGAGATGTTCTTTGCGTTCGCTTAACACAAGCACCTTTTTGCCAGCAGATGTCTCCTTCAAAACATCGTCCACTATCAACTTATTCCGTGCTGTGTCGAAACAGACTACCTTTGCCAGGAGCTGGAAGAGGTCGGTTGTGAATTTGAAAGGAATCGCAAGGTTTGTCTCCCTCACAACAACGTCAAAGAATTGTCTCGGTCGAGGTGATGCTGGTTTAAAGTCCATCGTCTCCATTCGAGCAACAATGTCTCCGATGTAGACATAGATCAACTTCTCATCATTGTGTTTGCGCTTAGGGGTGGCAGTCAGCCCATAGAGATAGTGAGTATTCAGTTGTGAGACGACGTCTCGGAAGGTCGATGCGGGTATGTGGTGGCATTCATCAACCAGGATTGTTCCAAACTCACCCTTGAATTCGGATAAATCCTTCTTGCGACCCAAGCTTTGGAGCAGGCCGACAGTAATCTGGTTGCCAATCTTCTTCTTGATCCCTGAATACTGTCCGATATGCGCTTTCGGTATTCCGAGGAATTCCTGAATGCGTTCCACCCACTGATCGAAGATCTATTTGCGATGAACAAGAATCAAAGCCGGGAGTTTCCTTCTCGCGATGAGTTCAAGCCCAATTATTGTCTTGCCGCTTCCTGACGGTGCTATAATCACACCTTGGTCATGCCCTAATGCAGAATCAACCACCTCGGCTTGAAATGGCGTCAGCTGGATGCCACTCTTGAAAGGTACCTCATCGAGTGAAGGATGATCGTAGTGCACCGAATGACCGATGGCGTGTTCGTTCAGGAAGGTAACGAGTCTGTTCAGGAAGCCTCGAGGTATTGAAACAGCATCGCCCGACTCTTCAATCAACTTGAAGTATTTTTGCACCTTGTACGTTGATTTACCAAGCCGGCGCTTCGTCAGGTACTCGGTGTTGAGAAAGTTCAATTCTTCCTTCAAAAAGGCTATTATTTCCGGCAAGAGCTGTGAACGAGCAAGAGCGATTTTATTGCCAACGAAGATGGAAAGAGTGGTTCCAGACAAAGCAGGTGGAACCGACGAACCCGTCTTCTGAGCGATAAGCCTTTGATGGACAGCGTCAATCTCTTGCGCCGTGTGCCGCTTTGCTTCCTTCAAGAACACCCGTTGATCTGCGAATGGCGCGCCCGTTTCAAGGTCAATGAACACTGTGTTACCTTGCGATACTGATTTTCCTTGCAGTGGCAATGCGATCAGATTGCCAAAGCCAGCTTTCGATATTGTATCTTGGTTAGGAAACAATCTATCGAAGCTAACCTCCTTCTCAAATTCTGAGATGTGGAACGCCCGTCGTACCACCTCAAGTCCAATTTGACGACTCTTATAACAAGGATATGGCTCAGAGAAGAAAATCCAAACATGACCACCTTTGCCCGAACGAGAACGTTCAAGATAGGCATTCAGTTGCATTTGGGTGGATGCATCGATGAACGCAATCGCCTCATTCAGCCAATGCTCTCCATCGAAGTCAGCGGCCAGAAACCATGATGTGTTTTCAGGGAGAATAGGATAAATGCCAATAACTTGCAGCCCAAGAAGATGTTTCTTAATGATGTCACTCGTAAGAGGTAAAAGCCTCTTGTGTTCAAAGTCCTTGAGAGAACCACCCCGACGCTTGTGGGCCATGAATTCATGCCAATCGAACTCATAGGCAGGGCTGTAACCGCTTCGGCCGTCTTTTTCCCAGCGACGTGCATAAACATCTGTTCTGCCGCTAAAGAGAGCCATGAAGATCTCAATCTGCTGTGCGCTGGGGTGCATTGTCATCTGGGGGCAACTGGTAACGACTGGCGAAGTCAGCCGTTGAGGGCATCAAATCTTCTTTCTCCACTTTGCTACATTTGTGAAACTTCCGTCCAGTAGTGAAAAGCTTCGAGTTGTTGCAGCTTTTTCAACCGATTCAGTATTTTGAGTGACCCAGAGAGTTCGACTGTCAAGAGCTTCTCGTTCTGGGATGAAGAGTAACGCTTTTTCTCAAGGGAAACAGCAGAATTACCTTTTTCTACTATGGAGGCCAGGAGAGCAGTTTTCGAAGCCGCTACCCGGGCTTGATCAATCTTGAATGGGATGCCCAACAAATGGTTCTCGATCTGTTTTAGCCCAGTCGCTATCTCCGCAGTCTCGGTGTCTGCCTTGTATCCTTTTAGGAGATACTGTGACACGAGAAAACTTGTCTGAATGGTGTCTTGAAGCGAGGCGTCCCGGCTGTGTTTTGGTTTGCGGTATTCACTCTCCTGCGCTTGCGTGGCATGATAGGCTTCGATCATTGTCTTGACGTCCTTACAGTGGTCGAACAACTCGCCAATATCGAACAGTTGCTTGAGGATCTCCATAGACTTACCGGCGGCGAAAGGAATTCCTACCGTGTGTGGAGCGAAGACAGTCAATTTATCACCCAAGATACCTTCGAGCGATGGAGTATGGACGATTGCTTCTTCGTCGGTTTCAAACAGCCTGGTCGTGACGGACCTCTTTTCCAGCTTGGGAAAGGTATGGTTTTGTTCCAGCGTATCGAGCAGAACATAGGTTTCACGGCCATCGATGGCGGAAGGATAGTAGAACTTGAAATGTCTCTTAGGAATATTGCTCTCCTTACGGACGTTTTCTTCCACCCTTGAGAATCTTGACTTTGCGACCAAGCTTGATAGCTCGTCGAACGTAAAAGTACCAACGATGTCGAGATCGGTAGAAAGGCGTCTATGATCTGGCAGAAGAAGATGGAGCGAAGTGCCTCCTTTGAACACGAATTCTTTTTCACTTTTGACGAGACAATGCAACAGCTCAAACGCGTGAATTTGCTTCTCGATGAGACCGGGATCAGCACCTTTGTAGGCACTGCGCTTGGCTTGAATCCACTCTTTCGTAAATGATTTGTCGATGATCACAGGCACCAATCAGATGATAATCAAATCTTTATGCTCAGAACACAACTTCACGATTGAAGCTTTTACTTTTCGGCGCCCGGCATAGCGGAACAACCTTCCCATATTTATGCGATTGGCGAGGATGATGTTCTCAAATATGTGCTTGAATTCTGCGAGATCCATCAGGAACAGTCGATCCTTTTCCAGATACAGATCGATGAGCACTTTTTCGATGGTTGCATAGTGATCCTCGACCGGTTCTTCCGTAACCAGTTGACGAATAATGATTCGCCTATCGGAGGCAGCTACATATTTTTCGACTTCCGTTTGTTTGGGATTGGGATAGACCGTGTGCTTCTGGTTCTGTAAGAATTCTGCAACCGGAACAATCGCATCGGATTCCGTATAAAGAAACGATGTAAAACGGCTCATCAGATGATGCGCGAACGGCTGGAGCTGCTCAGAGCTCCAGACAGAAAACTGCAGTTGCGGAAATTGTTTTTCTACCTGCCTGGCGATTGCTTTTACGGAATCGTATTGTGGTTTGAACGGCATTTGGATCGTAGAATACCATCCTCTTCCGGCATCGAAGAGCGTTTTAGACTCGACGAAACGGTAGAGCGTTGTATAGAGAGAGGCTGATGGTATTTGTTTCTTGCTGCCAAGGTTTTTTCTCAATCCATTAACGCTTGCGTATTTTGCGGAATTAAGCGCCTGAAGCAGTGTGTCTTTGAAGGTCTTCGTGAAAGTTTTCTCCTGTATGACTAAGGCACATTCAATTATATGTGCCGTAATTATACAACAATTATTCGATTGTCGCAAATGTCCCAATCATGGGTCACACTCAGGATCTTGATATCCGGTGCCGCGATAGAGAACAAGATGAAGGACGCTAAGCGACGGGCATTGAAGCTGATCCAATTGACCTTGCTTAAGAATGAAGATCAGTTTAGCGTGGATGAAAGATGCGAGATGATCTTTGAGCAGGGGCGCTACGCTTATGACCGAGTCTATGTGGGTTTCCGAGAGTTGCCGAAGCACTTCTTCCCGCAGATTGGAAACCTGGCTGCTGAAGGTGAAGAATTTGAATGTGCAGACTTCCTTGCGAGGCAATTAGATGGAGTGAGGTATTGGGTCCGTAACGTTGAACGCAAGCCAACTTCATTCTCACTGCAAACAAGCAGTGATCGTTTCTACCCAGACTTTGTCTGCCGATTAGAAGATGGCCGCATTCTTGTTGTCGAGTACAAGAGAGCGAACGATTGGACGAATGATGACAGTGTGGAAAAAAGGCAACTGGGAGAACTCTGGGAGCGACGCAGCAAAGGCAAAGGCCTTTTCATCATGCCACGGGGGAAAGATTGGGATGCTATAGCAGCGAAGGTGCGAAAGTAGTTTTTCTCAATTAGCGTAGATGGAGGTGATGAAAAGGGATGTCGAATAGAACGACATCCCAAATGAAACTGTAGAAGCCAAGAAGTGGATTCGGAAGAAGATTCTCTTACCTCAATTCCTCATCTTTTGTTCTTCCTCTCCCAGTAACAAAGATCTCACCGTCTCAATGCTGCGATACCTTCATGATCTTACGAGCCAAGGGGAAGGTGCCACTCCCCAGAATAGCGGCGCAGGTCGGCCCTTCGAGAAGGAATGGGGAAAAGAGCAAAGCATAAGCAGATATGTATTCTCTCATAGGAGAGGGTTACCGGTCGAGACGGTCGTTTTCGAATTTCTACCAACAAGAATGCGGTTGAGAAGTCCGACCGAAACCTCGACTGCTTCCAAAATCCAGTCGGCCGGTTAGCCAGGCAGTGGAGGACGGGATTCTACGTCGACGTCAAGGACATGGATCATGCGATACCCCTTGGAACCGGATGGTGTGTCAATCCTTTTTGATTCGAGCCAGCGCCACTCGTCGCGAAGGATGTGAAGAACATCGAGGGGCTTGACAGAGCGGAGGCTTGCCTCGTTCAGGGTCCGCTCAATGTCAGCTGAGTTGATGATGTAGATAGGCGCAGTCCTGCGTACATGCTCCCGAATAGGCGGGACAAACGAAATTCGTTGTTATGCAAGCCATACGTCATTTGCCCGTCATGGTTTGTAATTCCACTTGCTCGGGAGGTCATATGAGTTGGCGATTTCGAAGGAGAATGACACTTTTCCCCGGAGTCAGAATCAACTTCAGCAAACGAGGTGTCAACGAGTAAAGGAAAGACTTCGAGAGATGAATTATGTGGTCAAATAGAAGGTGGACGTAAGTCTGCTTCGACTAATGAGGACGATCTCAACAATTCCTGACAAATTCTGACGGTTTCCTGACAATGAACTCAACTGAATTCACTATCTTTCCTGTGAATGAATTGAAATCTTGCCCATGATCAGTGGAGTGTTGAAGCCCAGGCTACGGAAGCGCGTCGTGACGATATTCGTCATCGCCGTTCTGTTTCCCTGCCTGTTTCTCGGTTACCTAGGCCTCAAGTCCATTAAGCAAGAAAAGCAGTGGCAACAACAGCTTGTGCTTGAAAATCTCAAGAGATCTCTTTCGCTGGCGGTTGACCAGGTTGAATCTAGTTTGGACGATCAGATCCGCGCCTCATTCCGCCAACTCTCGCCTCCTCGTCAACTGACTGCGAGCCACATCGCGGCTCTTCGCACGCTCAGCACGCATTCTTCTCTCGTGCAAGGTGTCTTCTTCCTCGATAACAACGTAGGCGTGGTTTTTCCCAAGACATTTCGGGACGTGGATGTCGATGAGATGAAAGACCGGAGCACGTTGCGTCTCCAGGAAAGCGAGTATCTCCGCGCCGGAGATCTTTTTGAGGTTCAGGGGAAACTTGATGAAGCTCTCACAGAATATCAGAGGGGCTTTTCCTCCAGGCTGTCCAAACCCCTTCAATCCGCGTTTCTCTCACGCATTGCCCGGTGCCAGTTCAAGAAGACCGACTATGAGAATGCCCGAAAGACCTACCAGAGAATAATCGACGAGGATCACAATCAGTTCGACGGCGAAGGAATGCCGTACGTTCTGGTGGCACATCTGCAGCTTCTCGAGATAGCGGAAAAGAATGGTTCCTCCCTGGTAACGGGCAATCAGCTGCTCGACTTTTACAAGATGCTCGTTGTCCAATTCGACAAATGCGAACGCGCACAATATGCGTTCTTCCTCAATCAAGTGAAATCGAGATTGGAGCGTCGACAACACTCTCTATCCCCATCTCAGGAGGCCACACTGGATTCCATAGTGAGGCTCGAGAAAGAGGTTGAGGATGAGCAAGGCTTCCGGGACTTCCTTCAAACGAATGCTCTTCCGCGAATCAAGCAAGGGATAAACTTCAAGTGGAACGGAAATTCACGATTCAATGATTCTGATGGAAGAAACGATATTCGATATCTATCGGGGCAATCCGATAGTGCTGCCTGGACAATTGGAGTGCGCGTGAACGATGACGCGGAATCTGCGATCAGATTTATCGGCATCAGGATACGCAGGAATGCGCTTACAGACGCAGCCCTGGCAGTACTCAAGGAGTCTGAACCACCCGAAGAAGTTCGCATCGCGTTGCTTGATGCGGCAGACCGTACCCTCTTTCCTGCCGGATTATCCGCAGCGACAGTTGTGCTCACAAAGCCCTTCTCTCGATTTGAAGAACTTGCCGCAGGAAGCAAGTTGGCATTGGTTGCAATGGGAGGGAATCCTCTTGAAGCGATCTCCTCGAAAAGTCTGCTTATCTACTACCTCCTTCTCGGTTCGGTTATCGTGCTGATTGCGCTCGGGATAGTCTTCATCTTGCGGGACATTTCACGTGAAGAGGAGATTTCCGCGATGAAGTCCGAGTTCATCGCCAACGTTTCCCACGAGATTAAGACTCCTATTGCCGCAATCAGAACACTCGCGGAGAACTTGAACGAGGGCTGGGTCACAGGCCGGGAACAACAGCAGGAGTACTTTCATTTGATCGAACGTGAAGCCGAGCGCCTCACCCACCTCGTTAAAAACATTTTGGATTTCTCCCGCGTTGACAAGGCCAGGAGAAACTATCGGATGGAACTCTCGTCGATTGGTGATGCGACCAGGAAGACAATTGGACGCTTCCGGTTGCTCGTCGATGGGCAAGGAGTCGTCATCAAAGAGAACATCGAGAGCAATTTGTCACCGTGTGATCTGGACGTGGAGGCATATGAACAGGCATTGCTGAACCTTTTCGATAACGCCGTTAAGTATTCTCGCGATGAAAAAGTCGTTGAGGTATCTGCCAGACGCCAAAAGGATTCTATCGTCGTCGCGGTGGCTGATTGCGGTATCGGAATAGGCAAGAAGGATTGCGAGAGGATCTTTGACAAGTTTTTCCGCGGTCCGCTGCCGGATGGGAGAAAAATCCCGGGAAGTGGTATTGGCCTGACCCTGGTGAAGGAGATCATCGAGGCACACGCGGGGACAATAGCAGTGGAAAGCGAAATCGGCAGGGGAAGCACGTTTACGCTTTCATTCCCGCTTTCGAATGATAGTACCAAAAGGTCCGTTGGATAACTAATCAGCACTCCGTGAGCAGGAGGGTTATGCCTACAATTCTACTTGTTGAAGACGAAGCAGCGATGCTCAAAGGTCTGCGCGACGCCTTCGAGCATAACGGCTATACCGTTCTGGCGGCGAAGGACGGTGAAACCGGCCTGCAACTCGCCGAGGACCATGAGCCGGACATGATCATTTTGGACGTGATGCTGCCACGAACTGATGGTTTTGACGTTTGCCGCACCCTGAGGAAGCGCGGGGTCGCGGTTCCCATCCTCATGTTGACTGCCCGCGCTGAGGAGGTTGACAAGGTAGTCGGTCTTGAGATTGGGGCAGACGATTACGTCACCAAGCCATTTAGCACGCGTGAGCTTCTGGCGCGTGTCAAAGCACACCTGCGGCGTTCAACGGAGAAGGTGACGCCGCTCGAGCAGTACGAGTTTGGCAACGTCAAATTGGATCTTGCCGCATTCAAAGCTTTCAAGAACAAGAAGCAGGTTGACCTGACCTCCACAGAATTCTCTCTTCTTCAAGTGCTCATCAAACATCGAAATGAGGTCGTTCCCCGCGAAAAGATTCTGAACGAAGTCTGGGGGTACGAGGCATATCCAAGCTCCCGCACAGTGGACAATCATATCCTCAACTTGCGCCAGAAGCTCGAAGACGATCCGCAGAAGCCGGAGTATATCCTCACTGTCCACGGTCTGGGATACAAATTTGCAGGAAGATGAACAGCCTTCCGCTGAATGCAGGAAGGGGAAGCGATCTTGGGAAGATTGAAAGACCGCCAGAGGACACTCTCCCAGACAGATTCTGACAAGAAATCGACAACCATTTACATCGATCCGACAATGGCAGATAAGCCAGAGAGTATATTGTAGTGAAGTTAATTCACTACACATGAACCGTTTGAGGAGATACGCCATGAAAAGAATCGCGGGAATCTTTCTGCTTGTTCTGGCGCCGTGCGCCCCGACAGCAATCGCCACTGCACAGCAAAACAAGGCCGAGGAGATGTACCAACAAGCGATGTATGAAATGGAAGGGAAGGGGGACTACGCAAAGGCCATCGAAATCTACAAAAGCGTCGTAAAGAAGTACCCGGCGAATCAATCGCTGGCCGCAAAGTCACTTCTCCGTATGGGCCGCTGCTACGAGAAACTGGGGAAGGACGAAGCAAAGAAAGCGTACGAGAGAATCATAAAAGAATATGCGAGTCAGTCCGATGTTGTTGCCGAGGCGCGAGCCCGACTTGCTGTGCTGATGGACGGGACGAAGTTGGGCGGTTCGCCGATCGCGCGTAGGCTGATATCGGACAATGTCCAGCCCACGATTCGCAACCCGCGGATCATAACGCCGTCACCGGACGGCCGTTGGGTGGCATATACCCAGGGGTCCGAAGTGTGCGTGCGCAATCTCGAGTCTGGTGAAGTGAAGGACTTGGCACCCGGCCAGCCGATGGCAAACAACTGGTCGGTGGTCTGGTCGCCGGACGGCAAGCGAGTGGCGTTCATGCAAGTCAACACGGAAACCAAGGTCGGCAGTATCAAGATCCATGACCTCACCTCCGGCAAGACAGTAGCAGTACCCGGTTTGGACGCATCTATGCTCTACATCCTCGACTGGTCGCACGATGGGCGTTATCTCCTCTGCAACCATAAACGGAATACACTCGAGTTAGTAACAATCAAGGACGGCACAATGAGGACGCTGTCAGACAGCATTTGGTATGGCCAGCGCGCGTCGTTCTCGCCCGACAGTCGGTTCGTCACATTCGCCAGAGGCCAATACGGCAGCGAAAGCGCGTATACTCAGTCCATCGCAGGCGGTCCGCGTCACCGAGTCGCCGACGCACAGAGAGGAGTCTATCTCCACCCGCTGTGGTCTCCCGATGGGCGCGCGATCGCTTATCAACAATCCAGCGGGATATGGGTGGTGCCAGTGACCAACGGTGTGGCGAGCGGTCCGGGGCGCTTAGCCTACAAGACGGACATTCCCAGATGGCCCCTGACGTGGACAGAAGCGGGCGGGTTCTACGTCACGTACAACGGGGAACGATTCCACGCGTATAAGGTCACGGTAGATCCGACAACAGGACAGCCGGGGAATGCTGGGGCCCAACAAATTCCTGACGCCCCGGATGACCTGTCTACCTTCGCCTGGGCACCAGACGCTCAGCATATCACCTACACCGGCTGGGGCAACACAATCAGGCTCTATGCAACCGACACCAAAGCGATGACGTCTTACGACGTTGGATCCATGCAGTACAAACCGTCGCGCTCGAGCAACGGCAGGGAGGTTCTCTTCAATACCTTTGATCCCTCCAGCGGGAAGGGATTCTTGAGGGCTCTCGACCCGGTCAGTGGCCAAACACGGGATCTCTTCCCGCCGATAACGGGTAATAGCTTCTCGTTAAGTGCAGACAGTCAGCTGATGGCGTTCGTGCGGGAAAAGCTGGGTTCCCCCTCCGAAGTCATCGTTGCTGCTACCGGTCATCCTGACGGACGGGTCGTGGCGGCTGGACAGATGACGGCGATGCCGGGAATGTCTCCACAGGGCAATCAGGTGCTCTTTGTCCGGAAAGGTGACGCAAGCCCTCAAGACGGTGGGTCGAACGGTGCCTCTCTCTGGGTGGTGGCAGCCGATGGCAGCGGTGCCCGGCGGCTGGCCTCAGCCCGGGGGATCAACAGTGCAGTGTGGGATCCAAGTGGCCGCTTCATCTCCTATATCGCGGAGCCAGACAGTGGAGCAAAAGCATGTGTGATCCGAATTGTGGAGGTGGCAACAGGCGTCCAGCGTGGGAACGTCCCTCTGGCCGAATTGCGTGGGGGGTATTGGAGGTTATCCGACTGGTCGGGGGATGGAAGGTCCATCGGATTCTGGACGAGTAATCCCTGGTGGGAGTACTGGGTAGTGCAGGGGCTGCAGGATGGCGTGCGGTAGCGTCAGCACAGCGGCGGCGGTGTTTTTTGATCTTGCGATGGAGTTACGAATTTCGCATCAATCCTCACAAACCAACGTAAGGGAGGCAACAACCATGAAAACATTGGCACGATTCACATTGTTATGTGAAAATGGCGGCACGCACGGTTTTAACTCACAACTATCTGCGCCACTCATCAACTGAAAGGACTAAACATGACACGGATAACAATCCTGTTGGTACTACTCGCGTTAATTGCATTGACAGGATGCGATTCAGTGGCGAGACACCCAAACGCCGAGCAAGAGATCATCGCTCTTGAGCACAGTGCACTGGACAAATGGGCACAGGGGAAGCCACTCGGTTACGCAGATAATTTTGCCAACGACATCACGTACTTTGACGACATCGGTGGACAGTCGGGTATCCAGGGACTCGAGGCGATGCGGAAATACCTGTCGTCTCTGGAAGGAAAGATTCCACCTCATACTTATGAGATGGTTAGTCCGAAGGTGCAGGTCTATGGTGATGTCGGTATCCTGACTTTCCAATGGCATGGATCTATGTCCGATGGCAATCGACTGAAAGAGAAAGCTACAGTGGTGTACCGATACGTCGGCGGAAAGTGGTCCACTGTTCATGCACACTGGTCGCTTGTGAAGGAACCATCACAGGAGCAACCCGTCTGAAGCCAAGGATAAGGTTCCATGCGGGTAATCCAAGGTGCCAAGTCATGCCAAACAATCACGACAAATGCGTGCCGCCACTTCACATAACACGCGTAACACCGACGCCCGCACATTTGAAAAGGCTGGGTTGAAGCTGAGTTTGCAAAATAGTAGTGCTCGCTCCATTGTTTTTGCCGCGACTTGGTGTGCGCACTCCGCCGCAAGAAATTGGTCTTTTGATAGCGGCTTCGTGCGCGTCGTTTTGAGCGGCAAAAACAACGGCGGTGGTTCTCGTGAAGCGCCATCGGCTGGCCGCTCGAGAAAGTGTAAGGCAGTGAGAGAAGCCCTGCAGCGTCTCCAAAAGCGCTGCAGGGCTTCGTCTTGGATAGCTTCTTCGTTTCTGTGAAGGCATACCATCAACAGGTTCCTGAGAAATCTTGACATAATCTTGACAATTCTTGACGCGTTTCTGGCGGTCCCTCTTCAAAAGTCCATCGGGGCCAGAACTGCATCGCTTGGACCGGGGTATTTCATGGTCCGATGGCAGGCCGATGTTCCGAGCGGAACGTACATCTGTCGCCGCACGCTGGAGAATATGTGGAAACGAAGAAGATGATGCTTTTGCGCTGATTTTTGACAAATATGCCGGTTACACAAGCGGTGCGATTCACTGCTGCTACTTCTTCTGTAGAGTGTACATCGGGCCCCCGCTACAAACAGGCCCCCAGATAACCTCTGGGGGCTTTTCTTTTTCATCGGGGGCTCGTGCCGTACTACACATATTGTTTGCAGAGTGAAGAGGGGTATCACTACACCGGTCACACTCAGGATCTTGATATCCGGATGTTGAATCACAGGCTCAAAACGGCCCATTATACCAAGAAAGGGACAAATTGGAGGATCATGTACTCCAAGGAGTTCGCGACTCGCGCCGAAGCAATGAAGTATGAGAAGTGGTTGAAGAGTGGAGTGGGAAGAGAATGGCTTAAGAAGAATATTGCGGGGTGGAGTCCGCCGAAGGCGGAGTAGCTCGTCGGGCTCATAACCCCCGCCAGAAACT
>Ga0209641_10003691_pt1 | contig 12817 bp, 10 predicted proteins | sample RifCSP16_1_FD_184022 | JGI IMG/M metagenome (GOLD analysis project Ga0209641, IMG submission 184022) | Soil microbial communities from Rifle, Colorado - Rifle CSP2_sed 16_1 (SPAdes) (version 2) | ecosystem: Environmental > Terrestrial > Deep subsurface > Rock core/Sediment | place: Rifle...
AGCATCCCCATCGAACCGGCCAGCACCGAGGCCTCGTCGGTCAGGATGTCGCCAAACATGTTCTCGGTCACGATCACGTCGAAACTCGCCGGGTGAGCGACGAGCCGCATCGCGGCCGTGTCCACCAGCACGTGCTCCAGCGTCACCTCCTGATGCTCCGCGCCGATGGACGCGGCGATCTGCCGCCACATGCGGGAGGACTCGAGGATATTGGCCTTGTCCACCGAAGTGACTTTTCGGCGGCGGTCCAGCGCGAGCCGGAAAGCCAGCTCGATCACGCGCTGCACCTCGTAATCGTGGTATTCCAGCGTGTCCACGGCGCGCTCGTGGCCGTTGATGCGCTCACGTTTCTTCGGCTGCCCGAAGTACAGCCCCCCGGTCAGCTCCCGGACGACGAGGATGTCCACGCCTTTCAGCCTCTCCGGCTTGAGCGGCGACGAGTCGACGAGGGCCGGATGCACGCGCACCGGGCGCAGGTTGGCGAAGACCCCCAACCCTTTGCGTAGGGCCAGCAGCCCCTGCTCGGGCCGGACCTTCGCCTGCGGGTCATCCCACTTCGGGCCGCCGACGGCGCCGAGCAGCACGGCATCGGCTGCCTTGCAGTCTGCCAGCGTCTCGTCGGTCAACGCTGCGCCATATTTGTCAATCGAGCAGCCCCCCATGAGCCGCTCGGCATATTCAAAGGTGTGCCCGCGCTTGTGGGCCGCCGCTTCCAGCACCCGCACGGCCTCGGCTACGACCTCCGGCCCGATGCCGTCGCCGGGCAATAGAATAATTCTGGCTTTCAACGCCGTCTCCGGTATTCGCAGGGGGAGAGCAGGGGAGAGATCGCTTCACCTCTGCCCCCTGCTCCGCTGCTCCCCATCATGCTGCTATCGTCAATCCGTACTCCACCGAGTCGGCCAGCGCGCGCCAGCTCGCCTCGATGATGTTCGCGCTCGCGCCGACAGTGCTCCAGCGCTTGAGGCCGTTTTGTGTGTCAATCAGCACCCGCGTCGTGGCTGCCGTGCCGTTTTCGCCGTCGAGGATGCGGACCTTGTAGTCGGCCAGGTGGAATTGAGCCAGAGCCGGATAGCGCGGGATGAGCGCTTTGCGCAGTGCGGCGTCCAGCGCGTTGACCGGGCCGTTGCCCTCGGCGGCGGTGTGGAGGATGTCGCCGTCCACCCGGACCTTGACCGTGGCCTCGGCAAAGATGCCGCGCCCTTTGCGGTGCTCGACGTTCACAGAGAAGTCAATCAACTCGAAGGGCGGCGCGTAGCCCGGCTGCTGGCGTTTGAGCATCAGCGCCACCGAGGCCTCCGCCGCCTCGAAGGAAAAGCCCTGCGCTTCGAGCGCCTTGATTTCGCTCAGCACCCCGGCGACTTTCTCTCCCCCGCCGACCTCCACGCCGTACTCTTCGGCCTTGCTCAGCAGGTTGCCGCGCCCCGAAAGCTCTGAGACGACCACGCGCATTTGATTCCCGACCAGCGCCGGGTCAACGTGCTGGTACGATTTTTCGGTGCGCCGCATGGCCGCGACATGAATCCCGCCTTTGTGTGCGAACGCCGACTTGCCCACATAGGCCAGATGCTCGTCCGGCGCGAGGTTGGCGACTTCGGCGACGAAGTGGGCCACGTCGTACAGCCGGGCCAGGTTCCCCTCGGGCAGGCAGCGCCGGCCGAGTTTCAATTCGAGGTCAGGGATGATCGCGCAGAGGTTGGCGTTGCCGCAGCGCTCGCCGTAGCCGTTGATCGTCCCCTGCACCTGAAGCGCGCCCTCGCGGACGGCCGCCAAGGAGTTCGCCACGGCGCACTCGCCGTCGTTGTGCGTGTGGATGCCCAGAGCCACCGCCTCCTGAGCGGCGCGGCGCGTCGTCGAAGAAGGCTCAGTGTTGAGCGCGGTCTTTACCGCCCGCACGATCTCGGAAACCTCCCACGGCATCGAGCCGCCGTTCGTATCGCACAGCACCACCGTCTCCGCGCCGCCGCGCGCCGCCGCCCGCAGCGTTTCCAGCGCATAAGCCGGGTCGGCCTTGTAGCCGTCGAAGAAGTGCTCGGCGTCGTAAATCACCCGGCGGCCCTGCGCGCGCAGGTAGGCCAGGCTCTGCTCGACGATGCGCAGGTTGTCGTCCAACGTCGTCCGCAAGACCTCGGTCACATGCAGCGTCCAAGTTTTGCCCACCACCGTGCAGACCGGGGTGCGCGCGTCGAGCAGGGCGGTGATGTTCGCGTCGTCCTCCGGCCCGCCCTGCGCCCGGCACGTCGAGCCAAACGCGGCGATCAGCGCCGTCTGCCGCTCCATGTCCCGCGCGCGCGCGAAGAACTCCGCGTCTTTAGGATTGGAACCCGGCCAGCCGCCCTCGATAAACGCTACCCCCAGCTCGTCCAGCCTGCGCGCGATGCGCAGCTTGTCGGTGCAGGAGAGCGAAATGCCTTCGCGCTGCGTGCCGTCTCGGAGGGTGGTGTCGTAGATTTGGACCATTATCAATGCGCCGCCTCGTAAGCCTCAATTTGGCTTTCAAAGCTCAGCAAGTATCCCAACTCATCTGTCCCCTTGAGCAGGCAGGTCTTCGCAAAGCCGTCAATGGGGAAAGTCGCCGTCTGCCCGTTGGGCAGGGCCAGGGTTTGAGACGCCAGATCTATCGTGAATTCGGCGTGCGGGATTTCTTCGAGCAGCTCGAAGAGCGTGCGGTGGGTCGCCGCGTCCACGGCCACTGGCAGCAGGCCGTTCTTGAGCGCGTTATTGCAAAAGATGTCGGCGAAGGAGGAGGAGATGACGGCGCTGAAGCCGAAGCCCTTGAGCGCCCAGGGCGCGTGCTCGCGCGAGGAGCCGCAGCCGAAGTTGTCGCCCACCAGGAGAATCTGCGCGCCCTGATGTTCCGGCTTATTCAGCGCAAAATCAGGCCTGGGCGAGCCGTCCGGGTCATAGCGCCAGTCGGCGAACAGGCTCGCGCCCAGCCCGGCCTTGTCGGTCGTCTTGAGAAACCGCGCCGGGATGATCTGGTCGGTGTCCACGTCGTTGATCGGGAGCGGGACGACGCGGGAGGTGAGAGTCGTAAACTGAGCCATGAAATTTCTGATTTGTGGTTGTTGATTTCCGATTGCCGGGGTCTTCAATCAGCCGTCAGAAACCGTCAATCAGGCATGAGCGTCCGAACATCCGTGATCTTGCCTGTAATCGCCGCTGCGGCTGCCGTGAGTGGGCTGGCGAGAAACGTCCGCCCGCCCTTCCCCTGCCGCCCCTCGAAGTTGCGGTTGCTGGTGCTCACGGCGTACTGGCCAGGTTCGAGTTGATCTCCATTCATGGCGATACAGAGGCTGCATCCGGCTTCGCGCCATTCGGCGCCGGACTCTCTAAAGACCCGGTCCAGCCCCTCGGCCTCGGCCTGCTTCTTGACGTGCTGCGAGCCGGGGACGACGAGGACGCGCAAGCCCGGCGCGACCTTTCGGCCCCGGAACAGTTCGGCGGCCAGCCGCAAGTCGGAAATGCGCGCGTTGGTGCAGCTGCCGATAAACACCACGTCCACCGGGTGCCCGACCAACGCCTGGCCGGGGCGCAAATCCATATACCGGAGGGCTTTGTCGAGCGCGGATTTCTGCGCCGGGTCGGGCAGATCGTCCGGGTCCGGGATCCGCCCGGTGATGCGCATCCCCATGCCGGGGTTGGTCCCGTAGGTGATCATCGGCTCCAGCGCCGAGGCGTCCAGCGTCGCCGACCGGTCGTAGGCCGCGCCCTCGTCGGTGGGCAATTGCTTCCAGCGGGACACCGCCTGATCCCACGCGTCGCCTTTGGGCGCAAACTCGCGCCCGGCGAGATACTCGAACGTGGTCTCGTCGGGCGCAATCATCCCGGCGCGCGCGCCGCCCTCGATGGACATGTTGCAGACGGTCATCCGCTGTTCCATGGTGAGAGCGCGGATGGCCGGGCCGGTGTATTCGAAGACGTGCCCCGTGCCGCCCCCCACCCCGATCCTGGCGATGAGCGCGAGGATGATGTCTTTGGCGGCGACGCCTTTGCCCAGTTGGCCTTGGACGCGCACTTCATACGTCCTCGGCCGGCGTTGCAGCAGGCACTGCGAGGCCAGGACGTGCTCGACCTCGCTCGTGCCGATGCCGAACGCCAGCGCCCCGAACGCGCCGTGCGTCGCGGTGTGACTGTCGCCGCAGACGATCGTCATCCCTGGCTGCGTCAGCCCCAGCTCCGGGCCGATGACGTGGACGATGCCCTGATGCGGGCTGTCGAGGCCGTAGAGCGTGACGCCGAACTCGCGGCAATTGTCCTCCAGCATTTTGATCTGCTTCGCCGCGAGCGCATCCACGATGGGCAGCGAGCGGTCGCCCGTGGGGATACTGTGATCTGCCGTCGCTACGGTTTTATCCGGGCGGCGCACCTTCAACCCCCGCGCCCGCAGTCCCGTAAAGGCCTGCGGGGAGGTCACCTCGTGAACCAGGTGCAGGTCAACGTACAGGACCGCCGGCGCGTCCGGCTCCTGTGTGACGATGTGGCCGTCCCAGATTTTTTGGAAGAGGGTTAGTGATTGAGGCATGAGCTAGGGTGTAGAGTTAGAGTTTGTGCTACAATCTCCAAGGGAGAGGTAAACTATGACCGATCTAACGATTTCAATTCCAGATGAATTGATGGAAAAACTGTGGCCACACCTAAAGGAGTTGCCGCGCGTATTAGAACTGGGCCTTGAACAAATTCAGCGCACATCCGCGGAAAAATCGCTTTCTCCTCGGGAACGTATTACACACCTTTTGGCGGAAAAGGGTATAGCGCACCCGTTAGATCGAAGCCTCGTGCCTGCCACGGCGTTTAACCGTCCTCGTCAGCAGCCTCTCCGCATTCCCGGCAAGCCTCTCAGTGAAATCATTATCGAGCAACGCGGCCCGCGATGAGCCACACGGTTTATTTTCTCGATGCCAGTGCTCTGGTCAAGCGATATGCTGTCGAAAGAGGGTCGGCCTGGGTCGAGAGCATTGCTAACGCCAAAAGCGATAACGTCATCGCGATAGCTCAAGTCACCCTCGCCGAAGTCGCCGCTGCACTGGCGAGCAAACTCCGGGGACAGTTCATGACCGGCGATGAGTTTGAAAGAGCCGTGGAAGACCTGCTCCATGATGCGTTTGAAAGCTTTACCCTCATAGAGGTAGACCAACAAGTTATCATGCGAGCTGTGGCCGTCGTTCGGCGCCAATCACTGCGCGGCTACGATGCGATACAGTTAGCCTGCGGCCTCATGCTGAATGACACCCTCATCGCCGCAGAGGAACTGCCTCTGATCTTCGTCACAGCCGATAAGACGCTTCTATCGGCCGCACAGGCCGAAGGATTGCAGGCAGAAGATCCCAACGACCGTCTTGACTGATTCTCAACATACTAGCATCACGCCAACTTCGGAGGGATTCTCCATCTCCCCTCCGGCGCTGTTCGCGACGATCATCTTGTTCAACGCCGCCAGATAAGCCTTCGCGCTGGCGACGATGATGTCCGTGTCCGCGCCGTGGCCGCCGAAGGTGCGCGGCTGCTCCACTTCCTTCTGCGCGTCGAACGTGCGCTTGCCGTTCTTGCTCTGAATGCGCACCGTGACCTCGCCCAGCGCGTCAATGCCCTCCGTCACCGCGTGCACCGCAAATTCCAGCAGCGTGTTCGGCGCCTGAACGATGGCGTCAATCGCCTTGTACGTTGCGTCCACCGGGCCGGTGCCAATCGCCGCCTCCGTGCGTACCGTCCCATCCGGCCCCCGCAGGCGCACCGTCGCCGTCGGCATCCCCATCGTCCCGCACGCCACCTGCAGCCCGTCGAGCACGTACAGTTCGCGCGGCTGGTAGAACTCGTCGGCGACGAGCGCCTCGATGTCGGCGTCGGTGATCAGCTTCTTCTTGTCCGCCAGGCTCTTGAAGCGCGCGAACGCCTTGTCCAGTTCCTCCTCGCTCAAGGCAAAGCCCAGTTCGGCCAGGCGCGTCTTGAAGGCGTGCCGGCCGGAGTGCTTGCCCAGCACCAGCCGGCTCTGCGTCACGCCCACCGTCTCCGGGCGCATGATCTCGTACGTCTGCTGGTGCTTGAGCATGCCGTCCTGATGGATGCCCGCCTCGTGCGCAAACGCGTTCGCGCCGACAATTGCCTTGTTCGGCTGGACGGGGATGCCCGTGTAATTGCTCACCAGCTTGCTCACGCGCATGATCTGCGTCGTGTCAATGCCGGTGGTGAGACTGAAGATCGGGCGGCGGGTGTGCAGCGCCATGACGACTTCTTCTAGCGACGTGTTGCCAGCCCGCTCGCCGATGCCGTTGATAGTGACCTCGGCCTGGCGCGCCCCCGCGCGGATGCCCGCCAGCGTGTTCGCCGTCGCCATTCCCAGATCGTCATGGCAGTGGACGGAGACGATACAGTTCTCGATGCCCGGCGTGTTCTTAAGGATGCCCGCGATCAGCGCCCCGAACTCGTCGGGCGTCGTGTACCCGACCGTATCGGGGATGTTGAGCGTCGTCGCCCCGGCCCGGATGGCTTCCCCCAGGACCACGTACAGGAAGTCCGGGTCGCTGCGCCCCGCGTCTTCCGGCGAGAACTCCACGTCCCCACACAGGCTCCGCGCGTACGTCACCATTTCGGCCACGCGCTCGATCACGTGCTCGCGATCCATCTTCAGCTTGTAGCGCATGTGAATCTCGGACGTGGCAAGAAAGGTGTGGATGCGCGGGCGCGCCGCGTGCTGGACCGCCTCCCAGGCCCTGTCAATATCGCTCTTGGACGCCCGCGCCAGGCCGCAGATGACCGGCGGGCGCGTGAACATATTGTCGCCTCGCGGCGGGTGGCCCACCTCGATGGCGATCCGGCGCACCGCCTCGAGGTCGTCCGGCGACGCGGCGGGGAAGCCGGCCTCGATGACGTCTACGCCCAGGCGGGCGAGCGCGCGCGCCACCTCCAGCTTTTCCGCCGAGGTCATCGTCGCCCCGGGCGACTGCTCCCCGTCGCGCAGCGTGGTGTCGAAGATGCGAACGTAGTTATCCATAGTGGCTAAGTCCTGCTATCCTTGCTCATCCGGCCTCACCGTCACCGGGTTCAAAAACGGCATCATCGCCCGCAGCTCCGCGCCGATTTTTTCAATCGGCTGCTCCTGCTCCCGCTGGCGCGTCTCGTTGAACCACGGGCGGCCCTGCTCGTTCTCCTCGATCCATTTCCTGGCGTACGTGCCGTCCTGAATTTCGCCGAGCATCTTCTTCATCTCGCCCAGCGTCTCTTCAGTAATGATGCGCGGGCCGCCGGTGTAGTCGCCGTGCTCGGCCGTGTCGCTCACGGAGTAACGCATGTAGTTGAGGCCGCCGCGGTACATCAAGTCCACGATCAGCTTGAGCTCGTGCAGGCACTCGAAGTACGCAATCTCCGGCTGGTAGCCCGCTTTCACCAGCGTCTCGAACCCGGCCTTGACCAGCGCGCTCACCCCGCCGCACAGCACGGCCTGCTCTCCGAACAGATCCGTCTCGGTTTCCTCGGCGAACGTGGTCTCGATCACCCCTGCGCGGGTGACGCCGAGGGCTTTGGCGTAGGAAAGCGTGAAAGGCCTGGCCTGGCCCGTCGCGTCCTGATGCACGGCGAGCAGCGCCGGTGTGCCGCCGCCTTCCAGGAAGACCTCGCGGACGCGGTGACCGGGCGCTTTGGGCGCGATCATCGTCACGTCCACGTCTTTGGGCGGTGTGATCGTCCCAAAACGAATGTTGAACCCGTGTCCGAACATCAGCATTTTGCCCGCGGTCAAATGCGCCTCGACCGAGTCTGTGTAAATCTTTGGCTGCCTGGTGTCTGGCGCGAGGAGCATGATGACGTCGGCCCAGGCCGCCACATTCGCGACCGTGTCCACCGTCAACCCGGCGGCTTCGGCCTTGGGCCGGGATCTGCTCCCCTCCGCCAGGCCCACCCGCACACTCACGCCGCTGTCCTTCAGGTTCAGCGCATGCGCATGCCCCTGTGAGCCGTAGCCGATCACGGCTACCCTTTTCCCCCGGATAAGCGCCAGATCAGCGTCATCGTCGTAATAGATTCTCGCCATCGGGTCTCCTGTAGGGGCGCGCCCTCGTGTGCGCCCGGTCGTAGGGGTGCACCTGTGTGTGCGCCCATGGGGACGGTCGCCTCAAAGCGAAAACGATGCAGCCGCCTCGGTGTGAAAATTCAAAAGCATGTCAAACACGTCCGAATCGCTCACGATGCCTACCGGCGCCGGCCAGCTGCCCGCAAACACCGGTAGGCGGCGAATACGGTAGCGCATCATCAGCGCGGCGCATTCGCGTAGTGAGCAGTCTGGCTCGACGGTGTGCACCGGTTTCGTCATCACCTCGGACACGCGCACCCGTAGCGGGTCGCGCCCCTGCGCCACGACCTTGGCGACCACGTCGGCTTTGGTGATGATGCCGTATCCCTCCCCCTCCAGGTGCGGCGGGACAAGCAGGCTGGACACGCCGCGCATGTGCATCAGCCGCACCGCGTGCGCCACCGAATCCAATCCGTGGACCATATGCACGGGCTGACGCATCACGTGTCGGGCGGTCAGCATCGGACTAGACCGACATCGCCACGGCCTGGCTCGCCCGCGTCTGGCTTTCCGCCGGGACGTGCGCGGCGACGAGCGGCGGGTTCGGGCTGACCGCCTCCGCCCCGCGCGCCATGGCCACCATGCCCGTACGCACCATCTCGATCAAGCCGAAGGGGCGCAGTACTTCGACCAGGCCATCAATTTTGTCTTCCGTGCCGGTGATTTCGATGACGAGCGACTCGTTGGTGACGTCCACCACGCGCGCGCGGAATACGTCGGCCAACTGTAGGATTTCGCCGCGGTTGCCGTTCTTCACCGCAACTTTGATGAGCGCCAGGTCGCGGACAACAGCCGGCTTCTCGGTCACGTCGTCCACGCGCAGGACGTTGACCAGTTTGTACAGGTTGGCCTCGATGCGGCGGGTCATCATCTCGTCGGCGTCCACCACAATCGTCATTCGCGACACGCCCGGTTGTTCCGTGTGCCCGACTGTGAGCGACTCGATATTGAACGCACGCCGACGGAACAGTGAGGCCACCCGGTTCAGGACGCCCGGTTTATCCTCAACATAAGCGACAAGGATGTGCTGCATGAGCCCTCCAGTGCTGATTGTTGATTGCCGATTTCTGATTGACAGCCCATGAGCAATCAACACTCAAAAATCAGCCGTCACTTCGCCAGTTCCCACTCTCGGTCCGCTCCCGTCTCCACCATCACGTTCACCTTCGGGGCAGGGCGGCGGATCATGGCGTGCAGATCCGCTCCGGCCGGCACCATGGGGAAGACCGAGTCCTCCTGCTCGACGCGGAAGTCAATGAGCGCCGTGCCGGGATCCGTGCGCGCATCTTCAACCGCCGCCGCGGTCTGTGAACGTTCGGTGACCCGGATGCCTTTCAAGCCGTAGGCCTCGGCCACTTTCACAAAATCCGGGCTGAGCATCGGCGTGGCGGCGTAGCGCCGCTCGTAGAAAAACTCCTGCCACTGGCGCACCATGCCGAGATAGCCATTGTTGATGATGGCAATATTGACCTTGACGCCTTCCTGCACGGCGGTCGCCAGTTCCGGCATCGTCATCTGGAAACCGCCGTCGCCCGCGACCACCCAGACTTCCTCGTTGGGACAGGCGAACTTCGCGCCGATCGCCGCCGGGAGCGCAAAGCCCATGGTGCCGAGGCCGCCCGAGGTGATGAGCGAACGCGGCTGTTCGTGCCGGTAGTACTGCGCTTCCCACATCTGGTGCTGGCCGACGTCGGTGACGACGACGGCTTTGCCCTCGGTCAGCCGCCACAGGTCGTTGATGACGTGCGCGGCGTAGAGGTGGCCCGTATCCGGCAGGTTCTGGATGTCGCGCACCGCCGAATCGCCCTTCATCGCGTTGATGTGAGCCAACCAGTCGGCGTGGTCGCATCCGGGGAGGCGCGGGAGCAATTCCTCCAGCACCTCGCGCAGGTCGCCCACCAGGCCCACGTCCACGTGCACGTTTTTGTTGATCTCGGAGGGGTCAATCTCGATGTGGATCTTCCGCGCATTGACGGCGTAGGTCTTCACGTTGCCCGTCACGCGGTCGTCGAAGCGCATCCCGAAGGCCAGGAGCAGGTCCGCCTGCTGAATGGCGTTGTTGACCCAGGCCTCGCCGTGCATGCCCATCATGCCCAGGTTGAGCGAGTGCGAGGCGGGGAAGCCGTCGAGGCCGAGCAACGTCAGCGCCACGGGCGTGTTGGTCTTCTCGGCGAACTCACGCACGACCTTCATCGCGCCCGACAACGTGACCCCGTGGCCTGCCAGGATCAGCGGGCGTTTGGCGGATCGGATCAGATCAATGGCTCTCTGATACTCCGAGGGAAGGGCGCGCAGGTCGGGGCGATAGCCGGGCAGACGCGGCGCGGCCGCCTCCCAGTCAAATTCGCACGTGGCCTGCTGAGCGTCTTTGGTGATGTCAATCAGCACCGGGCCGGGCCGGCCGCTCGCCGCGATGTAGAACGCCTCGCGGAACGTGCGGGCGATGTCCTCGGCGCGTGTCACCAGATAGTTGTGCTTTGTGATCGGCAGCGTGACGCCCGTCACGTCCGTCTCCTGAAACGCATCGTAGCCGATGAGCTTGCTCCCCACCTGCCCGGTGATGCACACGATGGGCGAAGAGTCCATCATCGCCGTCGCAATGCCCGTCACCATGTTCGTCGCGCCTGGCCCCGAGGTGGCCATCGCCACGCCAACCTTGCCCGAGGCGCGGGCGTAGCCGTCGGCCATGTGCGTCGCCCCCTGCTCGTGGCGCACGAGAACGTGATGCACCGGGTAATCGAGCATCGCGTCGTACGTCGGCAGGATTGCCCCGCCCGGGTATCCGAAGAGGGTGCCCACGCCCTCCCGAACCAGACATTCCCAAACGATTTGCGCGCCAGTTCTTTTCATGGTTCCTCCGCACCTGGTGACTGATCACTGATCACAGGTCACTTCAGAAACAAGGGGTCAGTGATCACGCCCCAGTAACCGCTCCTGACGATGCCGACGACACCGAGTTCGCATACTTCGCCATGACTCCCGTCCTGTAGCGCGGATCAGGCGGCCGCCATTGGCTCAAGCGGGCTTTCAACTCGCCGTCTGAGATTTCCACGTCGAGGCGGCGAGCGTTCACGTCGAACGTGATCGCGTCGCCGTCGTGCACGACGGCAATAGGGCCGCCCCGCGCAGCCTCAGGGGCCACATGACCAGCCATGAGACCGTGTGTTGCGCCGGAAAAACGCCCATCGGTGAGCAGGGCCACAGAGTCCCCCAACCCCGCGCCGACGATGGCCGCCGTCACGCCGAGCATCTCGCGCATGCCGGGGCCGCCCTTCGGGCCTTCGTAGCGGATGACGACCACATCACCTGCTTGGATCGCCCCATTCTGCACGGCGGCGAACGCATCCTCTTCGCGGTCGAAAATGCGCGCCGGGCCACGATGGTAGAGCATGTTGTGCCCGGCGATTTTGACCACGCAACCCTCAGGCACGAGGTTGCCCTTCAGGATCACCAGCCCGCCATTCGGCTTGAGGGGCCTGTCCAACGGGAGGACCACTTCCTGCCCCGGCGTCTCTTGCGCCGCTCGTGCCTCCTCACCGATGGTCTTGCTGGTGACCGTCACGGCATCGGCGTGAAGGTAGCCGCCATCAAGCAACCGCCTGGCGACAAGTTGAATGCCGCCGGCTTTGTAGAGATCGTTCGCCACAAAGCGGCCACCGGGTTTCAGGTCAACGATCAGCGGGGTACGCGCGCTGATGCGGTCAAAGTCGTCAAGGCTCAACGCGATCCCGGCCTCGTGCGCAATCGCGAGCAGATGCAGGACGGCGTTGGTCGAGCCGCCGGTCGCCGCCACGGCGGCGATGGCGTTTTCAATGGATTCGCGGGTGATGATTTGGGAGGGCCGGAGATCACGGCCGAGGAGTTCCATCACGCGTTGACCGGCGGCAAACGCCGCTTCGTCTTTTTCGGCGGCCATCGCCGGGATGCTGTTGCTGCCCAGGGGCGAGATGCCGAGGAACTCCATGACGGTGGACATCGTGTTGGCAGTGAACTGCCCGCCACACGCGCCCGCGCCGGGACAGGCCGCGTCCTCGATGGCCTGGAGTTGTTCGGCGCTGATCTTGCCGCGCCCATGCGCGCCCACCGCCTCGAACACATCTTGAATGGTGAGGTCGCGGCCCTCGTAATGACCGGGGGCGATGGAGCCGCCGTAGAGCACCAGGCCAGGGATGTCGAGGCGGGCGAGGGCCATGACGACGCCGGGATTGGTCTTGTCGCACCCAGAGATGCCGACGAGCGCATCAAAGTGGTTGCCGCGCGCGACGAGTTCAATCGAGTCCGCGATGATCTCGCGGCTGATGAGCGAGGTCTTCATCCCCTCCGCGCCCATCGTGATCCCATCGGAGATGGAGACGGTGTTGAATTCCATCGGCGTGCCGCCCGCGGCGCGGATGCCCTCTTTCACCTTGGCAGCCAGTCGGCGTAGGTGAAAGTTGCACGGGCCGATCTCGATCCATGTGTTGGCAACGCCGATGATGGGGCGGCGCAGGTCATCGTCGGTGAACCCGACGGCTTTGAGCATAGAGCGTGCGGGCGCACGGCTGGGGCCGTCGGTGATGGCGCGGCTGCGGGGTTTGAGGTCAGAGGCCATAGAGCGCTTTGAGTAAGCTAAAAAAAGCCGCCCATCTGGTTGGGCGGCTCTCAGGTCTCAGTGTGTCAAAATTTGGTGCTACTTGTGCTTGACTGTTACTGTCGCCAGCCCAACCGGAAAAAGGTTCTCGACGAGAACCTCGATAAGGAGGACGATAATGA
>Ga0209641_10003693_pt1 | contig 12813 bp, 11 predicted proteins | sample RifCSP16_1_FD_184022 | JGI IMG/M metagenome (GOLD analysis project Ga0209641, IMG submission 184022) | Soil microbial communities from Rifle, Colorado - Rifle CSP2_sed 16_1 (SPAdes) (version 2) | ecosystem: Environmental > Terrestrial > Deep subsurface > Rock core/Sediment | place: Rifle...
AGAACAAAACCGCCGCCGCCAAGCTGTTGGGCATCAGCTTTCGCGCCCTGCGCTACAAGCTGGAGAAGTTGGGGATTGAATAAATCAATGACGGGTTTCGGCAGCTTTGCCCAAAAATGGCAGCACAGCTATAAAAATTGACTCTGGAAAACTATAAATAGAGGTGGTAACTTTAAAAAAGTATTATATTTCAATGGGTCATACTAGCCGCCCCACCGGTAACCGGCGGGCGGGCGTTGGCATAGAACATGCACCATTTATGGCCAGACGTGTGTAAATTTGGCCGCGTCCCTGCTGAATTGACTTCGGGAGGGGCTCTGCTAAGTAGTTATTAGGTAACTGAGAATGTCGCGGAAAGCATCGGCCTGGCGGGAAGCCGGGACCCCTTGCTAGCAAACGGTCCCCGTTTAAGGAAAAACAGGGCCGGTTATTTCCGAGGCACCCTCGCAACATCATCCAATTGGAGGTTTTTTTATGAAAAAGTTGCAACAGGGTTTCACATTAATCGAATTAATGATCGTGGTCGCGATCATCGGCATCCTTGCCGCGATCGCGGTGCCGGCGTATCAGGACTACACCATTCGTTCACGCGTATCAGAAGCAGCGAGCTTGTCCGGTGCGGTGCGCACCGCCATAGATGTGGCCTTCAGCGAAGGCTACGCTTTGGGTACCATTCCTACTACTCCGGCGAGCTTAAACCTGTCAGCTTCAAGTAGCTATACCAGTAAATACGTGTCGAGCGTCGCATACAATGCGAGCGGGATCATCACTGTGACGTTGAAGACACTCAAAGAGCTGGGCAACGCTAGTGGCGACACAGTGATTTACACGCCGACCGACAATGTCGGTAACCTCAGTTGGGCAGTATCTGGCGGTGTACCGACCAAGTACCGTCCGAAGAACTAAGTTTACTCCGGACAGCCATGCGACAGAAATAATCGCAGCGGCCTGCAACAGAAACAAACAAGGGCGACAGATTTGTCGCCCTTGTTTTTTTGTCTATATCAGAAAAACTTCATTGAGATAAATTCCTGAACAACGATCAACCGCTTTTCATTCATTCAGGATACTTGCTAAGTATACTTGGAGTTGTCGAGAAAAAGTCCGCGGACTGGACATGACTCATCTAAAGACAGGACAACATGGACTTGAATCGTAACGTTATCAATACCGCCCTGCCCTCTTTTGTTCTGGCCCTTTGCGCCCTGGTTTACTTGCCCGGGATATCCGGCCCCTACATTTTCGACGATTTTACGAATCTTCTGTACAACTCATACATCAAGATCCATACGCTGAATTTTGATGAGTTATACAATGCCGCGTTCTCACTGGAGTCCGGCCCCCTCCAGCGGCCGATCTCCATGCTCAGCTTTGCACTGAATCATTACTTTGCGGGAAGCATGAAAGACCCCGCGCCTTTTAAATGGACAAACCTGGGCATTCACGTCGTCAATGGCTGGCTCCTGTTCTGGATGATGCGCATCGTTTATGGGCGTCTGGCGCAACTTAAGCAAATCCAGGTCCTGCGAAAAAATAGCGGTCTGATAACTCCGCTGGCCTTTGCAACCGCCGCACTCTGGGTAATACACCCCATTCAGATCACCAGCGTCCTTTATGTCGTGCAACGCATGACCGAATTGTCGGCGTTGTTCACCCTATTGGGGCTTATTGCCTATCTTAAGGCTCGATTACATCTGCTGTCAGGCCAAAGAGGAAAAGCGTCCCTTTTATTGTCCAGTACCGTCGTGTTCGGTGGCCTGGGAATATTGAGCAAAGAAAACGCGGTCTTACTTCCCATTTTCGCTTTGACCATGGAGTTCGTTTTATTTTCCCGGGAGTGGCCCTGGAGCTTGTGGCGCAGGTTACCCATCACCACCAAACGTGCTCTCATGCTGAGCCTGGCCGCCCTGACGATATTGGGCGCCTTTTTGACGGTACGCTACGCCCTTCCGGGATATATCAGCAGACAATTCACCCTGCTGGAGCGCGTCATGACTGAAGGCCGCGTTTTAATGTTCTATATCTCGCTGATTCTGTTGCCCCAGATCAACCGTTTTGGCCATCAGCATGACGATATCCAGATTTCCATGTCATTGTTTCACCCCTGGACAACTTTACCCGCGCTGGCAAGTATCACCGCATTATTGCTGTTGGCGCTAGTCGTCAGAAAAAAGCAGCCGCTGGTAAGCCTCGGAGTGCTCTGGTTCTTTACGGGCCACCTGCTGGAATCAACGATTCTTCCCCTGGAAATCGCTCATGAACACCGCAATTACCTGCCCTTGCTGGGAATTATCATTGCCATGATAGGGCTGATCGATTATGGCTGCGCCAGAATTGGACATAAAAAACTTTGGTGGGTCATTCCCATTGCGGCAATGGTCTTCGGCGGCAGCACATACCTGCGTGCCACACAATGGGCGGAACCCAATTCCTTCTATCGTTATGAAGTCTTGCACCATCCGGATTCCGCCCGAATCCAGGCTGGGTTGGCGATCCTGCTGGAAGCACAGGGACACTACGACGAGGCGATACAGGCGCTTCGTCGCGCGGCGGAAATTGAACCCTCTGAAACGGGATATCTGCTGCAGACGCACCTGCTCGCCGCCCGCCGCGGCAAAACGCTGGACCCCGGCGAGCAGGAAAAAACACTGAAACTTCTGTCCTCAGAGCCATTAACTACCACCATTGTTATGACGATACATCATATGAGCAACTGCGTTCAGACATCGTGCAGCTTGTTGCGTGTTCCGATGGAACAGTGGTTAAAAACCATATTGAAAAGAGAAAAGGCGCCGGGCGATAAATCATTTTTCTACTATGCACTTGGACTATGTCTCGTCAGCCAAGATAAAGTAAACGAAGCCATTGAGGCTTTTCAGCTTGCACACCAGAGCGATCCTATCTATCTGCATCCTTTGTTTGCCTTGGCCAGCATTTATGTACAGCTCGGGCAAATCGATAACACGGAACGCGTTCTTGGACAACTACGCGCCGCCAATCAGGGAAATCCCCACCCCAGAGACCAGTCGATCAACCTCGTCGCATCGGACATTGAAAAACTCAAGCGCGGCGAGAAAATAACCATGCCTGACCGGAAATAATAAAATGAGGTTTGCTGCTCAGCCGGCAAGAGACAAGGTGCTCATCGCCCTGGGCTCCCTTGTCGCTATCGCAGCCGCAATTATTCTTGCCTACTACCCGGGACTTCATGGCCCGTTCGTTTTTGACGATAACGTCAATATCGTCAATAATAATTCCATTGCCATCCAATCATTAGGCCTTACCGACCTGGTCAGTGCCGCATCATCCAACGAAAGCGGTATTCTTAAACGTCCGCTCCCCGCTCTCAGCTTTTCGCTTAATTATTATTTTTCGGCCGGATTTACAAATACATTTTCCTTCAAGATCACCAATCTCATCATACATTTCGTTAATGCAGTGCTTGTATTTTGGTTCAGCAGCCTGTTGCTGAGAATACACGCTGAGAACACGGGGTTCCGTCGTGGCAAGTGGCATATCTGGCTGCCATGCCTGGTTGCCGCTGTGTGGGCACTCCACCCGCTGCAATTGACGTCCGTTCTTTACGTCGTCCAGCGGATAACAAGTTTATCGACGTTATTTGTATTGGCGGGTTTGATCGCTTTCGTACATGGAAGGCGCTTGCTGCGTGACCGCAATCCGCGAGGCGTCAGGCTTATGTGGATCGGCCTGCTGGCAGGAACCATCTTGGGCCTGGCATGCAAAGAAAATGCGGCACTGCTGCCACTTTATGCCCTGATCATTGAATTTGCATTCTTTCGCGAACCAGCGCGCGGCCGGAATCGCAAGATACTGATGCAAGTTTACAGTATCCCGCTCGTGCTTTTGGGATTGTTGGCGTTATTTTTGCTCTTTAGGTATTCCGATCTGATTCTTGGCGCCTACAATTTAAGAGAATTTACTCTGGGAGAAAGGCTGCTCACCGAGCCCCGTATACTGTGGCTCTATCTCGGCCTTTTGCTATTACCCACCAGTAACCGGTTCTCGCTTTTTCATGACGATATAACTGTCAGCACCGGTTTATTCGATCCCTGGACGACGAGCCTCGCGCTTGCGGGACTGATCCTGGTCGTTATCGCCGCCTTGCTCAGTCGCAGAAAATACCCCGTGCTGAGTTTCGCCATCCTCTGGTTTCTTGTGGGGCACAGCATGGAATCCAGTTTCATCGGCCTGGAGCTTGTTTATGAACATCGCAATTACCTGCCGAGTCTTGGCCCTATCGCCGGGACGGCCTATGGCATAGCCGTTGCTTCTGGACGCTTCAAGAATAAATCGGTTCAATTAGCCTTGGTGCTTTTGGTAATTAGCGCCATCACTTTTACCACCCATGTTCTGGCGAAAGTCTGGGCGAGCGAACAAGAACTGGCTGCCTTCATGCTGAAACATCACCCAAAATCAGCCAAATCGCACGCCATGGCGGCTGAATTGTATCTGCACCCACGGAATGACCCCGTTCAGGCGCTGAATCATTACAAGATCGCCGCGGATCTTGCTCCTCACGAGACGAGACACTTGATCAGAATGGTCGTTGTTTCGGCTTTCACGGCCGTGCAACAGGTCAATATCACGCCCTCCACACATGTTTCCACTCATGCGTCTCAAAACAGACAGATTCTCCCTGGCCTTGCAAAAATCACGACAAATGATGAAAGAATGCATCTCACGCTGGATCAGGCGATCTATGACAGAATCACGCAACAGCTCCAATCACAACCTGTCCACGCTCGAGTGGAGAAAATGTTAAGAGACCTGACCGACTGCATACTGCAGCAGCCGGATTATTGCGGCTACTTATACGACCATGCCGTCAACTGGAATGAGCTTGCCCTCAACAGCCCACGTTCGCATGACAGCATTCGCAAATCATTAATCATTAACCTGGCCAAATTATATCTGGAACATGGCGATCTCGATCGGGCGATGCAAATGGCGAATCGTTCGGGAGAAATCGACCCTTATCACCCCACGCTCGCGATAATGCGCGCAAATATTTTTTATATTGCAAACAGGCTTGATGATGCCGAAAAAACCATTTTGTCTGTGAAGCAAGGTGGGTTAATCATTGATAATGAAAACCAGAAGCAAGCGGAGAAGCTACTTTCCATGATCAGGCAGCAGCGTGGCAAAACAGGAGCAGAGTAATTACGGCGATATTTTTCCCGCATTTTTACTTGTTATAGCCAATTTATATATAGACAAGGAAGATGAAGACTCAAGCGAAGATTCTGCACTCTTTTGCAATCTTTGCGCTGCTCCTCACTGTCACGCTGGTCTATTACCCCGGCCTACGCGGCCCCTTTGTGCTCGACGACCATGAAAATATTATTTCAAACCGTTCCATCGCCGTGCACGATCTCAGTCTGCATACCCTGCGTGATGCCATGTGGAGTAACGACAGCGGTCCCCTAAAGCGTCCTCTCGCTGCACTGAGCTTTGCCTTAAATTACCATTTCGCAGGCGGATTTAGCTCCAGTCTCTGGTACAAGTCCGTCAATCTCTGCCTGCATCTCACCAATACGGTACTGCTCTATTTTCTTGCTCTCGCATTAATGCGATCGCCTGTTCTTGCAAGGAGACTATCACCCGGTGAAATGACTAAGGTTGCCGCATTCGCCACGGCTCTCTGGGCGTTGCATCCCATACAATTGACCAGTGTTCTTTATGTCGTGCAAAGAATGAACAGCATGTCAGCCTTGTTTGTCGTGAGCGGGCTGATCGTGTTCTGCCACGGCAGGCAATTACTGGAAAAGGGAAATGGCAAGGGGATACCGGTCATGTTCGGCGGGATGTTGATCGGCCTTATTCTGGGCATGGCCTCCAAGGAAAATGCGGCGTTGATGCCGCTGTATATGCTGGCAATTGAATTGACCCTTTACCGACGAACATTACTGGACTCGAAAACGCGTAATCGGCTGCGACTGTTCTATTCAGCGACAGTACTAATCCCGGCAATCGTATTTTTCATATATTTAGGCGAACATCCCGGGCTCTTGCATGATGCCTACCTAGAACGCCGCTTTTCTGTCGCGGAGCGGATTATGACAGAATCCCGCGTTCTGTGGTTCTATGTCAGCCTGATTCTGCTGCCGGATGCGCACAGACTAGGCCTGTTCCATGACGACATACCCGTCAGCACCGCGCTGCTCAATCCACCAAGCACCCTGTTCTCGATGCTGGGTATTGGCGCATTGCTCGCGCTTGCCATCATCAGGTCCAAGCAGTACCCGCTTGCTGGATTTGCCATTCTTTGGTTCCTGTTCGGGCATAGTCTTGAATCAAGCTTTTTTGGTCTTGAAATAGCCTTTGAGCACCGGAACTATTTGCCCAGCTTTGGCATTCTTTTGGGCATCAGCTATGCAACAAATCGCCTGCACATCGTGGCAGGTAATCTTCGTGGAATTATACCCCTGCTAATGCTGCTATTAGTCTTGGCGATGGGCGCATTGACGTGGAACAGAGCAAATATATGGAGCGCTCCCTATACGCTGGCTGAAAATGCCGTGCATCATCATCCAGATTCTCCAAGCGCCAATGATATGGCTGCGCGCATAAACCTGGAAAGAGGCGAGTTAAGTAAGTCCATTTACTATATTCAAAAAGGCGCGCATGTTGCGCCCGATGAGGTCGGATTTCGAATTGATCTGTACCTGCTCCTCGCTGATATTGCCGATAATATTAGCGACGAAGTCATACAAGCGACACAACACGGCATGGGTCTGGAAAAGATAAAAATTAATGGATTGCCTGACAACATCGTCAAAACTCTGGATAACGATGATCTGCGTCTCTACCCTAAAGACTATCCAGAAAACTCTATTAGTGATCTGCTTCGGAACAAGGCTATCAGTGCGCACGGGATCATGTCGCTTGACCACTTGCATAACTGCATTGTTATCCCTCCGCATGCGTGTCGTTCAGTGTATAGACAGGCGCTGGAGTGGTATACATCGGCTACAAGCAACAACAAAACATCTCCTGAGTATCACGCCCTAATCCTGAGTAATACCGCGTCCTTACACGCCTGGAAAAAGAATTATCAAAAAGCGCTGGAGTATGTGATTCCTGCCATACAGACTGACCCAAATAGATTGTATTACCGTCTATTGGAAGCAGAATACCTTATTCATTTGGAGCGATTTGATGAGGCAAGAGTTCGTATGGATATAATTGAAAAAAACGAATCCTTATACAGACCTCAGCTAGTCTCACATAAGGTTATGTACAACAAGCTCCAACTGCAGTTAGAAAAGGGCGCGCCTCCCAGGCAGTCACGCTAGGATTTTCCCTCGTGTCCATGATGCATGAATTTAGAGATGACCTTCGACGTAGAACACGAAGAATTACTGCTTACTTGAGCTATACTTCAAAATGACTATTGCGCTAACCCAATAAATCGGAAAATAAATGAAATCCATATCCATCATTATTCCAGCAAAGAACGAGGAAAGCGGCTTAGCTGAAATCCTGCCCAAACTACGCAAGCAATGGCCAGGCGCAGAGATCATTATTGTCAATGACGGTTCCTCAGATAACACAAGTAATATCAGTCACTCCAATGGTGCACGGTTAGTTACCCATCCATATAGCATGGGCAATGGTGCGGCCGTTAAATCAGGAGCACGCGCCGCCACCGGAGATATTCTGGTTTTCATGGACGCGGATGGTCAACATAATCCGGATGATATTCCACGGCTATTATCGAAATATAATGAAGGTCATGACATGGTTGTCGGGGCGCGTCACAGTAGTTCACAGGCAAGCTTGGGCAGGTCTTTTGCGAATAGAATCTACAACTGGTTAGCGAGCTGGATGGTGGGGAGAAAAATCGATGACCTGACGTCAGGATTCAGGGTGGCAACAGCGACCAAGTTCAGGGAGTTTATTTACTTGTTGCCAAATGGCTTCTCCTATCCAACGACCATTACCATGTCGTTCTTCCGCGCCGGCTATCCTGTCGCCTATGTCCCGATCCAGGCAAAAGCAAGACAGGGAAAAAGCCACATCAGCCCGCTGCGTGACGGGGTACGATTTTTTATCATTATTTTTAAAGTGGGGACGCTTTATTCACCGCTTAAGCTCTTCGCTCCCATTAGCTTGTTTTTTTTCGCCACGGGTATTGGTTACTATCTATACACCTACCTGACCTACGCCCGCTTTACCAACATGAGCGCTCTGTTGCTCATCACGTCCATACTCATATTTCTGATAGGCCTAGTTTCCGAGCAGATAACCACACTGGTCTACAAGGACAGCGGGAATCAGTAAGCCGAGGTCCAGGCGGGAACCCCAAAGTTCACGAAACAAGGGCAACATCGTGATAGGGTGGTGTTGGCATGGGGAAAAGCTACCAACACCTGACGCTAGCCGAACGGGTCGAGTTATATCGTGTGACGCACGGCCCAGAGCATGGTTGCGCAGACTCTGACCGAAAGTACTTCTCGATTCCCGCGACATGGCGAGGATAATGTTTGGCAATTTTCGCCTCACTAACCAGCGCGGGGAAAAGCGAAGCGCGCGATTAACCAAACGAGCGCATCGGCAGCCATAATAACAATTCGGAAACCGCCGATAAGTACCGCCACCGCCCCTAAAGAATAAGTAGCGGGAAGTAAATTCGCCAATGTAACCTCGAAGACACCAATTCCCTGTGGTGCAAAAAAAGCCACAAAACCCAAGCCCCACGACAGCAAATAAATCCCTCCAGTTTGTAACCAATGCATGGGCTGTAATCCTCCAGCGAAGGCATTGAGATACGAAACGAATGCTGCCGCAGCAAACGCCCAGAAAATTACCAAAACCGCAATGCATTTAGCGTAAAGCGCCAACAAAATCCTGTCTTGGTTATTCAATATCCAGCGGTTGACTATGATCGGAGATAGGACCAAACTCGCCAGGCCCGTGAGTGCGCCAACCGCACCAATGCTACCCCATCCCCCAAATCCACGGCTATACCATACACTGGCCCCACCGACGCCGAGCGCGACCGATGCCAAAAGACTATTTTCCATAAACATTAAGGCGCTTAGCCGTCGTGAAGTCATCCCCCGATGTCGCAAATCCACGAATCGTCCGATGGTATGCCATACACCTCCGGGAATGTAACGGGCGGGAAGATTTTTCGCGTGAATTCTGAGCATCACGCAATAACTGACGCGGTTATGCTTGCGATCCAGAAAAGTAGCGCTAAATGCCGGGAAAATAAAATGCGCGCTTGCCCACAAGATTAAACTGAGCAATAAGTGCCTGGCGCTCGCCCTTTCAAGCACATCCCCGAGCACCTCGCGCGCACCATAGGCGAAATACACGAGAAAACCGAGCGCCACAGGCAACATAATCAACCGGATGACGCGTAAGGCGGATCGCAAGAAAGGTACGGCTTGAAAGTAATGCGAGGCCGATTTCAGTTGCACGAGCGGTGTCGTCTGCTGGGGGTTCTGGATCTATTCAGGGCTGGAGGAAGATCGTTGACGACGGCCTATAACATACTTCACAGGAAGCGATGGTATCAGAATCCCGAGAATCGCGAGCTTTTCCAACCACGATATCTTCGAGCGTAATACCGCTTTGGTAAGCTCGAGCGGCAATCGCGCGAGTGGAAATATACGATCAATCAGTGAGCGGGATAGTCCGTACTCCGTGCTGCGATAACGGTTCATTCGTTCTTGGTGACTTTCAGCATGGCGAAACTCGCGCCTGGACCACAATGCCGGCGTCGCGTGAACGAAGTGACCGATCAGGGCGAGATCAGAAAGCAATATTAGATCCATGCCGACACAGGATAAGAGGCGTACTTGTCGCAACGCCTCTAAACGAATCACGCCGTAAATGGGATGCATGTTTCCCCAGAACACTGTGAAAAAACGCTCCACGGCATCCCTTCCGCGCGTATCCGCCCACCCCGACGCCTTAACCATCGGCTGCCCGGACGCATCCACCCACTTACAGGTGCCGAAAGCTATAACGGCGGCCGGCTCACCCTCCAAAAGATGAACACAATCCGATATTAGATTCGGTGACCACAGATCGTGTCCCGCCGCCCACATGAAGTACTTACCTCGGGCAACCTCCAAGACTCGCCTGAAGTTTGCGATCGCTCCTTGATTATCTTTGAATCGGTAGTAACTGATTCTCATATCCCTAGCGCTGAATTCGCGGCAAATTTCTTCGGTACGGTCGGTAGAGGCGTTGTCCGAGATGATGATCTCCATATTGCCGTAGTCTTGCGATAACAGCGACCGCAGAGTTTCTTCGAGAAACCTGTCTTCGTTGCAGACAGGGATACCAATGCTCATCAATGGCGCCAAAGAATTTTCTCCATCTCTTCTTGTCCAGTCATCTGGTCTCAACCATCTGAAAATCGATACATGCGATTACATTAAAGATCGGGATCGAAGCGATCTCCGGAATGGCAAACGGATATTTGGGCGCCGTACTTTCAGGGCTTTAGAACCAATCCCTGCCCGGTGGGCAAAGACAATACTTCGACGCCAACGCTAGTTGCAAATTCATCGGCTGCCTGCTTCTGCGACTCGTGCCCCGAGAAGCCGTAATCATCGAGAACGACGATCCCTCCCGATTCCATTTTCGGCCAAAAGTACCGAAGCGCTTCTTTCTCCGGCCCGGCGCAATTCATGTCTATAGACAAATAGGCAACCTTGCTGATATCGACCTGGGTGAGGGTGTCTGGAACAGGACCGCGCACAATTACGACATTGGGATAGTCCTTAAATGATTCCCGGACAAATTCATAGCAATCCGGATATTCATTCCTGTAGGCTGCCCTGTCCTCAGGCATAACCAGTTCCGGCACAAGCCCACGAAAGGTATCAAACAAATAAAACTTTCTGCCCTGCATGGACTTGAAGTCGATGTAGGTCATCAGCGACGTGGACAGAAACGCCCGGTTCACCCCGCATTCAACATAATCCCCCTGAAGACACTTTGCATAACGGCCTGCCCACTGGGTAACATGCGCGCGCCACTGTATCTTCAAGCCCGACTGCTGGCGTGTGGCAGCATTGTAAGCCTGCTGAAACTTCGAGTCCTTCAGGAAATCGGCGTTGTGCACCGTGAGCAGCCCATCTTCGTGATAGGCAGGCCGGAATAAAAGTCTAAGAACATCATAAAATTTCTCCGCACCCGGGAATCGGGCGATGCGGCGGCGCAATTTTTGAAAAACTGAGGGCTTTAACTCGCCATTAGTCATTATCAGGGCTCTCCAGGGCTTCTACGTGCCGAGTTCCAAGTCAGAGCGACCAAGTCGCGTTGGGGGACTAGTGACCTCGGTTCTTGTCAAAGAATAGCTTGTCTCGCTGCAAAAGCGAGGCCCAATTCAGAAGCGAATGAACACGGCATAAATGTAATATTTTTTTCTTCGTTGCATATGATCATCTAATTTCATACAAGCGATAGGTATCATCGACGCTACAGCAGTACCTTAGAAGGTGAGGAAACTTCGTGACAAGCAAGGGGTCACGATACCATTTCGCATGGATATTATAATATGACTCATTTACGGAACCGTAGGCCTTCGATACAAGAATCCAGCGAACGCCTGTTCTCTTGCCATATTTGACCACCTTTTCCAGCGAATCGTTTGGCATAATCCGAAATGTGCCGCCGCTATAAAAAGCTTGGTTCGCAAAAAGGCTGAAAATAGGATCGCCTTCTTTGACGTATTTTCTAAAACCGCTCAGCTGAAATAAATCGGTTTCTTGAGGCTAACGTTCAGTTACGGTTCTGACATCAAAAAAGTACTTCGGGGTTACAAATACGCCCCATATCAATAACACTGGAATTATTATTGGCACAGCATCTTTCAGTCTTGTGTTACTTGATAACATTTTGCATGCAAGGTAAGTCTCAACTCCAAGCTGTGCGAAACCCAGCGGAAAGATGATTTGCATATATCTCGCCACATTGTCCCCCACCATCGAAATTACCATTAGGTAAGAAACCATAAAGAGCGGCAAGAACATACGGCTCAAGTTATCTATTTCGCGATATCTGATAACCAGCGGAGTAATACACGACAAAATAAATACGGCAAGAAAAAAGACGCCGACCACATCCTCGAGATATGAAAGGTTGTTATATAATTTTTTTAAAATACCGCGCAGGGTCGAAAGTCGCATTTATTAACATCGTAACTGGGCTGGCTGTTTCATCGGCACGATTATTGTTATGCTTGCCACTAATTGTTACGTATGCCAGCATTTCAGATGAATCTGGCAACAGTTCGTGCAAATAACGTCTTTTTATATACATCGCATCATAAGCAGAAGAATTAGAAGAACATTATTATATCCGACCCGGTCTCTCACCAGTTTTGTGGATACCAGCTTAGACAACACTGGTCAGTCCCTCCGAATGACTATTAACTGCTGTCAGGCCGATAATCCAATAATAAAAAATGGCAACAGCGAGAAAGCCGGCTGCCAGAAGAGAATTTCTTATGGCTGTTTGCATTATCCTCGGTAAACTATTCTGGTGAATTAATTGGCGGCTTTTTGATGAAAATAGGCGATCACTTTATATCAATCTAGCTCATGGACAGCCCGCAGCCAGGGCTCGCTTACAGACCGGAAACTCCTGAGACTAGCCCCGATCCAATCCGTTTGATCAGATGGGCTTTCGCCAATTCGGGAGGTGCTTTACAATGCCGGCCTGCGGCCGGAGATGCTGACCGGCCGCTTACATGAATGCCACGAAACACGGGGCGGTAGCTCAGCTGGGAGAGCGCTGCGTTCGCAATGCAGAGGTCGAGGGTTCGAT